>Ga0222712_10000449_pt1 | contig 54646 bp, 44 predicted proteins | sample C33_657DmetaG_FD_165043 | JGI IMG/M metagenome (GOLD analysis project Ga0222712, IMG submission 165043) | Estuarine water microbial communities from San Francisco Bay, California, United States - C33_657D | ecosystem: Environmental > Aquatic > Marine > Unclassified | place: USA: California... | reverse complement strand
GACCCGGCGCGGGCGGTAATGTCGGCAGCGCACAGGTGGCTCGCGCTGAACCTGATGGATACACAATGATTGTGAACGGTGGTTTAACGCACACGTTAAACCCTCAAATCTTTGCCAAAACCAGCGGCTATACACTCAAAGACTTTACAGCCGTCGCGGCCTTTGCAAAAAGCCCCATGGTACTCACGGTGAACCCTGACTTAGGTGTCAACGACGTGCAGCAACTTATCGCCCTCGCAAAGTCAAAACCCGGTAGTTTGTCGTTTGCCTCGGGTGGCCAGGCGAGTAACCCGCATATGGCTGCTGAATTGTTTAGAGACAGCACGCAAACGAACATGCTACATATTCCCTACAAAGGGACAGCTGACTCGGTGAAGGATATCGTCAGTGGGCGCGTACAAGTCGGCTTCTACAGCCCCCAGGTGGCAGAGCCCTTGGTTCAAGCCGGGCGACTTAAAGCCTTAGGCGTCACCTCAACCACGCGCATCAAAGGTTTAGACAATATCCCGACGATCGCCGAACAAGGGGTCAAAGATTTTGTGTTTGAATCTTGGTACATCATTCTGGTGCCAGCCAAAACACCGACACCGATCGTCAACAAACTCAACCAGCTGATCAACCAAGCCTTAGACACTCTCGAGACCCAGAAAGCCTTCTCTACTATTGGTCTGGACGTGATTCATGCGACACCCGCGCAGACCGAGGCAAGGATCACCGCTGAACAGAATAAATGGAGCGAGCTTGTTAAAAAAATCGGCTTACAACTCGACTGAGCTGCGCATCCGCGACCGCTAAGCCTTGCCGTAAAGCGGGCCAACCAACGCTGGGGGGCCCTTTGACCAGACGCAAGCCAGCCCAACTCAGTGAATCGCCACCGTACCGGTCGCTTCTGATACAGTATGCAGAAGTATCACGATCAGTCTCAAAAGGAAAAAAGCCGCCTATACGGCGCCGCACTGCACATAACAAGAATTGAGAGGTCCGCCACGATGAGCCGCCCCAGAAGCATTTGCACTGTTTTTTTATCCACACTCGCGTTAAGCCTAGCGTCAGTAGCAGGCGCTCAACAACAGCCATCGTCTCGGCCTGTCATTGACGCAACGTCTGCTCAAGCGCGCTATCCCAGTAAACCAATCCGGTTCGTGGTTGGCTTTGCTGCGGGTGGCTCAACCGACATGATCTCTAGGATCTTAGGCAAGCGCATGTCCGAGATACTCGGCCAACCAATCACAACAGAAAACAAACCGGGTGCTGACTCTTTAATTGCCTGCGAGTTGGTCGCACGTGCCGAGCCAGATGGTCATACAATTTTGATTACCTCGGGTAGTCACACCATCAATCCGGCAGTGTATCCAGACTTAAAAATAGACCCGCTTAAGGACTTTTCGCCCATCAGTTTGATTGTCGACGGCCCACAGTTTCTGATTGTGAATCCTGCGGTGCCAATCCGTAGTGTTGAAGAGTTGATTGCGTTCGCCAAGAAAAATCCAGGGAGCTTGAATTACGCCACCTCTGCAAGTACGACCTTTCTGCAAATGGCTTTATTTAAATCGATGGCGGGTATCGAGATGACGTCGATCCCGTATAAAGGGGCGGCGCCCGCGGTCATGTCTGTGCTCTCAAATGAAACTCAACTGGCGATTACTGGCATCATCAACTCAATCAGTCAAGTCAAGGCGAACAAAGTACGGGTGTTAGCGGTGACCAGTGAGAAGCGCTTTCCGATGTTTCCTGACATACCGACTGTGTCAGAAAAAAGTGTTCCGGGATATGTCGCCAGCGTCTGGTACGGGATGTTTGCCCCAGCAAACGTGCCGCCTAAGATTATTGCGACACTTTCAAGCACGTTACACCGGGTTCTGCGCGAGCCCGACGTTCAGACGCAACTCTTAGAACTTGGCGTCGACATCGTGACCAATTCACCTGAAGAGTTTGCCGCCTTTCTTCAAAAAGACCTTGATAAGTGGGCAAAGGTCGCTAAAGAAAGTGGTACGAAATGAGCTGAGCTGTGGCTTCAACACCCTTCCCTTGGAGAGATCGATAATGTCAAAACCCACCTCCTGGCGCAACATTTCCTCGGGCGCGATCGGTAACGCGCTCGAATGGTACGACTTCGCGATTTATGGCTATTTCGCAACTTCGATTGGTCGAATATTTTTCCCAAAAGAGGATCCCATCGCCCAAGTCCTAGCCGCGTTTGGAATTTTTGCAATCGGCTATTTGATGCGCCCTGTGGGTGGCATCCTCATTGGCCACATCGGTGATCGCGTGAGCCGACAAGCTGCGTTGAGCGTCTCGATTGCCGCAATGGCAGTCCCAACTTTTTTAATTGGCGTCTTGCCTGGCTATGAAACTATTGGGATCGCTGCACCGATCCTCTTGACGCTTTGCCGGATGTTGCAGGGCTTGTCAGTGGGGGGTGAATACACCACTTCTCTCGTGTTCATGGTTGAAAGTGCGCCTAAAGCTCATCGAGGCCTGAACGCCGCTCTGGGTTGCTGTGGTGCGCTGCTCGGAATGCTGCTCGGCTCGGCGACCGGGACTGTCTTAGCAACATTCATTGCGCCCGAGAGTCTCGAGGTGTGGGGCTGGCGCATACCATTTATATTTGGTTTATTTATCGGACTTGCTGGGATATTTCTTCGGCGCCATTCGGAACCAGCAACGAAGCCTACTGAGGCGAAAAAAAATCCATTGCTCGAAACCGTAAAAAATCATCGCACGGTTATTTTGCAACTTGCAGGATTGGCGTCCTTTAGCGCCGTCTCGTTTTATTTATTGTTTGTTTATATTGTGAGCTGGTTAGAGTTGGTCGATAAGATTTCACCTGAAAAATCTTTGTTCATCAACACCCTAAGTATGATTTCACTCATTCCCATCCAACTCATCGCGGCGTCTATCTCTGATCGCATCGGACGCAAGCCCGTCCTAATTACAGCCAGTATCGCAGCAATTCTTTTTTCGGTCCCTCTTTTTAGCGGGATGTATCATCACAGCACGCTAACAATCCACCTGAGTCAGCTCGGCTTTGCGCTCATCATTGGCGCATACCTTGGCGTCATGCCTGCCTTTATGGTTGAACTACCCTCAGCACATGTGCGCTCAACCGCAATCGCCCTTGGCTATAACTTAACCGTCGGCATTATCGGCGGGTTCACACCGTTCGCTGCCTCATGGCTTGTGCATCGTACCCACAACGACATTGCGCCAGCTTATATGATTATGGCCGCCGCCGCGATATCGTTGATCGCAGTATTAAGCATGAAAGAAACCTACCGCAAACCCCTTTAACCTGTGCCATTTTGCATAACGGCTTTTCTTACGTCCACGAACCGAAACAGAGCCTCTCTGCAGTGTGCCATTTTTTATTAAAGGCCTGCGCTAGAGCACAAAGGCAGGCAAAACGCAATCAGCGGCTAACAAGTGTCTAGCAAATTGGTAGCGATTCAACCAACCCATTTGCGCTCAAATCACCAATTCAATAACGATCAGCCAAAGATGTTTCAAGGTTTGAAAAAGTATTGAAACCCGATGTGGACGAGCTCAAGAAAGATAATGGTGACCAAAACTCGGAAAGTCCAGACCTTAGAAATTGGATTAAGGGCAAATCTTGCACCAATAAGGCCACCTAAGACTGCCCCGATCGCCATTACCCCGCCAATTTCCCAATTGACCTCTCCATTTCTCGCAAACACACCAAGAGCAATTGCAGAGGTTGCAAAAAGTACTAAATTTTTATAGGCGTTTGCTTTCACGAGAGGTAGCCGCACAAAAACAATTAGGGCTAATAATAAGTAGGTTGCTCCGTCGAGCACGATTAAACCAAGCCAAAACCCCACCAAGAATAAAACAATGATTTCAACAAAACGAAAACGAGCATCCTCTTCAAATTCTTTTTGAAGGATCTTTTTTAACCCACTAAATAAAAGAACAAAAGCCAATAAAACGGCAACCGAGATCAATAACTTGATATGTTCCTGCGGTAGCGTATCGACAAAAGCTGCACCCGCAATACTGCCCAGTACGACAGGAATAAGAATTTTGATTGCTATTTGCCAATCAATAACTTTGGCGCGCAAAAATGTAACGGTGGCAATTAGTGCAGCCACAACAACAGGGACGCGATTGGTAGCGTTGGCAACAATAGGCGTAAGTCCCATAAATACCAATAGCGGCAAAGTAACTGCCGACCCACTCGATGCAACGGTATTTAAAAACCCGCATAAAAAACCACCGAAAGCTGCAATAACCAGTTCAATTGGCATATATCTTCACTAGTGTCCGTACATGAACGCTCTAGTTTGCCAAACATTTATTCGCTCTGACTAGAAGGTAAAGATTGCACCCGTACACTCGGACTTTGATTGTGGATTTGCATCCAAGGTCCTTGATGGGATTTGCCAACCATGGTCTTACCTGTTTTGCCATCACTTCATAAATGCCTAAGCAATCCTAGATTATTTCACAATAGCTGAAGGTAGCCTGTAAGCCAGCGTTTAGCATGGTCCAGCACCGCGATTAAGGCGACAGAGAGGCAATCGCATTTATCCGAATCAGTACCATGGCGGCACCATGAAAATCGCGACTTTAAAAACACCAAATCATGGGAAAAGTTAGCTTCACCGCTGGTCGCGAGCAAGACTTCAAATGCCCACCAGGCTAGTACTCAAATGGAGTCGTCGGGCGGTAATAGCTAAGCAACACAGTGAGTTTGAAGGTTGAGCCAGCTGACTTGTGCATAAGCGGTCCCACCACCGGCAGCCTGTTCCAACGCATCATCAGAAACATCCAGTACAACAACTTCTTCACGTTCAATGTTCATAGCAAACTCCAAGGATGAATACCCACACCCAAGTAGGCATGGGTTACCGGTCAGCGATAGCACTAGCTAACAAGCATTAGCTAACACGCAGCCAGCCAATAGCAATGTTCGCTGAGAAGCGTAATTGCAATCGAATCCCCCCTGCGCACCACCCGCAGCCTGCTCCAGTGCATCATCAGAGACATCCTGCACAACAACTTCTTCAAGTTCAATGTTCATAGCAGACTCCAAGGTCTAGGGTTACCGGCGCAGCAGGAGCTAACACCGCCTGTCCAGCCAGCCAGTAGGGATACAGGCATATTGTAGTAGCCCCACCTGCGCACCACCCGCAGCCTGCTCCAGTGCATCATCAGAGACATCCTGTCGTACAACTTCTTCAAGTTCAATGTTCATAGCAGACTCCAAGGTTATGGGTTACCGGCGCAGCAGGAGCTAACACCGTGGACCCGCCCGTGGATAGCCCGCACAGCTTACGTGGTGGGTTACCCAGACTGCATCGCATGGACCCCCTTGCGCACCACCCGAAGCCAGCTCCAGCGCATCATCAGAGACATCCAGCACAACGACTTCTTCAAGTTCAATATTCATCGCAAACTCCAAGGTGGGTTACCGGTCAGCAATGGCTAACGCCTAACGCCAGTTAGTGCATTGTAAGAATGCCTTGAATTTATAAATCCGCTATTCGATTAGTGTCAATCAGTAATTGCACCATTTGTGTGCCGTTGCGAGTATTGGCTAAACCTTCTGACTCACCCGTAAAAACTTAGATACCTGAGCCATCGCCTCTGGGCTGAGATGCCTTGGTGGGTGCCAATTTGAACCCCAAGGGAAGCCATCACACACGCTGCATGAACCTGCAAGCCAGCACTTGGCGTGTTGCCACGATTAACGCGACACAGATGCAAGCGCATTTACCGAATCGGGTTACATAAGGGTTACACGAAAATGTAAGCCCTTTAAACAGAAATAAAAGAAACACCCAAGAGCCTTACAAATAAAGGGCTTGATAGCCAAGACCCTCAAAAACAAAAGGCCTCAGAGCAATTACGCTTAGAGACCTTTGAATTTACTTGGTGGGCTGGGCGAGACTCGAACTCGCGACCAACGGATTAAAAGTCCGCTGCTCTAACCAACTGAGCTACCAGCCCCAAGCCCGCTATTATGACTTTTTACTGTTTTACTGTCAAACACAGAGGGCCCCATTAGGGAAAATGCCCGTTGCTCAACACACTTGGCCACTTTATCATTATCATATGCCTAGCTGTTCGAAACCTCACTTTTCTTAAAAGTCCATACAGATCAATGGACTAAATTAAGTCACCTTTATTCTAGATTAGGAAGCAGGCATGAGTAAATTGAAACAAATCGCTGTAATCGCCACAACAGGTTTGCTTGGCATGCTCAGTCAAACAGCGCACGCGCAAGCAGAAGCTTGGCAAGGTCCCTGGGTTCACGCTGGAGTTGGCGCCGCCACTTTTATCCCTGGCTTTTCGGGCGGCAAATACACAGGGGCCTATTCTTACGATGCGACAAAAAAAGACATCAATACGGTCATTGGTAGCATCTCTGCAGGCTACACGCTTGCAATCTCTGGCCCTTGGAGCCTCGGCCTTGCCGCCACAATCGCTCCCGGCACCAGCCCCTCGGCTGACTATGCTGTTTTAATCAGCACCCCTCGCGGCACAACCACTGGCCCTGGCACGTATAACGTGGCCAATATCTACAGCATCACGCTTCAACCAGGTTACGCGATTGACAATGAGAAACTCATATACGCCAAAGTTGGTTATACAGGCGCCACCGCAAACACTGATTCAGAATCCTTTGGCAAGGCCTCAAGTACCCTAAGCGGCTACGCCTTAGGTTTGGGTTACAAGCAAGTGATCTCGGGTAGCCTGTACGGCTATGCTGAGTTCAATTATGCCAACTACAGCAACGTCACCGTCCCGTACTCGCAACTGAGCGGCACCGTGAATGCAACAGGGATGGATGTGATAGTCGGTTTAGGCTGGAGGTTCTAAGCTCTCGGGTAAGCGCCCCACAAGGCTTGTAAAAAAGCGATTGCGCAAGCAGTACGATTAAAAAAGCTGCCGCGAATCTTTCGACTCGCGGCAGCTTTTCATTTCATCTGAACAATCTTAGCAGCGCTCAAAAATCCCCGCCGCGCCCATGCCTGTTCCCACGCACATGGTCACCATGCTGTATTTCAAGTTACGACGATGCAAGGCATGAATCGCCGTCGCGCTACGAATCGCACCCGTAGCACCTAACGGATGCCCAAGGGCGATCGCGCCGCCCAGTGGGTTCACTTTCGCGGGATCAAGATGCAACTCTTGCATCACGGCCACCGCCTGCGCCGCAAAGGCTTCATTCAGCTCAATCCAGTCGATATCAGCTTGTTTTAAGCCCGCTAGGCGCAAGGCGGCTGGGATTGCCTCTTTGGGGCCAATACCCATGATCTCTGGTGCAACGCCTTTAATCGCAAAGCTCACAAACCGCGCCACAGGGGTTAAGTTAAATTGCTTCAACGCCTTTTCGCTCGCGATCAACAGGGCGCCTGCCCCATCTGAGGTCTGCGAACTATTGCCTGCGGTCACGCTGCCTTTAGCGGCAAACACTGCGCGTAACTTTGCTAAACCCTCAAGAGACGTATCAGCGCGCGGGCCTTCGTCTTGGGTAAACGGCTGCCAAGATATATCGACCTCGCCAAGTGCGAGATTCATTTTGCGTTGTGCAACTTGCACCATGAAGGTCTCAGCGCTGAACTCGCCGGCCGCTTGCGCCGCCAAGGCTTTTTGATGCGAAGCCAGTGCAAAAGCATCTTGCACTTCGCGACTGACTTTCCATTGCTGGGCCACTTTTTCGGCGGTTAAGCCCATACCGTAGGCAATGCCAATATTTTCATCTTTAAAAATACCAGGCGATAAAGACGGGGTGTTGCCACTCATGGGCACCATACTCATCGATTCGACCCCACCCGCAATCATGATATCTGCCTCGCCGACACGGATCCGATCGGCAGCCATTGCAATCGCATTGAGCCCCGAAGAACAAAACCGATTGATCGTAATACCGCCCACGGTATTGGGCAACCCTGCCAAGAGCAGTGCGATGCGCGCAACGTTTAAGCCTTGCTGCGCCTCAGGCATGGCACAACCAACGATCACATCTTCGATAGCTGTTGGATCTAAGCTTGGCACCTGTGACAACAAATGTTTAAGTGTTTGGGCAAACAGGTCGTCGGGCCGCGTAGCACGCAACGCGCCGCGCCCAGACTTGCCAACCGGGGCACGGGTTGCCGCGACGATATAGGCATCTTGAAGAGCTTTCATAAACAGTTTCCTTTAGCGATGACTAATTACGCACGGGCTTGCCGTCTTGCAGCAGGCCCATCACGCGCTCGATTGATTTTGGATGTGCGATCAGTTCGATGAACGCTTTGCGTTCAAGCTTAAGCAACCACTCTTCAGTCACTAGTGTGCCTGCCTCAACATCGCCACCCGTGATGATGTCGATGATTTTTTTTGCAATGAAACAATCATGCTCTGAAATAAATCCGCCATCGCGCATGTTGACTAACTGCCCCATCACGGTCGCGGCCACTGACCGACCCGCCACGGCGATCGGAGCTTGAACGGGGGGTCGGTAGCCTGCGTAGTGCATGGCCTTGACTTGCGCCTGAGCCTGCGCCAACAACTCGTACACATTGGCCACGATAATGTCCTCTGGCCTGAGGTAATCCATCTTCAAGGCCTCATGCGCCGAGCCAGAGACTTTTGCCATCGCCGCATTTTCAAACGAAGCGGTAATGACATTCAAAAAGTTTGCTGCTTGGGGCGCCTGCCCGATTTTTTCAACACTCCGCGCAGCCCTGATCGCAGCTTCTTTCAGACCGCCACCGGCGGGCAGTAACCCCACACCAATTTCTACGAGCCCAATGTAACTCTCGATCGTGGCAACACGTCTTGCTGCTTGCAATACCACCTCGCAGCCGCCCCCCAGTGCAATCCCAGATACTGCGCAAACCACGGGCACTTGCGCATACTTCACGCGCATCATCGTGTCTTGAAACAATTGAACAAAAGGCTCGACCCCTTGCGGACCACCTTTCATCACCAGCGGCATGGCCGCCTCTAAATTGGCCCCAGCCGAAAATGGGCCGCCGGGTACGCCCGACTGCAGCGAGCTAGTCTGCCAGATGACGACGCCAGCGTATTGATTTTCAGCCAGATCAATAGCTTGCTGAATCCCGTTCAAAACGTCTGAACTGAAGGTGTTCATTTTTGAGCGAAACGACACCACCAACACCTCAGGTTGCGCAGCATCGACCCAAGCACGCAAGTCAGTATTTTCGAAAATAGTTTGACCTGCTTTGCGTGGATCGGGCGAACCGTCTCCTAGCAAGGAGGCTCTGAACACTTGTTTTTGATAGACCGGCAAGTTTGAGCGCGGCAAATAGGTTTTTTGTTCTGCCGACCACGAACCCTCTGGGGTATGAACGGCTTGGCGCTGCGCCACCGGACCTGCAAAGACCCACTCTGGCAACGGGGCTTGACTCAAGGCCTTGCCTTGTTCGATGTCTTCTTTGACCCACTGCGCGACTTGCGACCAGCCGGCACCTTGCCAGTCTTCAAACGGACCGCGCTCCCAGCCATAACCCCAACGCATCGCAAAATCAATTTCGCGCGCTGAATCGGCGATGGACTCTAGATGCACCGCGATATAGTGGAAAACATCGCGAAAAATAGCCCATAAAAACTGCGCCTGCGGGTCATCGGTTTCGCGTAACAAGGCGAAACGCTCTGCTACCGGTTTTTTGAGTATGCGGTCTACGATTGGGGCAATCGTTGCGGTAGACGGCTCATACTCTTTGGTAACTGGATTCAGCACCAACACCGCTTTGCCCTCTTTTTTAAAGAAACCCGCCTTGGTCTTTTGACCTAAGCGGCCTAACGAAATTAAAGACGCAAGAATGTCGGGCACCTTAAACAACGCAGCAAAAGGATCTTGCTTCAGGCCATTTTCCATGGTGCGAATCACATTGGCCAAGGTATCTAGCCCGACCACATCGCTGGTGCGAAAGGTGGCTGACTTAGCGCGGCCAAGCTTGCTGCCCGTCAGCGCATCCACCACATCAAAACCTAACTTGTATTTTTCTGCCTCGGCAAAGACGGCCAGGATCGCAAACACACCGACGCGATTGCCAACAAAATTAGGCGTATCTTTCGCACGCACGACCCCCTTGCCCATGGTCGACGTCATAAAGGTTTCGAGCTGATCCAGGATCAAAGGATCGGTCGCCGGCAAGGGGATTAACTCAAGCAAGTGCATGTAACGCGGCGGATTAAAAAAATGCACGCCGCAAAAGCGCTTTTTCAAGTCACCTGAAAAGCCCGCTGACAATTCAGTAATGGATAAACCTGAGGTATTGGTTGCAAAAATCGTATGCGCGGCAAGGTGTGGCGCCACCTTTTCATACAGCGCGTGCTTCCAGTCTAAGCGCTCGGCGATGGCCTCTATCACCAAATCGCACTCGGCTAGACGCGCGAGGTCATCTTCGTAATTAGCAGCCTGAATCAAATCGGCGTTACCAGAAACGGTCAGAGGCGCAGGGCTTAATTTTTTTAAATTGTCGATCGCCTTAAGCGCAATCGCATTGTTGTGTTGCGGCTTGCCCTCTTTTGTCAAAGGGGCTGCCAAATCAAACAAAATCACAGGCACGCCCACATTGACGCAATGGGCGGCGATTTGCGCCCCCATGACCCCGGCGCCTAAAACTGCCACTTTACGTATTGGTCGATTCACTTGCATGGATAACATCCTTTTTGCTGCACGAGTGTATTAAGTTCAAGGGCTCATCACTGCAATGTCCAGGCTGAGCTCCGTCGTTTAGATAGATCAAATGTACTAATTCATGACATTGACTTGGTTAAAACAGCGCGGCATCCAGGCTCATCAGCGTTGCCTCACCCGAACGCGCCAACTGCGCTTGATAGGCAGCTTCGGGCAGCAACCGCGCAAAATAAAAACGTGCTGTCGCTAACTTAGCCTCATAAAATGTATCGCCACTTTTTTTGTTTGCAAGCGCCACTTTCGCCATACGTGCAAACAAATAGGCGTAAACAAGATGACCCAAGACGCGCAAATACGGCACGGCAGCGGCACCGACTTCGTTATGGTTAAACATCGCCTTGACACCAATTTCTTTGGTTAACTTTTCGGCTTGCTTGGCCAACTCTGCGAGCGGATCGATGAACTCTGCCATCTCTTTGCGTACGCCTTCAGCTTCTATAAAAGCCTCAATCATTTTGCCAAATTTTTTGAGCTTCACTCCCACATCCGACAAGACCTTGCGACCTAACAAATCGAGTGACTGAATGGTGTTGGTACCTTCGTAAATCATGTTGATACGCGAGTCGCGCACAAATTGTTCCATCCCCCAGTCGGCGATATAGCCGTGCCCACCAAACACTTGCAAGCCCTCGTTGGTGGCTTCAAAGGCATTGTCGGTGATAAAGGCCTTGACGATTGGGGTCAACAAAGTCACTAAGTCGCCGTGAGCCGCGCGCTCGTCTGAATCGGGATGGTTTTGCTCGATATCAATCATCAAGGCAATCCAATAGGCAAAGGCCCGTGCGCCCTCGGCATAGGCGCGCTGCGTCAAGAGCATTCGACGTACATCTGGATGCACAATGATTGGGTCTGCCAATTTATAGGGGGCCTGGGCACCTTTCAGACTACGCATTTGCAAACGCTCTTTTGCATAAGCGGCTGAGTTTTGGTACGCAACCTCTGTCAAGCCAACGCTTTGCATACCGACACCAAGGCGCGCAGCGTTCATCATGATGAACATCGCACGCAAGCCCTTGTGCGGCTCACCAACCAAGGTGCCACGCGCGCCGTCAAAGTTCATGACGCAAGTCGCGTTACCGTGGATACCCATTTTGTCTTCAAGCGATCCGCAGCTCAGTGTGTTTTTATTTTTGTTATGGATCTCGCCAGCGGCGTTAGGCAGATACTTTGGCACCACAAAGAGCGAAATTCCTTTGGTGCCAGCAGGCGCTTCGGGCAAGCGTGCCAAGACGAGATGGATAATGTTTTTGCCCAAGTCATGCTCGCCGCTTGAGATAAATATTTTGGTGCCGGTGATGGCATAGCTACCATCGGCTTGCAGCTCGGCTTTAGTCTTGAGTATGCCGAGATCAGTACCGCATTGGGGCTCGGTCAGGCACATGGTGCCAAGCCACTCGCCCGAGACTAGTTTTTCTAGGTATAACGCTTTTTGCTCGGCGGTACCGTGGGCTTGCAGACACTCGTAGGCGCCGTGAGAGAGCCCCGGGTACATTGTCCAGGCCTGGTTAGCCGAATTCAACATCTCGTAGAGCGCAGTATTTAATAGCACCGGCAGCCCCTGACCGCCGTGCTCGGGGCTGCACGCCAACGAGGGCCACCCTGCCTGAACATACTGCTCGTATGCTTGCTTAAATCCATCGGGCGTCGTCACAGTTGCGTCGGGATGACGTGTGCAGCCTTGCCTGTCGCCGCTTTGGTTCAGAGGTTGCACCACCTCTTTTGCGAACTTGGCGGCCTGCTCAAGGATTTGATTGATCGTATCTTGATCAATGTCGTGGTGCGCGGGCAATGACTTAAAGACGTCGGTGACGCCCAAAACCTCGTGCATGACAAACTGCATATCTCGTAGTGGTGCGGTGTAGCTAGGCACGAAGACTCCTGTTTTGATCTATGGTCTGTTGGATCGATTGCGCTGCAATGTCAACGCTTCGAGAAATTTGTAAAAACCTTGCGTCGTGATGCAGCCCTTGGACATAGCTGTAAATTTGAAACAGCATCGCCTCGGGCGCACAGTCTTTTTTAAGATCACCGACTTCAACGGCCTGCTCAATTGCACGCTTGAGCGCGGCGCGCCAAGTTTGCACACTGCGCACCAGTTCATCACGCACGGGGCCCGGTCGGTCATCAAACTCAACGGCGCCCGAGATAAAAATGCAGCCGGCGCTAACTTCTTGGATGCTCGTCTGCATCCAAAGATTAATCATCTTTTGCAAGCGCGCAAGCCCTTTGGGCTCTTGAAGCGCAGGTTGAAATACCTGGGCTTCAAAACGACGGTAGTACTCTCGTACGACCGCGAGCTGGAGCTCTTCACGCGAACCAAAATGGGCGAACACACCACTTTTGCTCATGGCGAGTGCTTCTGCCAATAGGCCGACAGTTAGGCCCTCGAGGCCCTGATGGCTTGCGATTTTTAAGGCTTGATCGACAATCACTGCCTTGGTGAGCGCACCCTTTGACCGCGCCGGTACGACGGACTGAGCAGCGGTCACACTAGTAAGATCGGTCATGGAGGTCTGAGTCAAAACGATCACCCGTGAAGTCAATCAAAAAAATTGAATTTCAAGATTTCAAGATTTCAAGATTTCAAGATTTCAAGATTTCAAGATTTCAAGATTTCAAGATTTCAAGATTTCAAGATTTCAAGATTTCAAACAATAATAGCACGATCGTTCGTATTTTTTTGGGTTTTGAATTTCGTCAACTAGTTAAAACGCCAATGGTAGTTACCGAGCGACCAAGACTATATTGACAGTGCAACAAACTTTTTAGAGTCTGCCAAAGCTAAAGGACAAATATGACCGAATCAACTCAGAGCAGCAAGCCTTGGCTTAAACATTACCCAAAGGGTGTGCCAGAAGATATTGATGTTTCTGCGCACGCCTCGCTTGTTGCTCTATTTGAAGATTCATTTCGACGCTTTGCCCAACGCAACGCTTACCTGTACATGGGTAAGGCGCTGACCTTCGCCCAACTTGATCTGCAATCTCGCAGCTTTGCGAATTACCTGCAAACCCTTGGGCTTGAGCCCGGCGCAAGAGTCGCCATCATGCTGCCAAACGTTTTGCAGTTTCCAATCGCCATGGTTGGTGCCATCCGAGCCGGCTGCGTCGTTGTCAACACCAATCCTCTTTACACCGCCCGCGAACTTGAACATCAACTGAACGACAGTGGCGCCAGCGTTTTGATCGTTTTAGAAAACTTTGCGCATATCTTTCAAAGCCTGCAGGGCAAAACGCGAGTTAAGCATGTCGTGGTAACAAGTTTGGGCGAACACATCGGGCTCAAAGGAAAAGTCGTCGATTTTGTGGTGCGTCATGTTAAGAAGCTCGTGCCTCAGTGGAGTCTTCCTGGGCACGTCAGCTTTACCCAAGCTCTTGCGACTGGCAGATTGCAGCAAGCACAAGCCGTCACACTGAGCCATGACAGCGTTGCCTTCTTGCAGTACACCGGCGGGACCACAGGAGTGTCAAAAGGCGCCGTGCTGCTGCACCGAAATATTCTGGCAAACCTTGAGCAGGTTGATGCGTGGTTAGCACCCGCCCTGAGCCGTCGCCCGATTGAGCAGCTCGTTTTTCTGTGCGCACTACCGCTTTATCATATCTTCGCGCTTACGTCGTGCGCCATGCTCGGACTGCGCAAGGGCGGCACAAATATTTTAGTGCCCAATCCTAAAGACATCGCGGGCTTCATCAAGCTGCTAGCACAACATCCTGAGATTCATGTTTTTCCCGGAGTCAACACGCTATTCAACGCGTTAAACCACCACCCTGAGTTTGCCAAGGTCAAACTCCCCAACTTGTTGGTGACGATTGGCGGTGGCATGGCGGTTCAAAAACCAGTGGCAGATCGCTGGCAAGAGTTAACCGGCTCACCGATTGTCGAGGGCTATGGTTTGTCAGAAACATCTCCGGTGGCGTGCGCGAACACGACTATCATCGAACACTACACGGGCCACATCGGCTTGCCGATTCCAAGCACAGAGGTTCGAATCCTGGCTGAAGATGGCAGTGAAGTCGCGCTCGGTTCGCCCGGAGAAATTGCGATTCGGGGCCCGCAAGTGATGGCAGGTTATTGGAACAAACCGCAAGACACTGCAGCGGTGATGACCGCCGACGGATTCTTTAAAAGTGGCGATATCGGTTTGATGGATCAGGACGGTTGCTTCAAAATCATCGATCGCAAAAAAGACATGATCGTGGTCTCGGGGTTCAAGGTGTTTCCGAATGAACTTGAAGAGGTGATCACGCTCTTGCCCGGTGTATTAGAGTGCGCCGCAATCGGTGTCTCTGATGAGCAAACCGGCGAAGCCGTCAAACTATTTGTGGTGAAGAAGGATCCAGCCCTGACCGAACAAGAGATTCAGGCCTACTGCAAAGAGCAACTGACAAATTACAAGCGCCCAAAGCAGATCGTATTCAAAACAGAGTTACCCAAATCAAATGTCGGTAAAATTTTGAGGCGCGAATTGAGAGATGTCGCTTAACGTGCGCGCGAAATTCGAACTTCGGCGCCGCGGCGCTTAACTTCGAGCCCTTCGCTTGGCGAAATCCGCAAACCTTCCAGCCCTTTGATGTAGCTTGAACCTTGCATCTGCATCACACGAATTTTATTGCGCATGACAACCGGGTTATGCACGGGCATCCCAAACATCCAGACCTCGTCAAGAATGCGCGCAGAGTTAAATTCGCCAGTGTGTTTGGCCGTAGGGCCTAAACACAACATATGCCCTTCTCGACCGAAGGCTGGAATGGTGCCCAAGCCACAGGAGATTGTCCAGACCGAGCCGCCCTCGTAACGCCAACCGGTATTTAAATCCCACCAGGCTTCGCCCTTTGGCAGGTAGACTTGAAGTTCGGTGCCAGACTGCATTGCTGGGGCAACCAACACGGCTGGTCCCAACATATACTGAGTATCCCAGCGCTGCGCCTCAGCATCTGCCGGAAACGACAACGCCATTGAACGCTGCACAGGTAAGCCCGTACGCGCGGCATCTTCGATTGCACCTAAGACATACGGAATCAAACGGTAGCGCCACTGCAACCACGTCTGAACGTGCGCACGCGTGGTCTCGTCAAAATTTGTCGGAATGAGTTGCGCATTAGACTGAAACGCAAAGTTTGCTGAGAAGACGGCCATTGCAAGCCAACGCAAGTACAACTCAGGTGTCATCTCATCGGTAGAAGACTGCGCATTACCCAAGGCATGCATTTGCACCGGTACGCCGCTCGCGCCAATCGAGAGCGCGGTACGCAGGGTATGCTGCAAGCCGGCCCAAGTATTTGGCACGCGAGGTGCACTTTGCCACAGCAGTCGCTGTGCCCCGGCAAATAAATCTGAACTAAAGACAACCCCTTCAGGAGGCACGCGATGACCGGCGGCAGCCTCAAACAACGCGCGGCGGGCCAGGGCGGGATAAATCGAACGTAATACCGCACCCGTTTCACCGCCTCGGGCAACCACCGAGTCTGGGATATCAAACTGCACATCACAGGCCGTTGCACCAACACCCTCTTCGGCTAGATGACGATGACGCTCTGACCACATATTCAAGACGTCACGATGGGTCAGATCTAACAAGCCGAAGGGCTTTCCACCCGTTGCAACAACACCGTCAAATACATGTGCGTCGCCACGTTCATTGGCCAACAACCAGCCCCGATCTTCAAGCTCGGTAAAGTTAGTGGTACCGGCAAGCGTGGCCGGGATCGTATGCAAACACAGATGCACAGCGTGTTTGCCGAAGACACCCATCATTTGCTTTGGGTCTGGAAAGCGCTCGCTATCCCAATCAGGAAGCAGTTTTGAATCTTGGTATGTCCAGGCAGCGGGGGGCAACATCAAGACCCCATCGACTGAAACCTGCTGTGCACGAAAATCAGCGATCATTTCTGCGGTTTGCGTGGCACTGTGGCCTAGCGGCTGTTCAACCCAAACCCCCATTGACCACAACGCCGGCTGCCCAGCACGCCCGGTGAGTTGGGTATATTGGTTGAGGATTTCGGCGGGCTCGCCAGCAAACAGAAAAAAATCTAGGGTAGAGTCTTCAAGAGCAATCGCGTATTCGTCGGCGCTTTCGCAGCCAAGGTCGTGCTCAACACGGCCCAACGAGTTGACATAAACACCCCACCCGTTGGGGCTCCAGGCCAGCGGCAAGGCGCGATGCTCGGGGTCATCGGACAAGATTGTTTCGCCACGGCGATCGAGATCACCATGCGTCTCGCCCAAGCCAAATATCTTTTCTTTTGGTTGGAGCTCAAAGCCGAGCGTCCAAAAATTTTCAGCGCCTTGGATACCGGCAGCAGACAACACCAACAAGGGTTTACCGTGGCGTTTTAAAATTAACTGAAAGGGGTTTGACTGCAGCTCAAGGGTCGAGTCACCTTGAGTGAGTTGCCAGCCCTTGACCTCGTCAGTTAAAGGCTCAAGTACCGACTCACCAATTGCCTCAGGGCGCGCCAACAGCACCTCAGCATGCGCACGACCACGGCCGCCAGGCAAAACATCAGCAGCGAGCGCCTCGGGCCGACCACAACGAATTCTGTAAACACCCGGCGCGTGAGGCTCGACAGCTAGCCTAAACCCACCACCCACGTCGAAACTTGCCTTAGTGGGCAGCATCTCAATCAGCTTTAGGGTGTCTAGATACATGTTTAGCGCAAAGGTTTAAGCGACCAAAGGCGCTATTCTGACGGATTTAGACACTTTAATAAACTCAAACCGTATAAATACGGATTAAATCTTATTTGTAAGCGACCGAGGGGCATTAGAAATACGTACACGTCATCTGCTTGCAGCGTTGATGAAACATTAAAATTGCTCTTTATTCATCAAAAAACTGCTAATTTTTACTAATTCTTGCAATTATATCGTTTTCTAGGGGTACAGGCTCGTTCATGAGGGCTGCGGCAATCAGATCGCCCACTAAACTGGCCCAGCTGAGCCCCCTCGAGGCGAAGCCCGTCGCTACCCAAAGCCCAGCCGAGCCCGCAACAGGCCCCACAACCGGAAACCGGTCGGGCACAACGGCACGCTGCCCTCCCCACCCTTTTAACGTGGATTGTGCACAAGCGCTTCGGGGTAATGAGATATTCAACAATTGCGCGCAACGCTCGAGATTCTCTTGCCTTGCCAACGCCACGGCCTCTGGTGAGGCTGCTTCATTCAGGTAGCTTCCGCCCACCACGCACTGCCCCTGCACGGCAGGCAATACATAACCGTCACCCGACACAATACAACGAGGGCCGCCCGCGAGCAGGGTCTGATCCACATAGGTCAGCTCGCCCCCGAGCCCGTACATCGACGCTAACCGCGAACTGATCACGAGTAATCCACTGGCCGCCAGAAGCTGTTGTGTGGCCATCCCTGCAGCCAACACTACCTGTGGCGCCTCGATCAGCACGCTGCCTGCCTGATCGAACACACGCCAGTTTGTCACACCGCGCTCGATACGGGCGGCCTGTGCGCTGAGGCAAGTGATGCCTTCTGCTTCTGCCAGCTTATCCAGTAAAGGCTTAGGCTGCACCCTGCGCGCCGTCGGAAAATACAAGCCACCACGTGTCAGCGCCATGCCCGCTAGCTCACTGGCCTGCGCCGCATCCACAGAACGCATAAATTGCTCAGAGAGCCCCAACCCCTCAGCGATTCTTTTTAAGTCGACAATGCGCCCGCTAGTCCGCTGTAACTGAAGCGCACCGCAAGGCGTCACGATGGCATCCGACACCTGCGCCCAGCGTGCCTCAGCACGTAAAAATCCCGCACGCGACAGCCGCGCGTACTGATCGTCTTGACGCGAAACCACCGGCGTCAAGGCTGCGGCAAGATGCCCAGACCGTGGCTCAGCTTGAGAGCGACTGGCCTCGAGCACCGTGACACGCCAGCCTCGCAGGGCCAAGGCCTGCGCCACATGCAAACCTGCGAGCCCGCCCCCAACCACAACTAAATGGCGCAGCGCCGTTGGGGTATGGCGAGACACGTCAGTACCGTCACGAGCGAGCGCCCGCGGCGACACGCGCGCGCGCAATAAAAAGGCTGGTGTGGTTGGCTCGAGACGCTTCAGCCCCGCTTCGAGACGATAGGCCGCTTGTTCATAGACAACCAGACTTGTTTCAAACCAAGCAGGCCAGGTCGCTCTTGCTGCACAAGCTAACAAGACTGTATCGGCTTTAATCAAGCGTCCTAGCCCAGTTGCGCCTCCCTCTGGTTCAGGCGCTGGATCAGCAAACTGCGCCTCAGACAAGATCACTGCTTCGGCCGCAAGCGTTAAGCGAGAGAGCATCATGTGTGCGGGGCCCACGGCCAGCGTTAGCGTGACGTTCAGCGCCTCGAACTCAAGTCGATGCACCCCCGGCAGATTTAAGGGCCATTGCTTAACCAGTTGTTCGGCAAGCGCATGATCTTGCTCGGACAACACACCGAGTAAGCGATCCTGCAAGGTGCTAGCCAAGCTAAGCGCTTGAACCACCAAGACAACATGCAGCCTCGCACAACGTCTGGGGTCGCTGCGCCATTGGCTCCAAAGCGTCACAAAGCGCAACCCGTCGTCGTCCAGATCAAGCAAGGTGTAAGACTCTTGACCCGCCCACGCCCTCGGCAGACCTAACAACTTAAGCACTTGCGCTTGCTGCACCGCTCGGGCATTTTGGGTATTCATGTCTGAGAGCTCATTGTGCGACTGTACCGGAATTGAACAAAAAATCTCTACTCTACAATGCCGCCGAGTCGGCCAAATGCAACAGCCGGTGCGCTGACTTACGCATTTCAGAGTAGTATCTCGACACGCCTGATTCGCAGCCCTTTAGTCACCTTTTTACAGCAAGCTCAACGCATGTCTCAGCCTACTCTTGTCAGTACGTCGCCGTGGCGCGACAAAATTAATGGCGTTCTGTTTGTCGGCTTGCTGGCCGCTGCCGTCGTGCAATTAGCCACAACCCCTGCAGTCAAAGCCATGGGCTTTAGCCCTTTGGTGGTAGGGATTGTCTGCGGGATGCTGTACGGCAACTTTTTGCGCGGCACCATGCCCGCCGAATGGGGTATCGGCGTGCATTTTACGGCGCGTCGGGTACTGCGGGTTGCCGTCGCGTTTTATGGCCTGAATATCAGCATCCAGCAAATTATCGAAGTCGGCTTGCCTGGCATTATTGTGTCGACCGCAATCGTCTTAAGCGTACTCATCCTAGGTACGCTTGCGGGTACACGGCTACTGAAACTTGATCGCGACACCGCCATGCTCACAGCTGCAGGAAGCGCCATTTGTGGGGCTGCGGCGGTACTCGCTTTCGAATCTACGCTAAAAGCTGAACCGCACAAAAGTGCCGTTGCCGTTGCCACGGTAGTCCTGTTTGGCACCATTTCCATGTTTTTATACCCTCTGCTGTTTCAGTTTGGCTGGATCGACCTTGACCCACGTAGCTTCGGGATTTTTTTGGGTGGCACCGTTCATGAAGTGGCTCAAGTCGTTGCGTCCGCAAGCAATATTGATGCCGCCACCACTGAGGTCGCTACAATCGTCAAAATGACGCGCGTCGCCTTACTGGTGCCTGTGCTAATTGTTCTTGGAATTTGGCTGCAACGCTCAAGCGCAACCGCAGTCGGCGCAACAGGCACCAAACCTAAGCTTCCAATCCCCTGGTTTGCAATTGGATTTTTAGTGCTGGCCTTAATCAACTCAGCGCATATTATCCCCGCGCCAGTGCTTCAAACGTTGCGGACACTCGACATCTTTATGCTGACCATGGCAATGACCGCCCTAGGTATCGAGACACGCTTTGCGCAAATACGTAAAGCTGGCCCACGGGTCGTGGTCTTGGGCGTGATCTTGTTTATACTATTGGGGTCGGGTGGTTACGCGCTCGTCAAGCTTGTTGCTTGATCGCCCCCAGCAGTTTTAGCCTTGCACGTTAGTTTGAACAGTACGTTTGCCCGGCAACGACTCATGACCCATGACTACACCTGACGTCACCACACCGGTTGGTCGCCTTGACCCCGAAGACGCACAGCTCGCACTCGCGACTGTGCAAGAGGTGTTGCATCGCCATGAACTGGTCGAAAACCTGGTGCATCGGCAAGAGCAAGATGACTCGCGCTCTGATTTAGTCGAGGGCTTGTTACATCGTCAGCACGAGGCCGAACTCTCGGCGTTGGTCAACAGCCTGCATCCTGCCGACATTGCCTTTATCCTCGAGTCTCTACCAAGCGATGATCGTCTCTTGATCTGGCGCCTCGTCGGCTCAGAGCACGATGCAGACGTTCTGCTTGAGGTCGCAGACTGGGTCCGTGAGTCGCTGATCGAGGCGATGGATCGCCAAGACCTGGTTGCCGCCACCGGCAACATGGATGCCGATGAGCTGGCAGACCTCGCACCTGATCTGCCGCCTGATGTCGTAGCCGAAGTTCAAAAGGGCCTCACCATTGAAGAGCGTGCCCGCCTGATTGAAGCCATGGGCTACCCCGACGATAGCGTTGGCAGCATCATGGATTTTGAAATGGTGCGCGTTCGCGAAGACGTGTCGCTCGAAGTCGTTCTGCGCTATCTCAGACGTTTGCCAGAATTGCCCGATCATACCGATCAAATTTTTGTCGTTGATCGACAAGACAAGCTGCTTGGCACCTTGACCTTATCTGCTTTGTTGGTCAACGAGCCAGAGGTCGATGTGTCGTCAGTGATGAGCCCAGATTACCTCTCGCTCAGCCCACTTGACTCCGACTCTGAAGCGGCTGGCGCCTTCGAGCGCTACGATCTGGTGTCTGCACCCGTCGTTGACGACCTAGGCCGCTTGGTCGGGCGCGTCACCATCGCAGAGGTCGTGGACGTGATCCGTGAAGACTCTGACGAACAAGCCTTGTCGCGCGCTGGTATGCAAGAAGAAGACATCTTCGCGCCAGTCACGATGGCCTTACGAAACCGCGCACCCTGGCTGTTACTCAACCTATGTACGGCGGCCATTGCCTCGTTTGTCGCTTCGCGCTTTGAAGATACCGTCAGCACAATCGTGATGCTCGCGTTTTTAATGTCGATTGTGGCCGGTATCGGTGGCAATTCAGGCAATCAAACGATGACTTTGATTATTCGTGCACTCGCCGTCGGCCGTATTACCGAGAAGAATGTTTGGCAGTTGGTCAAACGCGAAATGCTAGTGACGTTCTTGGTCGGTCTAGTCGGCAGCGCGGTTGCAGCCGTCTTTGCCTGGGGTATTTCTGGCTCGATTCCGATTGCACTTGTGATGATGGCTGCAATGATCTGCAACATGCTGATTGGCGCTACGATTGGCGTGCTCGTACCCGTGGTGCGTACCCGCTTCGGCAAAGATCCTGCAATGGGGTCTTCGGTATTGCTAACCTTTGCAACGGATTCGCTGGGTTTCTTTATCTTTTTAGGCTTGGCAACGATATTTTTGCTTTAGGCGACTCGTTGGACTGAGTTCAACACACGATTGACGTGTGTGCTTACGCGCTCAGAATCGATGCCATAGACATGCAGCGACACCGCAGGCGCGGGGTCCTCGTGCGAGGCGTTACCCAAGCGATGGATCAGTTCTAGCCCAGCATGGCCGCAAACACTTTGCCCAGCGATTCGGGCCATGCTATTAAAGGGGTAGGCGTGCCCAGCGGCCGCATCCCAAGCGTAATGGGTTTCACTTAAAACGCCGCTCAACACACGATACGCGCACCAGGTGTAATGCGCGTGTACAGGGCTAAACTGGCCTGGCGCCCAAACCAAAGCTACGACAGTAAAGCGCCCTTGGGGGTCAGCATGCAAGATATGGCGCGAATAGGTTTGTTCGGCCCGAGGCAGGTTCAACAAGCCTGCCACCACCTCTGGGACGAGTGCCTGTGTCAAAGCACGATTTAACGCTTGCCGAATACGGTAAGGCACTAAATCTGGGGCCTCGCAGCAAGCCTGCGCGAGCGCGGTCGAGCAGCCTGGCAGCAATTGATCCAGCCTAGATTTGACAGGATGAGGGTAACGCAACGCCTTTGGGCGAGGGTTCAGTGAGGTCATCTGTGATGTGTGTGCCATCACTCTATGTTAGACAAGAGACCAGAGCAATTGCTTGCTTATTTTTGTCAATATAGCGATAAAATAGTAATATTTTCTACATTATTTTGATAAAAAAGAAAATAATTTCTTTGATGAATCGCAATGATCTTTACCCTTATTTGAAGATTCGGATCAAGCGGTACACAGGTGCCCTGTAGACCGTTCGATAGATGGATCAACACCACTCTCTTTTGTAACGATCATGGCCCTTGATAAAAAAGACCGAGAAATTCTGCAGCTACTGCAGACCAATGCAAGCCTGTCACTTGCCGAGGTGGCGAGCGCAGTTAATCTAACTCAAACGCCGTGCTGGCGACGCATTCAAAAACTACAAGGCGATGGCGTCATTCAAAAACAGGTGGCCCTCTGCGACGCCAAAAAACTCAACTTAGGGCTCACCACGTTCGTGACCATTCGTACTAGTCAGCATAACGAGCAATGGATGCAACGTTTTGTGGCGGGTGCGACCAGCATTCCTGAGATTGTTGAGATTTATCGTTTGAGCGGCAACTCTGACTATCTGCTAAAAATTGTTGTGCCAGATATCAGCCGCTATGACAGCGTCTACAAACGACTCATCCGTACCGTTGATTTACTCGACGTGAGCTCGGCCTTCGTGATGGAAACGATCAAGTGCACCACGGCCTTACCACTAGAGTACGCCGAGTAGGTCGCACTGCGCGTTTTTAACCAAATGCGCGGAAATTCTCCCCGTTTAAGGGGAGAGTGTTAAGAGTCTGCATTATTGGCAACCGTCTCAGACATCCACGCTTGCACTAACGTGTAGGTCACCGCGAGGGCAACTGGCCCAACAAAAATACCAATCAATCCAAAGCTCAACAAACCACCGATAACGCCGGCAAAGATCAGCAATAAAGGCAAATCTGCGCCGCGTTTAATCAGCATTGGTCGCAAGAAATTATCAAGACTAACAACGATCAGGCTCCAGACCAATAAGAACATTGCCCAGCCGGTCTCGCCTTGCCAAAACATCCAGCCGACAGCCGGAAACAGCACCAAGCTCGGGCCAATTTGTGCGATACAAAGCATCAGCATCACCGCCGATAATATTGCTGCAAAAGGCACCCCTGCGATCACCAGGCCAAGACCACCGAGTACGGTTTGCACGATCGCTGTCACGCCCACGCCCAACGCGACTGCTCGAATCGCTTGCCCAGCTAACACCATCGCACCTTCGCCACGCTCACCCGCGAGCCGTCGACCAAAGCCGCGAACCATTTTGGCGGCCTCTTCGCCCGACGAATACAAAATCGCAGAGATGGTGACCACTAACAAGAATTGAATCAGCATGCCGCCCAGACCGCCAAACTGCGACAACACCCACTTGCCGGTTGAGGCTGCATAAGGGGCGACATGATCCATGAAGCCTGTCGCACCACCTGCAATCAGATCGGTCCATGCGGTGTTGATTTTTTCACCTACAAACGGGATATGGCCGACCCACTCGGGCAGCGCCGGCAAACCATTGCTGGCTAGGCTTTTACCTAACTCCATAAACTGGTCTGACCTCTCAGTGATCGTACTGATGGCCCACCAAAGCGGTGCCACCAACAGCAACAACATGCCCACAGACATCATCAAGACGGCCGGTGCGCGTCGCCCACCAAAGGTTTTTTGCAACGCAATCAGCCATGGCCACGTCGCCACGACAAGCATAGTTGACCAAACAGTGGCCGCCAGAAAGGGGCGTAGCACCCATATTGATAACGCAAGCAATCCGACGATACAAAAGACGGCGAGCGTATTACGGGTTAAATCGTGATGCATAGTTGTCTCTCCGACTGCGATTGTAAATCTAGGTCATGTCTAATTCGTGTCACCGTGAACGCCGCCGGGCAAGTTCTACTCTAGCTTTTGACTGCCGCTTTAATGTTTGCCTCAAACGCCCGCAGTCGTTTAAACACAGACAACAACTCAACCATCGAGGCCCAGTTACGCACCAAGACCTGAAAAGAGGTTTGAATACGCTCAAACGAGCGGATTGTCTGCGCAAACATACCCAAGGTCAACGTACCGGCAATCACCGTTGGGCCTAACACCAAAAACGGCACCACAATCCCGAACTGCAAATACGTGAGCTTAGCGGTATCAAAGTACAAATAGTGAAAAAACAAACGATGGTAGCTTTTTCTCAGGATGCTAAACAATTGCTGTACCACCGGAGTCGATCCGCGCTGAGTATCGTCTTCAGCATAAACCAACTCTTTGCGGTAGGCCGCCTCAGCTTTTTGATTGTCGAACTCGAGGCCGGGCAATTTGAATCCGACCAAGGCCAAGAGCACGGTGCCCGCTAGCGCATAGGCGACCGCCGCATACACCAACGCATGATCCACTTGACCAAAAAATGGAATGTGGTGAACGTTCTTTGAGATCACCCAAAGAATCGGCAAAAACGCAAACAAAGTCAAAATCGCTTCAACAACGCTCGCACCAATCAATTCGAAGGTGGCGGCGAAACGCTTGGTATCTTCTTGCACGCGCTGACTAGCGCCCTCGACCGATCTCAGTATGGGCCAATACTTCATGTAATAGTCGTTCATGGCTTGCCGCCACCTGAATACCCAGTGCTTAATATAAAACCCTAACGCAACAACAAGCACCACATATAACAGCACCAGTTTGGTCAAGGCCCAAACGATCGACTCAAAGGCTGACAACTCGACCGAACCAGGCTGCGACAAGCTCTGTTGCATGACATCAAACAGTTCGCCAATTCCTGAATTGAGGGCAACATCGATTTGCACCTGACAGGCGATTCCGGAAACGATCAACACAACGCCCGGCCAAGCCCAGAAAAAATATTGCCTTGAACCAAAAAAAGACTTGAACAAGGCGATCTCTCCCGGTTAGATAGTCGCCTCAAACAGCGCTATTTAAGTTGGCCGTGACACTGCTTGTATTTTTTACCGCTACCGCAAGGACAAGGCTCGTTGCGACCCACCTTGGGCATCATGTTGCGAACTGTCCCTGGGTGCTCTGAGGCTGGCGCCGGAACCGCTGCCGGCTGCTCACCACCCTCTTGATATTCTGAGTGCTGGTACTCAATCTGTTGCTTCTGTGCCGCTAGCGCCGCAGCCTCTTCTGCCTGCTGCACTTCTTCGGCTGATTGGATTCGCACAGTCATCAACACCTTGATCGCGTCATCACGTACGCGATCGAGCATGGCTGAGAACAGTTCAAACGCCTCACGCTTGTACTCTTGCTTCGGATTTTTTTGCGCATAGCCACGCAGGTGAATGCCTTGACGCAAATGATCAAGTGCCGACAAATGTTCGCGCCACTGCGAATCAATGACCTGCAGCATAATCGAGCGCTCAAAATTAGCCCACGATTCGGCTCCGACGATTTCTGCCTTTTGCTGATAGGCTTGACGCGCAGCGTTCAACACATGCTCAAGCACGTCTTCATCGGTCACGCTCTTCGACTGCTTGACCAGTTCTGTCAGACCAACGCTCAGTTGCCACTCAGACTCAAGCGAGAGCTGCAAGGCATCAATATCCCACTGCTCTTCGACTGAGTTTTCTGGCACAAACTTATTGACCAAATCGGTAAATGTGCCATCGCGCAAGCTATCAATCGTTTCAGTAATCGCCTGAGCCTCAAGCACTTCATTACGTTGCGCATAAATAACTTTGCGCTGATCATTCGCAACGTCATCGTACTCAAGCAACTGCTTACGGACGTCAAAGTTACGGCCTTCAACCTTGCGCTGCGCGGATTCGATTGAACGCGACACCATGCCCGCCTCGATTGGCTCACCCTCTGGCAGTTTCAGTCTTTCCATGATCGAGCGTACGCGGTCGCCCGCAAAAATACGCATGAGAGGATCTTCAAGCGACAAATAAAAGCGTGAAGAACCAGGATCACCCTGACGGCCAGCACGACCGCGCAACTGGTTATCGATGCGACGTGACTCGTGACGCTCGGTACCGATAATTCGCAAACCACCAGCGGCTTTGACACGGTCATTGAGCGGTTGCCATTCGTGGCGGATCTTTTCGATCTGCGTCACTTTCTCAGCTTCTGACAGCTCGGGCTTTGCGCGAATCAGTTCAACTTGTTTTTCAATACTGCCGCCTAGCACAATATCAGTGCCGCGCCCCGCCATATTGGTCGCGATCGTAATGTGCCCTGGCCGGCCGGCCTCAGCCACGATTTCAGCTTCGCGTGCATGCTGCTTGGCGTTGAGCACCTCGTGCACAAGCTTCGCTTGATCTAGGAGACCCGACAATAACTCAGAGTTTTCGATACTGGTCGTACCCACCAAAACCGGTTGCCCCCGCTCTTGGCAATCACGAATATCTGCCAAGATTGCGTTAAATTTTTCAGGTGCCGACTTAAAAATCTGATCGTTCTGATCGGCACGCACCATCGGGCGGTTGGTTGGCACAATGACCGTTTGAAGCCCGTAAATCTCTTGAAACTCATAAGCTTCGGTATCAGCCGTACCAGTCATCCCGGCAAGCTTTTCGTACATTCTAAAAAAGTTCTGAAACGTAATCGAAGCTAAGGTCTGATTTTCGAGTTGAATCTTGACCCCCTCTTTGGCCTCAACAGCTTGATGCAAGCCATCAGACCAGCGACGTCCAACCATCATCCGACCTGTAAATTCATCAACAATCACGACTTCGCCATCTTGAACGACATAGTGCTGATCACGATGGAACAAAGAGTGGCCACGCAAGGCCGCCATTAAATGATGCATCAACGAAATATTTCGCGGCTCGTATAAGGATTGCCCTTCTGGCAGCAACTGCAAGCGCGTCAGGATGCCCTCAGATTTTTCATGCCCAGCCTCTGAGAGGTACACCGTGTGATTTTTTTCATCAACCCAGTAGTCACCCTCTGGCTCGGGTTCGGTTGGCTTTGGCTCGGCTGTCATACGCGTGAGCAGCGCTGGGACCGCATTCATGCGCACATATAACTCAGTGTGATCTTCGGCCTGACCAGAAATGATCAAGGGCGTACGGGCCTCATCGATCAAAATCGAATCCACTTCATCGACAATTGCAAAAACAAGCGAACGCTGGCGTCTGTCTTCAACGCGGTGTTCCATATTGTCGCGCAAGTAATCAAAGCCAAACTCATTGTTTGTGCCATAAGTAATATCGGCACGATAGGCTTGAATCTTTTCGGCATTATCTTGTTGAGGCACAACCACCCCAACGCTCAACCCCAAAAATCCATACAAGCGCCCCATCCACTGGGCATCGCGTCTTGCCAAGTAATCGTTGACAGTCACAACATGCACCCCGCGCCCCTGCAGGGCGTTGAGATAGACGGGCAAAGTGGCCATCAAGGTCTTGCCTTCGCCTGTACGCATTTCGGCAATTTGGCCATGATGCAATACCATGCCGCCAAGCAACTGCACATCGAAATGGCGCATGCCAAAAACTCGGACCCCTGCCTCGCGAACGACGGCAAAGGCCTCGGGCAATAACTGATCTAAAGTTTCACCGGCGACCAGCCTGTCTTTAAAGGCACCCGTTTTAGCCTGTAATTGCTCGTCAGACAGGGCCTGCATTTGAGGCTCAAGCGCATTAATCTGCGCAACATGACGGCGTAGCTGCTTGAGCAACCGATCATTGCTACTACCAAATATTTTTTTAAGTAGTGAAAACATACGCGTCAGACCCACACAGACCTGTGCAAACTACACACCCGTCGGCGCCAAAAAGAGTTGAGGCAGCTAGCTGCCAGTAAGCCTTGCAGTTTAACGCAGGCGAGGCCTTCCCGTCAGGGTGTCGATACAACCGCACCCTAGGCTGCGGCTCAACCACCTACGATGGCGCTCTTGCTACCTGACCGGAGCAACCCTCGCCGAGCCGTGCACAATCGGGCTACCGGTCAAATAAACCCTCGGATCTAAAGGCTTGTCGTTCAGCCGGACTTCAAAGTGCAGATGTGGTCCAGTCGACAGCCCTGTCGATCCCACGCGCGCGATCATCTGCCCGCGCCTGACCAGATCCCCTTTTTTAACCAAAAGTACCTTGGCATGGGCATAGCGGGTGATAAGACCTTCACCATGGTCAATTTCGATCAGATTACCAAAGCTCCCGTGGTTCGCGGCGATTCGCACGATGCCACCCGAGGCGGCCAGAATCGGGGTGCCCATCGGTGCCGCAAAGTCTAACCCCTCGTGCACACTGGGCTCAGCGAGAAACGGATCCCGCCGCTTGCCGTAAGTTGAGCTTAATTGTGATTGCGCGGCGATTGGCATCGCAGTGGGTTGCCTGGCAATCGCTGCAGCATGCTTGGTCAGCACAAGATCCAGCATGAGAAAGTGTTCTGTCTTCTTAACGAGGGCCGCCTGAAGTGTGCGAAGGTGTTGCCCTACCTGCACCAGCGCTTTAGTCTCGCCCCCCGCTCTAGGCGCGGTGATATCGGCGTTTTCAGAAACAATTTGTAGATCGACCGCTGGAAAGCCCGCCAGCCCAGCCACTCGCCGACTCAGAGTGTCAAGTCGTTGATAGTTGGCCTGTAAGACGCCAATCTGGACGAACAGTGAGTCTAACGCCTGCTTGTCCGCATAGGTCGCACGGTGAGTGGCACTTTTACGACCCAAGTCTTCACTCAAGTGCTCGGCTATCGGGGCCTGAAGGAACCGTTGTAGGTGAACGCAAGCGAACACTGCTAACGCAAGGGCTGCGAGGCCACACAGCAGACACTGACCTAAGCTGAACGACAAAGCACCATGAACCACCCGCTCGCGAGGCATAATGACTACCTTCATACAAATATCCTTATCACTCATGGTTACGATTCCTCGCAGGCCCTCAGGCAACCCTACAAAGGGAGCACACCTGATCGGATGGCTGGGTCACGATGCACAAGCAGCAAGCGTGCTTGCGACGGCTCAATTGCACCTCAAACTGCGTGCAGTGGTTGAGCAGGTTCTGCCTGCCACCATGCGTGGGGCGTTTGATGTATTAAAAATCGAACAGAGCACACTGACCTTAATGGTTTCTAGCGCAGCCTTTGCGGCAAAATTTCGCCAATTAGCACCCAGAGTGATTGCTCACATACAAGCAGCGGGCTGGAATCTCTTAGAAATCAAACTGCGGGTCCAGGGAGGGCTTGGGATCCCAGTCGCCATTCAACCTCCGAGAGAGGCGCGGGCACTTGACCAACAAGACTTAAAAACGTTTGAAGCGTTGACTCAGCAGTTACGTCCAGGGCCACTTGCCGACGCTGTCGCTCGGTTGCTGGCGCACCATCAGCCAACTCAGCCCCAAGAGCTCAAGCCAGCTTCCACTCTTGGCGAAATGCCAGTGGCGCCTGCGCCGCAGACGCGTAGGTGATAATTTCAAAGGCATCTGGCTGCGCCAATAGTTTGAGCGCCAGTTGATTGTTCAACGCGTGGCCAGACTTGCATGCCACATAGCGCGCCACCAGAGGCTTACCAATTAAGTACAGGTCGCCCACAGCATCCAGAATCTTATGTTTGACGAACTCGTCGTCGTAACGCAAACCGTCTGAATTTAAGACACGGTACTCATCCATCACGATTGCGTTATCAAAGCTGCCACCGCGCGCCAGACCGGCCGAACGCAAGGCCTCAACCTCGTTGACAAAGCCAAAGGTGCGAGCTCGAGCAATTTGCTTAACGTAGGAGTCGGTTGCGAAATCGATCTCTGCGAAGCTTGCAGTCGAATCGATCGCTGGATGACGAAAATCGATTGAAAAAGCTACTGCAAACCCTTCGTGTGGCTCAAGGCGAGCCCATTTGGCGTCTGTCCCTTCGCCCTCACGCACTTCAATGGGCTTTAACACCCGTAAAAACTGTTTTGCACTCGCTTGTTCTTGGATTCCGGCCGAACGCAACAGATACACAAACGTTGCAGCGCTGCCGTCCATGATTGGGACTTCTTCGGCAGTCAAATCGACGTGCAGATTATCAATGCCTAAGCCGGCGAGAGCTGACATCAAATGCTCAACGGTAGAGACCCTTGCTTGACCGTTAGACAAGACAGACGCCATACGCGTGTCTTTCACCATCGCGGCCTGAGCGGGCAAGTCAACAACCTCGGGCAAATCGATTCGATGAAAGACAATGCCGGTATCTGGAGCCGCAGGGCGCAACGTCAACTCAACCCGTCGACCTGAGTGCAGGCCAACCCCGGTGGTTTTTACAAGTTGCTTAATGGTGCGTTGATGAAACATAGAGCCTAAAAATCTCACTAGAACTTGTTCAATTGTAGCGCTTTTAGCCATTTCTGCACTAAAAACAGCAGGCGACAACGCACCTGGGTTAAAGAACCCAGGTGCGCAGCCAGCCACTCCAGCGGAGCGACTGGCAGAGGGAGTCATGCAAGCGAACTCAATACAGCGTTTAAGCGCCGTTTTCAGCCCACTCTCAGCCTAACTTAATCGGCCTGACGGCGCAAAAACGCCGGTATATCGTAATGCTCCATCCCAGAGGTTTCGAGGGCGCGAACCTGAGCTTGAGCCTGTGCGCCGCGGCCGCGCATCACGGTTGGAGCGGTGATCTCTGTACCGTTGGCCATGGTTAGGCCATCTGTCCCGTTACGCAACCCAACAGCAGCCTCAGGCATCTGCACCAACTTTGGCTTAGCACGACCCAAGCCAGTCGCCACGACGGTGACGCGAAGATTATCGCCCATCGATTCATCGTAAGCCGTACCGAATATCACTGTGGCATCGGCTGAAGCAAAGCTCTGAATATGATCCATCACCGTGCGCGTTTCTTTCATTTTGAGTGAGCTGCTTGCGGTGATATTCACCAACACACCGCGCACACCGTTCAAATCCACACCTTCAAGCAATGGGCAAGCGACCGCTTGCTCGGCTGCAATCCTGGCGCGATCGGGGCCACTGGCAATGGCCGTACCCATCATGGCCTGACCTTGCTCGCCCATAATGGTTTTAACGTCTTGGAAGTCAACGTTCACATTACCTTCAACGTTGATGATCTCAGCAATCCCCGCACATGCATTGTGCAGGACATCATCGGCAGCTTTAAAGCAGTCAGCCTGAGTAGCATCTTCGTCCATCAACTCGTACAGGTTCTCGTTGAGCACCACGATGAGCGAATGCACATGCTTTGAAAGCTCGTCGATACCGTCTTCAGACATTTTCATGCGCCGATTGCCTTCGAACGAAAAGGGCTTGGTGACCACACCTACGGTCAAAATACCAAGATCTTTTGCAACTTCGGCAACAATTGGCCCAGCCCCAGTGCCTGTACCACCGCCCATACCCGCAGTGATAAAGACCATGTGCGCACCCGCCAATGCCGAGCGAATCTCTTCGCGCGCCGATTCGGCAGCCGCACGGCCTTGATCAGGCTTGGCACCCGCACCGAGCCCTGAATTGCCCAAACGGATCTGCACGGGCGCATTGGTTGCAGCCAACGCTTGCGCGTCGGTATTGCAGCAAATGAAATCGACCCCTTGCACACCCGAACGGATCATATGCGAGACGGCATTGCCACCCGCACCGCCCACACCTACCACCTTGATCACTGTGGATTTTTTTGCGTTATCTAACATTTCGAACATCATGATTGACTCCCTCAAGTCGTAACTACAAAACGTTTCTAAAAGTCCCCAACTACGTTATTTAGAAATCGTTTCAAACACGCTGCCGATTGCATCCGCACCGAGTTTGAAACGCCTCTCTAGCAGACCGGCAACATCCAGCAAGTTGCCCATCTGTTTGGCGTCGGATGACGCCAATTCAATGCATAAACCACTCTCTCATTCGGATCAAAACCGCCTTAAAACTACCAGACTGCTGCGTAACTTTACGACCTCGCAGGCGTTGCATACGCGCCTCGCTCAACAGACCCATCACTGTTGAAAAACGAGGGTTACGCATCACATCTGCCAAGCTTCCCTGGTATTCGGGCACCGCAACGCGCACGGGTTTTAAGAAAATATCTTCAGCAAGCTCAACAATGCCTGGCAATAAAGCTGTGCCGCCCGTCAACACTACTCCTGACGACAGCAGATCTTCGTAACCTGAATCCCGAACGACACCCTGCACCAAATCGAACAGCTCAGCCACTCTTGGCTCGATGATCGCACCAAGTGTCTGACGCTTCACCAAGCGTGGGGCACGATCGCCTAGGCCTGGCACCTCGACCGTGTCATCGGGATTTGCCAGTACTTCTTTAGCAACGCCATAACGCAATTTAATGTCTTCGGCATCGGGCGTAGGGGTCCGCAACCCTTGCGCAATATCATTGGTAATTTGATCGCCCGCGATGGGCAGAACTGCAGTATGGCGAATCGCGCCACCGGTGTAGATCGCAACATCGGTCGTACCGCCACCGATGTCGATCAGCACGACGCCAAGATCTTTCTCATCAGCGGTCAAGCAGGTTTGGCTTGAGGCCAGGGGCTGCAAAATCAAATCCTGCACTTCAAGCCCACAGCGACGCACGCACTTCACAATGTTTTGCGCTGCGCTGACTGATCCCGTCACAATGTGTACCTTGACCTCAAGACGTAAACCACTCATTCCAATCGGTTCGCGAATATCCTCTTGTCCATCGACAATAAACTCTTGCGTCAAAATATGTAGCACTTGCTGGTCAGTTGGGATGTTCACAGCTTTTGCAGTCTCAATGACTCTGGCGACATCGGCTGCGGTGACCTCTTTGTCTTTAACCGCGACCATTCCACTCGAATTAAAACTTCGGATGTGACTGCCCGCAATGCCGGTATACACATCTCGAATCTTGCAATCGGCCATTAATTCGGCCTCTTCTAGTGCTCGCTGAATGGCAGTGACCGTCGCCTCGATGTTCACCACAACACCTTTGCGCATACCGCTTGACTCATGTTGGCCCAAGCCCAGCACTTCAAAGCGGCCCTCTGGCAATATCTCGGCCACCACAGCAACAACTTTGCTGGTGCCGATATCGAGAGCGACGATCAGATCCTTGATGTCACGGGTCATAGCGTTATCGTTTCTTTTTCGGTTGAGTAGGTTCTGGTAGGGCGGCCAGCGTAATCGCAAAGCCGTTGGGATAGCGCAGGTCGGCATGCGTCAGCGCACGTCCACCCGTTCTTTGATTGATCTGAGGCATCGCCTGCACAAATCGCTCGATCCCCTCTGAAAAGGGTAAAGCTCCTGGAATCCCGCCTTGCGAATCCGCCGCTTCTGCGCCAGGATCGCGCGCTAACGCCAAGGTCAGGCCACTTGAGAGTTTGACCTGCCAGGCCAAACGATTGTTCAGCGACAGCTCTTTGACTGTTAGCCCAAGCGGCGCAAACCAGCGCTCGAGCTCGGCATAGCGAGACACGACCAACCCTTCTTTGCCCTCGGGGCCTTCGAACTGCGGCAAATTCACATCGTCTTCGAGCTCGCCTTGGTTTGCAGTAAAAACCTGCGCCCAGGTGTTGATCATCTGGTTTTCGTTCCACAGCGCAAGCGGTTGGTGCTCTTCGACGGTGACACGCAAGGTGTTGGGCCAAATACGGCGTACCGAGGCAGTTCTGACCCACGGCACTGACTCGAAAACAGTTTGCGCGTCGGCTAAGCGGATTGTAAAAAAATTGCCTGTTAATTTGGTCGCGATAGAGGCTTGAACGTTTTCGGGCGTCACGTAACGCAAACTGCTGTTGGGTATCGGTTCGAATTCGATCGCCTGCAAGCTGAACATCGGGCGTTGCATGACCCAGTACAAACACCCGACGAGCACGGCCAACACCGCCATCACCGCTAGGGTGTTGGCAAGTCTGTTGATCGTACGCGCTTCGTTCCACACAATCTGTCTCGCTAGTTTTTGTTACCAAACAGATGCCCAATCTTGCAGCGGGCATCCTTCAAAATTTGCATACACAACTCGGGGTAACTCATGCCAATTGCTTTTGCCGCCATGGGCACTAAAGAATGCCCAGTCATGCCAGGCGAAGTATTCATTTCAAGCAGCCAAGGCCGATTATTCTGATCCAACATCAAATCAGCACGTCCCCAACCTTCGCACCCCAATGCACGGTAGGCCCTCACACTAATCTCTGCAATCTCAGCTGCTAGTGTCTGCTCAAGCGGTGCTGGACACAAGTACTGAGTATCGTCTGAAAAATACTTGTGCTGATAGTCATAGTTTCCCTGAGGGGCGACGATTTCAATGACCGGCAACGCACGCGCATCTTTACCGCGACCCAAGAGTGCGACCGTCAGTTCGCGTCCTGCCACAAACTGCTCGGCCAACACCACCTCGTCGTACTGCGCGGCAACTTTGTACGCATTGGTGAGTTCAGCAGCTTCAGTTGCTTTCACAATGCCAAGGGTAGATCCCTCGTGAGGGGCTTTCATCATCAACGGCAGGCCCAAAGCCAGCGCCGCCGCATTCACCTCGCTCGCGTCAGTCAGTGCCCGATATCCTGGCGTAGGCAAACCAGCCTCTAACCACACACGCTTTGTCATGACTTTATCCATCGCAAGACTCGATGCCATGGGGCCGCTACCCGTGTAAGGAATCCCCAGCAGTTCAAGCGCGCCCTGCAACGTTCCGTCCTCACCATAACGCCCGTGCAAGGCGATGAAGAGGCGATCGAATTGCTGCGCAGCCAAGTCAGCCAGGCTACCCGAGCCCGTATCAAATAAATGGGCGTTGACACCCTGACCGCACAACGCTGCGTGCACGCCCGTTCCGGACATGATTGACACTTCACGCTCTGCTGAGCGACCGCCGTACAACACACCGACCTTACCAAAAGTCTGTGTCATGCTGGGACTCCTAATTGATGGGGAACTTTACTAATCGAACCGGCACCCATCACGATCACCACATCCCCATCTTGCGCAAAATTTAAAATCGCTTCGGGCATCGCAGCGACATCTTCAACGAATAAGGGCTCAACCTTCCCGGCAACACGCACACCACGCGCCAGAGCACGCCCATCTGCGGCCACCAACGGCGGCTCGCCCGCCGCATAAACCTCAGTCAACAGCACGGCATCGGCAGAGCCCAACACATTGACAAAATCTTCGAAGCAATCGCGCGTTCTGGTGTAACGGTGGGGCTGAAACGCCAATACGACTCGACGATTGGGCCAGGCGCCGCGAGCAGCCGCCAGAGTGGCTGCCATCTCGACCGGGTGGTGCCCATAATCATCGACCACTCTAAACGTGCCGCCCTTCTTAGCCGTGAAATCACCAATTTGAGTAAAGCGACGTCCGACGCCCTTGAACTCTGAGAGCCCTTGCGCAATGGCCGCATCACTGACGCCAAGCTCTGTCGCCACTGCAATCGCCGCCAACGCGTTCAACACATTATGAACACCCGGAAGATTCAAACTGACCGCGAAGGGACTGAGCTCACCCTCGCGCGTTTGGCGCCTCACGTCAAACTGCATGCGCGTGCCAATCGCCTTGACGTTTGTCGCCACAACCTGAGCATCGGGCGACAAACCATACGTTGTCACTGGCCGCGAAATAAACGGGATGATTTCGCGTACGTTGGCGTCGTCGGCACAAACAATTGCGCTGCCATAAAACGGTAAGCGTTGAGTGAACTCTACGAAGGCACTTTTAAGTTTCGCCAAATCATGCCCATAGGTGTCCATGTGATCAGCATCGATGTTTGTGATGATGGCCATCACCGGAAGCAAATTCAAAAACGACGCGTCTGATTCGTCTGCCTCGACAACGATGAAGTCGCCCTGACCCAAGCCGGCGTTCGCACCAGCGGCGGTCAGGCGACCACCGATCACAAAGGTTGGATCGAGTCCGCCCGCCGCTAACACACTGGCAACCAGGCTCGTGGTGGTGGTTTTGCCATGCGTGCCCGCCACAGCAATGCCTCTCTTTAAGCGCATCAGTTCAGCCAACATGACTGCGCGAGGCACCACGGGGATGCGCGCCTGACGCGCAGCGATCACCTCGGGGTTATTGCTAGCAACAGCCGTCGAGGTCACAAGCGCATCGGCGCCCGCAATATTCTCAGCCTGATGGCCAAGCGCGATCCGCGCGCCCAAACTCGCCAAGCGCTGTGTCACAGCAGAATCTGCAAGGTCTGATCCTGATATGCGGTAGCCTAAATTCAACAGCACCTCTGCGATGCCGCTCATCCCAGACCCGCCAATGCCAACAAAATGAATATGCTCGATGCGGTGTTTCATGCTGAGGCCCCCGCAAGTTCTTCACAAATATCTGCAATGCGCTGCGCCGCCTGAGGGCGCGCATGAGCTCTTGCACGCTGAGCGACACTGCTGAGCTCTTGGCGACTACGCGCAAGTAACCACTGGCTGAGCGTATCGGGTGTTAACTCTTTTTGTTGGATGAGCCAGGCGGCCATATCATGACTTAAAAAACGAGCGTTGGCCGACTGATGATCGTCCACTGCGTGAGGATAGGGAATAAACAAGGCAGCGACTCCGGCGGCAGCGACCTCAGCCACCGTCATCGCACCCGCGCGACAAATCAACAAATCGGCGTCAGAAAGTGCCTCGGCAATATTTTCAATGAATGGCACGCAGCGAGCAGTGACTCCGGCCTGCGCGTAAGCATCTAACAGCGTATCGAGGTGCTGCGCACCGGCCTGGTGAGTCACGCTGGGGCGCTGCGCTAACGGGATCTTGGCCAAGGCCTGCGGGAGCAATTCGTTGAGCGCAGTCGCTCCTAAACTGCCGCCAAGCACTAGCACCCGCAAGGGTCCTGAGCGCGTTTCGTAGCGCTGCTGGGGATTGGCCAAAGCCGCGACATCCTGCCTGACCGGGTTGCCCACCACTTCAGCGCGTTCAAGGGCCTCTGGAAAACCAGCCAAGACGCGCTGCGCGATACGCGATAACCAACGATTAGCCATCCCTGCAATTGCATTTTGTTCATGCAACACCAAAGGTGTAGAGCGCAAGGCACTCACCACACCGCCAGGAAACGCGACGTAACCACCCATTCCGAGCACAACATTTGGGCGAATACTGGAAAACTGTTGCCACGCCTGGGCTAGAGCGCGCAATAACAAGAAAGGAGCTTGAAGCTTTGCGACTAAACCCTTGCCACGAAAGCCTGCAAAACGCAGCGCAGCAAGTGAATAGCCAGCAGCTGGTACGAGCTTGCCTTCCATTTTGTCAGGGTTGCCCAACCAGCGCACAGTCCAACCGCGGGCCCGTAAGACATCAGCAACAGCCAGGCCAGGCATAATGTGCCCACCCGTACCGCCCGCCATAATCAACACGACCGGAGAACGCACGCTCATGAGCGGACCCCTCGCATCATGTTGCGATTTTCAAAGTCAACTCTGAGCACGATCGCGATTGCGCACAGATTCAGCACGATACCAGTACCGCCGTAACTGACGAGCGGCAAGGTCAGCCCCTTGGTCGGAAGCAAACCCAAACAAACGCCAATATTGATAAAGGACTGGACACCGAACCAGATACCGACACCTTGTGCCACGAGCCCCCCGAAGGGGCGCTCCATCGCAATCGCTTGACGTCCGATTTCAATACAGCGATGAACCAAAACACCGAATAGGGTGATCATCAATAAAATACCGATAAAGCCGAGCTCTTCTCCAATTACGGCCATGATGAAGTCGGTGTGTGCTTCCGGTAAATAGTGAAGCTTTTCGACACTCCCACCCAATCCAACACCCGTCCATTGTCCTCGACCAATCGCCACTAATGAATGCGAAAGCTGATAAGAGTCTTTCAGTATATTTTCAGGATTCCAAGGGTCTAAGTAGGCAAAAATGCGCCGCGTTCTGAAGGGAGACAGCCAGATAATTAACGCAAAGGCAGAGGTCAAGAGCAGGGCGATTCCTGAAAAAATGTGTGCGTTGATCCCACCTAAAAATAAGATACCCATTGAGATCGCAATCACCACGATGACCGCACCCAAATCAGGCTCTTTCAGCAAAAGCCCAGCCACCGCGGCCAACGCCACAGCAATCGGCAAAAAGCCACGCAGGGTACTGTGCATTTGGTCTTGCTTACGGATGGTGTAGTCAGCTGTGAAGAGCAAGGCGGCGAGCTTCATTAATTCAGAGGGCTGAAAGGTGACGGGGCCAACAGGCAACCACCGCATCGCACCATTCACCTTGCGACCGATCCCAGGGATCAACACCAGAACCAAAAGTAACATCGTGATAATGAAAATCCACATGGTGGTTCGTTGCAACGTCTCGATTGGCACAGTCAGGACAAAAGCGGCAACAAACAGACCGATACCAACATAAAGGGTCTGACGCATCACAAAGTAATAGCGTCCATAGTTTGCAAACTTGGGGCCATCTGCTAATGCGATTGCGGCTGAATACACCATCAAAATACCAATTGCCACTAGCAAACTTGTCGCGACAACCAACGGCAAATCGTAGTTGCGCATCGTAGTGCGCGTTGGGCGCACGGCGTTCACACTGTTCGTTAACTCAGCAAAGAGGCTCATGCCACCTCCCCCTGACTTAATGCAAGCTCATGCGCAGCATCAACAAAGACTAGGCCACGATGCCCGTAGTTGCGAAACATATCTAAACTGGCGCAGGCTGGCGAAAGCACAACCGCGTCGCCCTCTTGAGCCTGAGCAAAGGCAAGTTCAACAGCTTCGGGTAAGGTTTCAGCGAGCAGGCACGGCACTCCGGTTGGCGCAAGCGTGTCAAACAGCAAACGCGCATCTTGTCCAATCAGCACAACAGCGCGGGCATGCCTTGCGACAACAGACACCAAGGGCGAAAAGTCCTGACCTTTACCTGCGCCACCAGCAATTAACACCGAGCGCCGCCCCAACCCTTCTAAGCCGGCTACGGTCGCGCCAACGTTGGTTCCTTTACTATCGTTAAAGAAATCAATGCCACGCACACTACGGATAAATTCCATGCGATGCGGTTCGCCAACGTAGTCGCCTGCCGCACGAAGGATTGGCCCCAAACCAGCGCCAACCGACCGAGCCAACAAGATTGCCGCTTGGGTGTTCAGCGCGTTATGCAAACCGTGCAAGCCTAGGGCGTCCATCGGCATGAGGCGGACTAACCGGCCCGATGCGCGCTCGGGCGGTGGCGCATTCTTTTTACGCTTAACAGGCGTTGGCAAGTCGTCTTCAAACTCGGTCACCTCTGAGGTGCTCAGCCACCAAACATCATGACTACTTTCGAGTCCGACGTCGCCGGTCAACATTGGTGTGTCACGACCAAAACTTCGAACGTTCATACTCGCGAGTGATTCACACATTGCCATGACCGTTGCGTCATCGCGATTGACGACCAATATATCTGTCATGTCGTAAATACGGGCTTTTGCCTGACCATAGGCCTGCATATTGCCATGCCAATCTAAGTGATCTTGCGTCACATTAAGCACAACAGCTGCGGTCATGCGAAGACTACGGGTTGTCTCGAGCTGAAAACTTGAGAGCTCAAGCACCCAAACATCTGGCAGCGTGTTTGTATCTAAGGCGTCGATTAACGACTCAAGTGCGGCCGGACTGATATTGCCAGCGGCGCGAACACGCATCCCCGCAGCAGCCAACATGTGGCGAGTCAGTGCCGTGACTGTTGTCTTGCCGTTGGTGCCTGTCACACCCAGCACGCGTGGCGCATACTGCTGGGTCGCCTGTAGCATCTGTAAAGCACGTGCGAACAATTCAATTTCGCCAATGACCTCAATGCCGGCGGCCTCAGCTTGCTCAAGCAACTCTTTGACGGGCGACAGGCCTGGCGCGAGGCCCGGACTCAACACTAGCAAGCCCACACCCTCCAGCAGCGAAGCGTCAAAAACATCGCAACCAAGGTGTAGCTCTAGCGCGGCGACATCAACTGACTGTGTCAACGCCTCAAGCCCGGCCGGACTCTGACGCGTATCGGCCACCCGCACGGCAGTACCGTTGCGTACGCACCAACGCGCTGCAGCGACGCCCGTCTCACCGAGCCCAACAATCAGGACACGAGAAGGAAGCACGGAGGACAAAACTGTTTCGGTCATCGAATCTTCAGTGAAGCTAAACCAATCAACACCAGCATCATGCTGATGATCCAAAAACGCACGACAACTTGGGTTTCTTTCCAGCCGCCCACTTCAAAGTGATGATGAAGTGGCGCCATTTTTAAGATACGTTGCCCCTGCCCATAGCGATAGCGGGTGTATTTGAACCATGTCACCTGCAACATCACCGACAAGGTTTCAACGACAAAGACGCCACCCATAATGAACAGTACGATTTCTTGTCGCACAATAATTGCAATCGTGCCCAGCATTCCACCAAGCGCCAACGCGCCAACATCGCCCATAAACACCTGTGCGGGATACGCGTTAAACCATAAAAATGCCAGGCCAGCACCTGCAAGTGCTGCGCACAAGATCATCAGTTCGCCAGCGCCCGGCACGTACGGAAACAACAAATAGCGCGAGTAGTCGACGCGCCCGACGACATAAGCAAAGACGCCTAAGGCCGAACCGACCATCACGGTTGGCATAATCGCCAAACCATCAAGGCCATCGGTCAGATTGACCGCATTACTTGTACCGACGATCACGCACCAACTCACTGCCACAAAACCCAACGCACCAAGCGGATAACTGAAGGTTTTAAAAAATGGCACCATCAGGTCTGCTCGCGCGGGTAACGTCATAGAAAAACCGCTCGTCGCCCAGTCCACCGCTACCGTCCACAAATTTGCAGTACTCGGTGCCGAGATCGCAAACATCAGATACAGTGACGCTGTCGCTCCGATCAAAGCCTGCCAAAAGAATTTCTGACGCGCAGGCATTCCCTCGGGATCGCGATGGACCACTTTTCGATAATCATCGACCCACCCCACCCAACCGAGACCGAGGGTCACCAACAATACGACCCATACATAACGGTTACGCCAATCTGCCCACAGCAAAGTACTCACAGCAATCGAAATTAAAATGAGCGCTCCGCCCATCGTTGGCGTACCTGTTTTCACTAAATGGGTTTCTGGCCCGTAGCTGCGAACAGTCTGACCAATTTTTAGCGCCGTGAGCTTGCGAATGACCCATGGCCCAGCAACCAAACCGATCAAGAGCGATGTGGCACATGCCAATACAGCACGCAGTGTGATGTATTCAAATACAGAAAATCCGCGCGCGTAGTTCTCGGCCAGCCAGCCAGCAAGTTCAAACAGCATGTTTCACCACGTCTTTGTCAGTTGCCTCAAACTGTTCGAGGCAAGTGCGTACAATTTTTTCCATGCGCATGAAGCGCGACCCTTTGACCAAGACGCTTTTCACGAAGTGTTGCGCAATCCAGTCGCTCGCCTGCTCACTCGTCTCACAAATAATTGCTTGCGAACCAAATGCGGCTGCGGTGAAACGCGTCGCTTGCCCAAGCGTCAAGACATATTCAATGCCGCATTCGCGCGCGTATGCTCCAACCTCTTCATGCATGGCAGGACCGTTATCACCTACCTCGCCCATATCGCCCAGTACAAGTGCACGCGGTGCCGGCAAAGAGGCCAGAACATCAATCGCCGCACGTACCGAGTCAGGGTTCGCGTTATAAGAGTCATCAATGAGCATCACGTCATTGGCCAGACGATGCGGCTGCATTCGACCTGAAACGGCGTGAAACGCAGCAAGCCCCTGCTCAATCGCCTGCATCGGAGCACCTGCAGCCACAGCGCAGGTCGTTGCCGCCAACGCGTTAAGCAAATTGTGCCTTCCTGGCACAGACAACACGACTCGACCTTGGCCTATCGGTGTGTGCACAATGAAGCTTGTCCCCAAGGCATCGGCTCGGATGTCACTGGCCCACACCTCGGCGTCTGGGCTTAGCCCGAAACGCAAACTTGAACGCTCGCTCGCAAGCTCTAGCCACAGCTGAGAAAAGGTATCAGCACTTGGAAAAACTTTGATCCCTTTTGGCACCAAAGAGGCATAGACGGCGGCGTTTTCACGCGCAACTGCCTCAACACTCACCATAAACTCTTGATGCTCGCGCTGCGCGTTATTGACTAACGCTACAGTTGGCTCAGCGGCCTGGGCCAAGATCGCGATTTCGCCTGGATGATTCATGCCAAGCTCAATCACTGCAGCTTGATGCTCACTTCGTAGGCGCAACAAGGTCAGCGGAACACCCAACTCGTTATTCAAATTACCTACAGTCGCCAAACGGTGTGCTTCACCCAACCAAGCTGCCAAGATGGCAGAAATCATCTCTTTGGTGGTGGTTTTGCCATTGCTACCTGTCACGGCAATCATCGGAATCGAAAACTGCCGTCGCCACGCGCGTCCAAGCTGCAACAACGCTGCACGGGTATCGCCCAAGGCGATTTGCGCCAAGCCAGGCACAGGTCGGATCGCGTCCACAATCGCGACACATGCCCCTGCCGTCTGAATCTGCTCAAGATAGTCGTGGCCATCAAAGTGGTCGCCCTTAAGCGCCAAAAAGATTGAACCCGGTTCAAGCCGACGCGAGTCGGTTTGAACCGCTCGATGCTGTTGAAGCAACAACGCAGCTTGAGCCCATTGCCGATCATCAAATGGTGCGCGCTGACCGGCAATCTCTTGATAGGTTTCGTGACCTTTACCGGCAATCAGCACCTCATCGTTGCAAGCCGCCCCTAACACTGCAGCCAAAATTGCCTGAGCCCGATCTGGCTCAATCGTGACCTTTGCGCTCGAGCCCGGCAAACCAGCAACGATCTGAGCAATGATTGCAGGCGGATCTTCATCGCGTGGGTTATCGCTTGTCACAATCACACGATCAGCCAGACGCTGCGCAACCTCGCCCATCAGTGGCCGTTTGCCGCTATCGCGATTGCCACCACACCCAAAGACACACCACACATTTGTACGGCGCGCTTGCGCCAGCTCGCGCGCCACTTCTAAGGCGCGAGCGAGCGCATCTGGGGTATGCGCGTAGTCAACTAAAACGGTAGGGACAGCACGATCGGCTAATAACGGCTCGACAGCTTGCAGTCGCCCCTCGACAGGCGCGAGCCTAGCAAAGCTAGCGGCGATCTTTGCAAGAGGCCAGTCGAGAGTCTTGAGCAACCCCGCTACGCATAAAAGATTTGAAATATTATGCCGGCCGTACACTTTCGTATTTACTGCCACCTGCTCGTTCATGTCATGCAACAACCACTGCCCAGTACTCATTGAGTCGACTAAGAGCTCAGCACGCAAGGCGACCGCGCCTGCAGTCGTCTGTTGCGCAAGACTGTAAGTCACCAGCGGGTAGGCTGCGTCTGTCACGAGGCTAGCACTGATCGCATCGTCGGCGTTGAGCACCCCTGCCTGCAATCCAGGCCACGCAAACAGGCGCGCCTTGGCCGCCGCATACGCTTGCATGGTGTGGTGATAGTCTAGATGGTCACGCGAAAGATTGGTAAACCCGGCGGCAAATATTCGTACACTGGCAAGGCGGCCTTGCTCTAACCCGATCGACGACGCCTCAAGTGATACATATTGCGCACCCGCCTCTCGTAGCGCGGCTAAGCCTCGATGCATCGAAACCACATCGGGGGTCGTCAACGCACCAGTACGAACAGACCCATCCGGAAACCGTACGCCCAAGGTGCCAAGCGCTCCTGCCGAATAGCCAGCCGACTGTAAAGCATCGGTCAACCATTGCACACAACTCGTTTTGCCATTAGTGCCAGTCACCGCTATGACCTTCATATGCGCCGAAGGTTTGTCATACCAAAGATCTGCAATTGCACCGAGTCGCTCAGTTAAATCAGGCAATCCCAGCACGGGTACGCTGAAATCATTCGCTTGCCATGGGGCCGCTGAGTCAGCGTGCATAAGAACTGCACCGGCCCCTTGCTTGATTGCTGCTGCGATGAAATGCCTGCCGTCGCTATTTAAACCTGGACACGCCAAAAAGACATCGCCCGCGCGCACTGCCCGCGAGTCTGCCTGTAGCTGCGCGCCGCACTCAGTTTTGCTGCGCAGCAGTGCAACGATATTCTCTGTTGAGAGATCCGAGGCAAGAAGGACTGCACGCGTCATCGCGAGCCCCTCCCCGCAGCCACAACAGCCGGTTCGAGCGCCGTGTCAGGCTGCACGTTCATCGTGCGCAAGGCGCCTCCAACAATCGTGGCAAATACCGGCGCCGCTACCTTACCGCCGTAATACACCCCTGACTGAGGCTCATCAATCGTGACCGCAACCACGATACGCGGATCCGAGACTGGGGCGAAACCAACAAACGAACCGCGATAACGACTTGTGCTGTATTTGCCGTCTACAATTTTTCTCGCAGTACCGCTCTTTCCCGCGACACGATAGCCCTGTACCTGTGCAGCTTTTGCGCCTTCTGGTCCGGCCGCCGCTTCAAGCCACAGACGAATTTTTTGTGCGACGTCTGGTGGGTAGATCTGAGTCGAAGTCGGCTGGTCTTCGCGTTTGACTAGCGTCAATCCAACCATATCGCCCTCACGAGCAAACACGGTGTAGGCGCGTGCCACTTGCAAAAGCGAAACGGATAGCCCGTATCCGTATGACATCGTGGCTTTTTCAATCAGGCGCCAGCGCTCGTATGGCCGCAGTCGCCCAGCTGCTGCACCTGGAAATCCAGTCTGCGGCACTTGGCCTAACCCGAGCTCGTTAAACCGGGTCCACATTTCACGCGACTGTAGCCGTTCTGAAATCAATGTCATCCCGATATTGCTTGACTTCAGCAACACCCCCGCCGGGTCAAGTGTGCCGTTCGCACTCACATCGCTGATGGTTGCGCCCTGATAACTAAACTTACCATTGCCGGTGTTAAACAACGTGGCCGGCGTAATCCGCTTCAGATCAAGTGCAAGACCAACGGTAAACGGCTTCATAATCGAGCCAGGTTCAAACGTGTCGGTGAGCGCCTGATTGCGCAGGTTGCCACCTCGAAACGAGTCGCGCCGATTAGGGTCATAGGTTGGCATATTGCCTAACGCTAAAATCTCACCCGTATTCACATCAATGACAACTGCTGCTGCACCCTTCGCCTTGTTGGTCACCATCGCTTCTTGAAGGGCGCGATAAACCTGATATTGAATGCGAGTATCGAGTGCCAGCTTAATATCTTGACCGTCTACCGGAAAATCAACAGCCCCAACGCTCTCAATCGTGCGGCCTAAACGATCGCGCATAATGCGTCGACTGCCCGCCTGCCCCGAAAGCTGCTCGTTAAACGCGAGCTCAACACCCTCTTGGCCACGGTCTTCTAAGTTATTAAAGCCAACAACATTGGCCATGACTTCGCTTTCAGGGTACAAGCGGCGATTGTCCGGTTGCTGGATCAACCCCGGGATGCGTAAGTCAGTTATTTTTTTTGCGACCTCAAGTGGCACCTGACGCTTTAAATACACGAAGGGCTTGTCTTCAGCAATTTTTTTACGCAATTCGTCAGACGACAGATCAAGCAACTCAGCGAGCTGCTGCAATTTTTTTGCGGAAGCCTCTCTTGTGTCTTTAGGACGAATCGCGATTGATCGCGCTGGCACACTTGCGGCAAGCACAACACCGTTACGATCTAAAATCTTGCCACGACTGGCATGTAAGGTCAGCGTACTTTCATAAATTCGTTCGCCGCGTTGCTGCAAAAATTCAGTTGTGATGCCCTGTAGATATAACGCCCGAAGAGCCAAGGTCAAGAAGGCTAGCCCCAACAAAATCAGCACCAAGCGACCGCGCCAGAGTGGGTAATTCACGCGCAGCACGGGATTGTCAAAAAATGGGAGCCGCTTCATTTTTCGCCTCGCGAGGTTGCACTTGAGGCAGACTCATTAATATAAATTGTGCGGTCTGGCACAATCGAAGTCATTTTTAATTGCTCGCGAGCAAGCTTATCAACGTTAGCATTACGCGCTTGCTCTGCACGATCAAGCTGCAGTTGACGCCATTCGATATCGTAATTAAGTGCCTGCGTTCTTGAACGGTCAAGCTCAATGTAGAGTTGTCGTGCCTGGTAGCGCGCCGTCACCAGCGATATCGCCGAGATCATTAAAACGCCAGCCACCAAGATACACAGACGCCCCATCAGTGCGCCCCTTTTTTGCCGCGCTTAACCGCACGCTTAGGAGCCGGCGAGTAAGCGGCAGCCCCCTGCACACCCAAGGCGGTTGCTGTGCGCTCTGCCACTCGCAAGACGGCTGAGCGCGAACGGGTGTTGTCGGATATTTCGCGATCCGTTGGCAGCACGCGGGCAAGCGCCAGCAATACAGGCTGAGGCATTTCGCTTTCACGCAGAGGGAGGCGGGCATACGCGGCTTCAGGTTTAGAAGCTGCGGTAATGAACTGCTTGACAACGCGATCTTCCAGCGAGTGGAAGCTAATCACGGCCATACGTCCGCCTGTTTTTAATAAAGTTAGAGCTGCCTGGAGGGCGCTCTCGAGTTCTTCGAGTTCACGATTGAGGTAAATCCGTAAAGCCTGAAAGGTGCGTGTAGCCGGATGTTGACCCTTTTCGCGCGTACGGACGACACTTGACACGAGCTCGGCGAGCTCGAGCGTGGTGTTGATCGGACGTTCTGCGCGGCGAGCATCAATCGCCTTTGCAATCTGAAAAGCAAACCGTTCTTCGCCATATCGGACTATGACCTCCCGCATCTCTTCAATACCGGCCTGCGCTAACCATTGCGCAGCTGTCTCACCTCGCGTGGTGTCCATCCTCATATCAAGCGGGCCATCCCGCATGAACGAAAATCCACGCCCTGCATCATCAATCTGCGGCGACGAAACCCCCAGATCCAACATCACACCGTCGATGGCTTCTATCCCCAAGGCCGACAAAGCCTCACGCATATCGCCAAACGCTTCGTGGATCACCGTCACTCGGCGATCCGCTTGCGCTAACTCCCTTGCAACCTCAATTGCTTGAGGATCTTTATCAAACACCACTAGCCGTGCATCGGCACTGAGCCTGGACAACAGGGCTCTTGAATGCCCACCGCGTCCAAACGTCGCATCGACATACACCCCAGAAGATCTTCTCGCCTGTTCAGCAACAAGATCGTCTGACAGCACCATTCTCTTGCCGTAATCAGCCTGCACCAAAGACTCAACAGTCGGCTCGAGCAACACGGGCCGGTGCACAAATTCGGTCACGACTTAAAAAGAAAACTGGTTTAAAACATCACCCACGCCTTGCGACAAATCAGCGGCCTCGCGGCGTGCCAATGCCGCGGCATCCCATAACTCAAAGTGCGCGCCCATTCCCAACAGCATCACATCGCGCGTAAAACCAGCTGCCGCACGCAATTCAGGGGCCACGAGTATGCGGCCCGAGCCGTCAATTTCAACGTCTTGTGCACTCCCTAAGAGCAGGCGCTGTAACGCACGCGCTGACATCGGAAAGGCGGCGATTTGTTCGCGTTTGGTTTCCCATTCGGGACGGGGGTACACCAGAAGGCATCCATCTGGATGACGAGTCAGCGTCAGGCGGCCTTTAGCCTGCTCGACCAGAGCGTCGCGATGCCGAGTCGGAACATTGATCCGACCCTTCGCATCAAGCGTGAGAGCACTGCTGCCTTGAAACACCAACTTACCCCACTTAAATACACAAAAACCTACTTTTCACCACTCTAAGCGAATGATTTAGGTTGGTCAAGCGTAAATTAAGTTTTTTTCAATGGGAACAATGAGTTAGCCGATTATTTGAAATTTATTCTGAAGGCTAATATTCAAATAAATCAAAGCATTGCATCGGTAATTAAAAGTCGTTTGTTATACATTGACCGAGGGATTACCCTATACGCCCACTAGTCATTTGCGTGATTTGGAAAAAATTGACCGAAAATTTGGATAAAAAGTGCAAGACAGACCTATAGGCCGGATTCTGTAAGCCTAATTGCTTAGGCTGGCAATCATTCCTCTTGGCGTGCCATTGCTGGCATGCTCTAGCCACCTACCCGCATACTTGAGCGAGCCGCCCGTCGTGACACGAGGTCACACGCATGCCTATTTGGTGTTGCTCCGGATAGAGGTTGCCGCGTTTCACCCTGCATTGTTAGAGCTGACAAGCCGCTCTAGCACCACGGCAACACCGTGACAGAGTGTGCCCAAGAGCACACCCCCAATGCAGACTCGTCTCTGTGGCCCTAGTCCTCAGCCCTTTGTTCGCTTGCGCCAACAGCGGACCGGACGGTCGTTAACCGTTATCCTGCCCTATGGAGTCCGGACCTTCCTCGCTGCCCGAAAGCACCGCGATTGCCCAGTCTGTCTTGCAATGACATTGTACGGCCCAATCCCTCAAAGACTCTGGGCATCTACAAACAGTAAATCCCATGTCCTGCGACAATAGCGGTCTAATGAATCAACCGCGCGCCTTGCGTGCATACAGTCTCACTCATGGCTATCGCTTTAATTTCACTCAGTGCCGTACACCTTGCCTATGGCCATCACCCTTTACTCGACGGCGCAGATCTCACGATTCAATCCGACGAACGCATTGGTTTAATCGGACGAAACGGCGCAGGTAAATCTTCTTTACTACGTTTACTCGATGGACGCACGCAACCCGACGATGGTGCCATTACCACCGCAGGGCACGTTCGTGTGGCCACTGTTGAACAAGAACCCATCCTCGATGAAACCCTGACGATCGAACAGACCGTAATGGGCGAATACGACCCAGACAATGAAGACTGGCAGCGCGGCCCGCGCGTGTTGGCCCTGATTGACAAGCTTGGCTTACCACCTGAGGCCTTGGTAGGCACACTTTCGGGTGGTATGCGCAAGCGTGTCGCGTTAATTAGCGCCATGGCTAACCAACCCACGCTGCTGTTGCTAGACGAGCCCACTAACCATCTTGACCTTGACGGCATCAACTGGCTTGAAACAACGCTTAAACAATGGCCAGGTAGCGCGATCATCATTACCCACGATCGACGCTTTTTGGATTCCGTCGCGACGCGCATTGTTGAACTTGATCGCGGCAAGCTCTTGAGCTTCCCCGGAAACTTTTCTGATTGGCAAGTTCGCAAAGCGCAGTGGCTCGAGTCACAGCGTCTTGAGAACGCGCGCTTTGACAAGATGCTGGCACAAGAAGAAATTTGGATTCGCAAAGGCGTTGAAGCCAGACGCACTCGCAACGAGGGTCGCGTCAGGCGGCTTGAACAATTACGTGTTGAGCGCGTTGCAAGACGCGAGCGTCAAGGTAACGTACAACTCGCAGTCGATGCAGGGCAGCGCTCGGGCAAATTAGTCGCCGAGCTTGAACACGTTAACAAATCGTTTGGCGATCATTGCGTCGTCAAAGACTATTCGACGATCATCATGCGCGGCGATCGCATCGGCATCATTGGCCCAAACGGTGCGGGTAAATCTACGCTACTCAAACTGATCTTGGGTACCTTACAAGCCGATTCGGGCACGATCAAACTAGGGACCAACTTAAGCGTGGCGTACTTTGATCAAATGCGTAGCCAGTTAGATGAAAATGCAACGCTTGCCGACGTCATCAACCCCGGAAGCGAGTGGATTGACATTGGCGGTAACCGCAAGCATGTCATGAGTTATCTCGGTGACTTTTTATTCGCACCCGCTCGTGCACAATCTCCAGTGAAAAGCCTATCAGGCGGCGAGCGAGCGCGCTTGTTACTGGCGCGCCTGTTTGCGCGGCCGGCCAATATCTTGGTGCTCGACGAACCCACCAATGACCTCGATATCGAAACCCTAGAGTTACTTGAAGAATTATTGCAAGACTATCCCGGCACAGTGTTGCTGGTCAGCCACGATCGAACCTTTTTGGATAACGTCGTCACCCAAACCATTGCCAGCGAAGGCAATGGCGGCTGGAAGGATTATGTTGGCGGATTTGGCGACTGGGAGCGTCAGCGCACAACGCCCCAAAAGGCCTCTGCACTTGAAAAGCTGACGACGGCGGCTGCACCCAAAAAAGGCTCTGCGCCTGAGAAGCTCGCGGCGACCGATTCGCCCAATCGTGCCGCATCCGATAAGCAAACGGTCAACCCGAATCGCACACTTGCTCAACCGGCCAGCACTGGCGCGGCGGCGAAGGGCGCCAGCAAAGCAAAGGGCGCAAAAATGACGCCCTGGGAAACCAAAGAGCTTGAGCAGTTACCCGCTGAAATCCACGCCATCGAGCAAGAGCAGGCGCAGTTAGTGGTCGAGCTTGGCAATAGCGATCTATACAAAAACGATTCAGCCAAACTTGCAGCGATTCAAGCGCGGATGACCGAACTCGAATCGTTGTTAGCAAAACGGTTTGAACGCTGGGAGTCGCTTGAGGCACGCAACCAGTAAAAGATCTGACAGCGAATTCAGATCATTTTCCAGGGCAGCACGTCACCAGCGGCAAGTGGCACCAAGGTCTCATTGCCGTACGGTACCTCTAAGGGCACGGTATAAGGCTCGCGCTTTAACGTTACGACACCCTTGTTGCGTGGCAATCCATAAAAATCGGGGCCACGAAAACTGGCGAAAGCCTCGAGCTGCTCTATTTTGTTCGCGCGCTCAAAGGCGGTTGCGTATAACTCAAGCGCATGCACGGCCGTATAACAGCCGGCGCAGCCGCAGGCATTCTCTTTTAATCCTTTCGCGTGTGGTGCACTGTCGCTTCCCAAAAAGAAACGGGGGCTATCACTTGTTGCCGCCTCGACTAAAGCCTGGCGATGCACCTCGCGCTTCAAGATCGGCAGGCAATAAAAGTGCGGCCTGATACCGCCTTTAAAAATTTCATTGCGGTTATATAGAAGGTGCTGGGCGGTGATCGTTGCAGCGATGGGACCCGAGGCGTCACGCACATAATCAACTCCGTCTTTGGTCGTGAGGTGTTCAAACACGACCTTCAGCTCTGGAAAACTTTTGCGCAACGGAATCATCACCCGATCAATAAACAGCGCTTCCCGATCAAAGACATCAGTCTCTGGATCCGTCACCTCACCGTGCATCAAGAGCGGCATTCCGACTCGCTGCATCATTTCGAGTACTTTTGAGCACTTGCCAAGCAAATCGGTGACCCCTGCATCTGAATTGGTGGTGGCCCCGGCGGGGTAGAGCTTGAGGGCGACGACATCATCCGTCTCATGCGCCCGTTTAATTTCGTCAGGCTCAGTGTTATCGGTGAGGTAGAGGGTCATGAGCGGTGTAAAGCTCGTCTTTGAAATCCCGCAGGCGCTAAGCGCCTGTTCGATGCGACTACGATAGGCCTGTGCGAGGGCCACAGTGGTCACAGGCGGCTTTAAATTCGGCATGATGATCGCACGTGCAAACTGCCTTGCTGTGTGTCCTACGATGGCTTGCATCGCCTCACCATCGCGCAAGTGAATATGCCAGTCGTCTGGACGCGTCAAGGTCAGTGTGTTTTGTGTCATGTTAGCTCTCTAGTGGCATGCTGCGTTCGGCGAGTGCTGCAAACATCGCCGAGCCGGTTGGAATCACAGCATCATTGAAATCGAAATTCGCATTGTGCAATAAACGCCCTTGCTCGGCACCGCCTTGACCCAGTCGAAAATACGCGCCGGGCCTTTTTTGCAACATATACGAAAAATCTTCAGAACCCATTGACGGGATCAAATCACGCACAACGTGCTCGGCACCGAACAGCTCTGTGGCAACATCTGCAACAAAGTTGGCCTGTGTTGCAGAGTTGATGGTGGCGGGGTAAGAACGGTGATATTTGAGCTCGGCGGTGGCCCCGAAAGCTTGCGCAACCGAGCTAATCACCGAGCGCATTCGGGATTCGACCATTTTTTGTACGGCATCACTAAAGGTTCTGACGGTACCCACCAACAGTGCCCTGCCAGGAATCACGCTCGGCGCGTTGGGGCTACCTGCTTGGATATGGCCTAACGAAATGACTGCGGCCTCAACTGGGTGTACGTTGCGCGAGACGATCGTCTGCAAAGCCGTGACCACATGAGCTGCGACAACAATCGGATCGATAGTTTGATATGGATGCGCGCCGTGCCCCCCGCGCCCCTCGATGGTGACCTCCCAGCGGTCTGACGCCGCCATCATGGGCCCTGGGTTAATTCCAATCGTTCCTGCAGGTAACGCGGGCCAGTTGTGCAAGGCGTAGATCGCGTCGCAGGGAAACCGCTCAAACAGGCCATCGTCGAGCATCGCCTTTGCGCCGCCGAGGCCCTCTTCAGCTGGCTGAAAAATAAGGACGACCGTGCCATTGAACTGGCGATTTTGCACAAGGTACTTAGCAGCGCCGAGCAATATGGCGGTATGACCGTCGTGGCCGCATGCGTGCATTAAGCCAGGCACGGTCGAGCAGTACTGCGCGACCCCCTCTTCTTTGATTGGCAAGGCGTCCATATCGGCACGCAGACCAATCGAGCGACCTGAATCGTGACGTTGACCCCGTATGACACCGACCACCCCAGTGCGCCCCACCCCACGGTGTACCTCAATGCCAAGCGCCTCAAGCGCCCCTGCGACAATACTCGCGGTCCGCACCTCTTGAAAACCAATCTCTGGATTGGCATGCAAATCTCTGCGCAAGAGTGTCAATTCTTGATGGAATTTTTGTATGGATTCGAGTGGAGAGCGGGGGTACATGATTTAGACCAAGCGGGCTATGAAGGGAGCAAATAGTTTACCTCTAGAGCAAATTTGCGACATTTATCGCTTTTCTATAGCAGAAACCGCAAAAAACTTTGTCTATTCCTCGCAGACACGGTATGCTGCGCTCGTTGTGCACATTAATTTATCTCTCTGGGAGAAATCACATGGCCACCGCCAAGAAGCCTGCCGCAAAAAAAGCCGCTGCTAAAAAACCTGCCGCCAAAAAAGCAGCAGTCAAAAAAGTAGCCGCTAAACCTGCTGCAAAGAAAGTTGCCGTCAAGAAAGTTGCCGCTAAAAAAGCACCTGCTAAAAAAGCTGCCGCTAAAAAAGTTGTCGCTAAAAAAGCGCCTGCTAAAAAAGCTGCCGCAAAGAAAGTTGCTCGTAAGCCAAATGCTGCTTTCATGAAGCCGATGACACCAAGCGCAGTGTTAGCTGCGGTGATCGGTGCGACTCCAGTGCCACGCACAGAAGTCACGAAAAAGATCTGGGTCTATATCAAAAAGCATGATCTGCAAGACGCCAAAAATCGTCGCAACATCAATGCCGATGACAAGCTCAAGCCTTTGTTTGGTAAAGCCCAAGTATCAATGTTTGAATTGACCAAGATTATCAGTGGTCACTTGAAGTAAACCGGTCTTATTGCCCTTGGGCATAAGTTGGTAAAAAGGGGAGAAGATACTCACGTGTCTTTTCCCTTTTTTATGTCCGCGACAAAGAGCGTCGGGTCGATTGCTTAACGTTGTTACTTAACGTCGAGGCGTAACGTTGAGGCGCTACGCCGACTACGTAACGTCGATTGCGTAGCGTTGTTTACCTTCTGTTGCCGGCACGACTTATGTGGCTTTTGCTGCTAAATCACTGTGCGTGACTCGTACAGTGCTAGCCAACCTTTAATCAGACGATAAATCACCCAGACGCCGGTAGCCACCACGCCCACCCAACCGATGTGTACCAGCGTTGCCAGTGCGCTCACTGCAAACCACAGGGCGCCCCACCAAAACGTGTATAGCATCCAATCAAAGTGCACCGCATAGATTGTGCCCGCGGCGTCAGCCCTTTTGACAAAGAGCAAGATGACTGCTGCCACTGCTGCCGCACCAAACATACCCATCGACAAAATGCCAACGGCAAAGAGCCCGTAGGCGATATGCGTTAGCGTCTTCAGGTCTATTGTTATGCTCGAGGTAGCCGTACTTGGCGTCGTTGAAGGCGAAGGTTCGGTCATGTTTAAAGCTCCGTAATGCAGATGAATTTGATCTTACCTGAGACCATAAGTAAAGGGCTAAGTTTCCGTCGTATTCAATGGTTTCCCCTAGGCCGATTTGTTCTCAAGACATGGTCGGCTGGGCAACCGTTTTGCCGCAGCAAATCCGTGTTTGCCATCAAACCTGTCGCGCAAAGACAAACCCCCAAGTGCTTATGACACTTGGGGGTTTGGGGGATAAGAGCTTGACGATGTCCTACTTTCACAGATGTACATCCACTATCATCGGCGCTAAGGTGTTTCACGGTCCTGTT
>Ga0222712_10000448_pt1 | contig 54881 bp, 52 predicted proteins | sample C33_657DmetaG_FD_165043 | JGI IMG/M metagenome (GOLD analysis project Ga0222712, IMG submission 165043) | Estuarine water microbial communities from San Francisco Bay, California, United States - C33_657D | ecosystem: Environmental > Aquatic > Marine > Unclassified | place: USA: California... | reverse complement strand
GCAGGCCAGTGGCGATGTGCTGCTGTTCCTGCATGTCGACACGCGTCTGCCCGAGGGCGCCATCGCGTTGCTGCAACAGGCGTTCGTGCAGCCCGCCGTGCAGTGGGGGCGCTTCGATGTCCGGCTGAGTGGCGCGCACCCGGCGTTCCGGGTGATCGAAACCATGATCAATCTGCGATCGCGGGTGTCGGGCGTGGCCACGGGTGATCAGGCGCTGTTCCTGCGCGCAGGGCTGTTTCACGCCATAGGCGGCTTCCCGTCCATTCCGCTGATGGAGGACGTGGCCATCACCAAGACCCTGCGCCGAATTTCCCGGCCGCTGTGCCTGCGCGAGCGGGTGACGACCTCCAGCCGTCGCTGGGAACAGCACGGCATCGTGCGCACCATGCTGCTGATGTGGTGGCTGCGCCTGCTCTATGTGTGCGGCTTGAGCCCGGCCAGGCTGCGCGACATGTACTCGAAGAAGAAGTGACAAGCCAATGAATGCAATGGGAAAAATGCCATTTCCAGAAGCCGTGACGGCCGTCTTCGCCAAGACGCCCCGGCGCGGCGCGGTGAAAACGCGTCTGCAGCCGCTGCTCGGCGAAGACGGCGCACTTTCCCTGCACAAGTCCTTGATTCAGTTTGTCTTTCGCAATCTGGAGGCGGCCGCGCTGTGCCCGGTGGAGTTCTGGGTGGCGGTGGGCGATGGCTCGCTGGAAGGTGATTCATTGCACGAGGAAGTATTCACATCTATTTGTAATATAAAGAATATATACAGGCAGGAAGAGGGCGATCTCGGCGCCCGCATGGCCGACTGCGCGCGTCGGGTGCTGCAGCGGGCCGACAGCGTGGTGCTGGTGGGAGCCGACTGTCCGGCGGTGGACGGCGCCTATCTGCAGCAGGCGCTGCAGCATCTGGAGGGCGGCGCGAACATCGTGTTCGGCCCGGCCGAGGACGGCGGTTATGTGCTGCTGGGCCTGCGTCAGGTGCCCGACTGCCTGTTCGTCGACATGCCCTGGGGCAGTGAACAGCTGATGCAGATCACCCGCGAGCGGATGCGGGCGGCCGGGCTGTGCTGGGTGGAACTGGAACCGCGCTGGGATGTGGACAGGCCGGAGGACTTGCCGCGCTGGGAAGCGCTCAGACCAGTGGACTTTGTGTCAACGTAAAAAAGTAAATTGAGCCAGCAACTCTGGTCTGGTGGCGACTAGGCGTTTCGCAAAGGAATCCTATACGAGCGACGGTTAAATGATTGGCATCGCATCGACGGTATCCCGGTCAGCGGGTCAATCGTGGATGTCAGCGTCGTCGTCATTGGCTTTCCATTGACCTCGTAAACGAGCAGTGCAAAGGATTCTTTCGTTGCAAAGGTGCATCCACGCAGATGACTAGTGGATGCCTGTGTCCTTGGGGTATCGGCCCGTAACTCAACGACCTTCAAGCTTCGTTCCGTTGACTGTCGCACTTTCCAGTGACAAACGCGTCAATCGGCCTGAAGCGCTCACATCTTCCAATTGCACAAGAAGATGGTGCCAGTCTCGCGCCAACCAAATTGTTGTGCGGCGGCTGCTTTGCGCACCGCGTACTCGTTCTAGTTTGATCGTGTGCAGCGTGCCTGCGGGCGTCTCCACCAATTGCTCCCCCTCTAGACGAAAGACCTGTTCCTCGATGCGATCCCCGTCGACTACGTCATAGCGCATCTGTGTCATGCTTCCCTCTCTAAATTGCTGAGCAATTTCCTGGCTTAAGCTGAGTTTGTCTTGCAAGCCTCTTACGAGTGGTAGTCTCCAAATTTGCTTTCCCGATTCGCTCACTGCGGTTAGGGCCTGCCAGTCGAATGCCACGGTTTCCTCGCGGGCACCCAAGCCCGTCTGGCTGTAGCGATAGCGCACGGGGATGACCTGGCCTTCCTGCCAACGGAAGGCGCTGGTCTCGGTGACGGTGCCCACCGTGGCGCCCAGAAGCGTCAGACTCAGGCTGTTCTCGAGGGTGTACAGGGCGTCCTCGCTGCGGGTCTGCACGCGATGCGCGGTGGCACTCAGGCCCATGGATTCGGCGAGATAACGCGCTTCGAAGACGGGGGGTTCCAGGGGCAGCACAGGTTCCGCCGGTGCTGTCTGGGCCAGGGCTGACGAGCCTGCCAGCAGGGCCAGCACCACGGCAGCAGCGTGCAGTGAATTCACGACACGACCTCACGCAGGCCGTGGGCGCCGAGTGGCTCTCCATCCAGCCAGGCCGCGTTGTCCTGCATGCGCAACCGTCCGGCGGCAAACAGGCTGACGGCCCGCGGGTATATCCGATGCTCCTGCTGCGCGACGCGGGCCGCGAGCGCATCCCGGGTATCCCCGGTCAAGACCGGTACCACAGCCTGCAGCACTACCGGGCCGCCATCGAGTTCTACGGTGACGAAATGCACGCTCACGCCGTGCTCCTTCTCGCCGGCTTCCAGCACTCGCTCGTGGGTGTGGGTGCCGCGATAGTCCGGCAGCAGCGAGGGATGGATATTGAGCACTCGTCCCGCGTAATGGCTGACGAAAGCGGCACTGAGAATGCGCATGAAGCCAGCCAGCACCACCAAAGCGGGAGAAAAGCTGTCGATCTGCTCCATCAGCGCCCGATCGAAACTCTCGCGATCGGGAAATTCCTGGTGCCGGATGACCCGCGTGGGAATGCCCGCGCGAGCCGCACGCTCAAGGCCATAGGCGTCGGCCTTGTTGCTGATGACGCCGCAGATGGCATAGCCGCCGGCGGCGCTCTGGTCGATCAGGGCCTGCAGATTGCTGCCATTGCCGGAGATCAGGACGACGATCGGGCAGGGCGCGCTGCTCATCGCGGGCTGCCTTCCACGACGACCGGGCGGGCGTCGGCGGCGCAGGCCTGGATGCGGCCGATGACGGTGGCGCCCTTGTTGTGGGTGTTCAGGATTGCGAGGGCCTTGCCACTGTCAGCGGCGCTGACGCAGACGATCATGCCGATGCCGCAGTTGAAGGTGCGCAGCATCTCGGCATCGGCAATGTTCCCCTTGCGCTGCAGCCACTGGAAGATCTCCGGGCGTTGCCAGCTGCCCAGATCGATGACGGCTTGCACGCCTTCGGGAAGCACACGCGGCAGATTCTCGACGATGCCGCCGCCGGTGATGTGGGCCAGTCCGTGGACAACGGCGTGACCTTCCAGGGCCTGGATGGCCTTGACGTAGATTTCCGTGGGCTCAAGCAGCACTTCCCCGATGCTGCGGCCCGCGAAGGACAGGCTGAGCGGCGTACCGCTGACTTCCAGCACCTTGCGCACCAGCGAGTAGCCGTTGGAATGCGGGCCGGAGGACGCCATGCCGATCAACACGTCGCCGGGCTGCACGCGCTCGTTCTCGATGATCTCGCTCTTCTCCACGATGCCGACGGCGAAGCCGGCCAGGTCATAGTCTTCTTTCTTGTACATGCCAGGCATCTCGGCCGTCTCGCCGCCGATCAGGGAGCAGCCTGCCTGCACACAGCCTTCGCCGATGCCGGTGACCACCTGGGCCGCTTCGTCCACATTGAGGCCGCCGGTGGCGTAGTAGTCGAGGAAGAAGAGGGGCTCGGCGCCGCACACGATCAGGTCGTTCACGCACATGGCCACCAGGTCGATGCCGATGGTGTCGTGCTTGCCCATCTCGATGGCGAGCTTGAGCTTGGTGCCCACGCCGTCGGTGGCGGAGACCAGCACGGGCCGGCGGTAGCCGGCCGGGATCTCGCACAGGGCCCCGAAGCCGCCAAGGCCGGACAGCACTTCCGGGCGGCGGGTGCGCTGGGTCACGGACTTGATCCGCTCGACCAGGGCATCGCCCGCGTCGATGTCGACACCGGCGTCCTTGTAGCTCAGAGAGGGAGTGGAAGGGTGGTTGCTGTTCTGGATCATGAGGGGGGTCCGTTTGCTGGTCAGGAAGTGCGCGGATTCTATCAGCTGGGCCGCCGGCGTGTCATGGCGGGGAGGATCGGGTATCATGCCGCGCATGAAAAATCTCCTCCGCCAGGCCCGCAGCCTGCTCAGCTTCAGCCTCTTCGCCGCCGTGCTGTGCGCCCTTCCGGCGCAGGCCCTGCTCGTCTCCGGCCTCTATGAACAGGAAATCCCGGTGCAGGACCAGGGCGACTCCGAGCGTCTGCGCGCCTATCGCGAGGGGCTGGCCGCCGTGGTGCTCAAGGTCACGGGCGACGATCGCCATCTGCGCAATTCCGCCATCGAGCGTGCCGTGCGCGATGCTCAGAGCTATGTGCAGGAGGTCAGCTATCGCACCGATTCCACCACGGCCGAGGCACGCACCTTCATCCGCATCAGCTTCGACAGCGCGCTGCTGAACCAGACGCTGATGAGTTCCGGCGTGCCGGTGTGGGATCGCGAGAGGCCGGTAGTGCTGCTGTGGCTGACGGTGCAGAACGCTGCCGGCGTGCGCGAGGTGCTCAGTGCCGATTCCGAGCATCCCATGCTGGAGATCGTGCGCGAGTTCGCCCGTGTGCGCGGCCTGCCGGTGATGCTGCCGGTGATGGATCTGGAGGATCGCCGCAATCTGCCGGCCGATGTGGCCTGGAGCCTCGACGAGACCCGCATCCGCAGTGCGAGCACCCGTTACGGCGCCGATGCCATCCTGGCGGGGCGGCTGCTGGAATCCCCCACGGGCGATCTGGTGGGCTTGTGGCAGTTCCTGTTCCGCGACAGCGTCGCGAGCTTCGATGCCTTCGAGCGCGATCTCGCCGTCTTCACCCTGGGCACGCTGAACCGCGTCACCGGCCAGCTCGCCGCCCATTACGCCTTCAACAGCATGGAGGCGCCGGCCGATGCCCGCGTGCGCGTGCGCGTCGAGGGCATGGACAGTGCGCGGGACTATGTCGACCTCTTGGCCTACATGGATTCGCTGGCCGTGGTGGACAGCGCTGCGGCTGCGCTGCTCGACGGCGCGGCCATCGAACTCGATGTGCGTCTGCTCGCCACCCCGTTCCTGTTCACCGAATTCATCGCTCTGGGCCGCGATCTGCAGCCCCTGACCCTGCCGGGCGTCGCCCCGGAACAGCCGCTGCTGCACCTGCGCTGGGTGCGTTGAGATGCTCCAGCCCCGGCAACTGGCGCTGCAGATCACGCTCGATGACGCCGCCACCTTCGACAATTTCCACGTCACCAGCGCCAATAGCGCCTTGTTGAATTACTTGCAGGAGCCGGCCGCCCTGGCGCAGTTCACCTGGCTGTGGGGCGCCCCCGGAGCGGGCTGCAGCCATCTGCTGCAGGCCATGTGCCAGCAGGACGCGACAGCCGACACCCTGCAGCCCTGGGCTGCCAGTTTCTACGTGCCGCTGCGGCAGCATGGCGAGTGGCATCCCGACATCCTGCTGGGGTTGGAGTCGCTGCAGCTGGTCTGTCTGGACGATGTGGAGGCGATTGCGGGGCTCCTGGACTGGGAGGAAGCCATGTTTCATCTGTTCAATCGGCTGCGCGAGAGTGGCACCCGCCTGCTGGTGGCGGCACACATGGCGCCGCGCGAGGCCACGTTCGTGCTGCCGGATCTGCTGTCACGGCTGCAGTCGGGCGTGGTGTTCCAGGTGCACGAACCGGACGATGATGACAAGCTGCAGGCGCTGCGCAAGCGGGCGGGGCGCCGCGGACTGGAGTTGTCGGAAGAGGTGGCGCGCTACATCCTGCAGCGCACCGAGCGTGGCAATACCGAGTTGTTCGACTTGCTGGAGCGACTCGACTCCCATTCCCTGCAGCGTCAGCGCAGGATCAGCGTCGCGCTGGTGCGCGATCTGCTTCAGAACGAGACCTTGTAGAAGCCGCGATAGCTGCGGATATACACCACCAACGCGCAGAACAGCGTCGCGATGAGCAGGGTGCAGACAATCCCGTACAGACGCGCGTCTTGCGTGAAGGCGGTCTGGACCGACTGAATGAAAAAAAGCAGCGAGACGAAGGACAGCCAGGCGTAGGTGCGCAGACGTCGCACCCGCAGGCCGGGAATGAAGATGGCCAGGGGCAGCGTCTTGATGATCAGCAGCACCAGCACCGCCACCGCATTGCCGTCGTTGATGATCTGCCACAGCGCGTAGAGCGCGAATACCGCCAGCAGGCTGCCGTAGCTGTACATGACGGCGAGGTGGGACTGCTCGATCAGCTTGGGTGGCAGTGACTCGGCGGCGGGGGATTCCAGATTCTGCATCAGTGTGTCTCCACGGCCGTGAGCGGCCGCTTGTTCTTGCGGGCCCGTCAGGCGCGCAGTTTCAGGGCCAGGCTGGCGACGCGTCGGCCCAGCGCCAGGCACAGGGCGGTTTCGTCGTCGTCCACGCGGCGCTTGCCATCGACACCAGCGTGATGACTCGCGCCATAGGGCGTCCCGCCCGACTGAGTGGCCATCAACTGCGGCTCGCTGTAGGGCAGTCCGCACAGCACCATGCCGTGATGCAGCAGGGGCATGAACATGCTCAGCAGGGTGGATTCCTGCCCGCCGTGCAGACTGGACGTGGAGGTGAACACGGCCGCTGGCTTGTTGATCAGGGCACCAGAGAGCCAGAGGGCGCCGGTGTTGTCGAGAAAGTGCTTGAGCGGCGCCGCCATGTTGCCGAAGCGGGTTGGGCTGCCCAGGATCAGGCCGGCGCAATGGCGCAGATCGTCCTCACTGCAGTACACCGCACCCGTGTCGGGCACCGCCGGCGCCGTGGATTCACTGACAGGGGACACCGCCGGCACCGTGCGCAGCCGGGCTTCGATGCCAGGGCCTGCCTGCTCGACACCGCGAGCGATGAGGCGGGCCATGTCCTGAGTGGCGCCGCTGCGGCTGTAGTAAAGCACCAGGATGTAGGGGGGCTGCATGCGATTTTGCTCCTCGGGGTCGCGGACTCAGACGCCTTGCAGGCGTGACTTGAGGAAGGCCACGATGCCGTCGGCCGGCACCAGTTCGCTTTCCTCGGCACGTCTGGACTTGTACTCCAGCATGCCCTGCTCGATGCCGCGCTCGGACACCACGATCCTGTGTGGCATCCCCATCAATTCCATGTCGGCGAACTTCACACCGGCGCTGGTCTTCTTGTCGCGATCATCCAGCAGCACCTCGAACCCGGCCTTTTCCAGCTGTTCGGTCAATTGCTCGCTGAGCACGCGCACGGCGTCGGACTTGTGGGCATTGAGCGGAATCAACGCCACATGGAAGGGCGCGATGTTGTCGGGCCAGATGATGCCCTGGGCGTCGTGGCTCTGCTCGATGCAGGCGGCGACGATGCGGCTCACCCCGATGCCATAGCAGCCCATGATCATGACCTGGGTCTTGCCGTTCTCATCAAGATAGGTGGCGTTCATGGCCTGGCTGTACTTGGTGCCCAGCTGGAAGATGTGGCCGACTTCGATGCCGCGCTTGATGGACAGGGTGCCTTGACCGTCCGGGCTCAGATCGCCCTCGCGCACCTTGCGGATGTCGGCGCTGCTGTCGAAGTGGCACGCGCTGCCCCAGTTGGCATCGACCAGATGGAAACCATCACGGTTCGCACCGCAGACGAAATTCACCAGGCCCACCACGCTGTGGTCGGCGATGACGGGGATCGGCAGGGCGACGGGGCCGAGGCTGCCGGGTTGACAGCCAAGCACGGCGGCAATCTGGCTGTCGTCGGCCAACGTGAAGGGGGAGGCGACCTGGGCCAGTTTCTCGGCCTTGACCGGGTTGATGTCCTGATCGCCGCGAATCAGCAGAGCCACCAGCCCACTTGGGTTTTCCTCACTCACCACACCTTTGACGACGAGGGTCTTCACCAGGCGGCGTGCTTCCTTGCCCAGCAGCGTGGCCACATCCTCGATGGCGTGTGCGCCAGGGGTGGCGACTGCCTGCGCGCTTGCTGCGGGGGATTCCGCAGCGCAGAAATCGGCGTCGGGCAGCTGGCCGGTGGCCATCTCGATATTGGCGGCGTACTGACTGGCCGTGCTGAAGACGATCTCGTCCTCGCCCGAGTCCGCCAGCACATGGAATTCATGGGACATGCTGCCGCCAATATTGCCGGAGTCGGCAAGCACTGGGCGGTACTCCAGGCCCAGCCGCTCGAAGATGCGGCAATAGGTGCGATGCATCAGATCATAGGTCTCTTGCAGGGACGCCTCGCTGCTGTGAAAGGAATAGGCATCCTTCATTAGGAATTCGCGGGCCCGCATCACGCCGAAACGGGGGCGGCGCTCGTCGCGGAACTTGGTCTGGATCTGGTAGAAATTCGCGGGCAGCTGACGGTAGCTGTTGAGTTCATTGCGTATGAGATCGGTGATGACTTCCTCGTGGGTCGGCCCCAGGCAGAAGTCGCGATCATGACGGTCGACGAAACGCAGCAGCTCGGGGCCCATCTTGTCCCAGCGCCCGGACTCGATCCACAGGTCGGCAGATTGCACCACTGGCATCGACACTTCCATGGCGCCTGATCGGTTCATCTCTTCGCGAATGATGCCGGTGACTTTCTGCAGCACACGCAGTCCGGCAGGGAGCCAGGTGTACATGCCGGTGGCCAGCTTGCGGATCAGGCCGGCACGGACCATGAGTTGATGGCTCACAACCTCGGCGTCGGCCGGGGTTTCCTTGAGAGTTGCGATGAGATACTGGCTGGCGCGCATGATGTGATGAAACTCGTGTGTGGCGGTGATGGATTGGCAAGAAAGCGAAAAGCAGCCCTAAGGCTGCCTTTCTGTGTCGTCTTTCGTGGTCTTCGCACGCGACTATGCGCCGGGATTTGTCCGGCGCGGCAGCGTCTTACTCGGCGAAGTCCTTCAGTTTCTTCAACGGCAGAATCTTGACGCGGGTAGTTGCAGGTTTCTTCGCGATGTCCATGAATTCGCCCGGCTTGAACGGATTCGGAACATTCTTGCGGGCTGGGCGCGCAGGACGCTTGACCGACTTGATCTTCAACAGGCCGGGGAGCGTGAATTCGCCAACGCCACGCTTCTTTAGATGTCGCTCAATGATGCTGGTCAGTTCATCAAGAACGGCTGACACCTGTTTGCGGGTCAGGTCTGTATTCTCGGAAATTTCATTGAGAATCGCAGTCTTGGTGTATTTTTCCTGAATGGCTGCGGTCTTGGCCGCAGTCGATGTGGTCTTCTTGGGTTTAGCGGATACCGTTTTTTCTACAGCCATGCCCGTTCTCTTATTGATGAGTGATGAAGGTTGAGACTTGTGTTGTCCCCTGTGCGGGGAGAACCCCAGGATGTGCTCCGATACTTTTCGTGTTGGCGTTTTGCATTCCGTTGGCGCCTCAGTGGGGCTTCATTTATATAGTTTTTGCCTGGCAGCCGCAAGCTTTAATCCGGCCGGACGATGCCTGTTCGAGGCACTCCGGGTGATTCGGGAAGTCCTTGAAAAGCGCACAGATTATCCTGACCTGGACGCTGTTTCGGGGCTGCCAGAGTGCGGGAAGGTAAGGTATACTGCGCCGTTTTCGCGAGACCCGGCAGCCGTGTGCCCGGGGGGCGCTTCGCGATCAGCAAGCTGAATCGAGGAAATTGTCGCTTATGCCTATTTACGAATACCGGTGCAGTCAGTGTGGCAATCAACTTGAGGCGCTGCAGAAGATCAGTGATGCCCCTTTGACGCAGTGCCCCGCCTGCAATCAGAACGGCCTTGTGAAGCAGGTCTCGGCCAGCAGCTTTCGCCTGAAGGGTGGAGGCTGGTATGAAACAGATTTCAAGACCGGCAAGCGTCGGCATGGCGCGCAGGACGCCGACTCCGGGTCGACGCCAGCGTCGTCCAGTGCCACCGTATCCTGACGCGCTCGCGCGCCCTGCGGCCGGATAACGCATTTTAAGCTTCAACACAGGAACCAGTTATGCGCAGTCATTATTGCGGGCTTTTGAATGAACAACATGTCGGACAGGAAGTCGTGCTGTGCGGTTGGGCTCATCGACGTCGTGATCATGGTGGCGTGATCTTCATCGATCTGCGTGATCGGGAAGGCATTGCCCAGGTCGTGTTCGATCCGGATGCTGAGCAAAGCTTTGCGCTGGCCGAGACCGTGCGCAGCGAGTTCGTGCTGAAGATCACCGGCATCGTGCGCCTGCGGCCGGAAGGCACCAGCAATGCCGTGATGGGCACCGGGCGGATCGAAGTGCTCGGCAAGCAGCTCGAGATACTCAATGCCTCACGCACGCCGCCGTTCATGCTCGATGAACATGCCGAGGTGGGCGAGGACATTCGTCTGCGTCATCGCTACATCGATCTGCGTCGACCGGAAATGGCAGACCGCCTGCGTTTTCGTTCCAAGGTCAGCAACACCATCCGCAATTACCTGGACGAAAACGGTTTCCTGGATATCGAGACGCCCATCCTGACGCGTGCCACGCCGGAAGGTGCACGCGACTATCTCGTCCCCAGTCGCACGCATCATGGCCAGTTCTTCGCGCTGCCGCAGTCTCCGCAGCTGTTCAAGCAGATCCTGATGGTGGCCGGCATGGACCGTTACTACCAGATCGCCAAGTGTTTCCGCGACGAGGACCTTCGCGCTGACAGACAGCCCGAGTTCACGCAGATCGATATTGAAACCTCGTTCATGAATGAAGAGCAGATAATGACGATCACTGAAGAGATGATCCGTCAGGTCTTCCGCAAGCATCTGAATGTGGAGTTCGGCACCTTCCCGCGCATGACCTTCGCCGAAGCCATGCGTCGTTTCGGTTCCGACAAGCCCGATCTGCGCATCGACATGGAGCTGGTGGACATCGCCGATCTGATGAAGGACGTCGAGTTCAAGGTGTTCCACGGGCCCGCCAATGACCCGGCCTCGCGCGTTGTGGCGCTGCGCGTGCCCGAGGGCGGTCGTCTGAGTCGCAAGGAGATCGACGACTACACGAAATTCGTCTCGATCTATGGCGCGAAAGGTCTGGCCTGGATCAAGGTCAACGACCTGGCAGCCGGCATCGAAGGCCTGCAGTCTCCGATCCTGAAGTTCATGCCGGAGCAGGTGGTGCATGCCGTGCTGGCTCGCCTTGGTGTGCAGAACGGGGATCTGGTGTTCTTCGGGGCGGACAAGGCCAAGATCGTCAACGAGTCGATCGGTGCATTGCGACTGAAGGTCGGTGCCGACATGGGCATGGTCAAGGGAGACTGGGCACCTTTGTGGGTGGTCGACTTCCCGATGTTCGAAGAGGCCAGCGATGGCAGCCTCACAGCCTTGCACCATCCGTTCACCGCGCCCTCTTGCAGCGTGGAGGAAGTGCAGGCAGATCCGCTCAAGGCGCTGTCACGTGCCTATGACATGGTGTTGAACGGGACCGAACTGGGCGGCGGCTCCATCCGCATCAATCAGCCGTCGATGCAGCAGTCTGTCTTCAAGATTCTCGGGATTGGTGATGAAGAGGCCAAGGAGAAATTTGGCTTCCTCCTGGATGCGCTGTCCTATGGTGCGCCACCCCACGGCGGCCTCGCGTTCGGTCTGGATCGTCTGATCATGCTGATGACCGGTGCATCCTCCATTCGCGAAGTGATTGCCTTCCCCAAGACTCAGTCTGCCTCGTGTCCGCTGACAGATGCTCCGGGTCTGGTGTCATCCAAGCAGCTGCGCGAACTCAATATCCAGGTGCGTCAGGCAGCCGGCGAGAAGTCGGCCTGAGGATGTGACTGCCAGGGGGTGAATGATGGCCGGACACAGCAAGTGGGCCAATATCAAGCACAAGAAGGCGCGTCTGGATTTCAGCCGCGGCAAGGTGTTCACCAAGCTGATTCGCGAGCTGACCGTGGCGGCAAAGCTCGGGGGCGAGCATGTCTCTGACAACCCTCGCCTGCGCGCTGCGGTGGACAAGGCGCTCGGTGCCAATATGGCGCGCGACACGATCGATCGCGCGATCGCCCGGGGTGCCGGCACGCTCGAATCAGAGAATCTGGAAGAGCTTGTCTACGAGGGTTATGGTCCTGGCGGTGTCGCCATCCTGGTGGAGACGCTGACGGACAACAGGAATCGCACCGTGGCCGAGGTGCGTCACGGCTTCTCCAAGCACGGCGGCAATCTGGGCACCAGTGGCTCTGTGGCTTACCTGTTCGAGAAAAAGGGCAGTATCAGCTTCGCCCCGGGTGTCGACGAAGACAGGATTCTCGAGCTTGCCCTGATGGCGGGCGCTGACGATGTTCAGCAGATGGATGACGGCAGTGTCGAAGTCCTGACCTCGCCCGAGTTGTTCGGTGCGGTCAAGGATGCCCTCGCGGCAGAAGGGCTGCACCCGGATGCCTCCGAGGTGAGCATGGTCGCGTCAACGCAGGCCGAGCTTGATCAGGAGACCGCCGAGAAATTGATGAAGCTGGTGGATCATCTCGAGGACCTCGACGACGTGCAGAACGTCTACAGCAATGCCAGTATTTCCGACGAGATCATGGGACGGCTCTGATCAACAGCGGTGAGACGTGCCGGCTCCCGGGGGCGGTAACAGATGACACGGATTCTGGGGATTGATCCCGGCTCGCGCCTGACGGGCTACGGCATTGTCGAGTCGACGGGCAACAGGCTGGCGTATGTGGCCTGCGGATGCATCCGCCTGCCTGACATCGATCACCCGGGACGCCTCAAGCTCATCTTCGACAGCGTTTGTCGGATCATCGAGCAGCACGTGCCCCAGCAGTGCGCGATCGAAGAAGTGTTTCTCGGCAAGAGTGTGTCGTCAGCGCTCAAGCTTGGTCAGGCGCGGGGGAGTGCGATGGTCGCTTGCCTGCATCATGGCCTGAGCATCGCCGAATATTCTCCCCGCAAGGTGAAGCAGGCCCTGGTGGGCAATGGCAATGCAGAAAAGGAGCAGGTGCAGCACATGGTGAAGGTTCTGCTTGGCGTGAGCGGGGAGGTGCAGGCCGATGCTGCCGATGCGCTCGCCATTGCCATCTGTCACGCCAATACCACTGCGAATCAGTCCCGCATTGCCAGTGCTGGAGCTTGGCGCGGGCGAGCCCCGGCGGGCCGCGGAGGAGCGCAATGATCGGCCGGCTGCGCGGTATTCTCGCCGACAAGCGCGCCCCCGAGGTGCTGGTGGATGTCGGGGGAGTGTTTTACGAAGTCCAGGTGCCTATGAGCACTGTCTATCAATTGCCCGCAGTTGGGCGCGAAGTCACCCTGCAAACGCATCTGGTGGTGCGTGAAGATGCCCATCTGCTCTATGGTTTTCACACCGCGCAGGAGCGGCAAATGTTCCGCAGTCTGATCAAGGTCACCGGCGTGGGGCCGAAGATGGCCCTGGCCATTCTCTCCGGCATGGCAGTTGATGACTTCGTGCGAACGATCCGCGTCAACGATATCGCGGGTTTGACCCGCATGCCCGGTATAGGACGCAAGACGGCCGAGCGTCTGATAGTGGAAATGAAGGATCGACTTGCCGAGTGGGGTGCTGATCTGCAGGTTGTCTTGCAGGATGCCATGCCGGTCGCCGGGCATGCGGAGCGTGCAGTGTCCCAGGAAGCAGAGACTGCCTTGATAGCGCTGGGTTACAAACCGCAGGAAGCTGCGCGCATGATTGCCGGGGTCATGAAAGCCGACCCGGGAATTGTCCGCAGTGAAGATCTCATCCGACAGGCACTCAGGAACTCCGCACAATCATGATCAATGAAGAGGATCGCCTTGTTTCCGCTGCCAGCGCTCCTGGTGATCAGTCGCTTGATCGAGCCATCCGGCCGCTGGCACTGCGCGACTACGTCGGGCAGAGCGAAGTCAAGAAGCAGATGGAGATATTCGTCCAGGCAGCCCGCGATCGTCGCGAAGCCATGGATCATGTATTGATCTTTGGCCCGCCGGGGCTTGGCAAGACCACTCTCGCGAATATTATTGCCAATGAACTGCAGGTGTCGATCAAGACCACATCGGGTCCGGTGCTGGAGAAGGCCGGGGATCTGGCCGCCATGCTCACGAATCTTGAGGCTGGCGATGTCCTCTTCATCGACGAGATTCATCGTCTCAGTCCTGCCATCGAGGAAATTCTCTATCCCGCGATGGAGGATTATCAGCTCGACATCATGATCGGGGAGGGGCCCGCGGCGCGCTCGATCAAGCTTGACCTGCCGCCCTTCACGCTGGTGGGCGCCACGACCAGAGCGGGTTTGTTGACGTCGCCTCTGCGTGATCGCTTTGGCATCATCCAGCGGCTGGAATATTATTCCGCGGCGGAATTGAGCAGCATCGTGCAGCGATCGGCTGCTATCCTTGGCTGTGAAATCGATGTCGACGCTGCTGATGAAATCGCCCGCCGCTCGCGCGGCACGCCTCGAATCGCCAATCGCCTGCTGCGGCGCGTGCGGGACTATGCGCATGTGAAGTGCGAGGGTGTGATGGACAGGCGTGCAGCGGGCAAGGCGTTGGACATGTTGAGTATCGACGACAACGGCTTCGATCACATGGATCGCAGGCTGCTGCTGGCGCTCATCGAGAAATTTGGTGGTGGGCCTGTCGGCGTCGACAGTCTGGCCGCGGCCATCAGCGAGGAGCGGGATACCATCGAGGATGTGCTCGAGCCCTATCTGATGCAGCAAGGGTTCATGATGCGAACGAGCCGCGGTCGTGTGGCGACGGCGCACGCCTATCTGCATTTCGGTTTGCCAGTGACCGGCGGCCAGGAATCGCCTTCCGAGGGCTGAGTGCCCCATTCTGCAGCAAATCCACTGCCTTCTTTGTGACACATTTGATCAGTCTCACGTCCGCTTTTTTCTTGGTCGGAGATAGATTGAAAAGGTTTAATGCCACGGTGCGTCAAGAATCACAAATTTCGACAAAAACTCTTTATAAAACACCGGATTGTGTATGAGAAGCACAAAACATACCTTATAATACCGCCAGTTTTTGGAGCCGGGAGGTCTGGGCAGTGGGCGAATCGATAAACGTGTGGGGATTGATCCTGGAGGCGACTGTGCCGGTCCAGCTGGTCATGCTCATTCTTCTCACGGCGTCCGTTGTCTCCTGGGTCATGATCATCCAGCGCTGGCTGGTGCTGACCGCTGCCGTGCGGGGCATGGTGGGATTCGAGAAACGTTTCTGGTCAGGCATGGATCTGAGCCAGCTGTTCCGCGAGGGAAGCCCCCAGCAGAAAGAGAATGCACAGGTCGGCGGCATGGAAAGCATCTTCCGGGCCGGCTTCAAGGAATTCATGCGTCTGCGCCAGCAAGGCGGCATTGAGTCCGATGCCGTGATGGGCGGTGCGCAGCGCGCCATGCGGGTTGCTTACTCTCGCGAGGAAGAAAAACTCGAGAAGAATCTGACGTTCCTGGCCACTGTCGGCTCTGTGACGCCTTACATCGGCTTGTTTGGTACAGTGGTCGGCATCATGAATTCGTTCATCAGTCTTGCGAGCCAGAGTCAGGCGAGCCTGCAGGTGGTGGCGCCAGGTATCGCGGAAGCCTTGATTGCGACGGCAATGGGGCTGTTCGCTGCCATTCCAGCGGTGGTGGCGTACAACAGGTATTCGTCCAGAGTGGAGTCATTGACCAACAACTATCTGACGTTCATCGACGAATTTGCGAGCATCCTGCACAGGCAGGTGTATAGCAGTCCGAACAAGTAAGCAGGAAGGTCATGGAAACGGTCCGCAAGCGTCGCAAGCCCGTGGCAGAGATCAATGTAGTGCCTTATATCGATGTGATGCTGGTGCTGCTGATCGTTTTCATGGTGACGGCGCCGTTATTGACTCAGGGCTTGATTGTCGAGCTGCCGCAGGCTTCCTCGGAGCCGCTGGAAGTCGACGAGAATGCGGAAACGCTGGTCATTTCGATTACCGCTGACGAGCAGTACTTCATCAGTCTCGGCAGCACGCAGCAGGAAGACCAGTCGGCGGTGGCGATTGATGTGATTGGTGATCAAGTGAGTCGAATCGTGGGGGCGAATCCCCAGATTCAAGTGTTTGTGGAGGGTGATGGCCAGAGCAGCTACAGCTCGTTCATCAGTCTGATGACCGTATTGCAGGCTGCCGGAGTGGCAAGTCCCAATCTGATAACGAAACCACTGGAATAGTTCATTCGTACTGTGACGGTTTTCAACGGTTATCCACTTTCGATCGTGCTGGCGGTTCTGCTGCACGGTTCGGTGCTCGTGGCGCTGTTTTTTTTTCAGCAGGCGGACACCGAGGTGATCGACATTGTTCGACCGCCTGCCGTGAAGGCGCTGCTGGTGAACGAAAATCCACAGGCGCGCAATGAGCGCGTGCTGCAGCAGCGCCAGGCGCAGCAGGAGCGTCAGGAGCGTAAGCGACAGGAAGACGCCCAAGCCGAGCGACAGCGTCAGGAAGAGCAGCGTCGTGAGCAGGAGCAGCAGGCCTCAGAGCAACGCCAGCAGGAACAGGAAAGATTGCAGGCTGAGCAGCAGCGCGTTGCCCAGGAGAAACGCCAACGCGAGCAGCAGCGCGAAGCCGAACAGCAACGCACGCAGCAGCAACGCGAGGCGGAGCAGCAGCGGCAACGGGAGCTGGTAGCCGAGCAGGAGCGACAGCGTCAGGAGCAGGCTCAGGCTCAGGCTCAGGCCAGGGCGCAGCAGGAGGCCGATGCACGCGAGCTCGCCGAAACGGAAGTGGAATTGGTCATGGCGTACTCCGCGGTCATTCATGACCTGGTGCAGCAATACTGGTCTCGTCCACCAAGTGCCCGCAATGGCATGGTAGTTGTACTGCGGATTCGCATGGTGCCCACGGGGGACGTGCTGGATGTCGAGATCGTCCAGTCCAGTGGCGATTTCGCGTTTGATCGCGCTGCCGAGTCGGCAGTGCTGAAGGTGAATAGATTTACCGAGCTGCAGGGTATGGATCGTCGGCTCTTCGATCGGAATTTCAGAACGTTCCTGTTAACTTTCAGACCTCAGGATTTGTTGAATTGATCAAGACATTGCGAAACCTGGCTGCCCTTGCTCTGCTGCTTGCGCAGAGTGTCATGGCCGCCGAGCTGAACATCGAGATCACTCAAGGTGTGGACAATCCCATTCCAATTGCAGTGGTGCCATTTTCATGGGAAGGCGCCAATGCATTGAGCGAAGACGTTGCCGCGATTGTCGCCGCTGATCTGCAGCAGGTGGGCGAGTTCCGGGCGCTGCCGCGTGGCAACATGCTGAGCATGCCGGATGAAGCGGCCGAGGTGTTTTTCCGCGACTGGCGCATTCTGGCGCAGGACTACGTTTTAGTCGGCAAGATCAGCCATTCTCCGGGCAGTCAGCTGGTGCAGGTCCAATACGAGTTCTTCGATGTGGCGCGCGAACAGAAGCTGGTGGGCGAAGTGCTGACTGGCTCGATGTCTCAACTGCGCGATATCGGCCATGAAATCAGCAACGTTGTCTATGAGCAGGTCACTGGAATCCGCGGGGCGTTTTCCACTGAGATACTGTATGTGTCTGCTGAGTTCATGTCGCCGGAGCTCACTTATTACCGCATCGAGAAGTCTGATTACGACGGGCGTCGCTCGCAGGTGCTGGTGGAGTCTCAGGAGCCTCTCATGTCGCCGACCTGGTCTCCGGACGGCTCTCAAGTGGCCTATCTTTCCTTCGAGACCAATTTGCCGCGCATCTATATCCAGGAGATTGCCACAGGGCAGCGTCGCCAGATCACTGATTTTCCGGGAATCAACAGTTCTCCCGTGTGGTCACCGGACGGCACCAAGCTCGCGATGGTTCTCTCGAAGGACGGCAGCCCCGATGTGTATGTGATGGACTTGATGACCAATCAGTTAACGAGACTGACGGATCATCCACGTGCGGAGACCGAGCCCAGCTGGTCAGCCGACAGTCGTTCTGTGGTGTTCACCTCGGATCGAACCGGTCAGCCGCAGATCTATCAGGTTGGAATCAATGGAGGCTTCCCTGAGCGGTTGACCTTCGACTGTTTTTATTGTGCTAAGGGACGTTTCCTGCCGGACGGCAAGAATCTTGTCCATGTCAGACGTGACACCCGCGAAGATAACAGCTACAGCATTGCTATCTTCAATATCGAGACTCAGCGGTTGATAACATTGACTGACACTTCACTAGACGAATCTCCCAGCGTGGCGCCAAACGGAAGCATGATCATGTTCGCCACGAAGGTCAATGGAAAGGGTGTCCTGGACGCCGTTTCAATTGACGGACGTGTAAAGTTCCGTTTACCATCTGCGCAGGGCGATGTTCGGGAACCATCTTGGTCGCCGTTCTTAAATTGATTGAAAATCTTGAGTTTTTGAAAGCATCAGCCTATTGGAGGACTTGCAGAGTGGGTACGCACAGCATGAAATTTTTCAAGACAACAGTTCTGGCTTTGTCAATTATTGGCCTCGCGGCCTGTAGTTCGACTGGCGACGAAGAAGCCATGGCTTCTTCCGCAGCATCCAATTCCAGTGCCGACACTTCTGCAGCACAACGCGCAGAAGCCGAGCGTCTGGCTCGTGAACGTGAAGCTCAGGCTCGCATGGAGGCGGCTGCTCTGGCCACAACCGTGTTCTACTTCGATTTCGACGTCTCCGAGTTCATGGCGTCAGATCGCGATGTACTGGCCATTCACGGTCGCAACCTGGCTGCCAACTCCAGCCGTCGCATTCGTCTGGAAGGGCACGCAGACGAGCGCGGCACACGCGAGTACAACTTGGCACTGGGCGAGCGTCGCGCAAACAGCATTCGCGACTACCTGGTAGTCAATGGCGCGTCACTGTCTCAGATCGAAACTGTTAGCTATGGTGAAGAGCGTCCGGCCGACACTGGTCAGACAGAAGCCTCTTACCGTCTGAACCGTCGCGTAGAAATCAAGTAATCTCTACAAGGCAGCTCTTGTGATGAAACGCTATCTCGCATCGCTCGTTATTGCAGTACCGGCTTCCCTGCTCAGTACTTCCGTGATGAGCGCCGCCGGGATAGTGGAAGCGCAGCCATACCTGCCTGGCCAGACTCCTTCGGGAGTGCAGCCAGGCAGTTCTTCCAACGATGCTCTTGTCATGCTGCTGGATCAATTCCGGGAAATGCGTGCCGAGCTCGAGACTCTTCGCGGTCTTGTCGAAGAGCAAACCTACGAATTGAACAACATGAAGCGCGAGTCCCTTGATCGTTATACCGATCTCGATTCTCGTTTGACTTCAATGAGCAGTGCCGCTCCTGCGTCAGGCCCGGCGGCCAGTGTGCAATCCGGGGTGGTCGCGCCGGTTTCTGCGATTTCTCAGCCGGTTTCCGCGGCATCCGTCAACGCAGCGGCGCCCGTAGTCGCGCCGGTCCCGGCACCTGTATCCGCACAAGATGCCATCGCTGCGACGAGCCCTGCAGTTCCTGTAACGGCAGCTCCGGTGACCACTCCGGCAGTTCAGCCTACCGTCCTGACTGAACAGCAGCAGTATCAGTTGGCGCTGGATTCTCTTCTTCAGGAGGAGCAGTACCAGCGTGCAGTGAGCGAGTTTGATCAGTACCTGACCCAGTACCCGAACGGTCGTTTCGTGACCAATGCGTACTACTGGAAGGGGCAGGCCTATGTGAATCTGGCGATGATGGAAGAGGCGCGAGTTGCCTTTGAGACCATCGTAACGCAGTACCCGGATGGTCGAAAGGTCGATGACGCCATGTACTCTCTGGGTACGGTGTACGACAAGCTCGGCAACGTGGAGCGAGCTCAACAACTGCTGCGTCAGGTGCAGTCACGCTTCCCGAATACCTCTGCAGCCAATCTGGCAGATATCTATCTGCGTTCCATGAATTGACAGGCAGAGTCTTGGAAGCCGGGCTTCAGAGCCGCCGTTCCACAACTTTCGAATTCACTTCTCGAGCAAATCACTCTTGTCCATGGACGCAACGCCGACGCTGCGCATCAATGAAATTTTTTTCTCCCTGCAGGGCGAGACGAGAACTGTGGGTTTGCCCACGGTGTTTGTGCGTCTGACAGGCTGTCCCTTGCGTTGCGGCTACTGCGATACCGAATATGCCTTTCATGAAGGCGATGTGATGCAGCTCCCTGTCATTCTGGAAAAGGTCGCGGCCTACAAGGCTGGGTACGTCACTGTGACGGGCGGAGAACCTTTAGCTCAGCCCAATTGCCGTGAGCTTCTTGCGCAATTGTGCGACAGCGGCGCTGAGGTTTCCCTGGAAACCAGTGGTGCACTGTCGATTGCGAATCTTGATCCTCGTGTCGTCGTGGTGATGGATTTGAAGACGCCTGGCTCGAAAGAATGCGATCGCAATCTGGAATCGAACATCTCCCAGCTGAAGCCAATTGATCAGGTCAAGTTCGTCATTTGTGATCGTCGCGACTACGAGTGGGCCAAGGCCAAATGTGATCAATACGATTTGCAGCATCGAGTGAGCGAAGTGCTGTTCTCTCCAAGTTTTTCCACCATGTCTTATCGAGAACTCGCGGATTGGATTCTGCAGGATCGTTTGAAGGTGCGCATGCAACTGCAATTGCACAAGCACATATGGGGCGAGGAGCCCGGGCATTGAAGCCTGAGCTCTCGTTCGAATTTCACCTGCGAGTTCAATTGTCATGAAAAAAGCCGTCGTGTTGTTGTCTGGAGGCCTGGACTCCACAACCTGTCTCGCGCTCGCTCGCTCCGAAGGGTTCGAGATTCTTGCGCTCAGCTTTGACTATGGGCAGCGGTCTGTCAGTGAATTGAATGCCGCCAAGGCGATTGCACAGGCTTCAGGGGTGACCAGGCACCATGTCATTCCACTGGGGATCGGGGCGCTCGGCGGCTCTGCGCTCACCGATCATGCTGTTGCTGTTCCCGAGCAGGAGTGCGCTGGCATACCGGTGACCTATGTTCCTGCGCGCAATACCATTTTTCTCTCGTATGCATTGGCTCTTGCGGAGGTTTCCGATGCGCAGGCGATTTATATCGGAGTCAATGCGCGAGACTATTCTGGTTATCCTGACTGTCGCCCGGAATTCATCAAGGCCTTCGAGGTCATGGCAAATCTCGCCACCAAGGCGGCCATCGAGGGGAATCCGATTGCCATCGAGGTGCCCTTGATTGCGCTCAGCAAGGCAGAGATCATTCGGCGCGGCGCACAACTCGGAGTGGATTACTCGTTGACGGTGTCCTGTTACCAGGCTGATGTCCTCGGGCGAGCCTGTGGTCGTTGTGACAGTTGCCGTTTCCGTCGCAAGGGCTTTCAGGAAGCAGGGATACCAGACACGACTCGTTACGCTGTCGAATGAAAATAGCAGGACATTTTCATCGAAAGGGACTTGTCTTTTTCTCTCATGATAGTAGTATGTTCGCCTTTCTCGCATGGGTCGTTAGCTCAGTCGGTAGAGCAGTTGGCTTTTAACCAATTGGTCGTGCGTTCAAGTCGCACACGACCCACCATTTTTTCCCGCACCACATAGTTCCCGTGTCCTTATTCGCGAAGTCCTGCTTATGACGGCGATGACCGATACATCCGGAATGCTTGCATCGGACACGGACATCGTCCGCGCCCACCTGGCCAGAGTGACTCTGTCAGCGCCGCTGAGCGATCTCGAAATCGCTGAGTGCAAGGCCCGAATAAAAACCCTGCTTCGCGAAAGAAATGCCATCCTGGTCGCGCATTACTATACCGATGCCTTGCTGCAGTCTCTGGCAGCAGAGACAGGAGGGCTGGTCTCGGATTCTCTTGAGATGGCCCGTTTCGGGCGCGACAGCAGCGCTTCCACTCTGGTGGTGGCTGGCGTTCGTTTCATGGGCGAGACCGCCTGCATCCTCAGTCCCGACAAGACTGTTCTGATGCCGACGCTGGAAGCGACCTGCTCGCTTGATGTCGCCTGTCCCGCGGATCGTTTCGCCGAGTTCTGCGATGCGCATCCGGATCACACCGTCGTCGTCTATGCCAATACCTCTGCAGCGGTGAAAGCCCGAGCGGACTGGGTGGTGACATCGAGTATCGCCGTTGACGTGGTGGAACATCTGGCAGCGCAGGGCAAGAAGATCATCTGGGCGCCGGACAGGCATCTCGGCGCTTACATCAAGGGCAGAACCGGAGCGGACATGCTGCTCTGGGAGGGTGCCTGCATCGTTCACGAAGAATTCAAGGCAAAGGGCCTTATCGACATGCGGGCCCTGTATCCGCATGCCGCGATACTGGCGCATCCGGAATCTCCTGCCTCAGTGCTCGAGATCGCCGATGTGATTGGTTCGACTACACAGATCATCAAGGCCGCCATGCAGATGCCCAACTCGCATTTCATCGTTGCGACCGACAAGGGCATCTTCTACAAGCTTCAGCAGATGGCGCCGCAGAAGACCTTCCTCATTGCGCCTACGGCCGGTCATGACGCTACCTGCCGCAGTTGTGCCCATTGTCCCTGGATGGCCATGAATTCACTGGAGCGTTTGCTGCACTCGCTGGAAACCGGCAGCAACCGTGTGAGTGTGTCGTCTGAACTGGCGAGTCGAGCCATGGCGCCACTACAGCGCATGCTGGATTTTTCCGCTGCCTTGAAGCTCAAGGTGAATGGCAAGGCCTGAGCCTGTGCCACGGGCGTGCTACATCGCCTGAGCGGCCCTTCCCATGCTCTGGACTTCCTGTGATCGTTGGCGCAGTCGCGCGAGAAGAGGTGCGTTGTCCTGGCGTTCCGATTCGATGCGCAAGGCATAGTCGATCTGTTCTGACGCGCTGCGGAAATCCCCCACCAGGATGAAGTACTCCGCACGTGCCTGGTGCACCTTGCTGACATCGCCGACCAGACCTTGTGTCTCGGCCAGCGTGTACCACAGCTCGTGATCCTCAGGGCGTTGACGCGTGTGATCCTCCAGCACGCCAGCCGCTTCGCCGTATTCCCTTGCGGCGATCAGCGCCTCTGCGTAAGCCATGGTGATGGGGTGATTGCCCGGGTTGATGGTGAGATGTCTGCGCAGGAAATCCCGTGCCATGGCTGCCTCATTGCTCTGGATCAGCAGCTCCGCTTGTGTGACCACATAGGCAATGCGATTGGGTTCACTTGTCAGCAAGGGGGCAAGTGTCTCCTGTGCCAGGGCGAATTCCTTGTTCTTGCCGTAGGCTACCGCAAGGCCGTAGCGGGCTGCGACAAGAGCCGTGTCGTCCGAGGCATCGCGAAGGGCAGTCTGAAACAGGGCAATCGCATTGGCGGGATTGACTTCGTAGTGCACCTGCACTCGCGCGCGCATCAGCTGATACTCGAGCTTCGGATTGGCCGGGCGCGCGGGATAACGCGCTGCCCGACCTCGCGTATCGGCGACCCGTGATTCGGTGACCGGATGCGACAGCAGGAATTCCGGCGGCCGCGAACCAAAACGATTGAGACCGATAAGGCGCTCGAACATCGCAGGCATTTCATTGGGGTCGTACCCGGCGTCATACAGCGTCTTGATGCCGAGTCGATCGGCCTCGGCTTCATTGTTGCGGGAAAAGCGCAGCTGATTCTCCAATGCGCGGCCCTGTGCCGCCATGACGGCAGCCTGACCGGTATCCGGGCTAGAGGTGCTCATGACAATGATGCTGGCCAGCAGCGTTGCCAATTCCGGGATTCTTCGCGCCTGCGCATCTTCCACACTGCGTGCAAAGTGACGTTGGCTGACGTGGGCAATCTCATGCGCCAGAACCGAGGCGAATTCGCCTTCGGTATGGGCGTTGAGAAACAGTCCGCCGTTGACACCGATGATTCCTCCGGGAGCCGCGAAGGCATTTAATTCGGGACTGTCCACGATGATGAAGGACATGCGGAAATCCTGCAGTTCGCTGTGCAGGGCGAGGTTCTGCGTGACATTCACGAGGTAATCATTGAGCAGCGGGTCGGGGATGGTCTTGCTGGTGCGGCGAATGGAGCGCAGGAATTCGCGACCCAGGGCGTGTTCGTCTTCCAGTGAGATCAGACTGGAAATGCGATCGCCAAGACTCGGGATCTGCACTTGCGCCGAACTGGAATGTGAGACCAGGACCGTCGTGGCCAGGGCGCACAGCAAAGGGGTCAGTTTCGTCATGAGTTGTGCATGCTTTCCGAGTGGCGGGCCTGGTTCAAATGTAATGCTAAGACCGTCGGGTGTACAAATAATTCCGTTTTTTGCAGGGTTGGAGGTGTCAGTCTCGTTCGCAGCTGTGGCCTCTGCAGGTGCCTGCCTGTTAAACTCCGCGCCATGAAAATCCATGCTGATCAGGAACTTGATGCCAGCGGGCTGATGTGCCCGTTACCGCTGCTGAAGGCCAAGCTCGCATTGAATGCCATGCAGCCGCAGCAGATCCTCAAAGTCATCGCCACCGACCCGGGTTCCGAGCGGGATTTCCACGTGTTCGTCCAGCAGAGTCGTCACACCATTCTTGAATTCGCCAAGGATGATGCAGCCTATTACTACTGGATCAGGAAAGGCTGACAACGGATGAGAAAGCTGCTGCGCAGCTTCTTCGATCGTTACTTCCACGACGAAGAGGCCATCATCTTCGTCATCCTTCTGGGCGTGGCGCTGCTGGTGCTTGTCACCATGGGCTCGATACTGGCGCCACTCTTCGCGGCGATCGTTGCCGCCTATCTCCTGCAGGGGCTCATCAGTTCGCTGGAGCGTTACCGGATCTCGCATCGGCTGGCCTTCGCGCTCGTCTACTCCCTGTTCATCGGCTTCTTTGTCGCCATCCTCTTTTTCGTGCTGCCCCAGGCCTGGGTGCAACTCGGTCGATTGATCAACGATCTGCCGAGGCTGATCGGAGAGGGGCAATATGTGCTGCTGCATCTGCCAGATTCCTACCCCGGCCTCGTGAGCGAGCAGCAGGTGCAGGAACTGATGAGCACGTTGCGGGGGGATCTGGCGCTGCTGGGGCAGCGCGTGGTGTCGTATTCCATCTCCAGCATTCCGCGCATCTTCAATTGGGTGATCTTCCTGGTGCTGGTGCCGGTACTTGTGTTCTTCATGCTGAAGGACAAGGCCTTGCTGGTGCGCTGGATCGGCAATCTGCTGCCGCACAACCGCCCCCTGATGCTGCAAGTCTGGCAGGAAATGGACATGCAACTGGCCAACTACATTCGCGGCAAGATTCTCGAGATTTTCATCGTGGGCGGCACCACCTATGTCGCCTTCCTGGTGCTGGGCGTGAACTACACGCTGCTGCTGGCAGTTCTCGTGGGGCTCAGTGTCGTGGTGCCCTTCATCGGCGTGGCGGTGGTGGCCATTCCCGTCGCGCTGGTGGCCTATGTGCAGTGGGGCTTCAGCCATGAATTCATTGCCGTGATGCTGGTTTACAGCGTGATCCAGTTGCTTGATGCGAATGTCCTCGTGCCTGTGATCTTCTCCGAAACCGTCAATCTGCATCCCGTCGCCATCATCGCGGCCGTGCTGGTGTTCGGCGGTCTCTGGGGATTGGCAGGCGTGTTCTTCGCAATCCCGCTGGCGACACTCATCAAGGCGATCATCAATGCCTGGCCTGACACCACACGCAAGCATCCCTTGCCGCCGGCGCACTGAGGGCTTGATTCTGGGCGGCGGCTGGCGGATGTGCTACAGTCGCGACCCGGGTTTGACCGACTTCCAGAACTGAGGAAATGCAATGATTCAAGGCAGTATCGTGGCCATCGTCACGCCGATGTCTCCCAATGGCGACATCGACTACGACGCTTTTGACAGGCTGATCGAGTGGCATGTTGCCAACGGTACGGATGCCCTGGTCGTGGCAGGTACAACGGGCGAGTCACCCACGCTGTCCGAGCAGGAACATTGCGAACTGATGCGCCACTGTGTCGACAAGGTGGCGGGGCGCATGCCGGTAATCGCCGGCACTGGCTCCAATTCCACCCGTGAAGCCATCTATTTCACCCGCGCCGCGCGCGAATATGGCGCAGATGCCTGCCTTCTGGTGGCGCCGTACTACAACAAGCCCAGCCAGGAAGGCTTGTTTCAGCACTTCAAGAAAGTGACAGAAGAAGTTGATATAAAACAGATTTTGTACAACGTCCCTTCCCGCACAGGCTGTGATCTGCTGCCTGCCACGGTCTCCCGCCTGGCCGATCTGGACAACATCGTCGGCATCAAGGAAGCCAGCGGTGACATGGCTCGCTGCCGTGAACTGCTGCGGCTGTGTGACGGACGCATCAGCATTTATGGGGGTGACGATGCCACAGCGCGGGAGCTGCTGCTGGCCGGTGGTCACGGCAACATCTCCGTGACGGCCAATCTCCTGCCGAAGCAGATGCACCGCATGTGCAGGCTCGCCATGCAAGGTGATGCCGAGGGGGCGCTGGAAGTCGACGCGCCGCTCGCTGCTCTGCACGACAAGCTTTTCGTCGAGGGCAATCCCGTTCCCGTCAAGTGGGTCATGGCTCAGTTGGGTCTCATCCAGCCAGGTATCAGGTTGCCATTGGTGGACCTTAGCCCCGGTTTCCACGACGTGCTCAGAGCCGCCATGCGGCAGGCAGGCCTCATTCAATGAAGCTCGGTCAGGCCTGCGCGGCCTGAGAATCCCGATAACGCAACGCGAACAATCCTGGGTGTGAATGGCATGATGAAGGCATACAGAACGGTCCTCCTGGTCACTGCGGTCGGCACCACGCTGTCTGCGTGCTCCTACCTGACTGGCGATGACGGCATGTTTCGCGATCGTCAGGGAGACTACCTGGCCTCGCCCGTGATCGCTCCGATGAACATCCCCGACACCCTGGACAGCTACACCCTCGATGCACTCTATGTGGTTCCCGACGAGGTCCCCGTGGACAAGCCTTTCTTCATCGAGGCGCCGGCGCCGAGACCGATGGATACCAATGTGCGCGAAGGCGTGGTGGTGCAGCGTTTCGGGGATCGTCGCTGGATCGTGATTGGCGCTGAACCCGGCCAGGTGTGGCCGCGTCTGCGCGATTACTGGTCCACGGCGCAGATTCCGCTGAGTGCCGAAGATCCCATCGCGGCCATCATGGAAACGGCCTGGCTGGGTGAGCCCGGGAGCCGCAACAAGTATCAGGTGCGCATCGAGCCAGGACTGCACTCCGGCAATTCCGAAATCTACGTCGTTCAGGTGGGCGAGGCCTTCGTGGCCGATGTGAATGCACCGGTCACCTGGCCCACGCGCTCTGCCGACCTGGAAGTCGAGACACGCATGCTCGACGACATTTCCGTTTATCTCGCGGATCGCACCGATCTCTACCGTGCCTCGTCCGTCTCGCTGCTCGCCGGCAGCATCGAGGCCGAGAGCAAGGCCAGCATCGTGCGGACCGGCACGGGCGACACGCTGCAATTGCACATCGATTTCGACCGTGCCTGGTCCCAGGTCTCCCAGTCCCTGGGCAATGCCGAGATCGAGATCACCAGCAGCGAACGCGATGCTGCCACCGTTGCTGTGCGTTACTCTCCGGTTGCCGAAGAGGATCAGCCTGGATTCTTCGGTCGCCTCTTTGACAGAGGTGACGACGAAGATCTGCAACCCGTGCCCATCACCCTGCGACTGCTGCAGGAAGAGGGGCACATCGCGGTGGTGGCGGAATCCACTGAAGACGTCTCTGTCGAAGTGCGTGACGCCCTGATTCGCGCCGTGCACACCAATCTGATCTGAGTCCTTCGCCCTGAGGCGCCGACCTCTGGCGCGGAGCTGCGGGATGCCGCGTTCATGAGCATGACACCTGAACTGCTGACACTGGCCGGCTTGGCGCTGGCACTGGCCGGCGTCTGCATGGTGCTGATCCTGCGTCGCGCGCCGGATTTGTCTGCAACAGTGGCGGCCTTGGAGGAACGCGTCCGGGCCCGCGATACCGAACTGGACATGCAGTCTCAGCGCATTGCCACGCAGGCAGCAGAGATCGCTGCGCTGCAGGAGAGCATTGCCGGTCACCGCGAGCAGGTCGTGCAATTGCAGACTCTGCTGCAGCAGGAGCGTCGGCAGGCGACGGAAAAGCTGGCATTGCTCAACGACGCCCGTGAGCAGATGAGCCTGCAGTTCAAGACTCTTGCCGCCGAGATACTCGAGGACAAGAGCCGGCGCTTCACCGCCAGCAACAAGGAAAGCATCGGCGAGATCCTGCGTCCCCTGACCGAGCGCATCCAGCACTTCGAGAAGAAGGTCGAGGAAACCTATGACAAGGAAGCGAAGGAGCGCTTCTCGCTTGCCAGCGAGATCCGCAATCTGCAGGCCCTGAATGCGCGCATCAGTGAAGACGCCGTCAATCTCACCAAGGCCCTGAAGGGCGAAAACAAGACACAAGGCACCTGGGGCGAGGTCATCCTCGAATCCATCCTGGAGAAATCAGGCCTGGTGAAGGGGCGGGAATATCAGACCCAGGTCAGTCTGACCTCTGCCGATGGAACGCGCTTGCAGCCCGATGTCATCGTGCAGTTGCCCGAGAACAAGCAGATCATCATCGACGCCAAGGTGTCGCTGAGGGCCTACGAGGCCTTCTGTTCCGAACAGGACGCTGACAAGCGAGCCGCATTCTTGCAGCAGCATGTGCAGTCCGTGCGGCAGCATGTCAGATCTCTCGGCAGCAAGGACTACCAGAATCTGCATTCCCTCAACACACTCGATTTCGTTCTTCTCTTCATGCCCGTGGAAGCCGCGTTTTCCGTCGCTGTGCAGCAGGACGCCGAGTTGTTCAGTCAGGCCTTTGACCAGAACATCATTCTGGTGGGCCCCTCCACCTTGCTTGCCACGTTGCGCACGATCCAGAACATCTGGCGCTACGAGCAGCAGAATCAGAATGCCATCGAGATCGCCACGGCCGCAGGGGCTCTTTACGACAAGTTCGTGGCCTTTGCCGGCGATCTCGAGGAAATCGGCCAGCGCATTGATGCCAGCCGCAAGAGCTATGAGAAGGCCCACAACAAGCTGGCCTCGGGCAAGGGCAACCTCGTGGCGCGCATCGAGAACATGAAGAAGCTGGGCGCACGTGCCAGCAAGAAACACGCGGCACTATTGCTGCAGAAGGCAGGTGCCGAGGATAGCGAGGCTCTGGAAAATTCCCGTGAGCAGGAGGACGAATGAGCGCCGCGACCCCAATGGATGACATTCTCGCGTTTCTGCCCTGTGCCACGCCTGACGCGTGGCTGGACGAAGCCGTGCTTCAGCAGGATATCCTGTTGATCGATCATGCCAATTGCGAAAAGAAAGCGGCCGCGACGGCCATGAGCCTGCTGTACAAGTTCTCCGAGCACACAGAGCTGCTGCGCAAGATGTCCCATCTTGCACGCGAGGAATTGCTGCACTTCGAACAGGTGGTCAATCTGCTGGCGCAGCGGCGCATCCGCTACATTCATCTCGGAGCATCGCGCTATGCGGGTGGGCTGCGGGATCAACTGCGCAAGGATGCCAAGGGACAGTTGATTGACACGCTGATTGTCGGCGCGTTCGTCGAAGCGCGATCCTGCGAGCGTTTCGCACGCCTCGCGCCACTACTCGACCCGGTGCTCACTCGGTTCTACCAGGGGCTGCTGCGTTCCGAGGCCCGGCATTTTCAGGATTATCTGAGTCTGGCCGCGCTTTACAGCGAGGAAGACATCGGGCCCCATGTGCAACGCATCCGCGCGGTAGAGGAGCAGCTCATCACCAGCGAGGATCCGGTGTTTCGATTCCACAGCGGTGTTCCACCGCGCTAGGCATCACTGCGCGCAGTCGGCCGGCCGTGTCAGATTGCCCTGCAGGCGCTGCTGCAAGGCGTCGAGTTGACGGCACAGGATATTGTCATTGCTGGTCAGCACCACCGTGGTCAATGCGCGCATGGACAACAGGGGAGCGATGTCGGTCAGTTGATTCGCCGCTGCGTTCACCCCGCTGAGTCGGGGCAGAGCGGTCAGCGGGGCAAGACTGGTGAGTCGATTGTTGCTGATGTCCAGATACTGCAGCGTGGCGATCGCGCCGATGCCTTCGATGTCGTCGATCTCCCAGTCCGGACAGGCGAGGATGGTCAAGGTGTCGAAGCTCGCGCCCGGCTGCTGCAACGCGAAGTTCACGCAGGCCTGCAGCCCTGGATCGGCAAAGCGATACGTGCTGACGCCGGGGCGTGGATCGAAGACTGTGCGTTCATTGATGCTCACGGCAAAGCGCTGCGAACAGGCCGTCAACGCCAGCATGGCAAGCAGCAGCGTGCCTCTTGAATAACTCACTCGTCCATCCTTGCACACCCCGGTGCGTCGTAGTCTTCGTCTGCGTGAAAAACCCTGCGCCAGCATATCCCATGGCCCCCGCGCGGTGGAATTAAGACGCGAGTCCAGTTAGTATGCCTCACCGTCAATTCCCACTCCCAATCAAGGATATCACCATGACATTCAAGCGTTCTCTGAGCCTGCGCAGCGTTGTTGCGGCTCTCTCTTTCTCTGCATTGTCAGTGCAGGCTGCAGAGGGTGATATCGATCTCACCTCCGAGCAGAACCAGATCAGTTACAGCATCGGTGTGAACATTGGTCAAAACCTGCAGGGGCAGGGCATCATGGATTCCGTCAATCTCGACGCCTTCTTCGCCGGCATCAGTGATGTGATCGCCGGTGAGCCGAAGCTGAGCATGGAACAGATGATGACGGCGCTGCAGAGCTTCCAGGCTCAGCTGGCCGCTGAACAGGAAGCCGCCGATGCGGCCGCCAAGTCCGAGAGCGAAGCCTTCCTCGTTGCGAATGCACAGGTCGATGGCGTGATCACCACCGCCTCCGGCCTCCAGTATCAAGTGCTGGCATCCGGCGATGCGACAGGCACGTCTCCGACGCTGCAAGACACGGTGCTCGCGCATTATCACGGCACCTTCATCGATGGCTCCGTGTTTGACAGTTCCGTTGAGCGCGGCGAGCCTGCCGAGTTCGGTGTCAGCCAGGTGATTGCCGGCTGGACCGAGGCGCTGCAATTGATGAAGAAAGGCGACAAGTGGAAGCTCTTCATTCCTGCGGGCCTGGCTTACGGTGAAACCGGTTCCGGCCCCATCGCCCCGCATTCGGCTTTGATCTTCGAAGTCGAACTTCTGGAAATCAACGGTCAATAATCCAGACGGAGGCAGCCAATGCACATGCACGATTTCAATGCGCGCCTGTTGAGTTTCATTGCTGCCTCCCCAACGCCGTTCCACGCCGTTGCCAGCATGTGCGAGCGTCTGGTGGCTGCCGGTTTCGAGCTGCTGGATGAAGCGGATGCCTGGCAATTGCAGCCCGGCAATCGCTACGTCGTCACCCGCAACGCCTCTTCGCTGATTGCATTCACCCTGCCGCAGGCAAGCGCTCTTGCGGCCGCGCCGCTGGCTGTTCGTCTGGTGGGAACGCATACCGACAGCCCCTGCCTGCGCATCAAGCCGCTGCCCGACCTGCGTCGCAACAATTACCTGCAACTCGGTGTCGAGGTGTACGGTGGCGCGCTGCTCAATCCGTGGTTCGACCGCGATCTTTCCATCGCCGGACGTGTGGATTATCTCTGCGCGGACAATACGCTGCACTCGTCGCTGATCGACATGCGACGAGCGGTCGCGATGATTCCCAGTCTTGCCATTCATCTGGATCGCGAAGCCAACCAGAACAAGTCCGTGAACGCCCAGAAGGATCTGCCGCCCGTGCTGTCGATTGCCGGCGTACGCGACGGCTCTTTCGACGATCTGCTGCTTGCGCATCTCCAGGAAACAGGGATTGCACCTGATGCGACACGGGTGCTCAGCCACGAGCTGAGTTTCTACGACACCCAGGCGCCCGCCATCATCGGTCTGCATCACGAATTCATCGCCTCTGCCCGACTCGACAATCTGCTGAGCTGTCATGTCGGACTCGAGGCACTGCTGCATGCCGGGGGTGACACCTGCAACATGCTGATCTGTTCCGATCACGAGGAGGTCGGTAGTACCTCGGCCAGCGGAGCACAGGGTCCGTTCCTGCGCTCCGTTCTGGAACGCATCATCGCCAGCGGTCCCGGGGATGCTCGTACACGTGCCGAGGATCTTGAGCGCACGGTGCGCAGCTCCTTGCTGCTCTCCATCGACAATGCCCACGGCGTGCATCCGAATTTCATGGACAAGCATGATGGCAATCACGGTCCGGTGCTGAATCAGGGGCCTGTCATCAAGATCAACGCCAATCAGCGTTACGCCAGCAACAGTCGCTCGGTGTCCTTCTTCAAGTCGCTGTGTCTGCAGGCCGAGGTGCCGGTACAGAGTTTCGTGGTGCGCAGCGACATGGCCTGCGGGAGTACCATCGGGCCGATCACGGCTGCCGGACTTGGCATCGAGACAGTGGATATCGGCGTGCCCACGTTCGCCATGCATTCCATACGTGAACTCGCGGGCAGCGAAGATGCTTACCACCTCTGCAAGGCTGTGCGCGTCTTCTTCAACCGCGCGCCGGTTCGCGCCTGAGTCGACGCAGGATGAAGCGTGCCGGATGCAGAGCTTCCAGTACCGACGTCTGCAGGGGCAGGGGCTCCTGACACATCAGGCTGGCAAGATACTCCGCCAGTAGCGGCGTATTGCCAATGCCATGCGAGCCATGTCCCACATTGATGTAAAGCCCAGGATAACTCGGCAGTGTCACGCTGGGCTGCTTGCGCTCGTGCTGCGGCAGCGAGCGAAACAGGGTCTCCAGCGCCACGACATCCACCGCGGGGCCGCCCATGGGAGTGCGATCCGGGCTGCCGGCACGCACGGCCACTCTGCCACCGCTCAGCGCCGAGTCATCGAGGTCGGCCTCTGGCAAATGCGGCATGATGCCCGCGAGATTCTCGCTCTGTTCGCGCATCGACAGTGACAGGTCGCTCACATCCTTGGAGTAACTGGCGCCGGCACAGTGTTCGCCTTGCAGGGACGGACTGATGTAGCTGCGACCGCAGACCACGGTCTGCAGCAGGCTGCTCTGCGCAGAGGCCCGCAGGTGGCTGAGCTGGCCGCGCAGGGGAACAAGAGGCAGATGCGCGGTTTGCGCCAGGCTCGCCGCCGCCGTGCTGTTGGCAATCACCACATTGTCCGCTTCCGCAAGGAGCTGGCCTTCGGGGCTCAGAGCCCGCCACTTGTCTGCGTGGCGTATCAGGGCGCTCACTTGCGTGTCACAGTGCACGCTGATCAGGGGATGCTGCAGCCACGCTGCACAGAGTGCTGCTGGACGCAGCCAGCCACCCAACGGGATGAAATTGCCGCCACCATCCAGCGTCGTTCCCGCGAGCGCGCTGGCCTCGGTCTGGTCGACGCGCTGCACGACGGCATTGGCGTACAGGTCCAGGCGAACGTCTGGACAGCGTTCGCTTCGTGAGGAAAACGCTGTATCGAGATTCAGCACGCCGCAGCGTTGCCAGTGAATCGACGGGTGCAGTGACTGCATCGCGTCGAAGTGACGCGAGGCGAAAAGAAAGGCCTGCAGATTGAATTGCCAGGCACCATCCACGGCGTTGTTGAGCCGGCACTGCAGCACTCCCTGACGATTGCCGGACGCGCCGGCGGCGATTTCTGTGTGGCGTTCCAGAACGCTCACTCGGCAACCACGCTGCGCCAGGCTCCATGCCGTGCTGCATCCTGCGAGACCGGCGCCGATCACCAGAACATGCGCCGGTGTCGCGGTCGTGCGGGGCAGTTGCAGCCAGCGTCCCGGCTGCTCCGATGAGTGTGTCGGCAGAGGGTCGTCCCGCAGTGCGCCACGCAACATCTCGCGTTTCTGCCCGAATCCTGGATGCTTTGCGACGGCAAACCCGCTTTCCTGCAAGGTTCTCACCACCTGTCCCGCGACACTGTAAGTGCTCAGCGTGGCGCCAGGTCGACTCAGGCGGCGTACGTGGGCAAACAGAGCAGGGCTCCACAGTTCCGGATTGGTACGCGGCGCGAATCCATCGAGAAACCAGGCGTCCACCACGCCACCTCGGGCATCCTCGTGGTCGGCGAGGGTCTGCGCTGCATCGCCGTAGTACAGGTCGAGAGTCATGTCAGCGCGACCGGCGGCGTTGCGGAACACGAGGCGGTGCAGGCCGCCGGTATGGTCCGGGTACTGCGCAAGCAGCTGCGAGGAAACTCCGTGCAGCGCTGGCCATTGTGCCAGCGCGCGTTGCAAGGCGGCATGCTGCAGCGGGTATTTTTCGCAGGCGATGTAGTGCAGACGCAAATGCTGTGGTGCCACTTCCTGCCAGGCTCGCCAGCAGCACAGGAAATTCAGGCCGGTGCCGAAGCCGAGTTCCGCGACCGTGAAGTGTCCGCGTGCGTTCGCTGCGCCAGCACTTAGCGGCTCTTCCATTGCGGTCCAGCGTTCGCGCAAACGGTTGGCAGCCAGAAAGACGTGTTCCGTCTCGTCAAGTCCGCCTTGTCGCGAAAAGTAGATGTCCTGGAACTGCGCTGAAAACGGAGCACCTGACTCCTGCCATTGCAGGTCGGCATTGTGCATGAGCGTAGGGGTGTCTGAGGCGGGATTCTGCATCGGCGCAGTGTAGCAGAATGCCCGCCGGCAAGGCCCCTGCGCCGTGTCATCGTGGCATCTGCGGCGGAATAGGGTAAAATGCCCGACCTTCAAATTTCGCCAGCCTATCGAGAATCGCATGATCGAAACCAATCTGACCCATCTCAGGATCAAGGACTTCACCGCCCGCACTGACGTACTTCGGGGGTATCTTTGACTACGATGAAAAGAAGGACCGACTGCGTGAGGTAGAACTTGAACTCGGCGAATCCAATGTCTGGGACAAGCCAGAAGTGGCACAGGCACTGGGACGTGAGCGTTCGGAGCTGGAGCTTGTGGTCACCACCATCGATGCCCTCTACAGCGGGCTCAACGATTGCACCGAGCTGCTGGCGCTGGCCGAGGACGAGCAGGACGAAGCACTGTTCGAGGAAGTGAATGCCGAGCTGGAAACGCTGGGAGACAAGCTTTCCGCGCTGGAGTTCCGTCGCATGTTCTCGGGCAATATGGATGTCAACAACGCCTATCTCGACATCCAGGCGGGTTCCGGCGGCACCGAGGCGCAGGACTGGGCCGAGATGCTGCTGCGGATGTACCTGCGCTGGGGTGAGGCCAAGGGCTTCAATGTCGAAGTGGCCGAGGTGTCGGCCGGTGAAGTCGCGGGCATCAAGAGTGCCACGATCCACGTGTCCGGCGAGTATGCCTTCGGCTGGCTGCGCACAGAGACGGGCGTGCACCGCCTGGTGCGCAAGTCGCCCTTCGATTCCGGCAATCGCCGTCATACCTCATTCTCTTCCGTGTTCGTGTCCCCAGAAGTGGATGATGACATCGACATCGAGTTGAACATGAGCGATGTGCGCGTGGATACCTACCGTGCCAGCGGTGCCGGCGGTCAGCACATCAACAAGACGGACTCCGCCGTGCGCCTGACCCATGAACCTTCAGGCATTGTGGTGCAGTGCCAGAACCAGCGCTCGCAGCACAAGAACAAGGACGAGGCCATCAAGATGCTGAAGGCGCGTCTGTACGAGATGGAAGAGCTGAAGCGTCGCCAGGCCGCGCAGGCCATCGAGGAAGAGAAGGCGGACATCGGCTGGGGCAGTCAGATCCGCTCCTATGTGCTGGATCAGTCACGCATCAAGGACTTGCGCACAGGGGTGGAAGTCAGCAATACGGGCGCTGTGCTCGATGGCGACCTGGACAAGTTCATCGAAGCTAGTTTGAAAATGGGGCTATGAATCACGTGACAGAACACAATCAGCAGACAGGCAGCGACGAGTCGCATCACGACGAGAACAAACTGATTGCCTTGCGCCGCGAGAAGCTCGACGCCATTCGTGCGCGCCGCAATGCCTTTCCCAACGACTTCCGCCGCACGCATTACGCCGCCGATCTGATCAAGGCCCATGGCGAGCAGGACAAGGAAGCGCTGGAGGCTCTGGCGCCACATGTGAAGGTGGCAGGTCGCCTCATTCGCATGCGCGGACCTTTCCTGGTGATTCAGGATGTGTCAGAGCAGATCCAGTTGTACTTCAATCCCAAGGAGCTCGACGAATCCCTGCTGGCCGAGATCAAGGGGCTGGATCTGGGGGATATCGTCGGCGTCGAAGGCCGCGTGTTCAAGACTGGCAAGGGCGAACTCACCGTGTGGATCGCCTCGCTGCGCCTGCTTACCAAGTCGCTGCGCCCGCTGCCGGACAAGTATCGCGGCCTGGCCGACACCGAAGTGCGTTACCGTCAGCGCTATGTCGACCTGATCGCCAACGAAGCCTCACGTGCCACATTCGTCACGCGCTCCAGAATCATCAGCTGCCTGCGTCACTTCTTTGAGGCCCATGGCTTCATGGAAGTGGAAACGCCGATGATGCAGGTGATTCCAGGCGGTGCGTCGGCGAAGCCCTTCATCACGCATCACAATGCGCTGGACCAGCAGATGTATCTGCGCATCGCGCCGGAACTCTATCTCAAGAGACTGGTGGTGGGTGGTTTCGAACGCGTCTTCGAGATCAATCGCAATTTCCGCAATGAGGGGCTGTCGACCCGGCACAATCCCGAATTCACGATGATCGAGTTCTATCAGGCCTACGCCGATTACCACGATCTGATGGACCTGACGGAGGAATTGTTCCGTCGTATCGCCACTGAAGTGCAAGGCACCACGCTGGTGACTTACCAAGGGCTGGCCATCGATTTCGGTCAGCCGTTCAGTCGCCTGAGCGTGCGTGAGTCCATCGTTCGTCACTGCCCGGAAGTGAGCATGGCACAGCTCGCGACGCGTGAGAGTGCTGCGGCGCTGGCGCAGCAGATGGGCGTGCACATCGAGGACTCCTGGGGCAACGGCCGTGTCTGCATGGCCATCTTCGACGAGAAAGTGGAGAACCTGCTGCTGCAGCCCACTTTCATCACCGAATACCCCACCGAGGTGTCGCCGCTGGCCCGCGCCAACGATGAGAATCCCGATGTCACCGATCGCTTCGAGTTGTTCATTGGCGGACGCGAGATCGCCAATGGCTTCTCCGAGCTCAATGATGCCGAAGACCAGGCCCGTCGCTTCCACGAGCAGGTGGCGCAGAAGGAATCCGGCGATGACGAGGCCATGCACTACGACGCGGACTATGTGACTGCGCTGGAATACGGTCTTCCGCCGACGGCGGGGGAGGGCATCGGTGTAGACCGTCTGGTCATGTTGTTCACGGATGCTCCCTCGATCAAGGATGTGCTGCTGTTCCCCCACATGCGGCCGCATCACGACAAGTAGAGCAAGGCGGAGAATCCGGTGGACAGAGTGCAGCTCGACGCGTCCTGGAAGGCACTGCTGCAGCCGGAATTCGAGCGCGAGTACATGCGCGAGCTGCGCACCTTCCTGCTGCAGGAAAAGCACGCGGGCAAGCAGGTGTTCCCCGCCGGCAAGGACATGTTCAATGCCCTGAATTCCACTCCGTTCGATCGGGTGCGCGTGGTGATTCTGGGGCAGGACCCTTACCACGGCCCGGGGCAGGCCCATGGTCTGTGCTTTTCCGTGCAGCCGGGTGTCGAGATTCCGCCGTCCCTGCGCAATATCTACAAGGAGCTCGCCAGCGACCTGGGCATTGCGCCGGCCCGCCATGGCAGTCTGCAGTCCTGGGCGGCTCAAGGGGTGCTGTTGCTCAATGCCGTGCTGAGCGTGGAGGCCGGTCGCGCCGCCTCGCATCAGGGGCGCGGCTGGGAGCAGTTCACCGATCGCATCATCGCGCTGCTCAATGAGCGCCGTGAACATCTGGTCTTCATGCTGTGGGGCAGTCATGCGCAGAAGAAAGGCCAGTTCATCGATCGTTCGCGCCATCTCGTGCTCGAGTCACCGCACCCTTCGCCCTTGTCGGCGAGTCGGGGGTTTCTGGGTAACCGGCATTTCTCCCGCGCCAATCAGTATCTGCTGGCTCATGGTTTCGAGGCCGTGGACTGGCGCGTTCTTCCAACCACAGAGGGCTTGTGATGTCTGCCATTCAGGGAAGCGACCAGGTATGCATCGTCGTGGGTGCCGGCCATGGAGGTTCGGCGCTGGCCGTGCAACTGCGCAATGAGGGCTGGACTGGTCGGATCGTGCTGATCGGCGCGGAATCGGCCTTGCCCTATCATCGTCCGCCCTTGTCCAAGGCGGTGCTGGCTGGCGAGAAGACGCTCGACGCGATCGCTCTGCGGCCGCTGTCCCACTATGCCGCCAGTGGCGTGGAATTGCGCCTCGGTGAGCGTGTTGTGGCGATTGATCGTCAGGCCCGGACAGTGCAGCTGGCCGGGGGAGAATCCCTGCATTACGACGCACTGGCTCTGTGCACGGGCACCGTCGCCAGGACCCTGCCACGCGCGAACGAGCTGCAAGGAGTGTTCACCTTGCGCACAGCCGAGGATGCCGAGCGTATCCGCTCTGCCGCGGCGAGCGGCAAGCGTGCCGTGATAGTCGGCGGCGGTTACATCGGCCTCGAGGTGGCCGCCGTGCTGCGTCAGCAAGGCCTCGAGGTCACGGTGCTGGAGGCGGCCAGTCGGCTGCTCGCGCGCGTCGCGCACCCGGTGGTGTCCGACTACTTTGCCGCGCTGCATGCCCGTCATGGCGTGACGATACTGACGGGCATTGTCGGCGTGGAACTGCTGGGCGAAGCCACTGTGAGCGCGGTGCGCGAAGCCAGCGGCCGCACTCACCCCGCCGATCTGGTGGTTGTCGGCATTGGCGTTCTGCCGGAGCTTGCTCTGGCCCGCGAGGCAGGCCTGGAGGTCGACAATGGCATCGTCGTGGACGCCTATGCCTGCACCAGCGATCCACACATCCACGCGGCCGGCGACTGCACCTGGCACCCCTCGGCGCGCTACGGGCGCCGCCTGCGCCTGGAATCGGTGCAGAACGCGTTGGATCAGGCGCGCGTGGCGGCTGCCAATATCTGTGGCAAGCAGGTGCTCTATGATGCCCTGCCATGGTTCTGGTCGGATCAGTACAGCATCAAGCTGCAGAGTGCCGGCCTCTTGCTGGAGCGCGAAACGGTGGTGCTGCGGGGCGATCCACTGCATGCCGATGAGACGGGTTTCTGCGTCTTTCATCTGCGCGGCGACGTGATGGTGGCCGCGGATTGCATCAACCGTGCGAAGGAGTTCATCGCGTGCAAGCGCCTGATCACAGAGCGTCTGCGCGTCAATCCGCAGGCACTGGCTGACGTGAATTCAGGGGTTGATGCTTTCGAGTTGCGTGGCGAGGTGCTCTGAGTTCAGAGAGGGCCGGTGTAGATGCAGCCGCTGGTGCAGGTCTCTCGGATCTCCACGCGACTCAGCGCAGGCAGGGCCGGCTTGAGGCGCTGCCAGATCCAGATGGCGAGGTTTTCGCTGGTTGGGTTTTCCAGGCCGGGAATCTCGTTCAGGTAATAGTGATCCAACTGTTTCCACACGGGGTGAAAGGCGTCCTTGATGTCGCCGAAATCCATCACCCAGCCGGAGTGCTCGCCCACCGGGCCGCTGACATGGATCCGCACTGCGAAGGAATGACCGTGCAGGCGCGCACACTTGTGTCCTGCAGGCACATTGGGCAAACGGTGCGCCGCTTCGAAGGTGAATTCCTTGTAGATATCCATGCTGGCTCGGTGTATTCGCTGAGGCTTCTGGGTGACGAGGCACCTGTAGGCAGCCTGGCCGAAACGGTCCGCAAGGATACCGACAGTTCCGTTTCAAGTACAGCCTGATTCCCTTGGACTCCGGGCACTCATCGCCGTGCTGCAAGAAGCTGCTGCCGGTGCCGGCATCATGTATCAGCTGCCGGATGTCGATGGCATCATCCGACGCGTGCCTCTTGTCGTGCGCTATCGCAATCAGTTGTATCCGACCCTGGCGCTGGAAATGGCGCGGCTGTATTTGTTCGAACAGGATTTCGAACTGGTGACCTATCCGCTGGGTGATGTGCACCAGGTGGAAGGCATCCGCATCGGTCGCAATGCAGGTCAGTACGAGCTGGCCACGGATGCACGTGCGCAGGTGCTGGTGCCCTATGTCGGCCCGTCCGTGCTCAGTGGCAACGGTCAATATGCATACGTCTCGGCCACGGATGTGCTCAAGGGCACCATTGACCCGGCCGTGCTCGAGAACGCCCTGGTGCTGGTGGGCACCACGGCCACCGGCATGTTCGATCTGCGCTCGACGCCACTGGAAGCGGTGTACCCGGGAGCGGAAGTGCACGCGAACATTCTCAACGGCATCCTCAACTCCTTCATCGTGCAGGAAGTCGCTGGCAACGCAGACAGCGCGCAGAACGACATCAGTGCCTCGCTGGCCTCGCCTTTTCCCTACAAGCCGGTGTGGGAGGAGGGGGCGATACTCGTGATCCTGCTGGTGCTCGGTGCAGTGCTCAGCGCGGTGCTGCCACTGCTCGGTCCGACGCTGCTTGCGGTGGCGGCACTGGTGTTGATCGGCGCGGCGGTCTGGAGCAACTTCGCTTTGTGGTCGCTCTATCGCATGGACTTGTCTCTGACCCTGATCCTGCTGCTGATCCTGATCCTGACGCTGGTGGTGATCAACACGGCCTACGGTTTCCTGAGCGAACGACTCACGCGCAAGACCATCAAGGGCATGTTCGATCAATATGTGCCACCGGCCCACATCGATGCGATGCTGCAGAATCCAGAGGCCTACAGCTTCTCGGGCGAGAGTCGGGAAATGACGGTGCTGTTCGCGGACATCCGGGATTTCACCAGTGTCTCGGAAGCGCTGACGGCCACCGAACTCAAGCAATTGTTGAACGAGTTTTTCACGCCGTTCACCGGCATCATCTTCGAGCACAACGGCACTGTCGACAAATACGTCGGCGACATGATCATGGCCTTCTGGGGCGCACCGCTGGAGGATCTCGCGCATCGCAGCAATGCAGTGCAAGCCGCACTGCGGATTCTCGATGAAGTGGAGCGCCTGCGGCAGGAGTTTCCGCGCAAGGGCTTTCCCCCGATCAACATCGGCATCGGCGTGAACACCGGCATGATGAACGTGGGGGACATGGGATCGGTCTATCGTCGCGCCTACACGGTGCTCGGTGATGCCGTGAACCTGGGCTCGCGACTCGAAGGTCTGACCAAGTTCTACGGCGTGAAACTGCTGATCGGCGAAGAGACGCATCACACACTGGAAGGCATCGTGTGCCGCCTTATCGACAAGGTGAAGGTCAAGGGCAAGGACCACGCCGTGCGCACTTACGAACTGCTGTGCAAGACAGCCGATGCGAGTCCGCAATGGCTGGCGGAAGTGGCACAGTATCACGCGGCACTCGACCTTTATTTCGCACAGCAATGGGATGCTGCACAGCAGCGTTTCGAGGTGCTGCACGCGGCCGCAGCGCATGCCCATCTCTACGAAATCTATCTGGAAAGATTCGCCAATCTGCGCACGCAGAGCCTGTCCGCCGACTGGGATGGATCCTTCCAGCACCTGAGCAAATGAGTGCGGCCGGGAACAGAAATCTTCACTTTTTGACAAGCATTGCTGCAGGTTTTCGTGCCTGAAAACGGCCGAGAAAATTGATTGACAGAACAATTCAAGTGCGTAAAATGCGCGTCACCCAAGAGAACGGGTGTTTAGCTCAGTTGGTAGAGCGTCGCCCTTACAAGGCGAATGTCGGGGGTTCAAATCCCTCAACACCCACCAGACTCTCACGGAGTCTGCAGTAAAGAGTTTGTGTGGACCGGTAGTTCAGCCGGTTAGAATGCCGGCCTGTCACGCCGGAGGTCGCGGGTTCGAGTCCCGTCCGGTCCGCCACTAAACTCTCTTCAAATCAGTCATTCCCCATCGCGCTTCCTGATCATTCCTGCACACGACTGCGCGTTTTTTCTCGTGCAAATAAAAGCCCACTTGGCACCCTTGCCTATTGGCACTCGCTCGCGCCGGGTCTTGCCTTTACTCCACTTCCAGCGCTGGCTAAGATGCCGGGACTTCGAGCGCAGAGGAGCAGCGGCGTGTCGCAAACAACCACTCAGAACAAGCGCGCAACGGATGCCACGGTCGACACATTTCTGGTGCAGGCGCACGGCATCGCTGCATTTGCCATGCTGCTGGTCGCCGTCACCCTCGGCATTCTGGTCTCGCTGCAATTCATCCTTCCGGATCTGTTCTCCGGCCTGCTGCCGAGCTGGGGCCGCATGCGCTATGCGCACACCCAGGGCATCATGCTGGGCTGGCTCGGCAATGCCTTCCTGGCCTTCCTCTATCATGCCGTTCCCATCCTGACCGGTTCACGGGTGACCGGGCGCACGCTCGGGCTGGTGCTGTTCGGCCTCTGGAATTTCGTGGTCATGCTGCCGGGCTGGGCGCTGGTGCTGGCCGGGGTCAGTCAGCCGCTGGAGTGGGCGGAGTTTCCCCTGCTGGTCGATGTGTTCGTGGTCCTCGCCTTCGTGCTGGCCGCGGCGCAATTCCTGCCGCCGTTCTTCCGCAAGGGACTCACTGATCTCTACGTGTCGGGCTGGTACATCATCGGAGCCCTGGTGTTCACGCTGCTCTCGTATCCCATGGGCAACATCGTGCCGGAGTTCGTGCCGGGCGCCGCGGGGGCAGCCTTCAGCGGCTTGTGGATTCACGATGCCGTCGGTCTCTTCGTGACGCCGCTGGCGCTCGCCATTCTCTATTTCGTGATTCCCGCCAGCACCGGTCGGCCCGTCTTCAGTCATCTGCTCTCCATGCTGGGCTTCTGGGGACTGTTCTTCCTTTACCCGCTGAACGGGACGCATCACTACATCTTTTCCGTGATTCCCATGGAAGCGCAGATGACCGCGATCTACGCCTCGTTCCTGCTCGGGGTGATCGTGCTCATCGTGGTGTCCAATCTGATGCTGTCCCAGCGCGGCAGCGGCTGGATTCCGCAGGACATCGCGCTGCGCTTCGTCTCCATGTCGGTGATCTTCTACCTCGTGGTGAGTATTCAGGGCTCGCTGCAGGCCAACATGGCGCTCAACGAGCTCACGCATTTCACCGACTGGGTGATCGGACATTCCCATCTGGCCATGCTGGGTTTTGCGACCTTCGCCGGCATCGGCGGCATCCTTCATGCCTGGCAACGCATTCCGCTGGCGAGGTACAACGCTCGGGCACTGGAATGGGCCTACTGGCTCCTCACCATCGGCATCTGGCTCATGGTCATCGACCTGTCGGTGGCCGGTCTGGTGCAGGGCGGTGCCTGGCAGAGCGGCGCGCCCTGGCTGGAATCCCTGCGTGAGTCGCAGCCCTACTGGGTGTTCCGCTCCCTGACCGCCATTCCCATCACTGCCGGCTTCATCGCTCTTTTCGCCGGGCTGATGACGGGCCCTCGCGGGGCAGGGGCCGACGCCGTGGCGCAGAACCGACAACGCGTGGCGGCCGCGCGCGTGGCGCCTGTGGTGATTGAGGGCAGCGCTGAGGCCCCGGCACGGGTGCTGGGCATGTCCTATGTAGTGGCCTCGGTGGCGGGTGTGCTGTTCTTCGTGTTTTCCGTGTCCCTGCTGGGCGAGATGCCCAGGCGCCTGCTGGCGGATCAGACGAATGTCATGGCCCCGGCCAGTCCACTCCCCCTGACGCCCGCCGAGCAGCGCGGGCGCGACATCTACGCCCGCGAAGGCTGTGGCTATTGCCATACCCAGCAGGTGCGCTATGTGCCCGCCGACATCCAGCGCTACGGCGCGCCGACCCTGGCCTGGGAAGGGCGCTTCGACTTCCCGCATCTGCTGGGCACCCGGCGCATCGGGCCGGATCTGGCGCGCGCCGGCAACACTCGCACCGCCGAATGGCATCTCGCCCATTTGTATGCCCCGCGTGCCGTGGTGCCCGGCTCGGTGATGCCGGCCTATCCGCAGTTCTTCGCCGGGGATCCGACGCAGCCCACCCAGGAGGCGCGTGACCTGGTGGCGTATCTGGAGACGCTCGGCCGGGCCCGAGAGCTGGCCTGGCCAGAGGGCGACACCGCCGCCCGCGCCGTGGCGGGCGACAGCGAATGGGCCCAGCTGGCGTTCTCATCGCCGGTGCTCAATGCGCACCCGGGCAGGACTCAGCCACGAGGCAATGCCCCGACGCTGGCCGCCAACGGGGACCTCGCGCTGGGCAATGCCTTGTGGCAGGCCAATTGCTCCGGCTGTCACGGCGCGAACGGCGATGGCGCGGGACCGGCCGCCGGCTGGCTGGAGCCGCCGCCCGTGAATCTCACGGCGCGTGACTACACGCCGCAGCGGCTGGCCGACATTCTGTGGAACGGCGTCCATGGCACTGCCATGCCCGGCTGGCGCGACCAGTCGCCGGGAAACCTCGCGGCCCTGGTCGCCCTGGTGCGCGACTTCGGGCCGCAGGACGCGAGCGCCGCCCAAGCGGGACAGTTGCAGGAAGGCGCCCGTGTCTACCAGCAGCACTGTGCCGAGTGCCATGGCGATGCGGGCACGGGCAATGGTTTCGCGGCGGATCAGCTGCCCATCATGCCGACGGACTTCACGGGTGAGCGACCCACGCATGCCGAGAGCGAGCGGGTGCTGCGCAATGGGGTGCCGGGCACCTCCATGGCGCCGTGGACGGATCGTCTGAATGATGCCGAGATCACGGCGGTCTCACATTTTGTGCGTCAGTTCTATGCAGGCGGGACACCAGGAGGTGCGCGATGATTTCCGATGTGATCGTGGGGCTCAGTGTGTTGTTCGCGGCCGGCTGGTTGCTGGCAGCCTGGCTGCGGCCGGCGCTGCGGCGGCGCATCGAGCAGCCCAAGTTCGTCTTCGCGCAGCAGATCCAGCGGTTTGACGAGGACCAGCAGGCGTCCAATTCCAGGGAGACTCCCCATGAACCCCGATAAGCAGAGTGGCAGCATCCTTTTCACCGTGCTCGCCGGCGGCGCGGCCGGTCTGGGCATCATCGCGGCGGCACTGTGGCTGTATCGGCCCCTGCCCGTGAGTTCCGGCGTGCCGCTGGAGGCCACGGCCGAATACGGCGAGCGCCTGATTCGCCACACGCCCGAGGAGATGGGCCCTGCCAACCCGGACCCCGCCATGCGCTACACCGGTTCGCATCTGGACTGCGCGTCCTGCCATCTCGACAGCGGCCGCAAGCCCGGCACGCTCTCGCTGCTGCAGACCAGCTCGCGCTATCCGCGCTTCTCCGGCCGGGATGGTGGGGAAGGCGATCTGCGTGATCGCATCCAGGGCTGCATGACCCGCAGCATGAATGGCCGGGAACTGCCCCGCGATGGCGTGCAGATGGTCTCCATGGAGCTGTACATCAACAGCCTGTGGGCGCAGACCCAGGCCTCCAGCGAGAGCCGGCTGCAGCCGGACGAGCCGCCGGCCTTTCGCGAGCCGGATCGCGCGGCAGACATCGCCGCCGGGCAGGTGGTGTTCGAGCAGCGCTGCGCTGTCTGCCACGGTATCGACGGACTCGGCCTGCAGGCCACGAAGGACATCAAGGAGGGCTATCTGTTTCCACCGCTGTGGGGGCCGGACAGCTACAACAACGGTGCCGGCATGAACCGGGTGCTGACGGCGGCCCTGTTCATCAAGGCGCGCATGCCCCTGGGGCAGCCCGACCTGACGGATGACCAGGCCTTCGATGTGTCGGCCTACATCAATTCCAAGGAGCGGCCGCAGATGGCCAATCTGGAAGAGGATTATCCGGACCGCACCACCAAGCCGGTGGACAGCCCGTACCCGCCCTATGCCGATCCGTTCCCGGTGGAGCAGCACAAATTCGGTCCGTTCGGGCCGATCCGCGAGTACCACGCAGCACAGACTGCTGCACGCAACGCCGCGCAGAACGCGGCGGGCACTGCCGGGGGCCGCTAGTCAGCCAGCCACGAGCATTGTGTAGCCGTGCTCCTGGGCGCGCGTCGTCGCCATCACGCCTGCGGGCACCATGCGCGCGTTGATGCCGATGGAGGCTGCGAGTTCCCTGGCGATCGCATCGACGTCGCCGCCGGTGGCCGCCGCGAGCAAGGTGGACAGATTGCGGGTGGCACGACTGCACACGGCATACTGCACGCCGCGCGCGGCATTCGACGCCAGCGTGTGACCCCGGCTGGGCAGGTCGACACGATCGGACATCGTGATCGGGCTGCGCGGGAAGTTCTCACCCGTCTTCGGGTCGTGGTACTGCGTGTAGTCCGCCAGCACCTTTCCGTACTTCTCCCACATCGCGTCACTGTAGGCCAGCGGGGCCGCTGCGGCGCGGAAGCAGATGATCATCGCGTAATCCGATTCCGCTCCCTTGTAGACATCGGTGTGGGTGGCCAGGATGTTGGCCGCGTAGTTCATGGCGTTCACCCCGCCCAGGCCGGTGTAGCAATCGATGAGCGTGCGGTGCGTCCCCGGCATGTCCATCCAGGCATCCTCGTCGTGGATGCGCGGTTCGAAGCGCTGACGCGCGGTCTGCGCGACGGCCTTGGTGGCGGCGGCGGCCGAGGTCAGTGCAGCGACGAGGCCGAGACTGCCGAGAAAGGATCGACGCCCGGAAGGGGGCAGAGAATGATCGGACATGGGAGCTCCTGAAGGCTTTGGCGCTCGCTGTCGTGGGCGCCAATGAAGTGACAAGTGCTGGCTATTCAACTACAGGGCAGGCGGAAAATCGAGTGCGTCAGATCAAGCTTTCGGCCACGTCGGCCCCCCTGCAGGCCGTGCACGATGCCGTGCTGGACGCACACGGGATACGGTTGAACGTGCTGCGTCTGGACTTGCTGCATCCCTTCATCAGCGGCAACAAGTGGTTCAAGCTGCGCCCTGTGCTGGAACGGGCGCAGACGCTGGGACAGCGCACGTTGATCAGTGTCGGCGGGGCCTGGTCCAATCATCTGCTCGCGCTCGCGGCGGCGGGGCAGCAGGCGGGCCTCACCACGATTGGGCTGGTGCGCGGGGAAGTCCTGCGTCCCCTCAATCCGGTGCTGGCGGCCGCGGAGGCCTTCGGCATGACCCTGGTGCCGGTGTCCCGCACCGATTACCGCGAGCACCACACGCAGGCATTCCGGCAGGCCGTGCAGGAGCGCTGGCCGCAGGCACATGTCATTCCCGAAGGGGGCGCCACCCTGGACGGCGTGCTGGGCTGCCAGGAAATCGCCCATGCGCTGCGCTGGACAGCGCCTGCCAAGAGCCCGCGCCGGGTGATCCTGGCAACGGCCACCGGCACCACGCTCGCGGGCCTGGTATCGGCGCTGGACGAGTCTGTGCGCGTGGAGGCCACCCTGGTGCTCAAGGGCGAGGATCGCCTCAGCGCACAGGTGCAGCATTGGCTGGCGCAGTTGCCGCCCGGTCCCCGGGCCGAATGGCAGATCGTGCAGGGTTGGCATGCCGGGGGCTATGCGCGTCGGTGCCCCGAACTCGACGCCTTCATCACCGGCTTTGTGGCACGCACCGGCATCCCACTGGAACCTGTCTACACAGGCAAGATGATGTGGAGCCTGTACGGGCGCATTGCCAACGGGGAAATCCCGCCCGACAGCGAGGTCATTGCCATTCATACCGGCGGGATTGCACCTCGCACGACATAAAGATGGAAAATATTCCCACGCGCTCGCATAATGGAGGCCCGCCTTTGTGCAAAGAGTGATCAATCGCGATGTCTGTTCCGCTGTGGCAGCGCCTGCTGCGCCTCAGTCTGCCAGGTCTGGCGGCCGTCTTCGGCTTCTGGCAGCCGGGCATTGCCGTGGCGCAGGGCAACACCGCGAGCACGCCGCTGTGGCGCATTCTCACGGCTCCCATCGTTGACATGCCCGCTGTTCCCGCCCATGCCAGCCATGCGGTGCCGATTGCCTTGCATGCCGATGTGCTGGCGTCCCTGCAGACGGGCAGTGCCGTGCCAGTGCCCGTGCAGCAGCAGGCAGGCGGTGTACGCCACACCGCGTTGCAGATTGTGGCGCAGACCCGCCAGCTCAACGGCGATCGCAGCCTGCACGGCGAACTCGCGGGCTACAGTCGTGAAACCCCCTTCGTGCTGACGGCCAGTGCACTGGATGTGTTCGCCTATGCCGAGATCGGCGCCGAGGTCTGGCAGTTGCATGCCAGCAGGAACGAGGCCGTGGGCGAATACACCGGCTGGATCTACCAGTCGGCGGGTCTGCCCGAAGGTGCGCTGCAACAGGATTACGTGATTCCGGAACTTGAGCATCCTGCCCCCGTGGCGCTGCCAGCGCTGCCGCCGAGCACGCTGCCGCTGCGCCTCGGCAATGCGGGCACGCAAGCCGTAGCCCAGAGTGCACGCAACGCCGGCATCAATGCCGGCAATCTGCAGATCACCCAGTCGGTGGGCAACGGCAGTGTCCTTGCCGGGGGCACGGCCCGGATCGACGCCGGTTTCCGCAACACCAGCACCGAGCGCCACGAGGCGCTCACTGTCAATTTCTACTTCGCGCTGGAGAACAGCACGCTGCTCAGTGCGTCCGAAGGCTGTCGCCAGGGCACAGTGGGCGGGCAACGCGTGCTCAATTGTCCGCTGGGGGACTTTGCCCCTGGGGAAAGCAAGACGCTGCACTACACCATCGCGACGAAGGCGGCCTCCAAGCCGCGCGTGATCTCCACCGCGCTGGTGGGAGAGCTGCGCCACGACGCGGTGCTCAATGTGGTCGAGGATGTGCTGCGCGACAGCGACAACAATGGCATCAGCGATTTTAACGAGGCGCTGCTCGGTGTCGCCCAGTCTGGTGCCCTGGCCGAACCCTCGGTGATCGATGTGATGGCGCTCTACACCCCCGGCGCCGACACGCTCTATGGGGGAGCGGCGCAGACGCGCATCAACCAGCTCATCGCCATGGCCAACCAGATCTATGCCGACAGCGGCGTGGCCATCACCCTGCGCCCGGTGTACATGGGCCCCGTGGCCTACAGTGAGTCGGTGGACATGGACACGGCGCTGAGTGCCCTGACCAGTCGCCGGGGCCCGGCCTTTGCCGGCTTGGACAGACTGCGCGAGCAATACGGCGCCGATCTGGTCATGCTGTTCCGTCCCCAGGGAACGGAGCTGGATCGCTGCGGTCTCGCGAACCTGGGCGGCTTTCGCACCCAGGGGGACTTCACCTCTTCCGACGAGCGGCAGTTCGCGTTCTCGACCATCGCCATCGACTGTCCGCTGAGTTCCGTCGTGGCCCACGAGCTGGGCCACAACATGGGCCTGACCCATTCTCACCGGGAGGACGGTCACGGCGGCACCTTCGACTTCGCCACCGGTTACGGCGTGGATTCGCTCTTCACCACCGTCATGGCCTTTCCTGCCGCCTTCAATACCAGTGTGCGGATCGCGCGCTTCTCCAGCCCCCTGCGTGACTGTCTCGGCGTGCCTTGCGGCGTGGCGTCTGGTGGCACACAGTCGCCGGCCGATGCCGTGCGCACCCTCGATGTGGTGCGTCACCAGATCGCCCGCTACTACGCCCAGCGCGTACCGCTGCTGCCCGACAAACCGCTCGGCACTTTGACAGGCAGCGCCACCAATGCCCGCATCGCCCTGGCGGCGAGCGTGAACAAGGGACTCAGTCATGTCTCGGTGGTGACGCCCGCCGACAGCGTCGACATCAATCTCAGTCTGAGCGTCGATTCCCGCCACAGCGGACAGGCCGGCTACATCTACGTGCTGGCCACTCTCGACGGCGAACAGTTCGTGATGCTCGACGAGCAGGGGGCCGCACATGGCTGGGACGGCAGCTTCGCCGGTCTGCGCGCCTTCCGCAGCGTGCCTTCACTGCGCGCCGTCGAATACTTGCAGATCGCCAACGCGGCCCGCCTCGGCGCCGATTTCGTCGGCCGGCGACTGCAGATCTTCATCGCCTACAGCGTGCCCGGCCAGGGGGAGGTGGTGTACACCGTCGAGCCTCTGGCGCTGGACATCAGCCGCTGAGCGGCGGCGCAAATCTCTCTGCTATACTGCCGCCGGCCGCGCGACACCCACGCTGCCCCAATCCTCATTCCCACACAGAGCACAGCATGGCGGCATTCAAGCGCATAGGACTGATAGGTCGGGCAGGACATCCCGGGGTGGTCGACACCCTGAGCCTGCTGCACAAGGTGCTGGTGACACACGGATTGCAGGTTCTGTGTGACGAACACAGTGCCGCCGAACTGCACGCGGCGACTCCCGTGGTGGTGCCGCGCGCCGAGCTCGCGGCGCAGAGCGATCTGGTGATCGTGGTGGGAGGCGATGGCAGCATGCTGCGGGTGGCGCAGTGGCTGGTGGCGCACAATGTGCCAGTGCTCGGCGTGAACCGCGGTCGGCTTGGTTTTCTGACCGATATCCTGCCGGAAGAGATCGAGACCCGGCTCACCGAGGTGCTGGCGGGGCGCTACACCGAGGAATCCCGTTTTCTGATCGAGTGCGAGGTGCGTCGCCAGGGTCGTGTGCTGCACGCCGGCAGCGCCCTGAACGACGTGGTGCTGCACCCGGGCACGGCGGCCCGCATGCTGGAATTCGAGCTGTTCATCAACGAGCAGTTCGTCAACAGTCAGCAGTCGGACGGACTCATCGTCGCCACGCCGACCGGCTCCACCGCCTATGCGCTCTCGGCCGGTGGCCCCATCATGCATCCCAGTCTCAATGCGCTGGTGCTGGTGCCCATGTATCCCCACACCCTCGGCAGCCGGCCGCTGGTGATCGATGCCGACAGCAGCATTCGCGTGGTGGTGGGCAAGCAGCGGTCCATCGTGCCCCAGGTGAGTTGCGACGGGTCCATCGGCTTTCCGGTCGAGCCCGGTGACGAGTTCATCGTGCGCAAGAAGCAGGGATCCCTGCGGTTGATCCACCCGCTGGATCACAATTACTACGAGACTTGCCGCAGCAAGCTGGGCTGGGGCAGCCGCCTGGTGCGCGCCGATGATTAGGGCGGCCGTGCTGGACGCTGGCACCGATCTGCGGCCGTTGCTGGAGGCGCTGGCCCGAGAGGGGCTGCGCTTTCGCGTCAATGAGGAGTCTGGTGCCCAGGTGATCTGGGTGGCCACGCAGGCCGAGGCAGAGTTGGTCGCGGCCCTGCTGGCGCAGTGGCAGAGTCTGCGTGCGCAGGGCTTGCTGGCCGACGCTCCGGCGCCATCCTCTCCCGGTCTGGGCAACTATTTCCCGCTGCAGCGCTATCTACGCGACCTTCTGCGCGCCTTCTTCCGCGCGCCCGTGACCGTGCTGGTCCTGCTGGCCACCCTGATGGTGGCCCTCATCAGCAATCTGGGCATGGATCTGACTGGCGTGCAGCGCCTGTTCTACCCCGGCTTCTACCCTGGCTCCGATGTGGGGCCCGCCTCGGTGCTGCGCCTGCTCGGTCAGATTGACAGTCTGGAGGCGCTGCTGCGCACACTCTCGCCCGCGCTGCTGCATTTCGGGGCCCTGCATCTGGTGTTCAACAGCCTGTGGCTGTGGCAGTTCGGGCGCATGATCGAGGGCGCGCAGAGCAGCCTGGCCTATCTGCTGCTCTTGTTGTTTCTGGCCTTCGCCTCCAATACGGTGCAGTACCTGTGGAGTCTGTCGGTGAATTTTGGCGGCCTTTCCGGTGTGGTCTACGGTCTGCTGGGCTACATCTGGATGTGGCAGCTGCTGCTGCCACGCGCCGGTCTGCACGTGCCGCCCGCGATGATCGGTTTTCTGCTGCTGGCGCTGGTGCTGATGGAAGTGCTGGCCTCGGCCTGGATCGCCACGGCGGCGCACGCGGGCGGGCTGCTCGCGGGCATGGTCGCGGGTCTGCTCAGTGCCGGCCTGCAGCGTATTCGACGCGCCTGAGGGGCGCCCCAATCAGAGGATCACAGCATGTCCGCGACACCCGATTCCATGCAGGCGTTGATCGACAGCATCACCCCGCAGATTCACGAGGCGCTCAAGAGCGCGGTGGAAACCGGCCGTTGGGCCAATGGCGAACGGCTGACTCCGCAGCAGCTGGAGCACAGCCTGCAGGCCATCATCGCCTGGGAGGCGCGGCACTTGCCCGAGGAGCAGCGCGTGGGCTACATCGACACCAGCGGCCTGCAGAAGTCCCATTGTGACGAGCCCGGTCACACCCACGGGGCAGGCGACAGCTGCGCCAGCGAGCCGCGCCCGCTGCTATGGGCCGAGCAGGACAACGCCACGCGCCACTGAGTGAGAAGGAGTATCCGGTGAACACCGTCGCCCGCGGCATCGTCCGCAAGATGAAGACCCGCCTCGGCAAGCCCGTGGACTATGCACTGCCGCTGGGCGAGACCCTGGTGCCGCTCAATCCGCTGCTGGGCAGCCACCTCCAGCTGCACTTCAGCGGCCAGATCAACTGCGTGCACTGCGGCCGCAACACCAGCAAGAGCTTCAACCAGGGCTATTGCTATCCGTGCTTCCAGAAGCTGGCCCAGTGCGACTCCTGCATCATCCACCCGGAGAAGTGCCACTACGATCTGGGCACCTGCCGTGAGCCGGCCTGGGGCGAGGAATTCTGCATGCAGGATCACATCGTCTATTTGGCCAACTCCTCGGGCGTGAAGGTGGGCATCACCCGTGCCACCCAGGTGCCGACGCGCTGGATCGACCAGGGCGCGGTGCAGGCGCTGGCCATCATCCGGGTGCGCAGCCGTCTGCAGTCCGGTGCACTGGAAGTGCTGTTCAAGCAGCACGTGGCGGACAAGACCAACTGGCGCGACATGCTCAAGGGGGCCGATCATCTGACCGATCTGCACGCCGAGCGCGAGCGCCTGCTGGCAGCCTGTCGCCGTGACATCGACGAGCTGGTGCAGCGCTACGGCTTTCATGCCATCAGCGTGCTCAGCGGCATCGAGCCGGTACTGATCGACTACCCGATCCTGGCGTATCCGGAAAAGATCAATTCGTTCAATTTCGACACCGATGCCGTGGTGGAAGGCACGCTGCTGGGCATCAAGGGCCAGTATCTGATTTTCGATACCGGCGTGATCAACATGCGCCGCTTCGGGGGCTACTACCTGGCGCTGCACCATTGACGAGACAAGGACACGAGCATGCGTGACGCACAACCGAAAACCATCTATCTGAAGGACTACGAGGCCCCGGCCTATCTCATCGACACCACCGATCTGCGCGTCGAGCTGGGAGAGGATTCCACGCGCGTCGTGGCACGTCTGCAACTGCGGCCCAATCCGCTGCATGCCGGCCATGTGCCCGGACCGCTGGTGCTGGACGGCCAGGACATGGTGCTGGAGTCGCTCGCCATCGACGGGCGCGCGCTCGTCAGTGCGCAGTATCGGGTGGAAGCCGAGAGCCTCAGCATCTTGGCTCCGCCCCAGCAGGCCTTCGTTCTGGAATGCGTGACCCGCATCAAGCCGCAGGAGAACACCAGCCTGGAAGGCCTGTACAAGTCGAAGACCATGTTCTGCACGCAGTGCGAGGCCGAGGGCTTCCGCAAGATCACCTACTATCTCGACCGCCCCGATGTGATGGCGGCCTTCACCACTACGGTGGTGGCGGACAAGGCCCGCTACCCGGTGCTGCTCTCCAACGGCAATCCCGTGGCACGCGGCGAGGGGCCGGATGGCACGCATTGGGTGACCTGGGAAGACCCGTTCCGCAAGCCCTGCTATCTGTTCGCACTGGTGGCCGGCAATCTGGAATGCGTGGAGGATCACTTCACCACGGCGTCCGGTCGCGAGGTGACGCTGCGCATCTTCGTGGAGGCCAAGGATGTCGACAAGTGCGACCACGCCATGCATTCGCTGAAGAACGCCATGCGCTGGGACGAAGAAGTGTTCGGTCGCGAGTACGATCTGGACATCTTCATGATAGTCGCGGTGGACGACTTCAACATGGGCGCCATGGAGAACAAGGGGCTGAACATCTTCAACACCTCCTGCGTGCTGGCGAATCCGGCCACCACCACGGACGCCGGCTTCCAGCGTGTCGAAGCGGTGGTGGCGCACGAGTACTTCCACAACTGGTCGGGCAATCGCGTGACCTGTCGCGACTGGTTTCAGCTCAGTCTCAAGGAAGGCTTCACCGTGTACCGCGATGCCGAGTTCTCGTCCGACATGGGCTCGCGCACCGTCAAGCGCATCGACGATGTGAGCTTCCTGCGCACCGTGCAGTTCGCCGAGGACGCCGGGCCCATGGCCCATTCTGTGCGCCCCGACTCCTACATGGAGATCTCCAACTTCTATACCGTGACCATCTACGAGAAGGGCGCCGAAGTGGTGCGCATGATTCGCGAACTGATCGGTGCCGAACGCTTCCGCGCCGGCAGTGATCTGTACTTCGCGCGTCACGATGGTCAGGCCGTCACCACCGAGGATTTCGTCAAGGCGATGGAGGACGCCAGCGGCGTCGACCTCGCTCGGTTCCGGCGCTGGTACAGCCAGGCCGGCACGCCAGTGCTGCAGGTGAGCGGCGAGCACGATGCGGCGCGCGGGCGCTATGTGCTGCACGTGCGGCAGAGCTGTCCGGCCACGCCGGAGCAGCCCGAGAAGCTGCCATTCCACATTCCCCTGCGCATGGCGCTGCTGGATCGCGAAGGCCGCGAGCTGCCGCTGCAGCTTGAAGGCGAGCAGGGCGCAGCGCCGACCGAGCGCGTGCTGGACGTGCGCGAGGCGCAGCAGCAGTTCGTGTTCACCGGCATCACCCAGCCCCCGGTGCCCTCGCTGCTGCGGGGCTTCTCCGCCCCGGTGAAACTGCAGGCGGAACACACGCGTGAGGAATTGCTGTTCCTCATGGCCCGTGACACCGATGGCTTCAACCGCTGGAATGCCGCGCAGCAGCTTGGCGTGGAAACCCTGCAGGCGCTGCTGGCCGACTATCAGGCAGGCCGCGCGCTGCAGCTGGAGCCGGGTCTGGTGCAGGCCTTCGCCAGCATCCTGGCCGACTGCATCGAGCAGTGCGAGCGCAGGTTGCCCCATGACAAGGAGGCGGTGGCCCAGCTGTTGAGTCTGCCGGCGGAAGCCTATCTGGCGGAGCTGTCGGCCGAGATCGATGTGGCCGGCATCCACGCGGTGCGCGAGTTCGCCTGCAACACGCTGGCACAGCGTCTGGCGCCGCAGTTCGCGCGCCTGCATGCGCTCAACGCGGCGCCGCTGCCCTATGCCGCCGATGCTGCCGGCATCGCCCAGCGCGTGCTCAAGAACACTTGCCTCGGCTATCTGCTGCGCACGAGCGACGCGCACTGGCTGCAGGTGTGTCAGCAGCAGTTCGCCACCGCCGACAACATGACGGATGTCAGCGCCGCGCTGCGTTTGCTTGTCAACTGCCCGCTGCCCGAAGCCGCGTCCCTGCGCGAGCAGGCCTTGCAGAGCTTCTACACGCGCTGGCAACACGAGGCGCTGGTGGTGGATCAGTGGTTCAGCGTGCAGGCCGGCTGTGTATTGCCCGGCACGCTGGCGCGAGT
>Ga0222712_10000447_pt1 | contig 54899 bp, 73 predicted proteins | sample C33_657DmetaG_FD_165043 | JGI IMG/M metagenome (GOLD analysis project Ga0222712, IMG submission 165043) | Estuarine water microbial communities from San Francisco Bay, California, United States - C33_657D | ecosystem: Environmental > Aquatic > Marine > Unclassified | place: USA: California... | reverse complement strand
ATGTATATGAAGAGGGAGATGTTTTTAATGATAAGACAGTACCACCATCAGCCCCATTCGTAACCGACACAAACGCATGGACTAAGCTCGCATTGAAGGTCGCATTAAAAGAAGCAGTAAAACAAGGTGCTGATAAGATTGCTTGGACAACAGGCGAGCAACAGAATGATAGATACGATTTAAGTAAGCAGGTTGATGAAATTTCAACAAAAAAATATCCTGACGGTACTTATACTATTATAGGATATAAAGATGGCAATAGTGCATTTGAACAAAACAATGTACCTGAAAATAAACTTGAAGAATTTGTTGGTAAAGACTTAGCTAAAAAAATAAGCGATGAACACAATGAAGAAATTTCGTTTAGAAAAGGGGCTATAAAGGAGTTTCAAGACTTTCAAAATGAACTGCAAGACAGCTACGGGAAAGCAGAGGTAAGAACTTTAGAAAGTTATTTAAGGCATCCTAATAATGAAAATTCAGCAGAAAGTAAGAAGTATTTTACTCTTATGACGGAAGCTAAAAAAGAATATGAAGGTGTTAATAAAGATGATGTTTGGAACTCTTTTAGCGGTGTAGATTTAAAAGTTGGGGGAACAGGCATGAAAGGATTTTACGGTTCACCAACAGAAAATCAATTAGGCATAGTAGGTAGTGTAGCCAAGAGTTTGACTAAGCAAGAGGTGGGAACGGTGAATATTGAAATTAGCGATAGTAAAGTAAATTTAGATACACCTCCGTCAATTTCTAAAAGTGGTGATGGCAGAATTGGAGTTTCCTCACCATTTGAAGGGGAAGGTAAGGTCTTTGATGCAGAGCAAAAGCAAGAGGCATTAGCATATCTAAGAGAACAAAAACTGAAGTATGATGCAGAAATTGCAAAGCGTAAAACTTCAACACAACACTCAATAGACATAACACCCGAATTAAAAGAGTCAGTTGAAAGTGGAATACCATTATTTAAAGGATTAACACCAAAAGAACAATCTAAACAACGAATAGAGGCCGCCAAGAAAGCATTTATTGAAAAGTCAAAGAATATGTCATCAGGAGGATTCCAAGCCTTACCTGAGTTCGTAGAATTGATTAAATCATACATTGCCGATGGTATTCTTACTGCAAAAGAATTTATTGAAAGGTTTAAAGACGAATTGCCTGGTGTTGATTTGAATGAAAAGTTAGCAGTTACTCAGTTTGACAAAATATACAAAAAAGTTACTACCGTTATAGATGAAACCACAGAAGAGGTTAAGAAAACAATAGCAACTTCAAGAGTATATGAAGGAAATGTTAGAGCAGGGGTAAAACGTGAACTTGAAAAACTAGGTCTAACAAGAGATGTAGAAAACCAACAAGAAGCCAAAGAAAGAGCAATTGAATTTGTAAATACCGTAGGTGTAGAAACAGCATTAGAGGCCGTTAGAAATAATGACGTTTCAGATGCCGCAGGTGCATATGTTTGGAACGAAATACTTGAAAGATTAGATAGAAAAATATCTAAAGAAAAAGACCCTACTAAGTTAGCTGAATTAGAAAAAGAACAAGCTGGATTATTTAATGAATTTAGCAGGAAAGCATTAAGTGGAGGTCGTTTTTCGTCAGCATTGGCAGATATATATCAAAATTCAGATATTGGATACAATGTAGAAAATAAAATTAAAGAATACAGAGACGCAAATAATGGTCAAATATCCGAAGAGGTAGAAGAGAAATTCAGAGAACTTGATGCTCAATATAAAGAAGTAAAACAAAAACTTGCAGAAGCAGAAGAACGTGCTATTAAAGCCGAAGGTGAATTAGCAATAAAAAATATTCAAGAGGCCGCAGCACGAACACCTAAACAAAAGGCTACTGTATCAAGTAAAATAAGAACAGAAACAGATTGGATAGTATCAAGAGTAAAGGAAGCTCAGTTGAATCGACCCGGTATGTTCTTATCAGCCACACCTGCATCATTGGTTTGGGATGGCGCTGTCAAGATAGTTGCGGGTACAATTAAAGTAACAGGTAGAAGTGCCGAGGCTATAGCTAAAGGATTAGAGCATATTGTAAAAAGTGATTGGTACAAGTCTTTGTCTGATTCAGATAAGAAAGAAGCAGAAAAGCAATTTTCAGAGTTTTGGGTTAATAAAGAAGCAATACCAGGCGTAGGCATTAAGATACCAAGTGGGCTTATAAGGAGATTGGTAGAAGAAGGCGCTACTACTATAGAAGAGGTAGTTGAGGGAGTTAAAGATATAATAAAAGAAGAGTATCCTGATATTACTGATAGGGAAATCCGAGACGCTATAACACAATACGGAAAAATAAAAAATTTAAGTAAAGATGAAATACTCGCATCAATTAGAAAAATAAAACGTATTGGTAGAATTGTTTCAGCACTTGAAGATGTAAATAACAAGAAACGCCCACTAAGGAGCGGATTACAGCGAGATAAGCTAGATGCTCAAGAAAGAGCATTAAATAAAGAATTAAGGGAGTTAATGAAAGAGCTTCCTATAGATGCAGAATTAGAAGCTAAGCAACAAAAAACAGCTCTTGATGCCACAAAGCAAAGAATCACCAATCAGATAGAGGACTTGCAAAGAGAAATAGACAAAGGAATGAGAGTTCCGCTAAGTAAAAGGTCTATGGCTGAAGATGCTGAATTAACTAATCTAAAAGAACAAAGAGATAAACTTAAAATCAAGCACGATGAGATATTTAAGGATGAGTCTTTTTTACAGGCAAAAAGATTAGATGCAACTAAAAAAGCAAGTCAACGTGCTATCAATGATTTAAGAAGAAGATTAAAAGAAAAAGATTTTAGTAAAAAAGAGAAATCTCCATTAATAAAAGATTCTGAGTTATTGAATCTGCAAGCCGAAAAATTAAGGTTGCGCGAAGAATACGACAAAGAAATTTATAAAGCTAAATTAAACAATAGAACCAAAGCCGAAAAAACAATAGACGCCTTATGGAACGCATGGGGATTGACAAGGTTATTAAGAGCAACCGGTGAATTTTCATTTGTGGGAATACAAGGCTTAGTGCTATCAATATCTAATCCTACATACGCATTAAAATCATTTGCGACTGCTATGAAGTTTTTTGGTAGTGAATCTAAGACAGAAAATTGGCTAAATATGATTAAGTCTCAAGAGTGGTATCCAGAGATGAGACAAAGCAAACTCTCTATTTCGGAACCACGAGGAGAGGCTACTGCAAGAGAAGAGTTATTTTTGTCGGATGCAGCAAACTTTGTTTGGAATATTTTAGGTTCAGCATTAAAACTTAAAAGTAAATCCGCATTTGATAAATGGAAAAACGCAAGTCCATTCAAGGCATTTGAAAGAGCGGCAGTTGGGTACCTTGATACAATGAGGGTATTAAAGTTTTTAAACGGAAGAGAAATGCTACACGAAAGGGGTATTAGATTTGAGAACGACCCGCAAGCATTTAAAGACTTAGCAGATGTTGTTAATACTTTTACAGGCAGAGCATCTTTAGGTCCGTTAGAACAAATAGCACCAACATTAACTAGGGTATTCTTTTCTCCTAGAAACTGGGCAAGTGCATTAAAACAAACTATTTTATTCCCAAGACAATTATATAAATGGAGAAATAAATCAGGTACTCCAGGTGTTTCAATAGCAAATAAAATAGCACTGTTAGATTATTCTAAATTTATAGGATTAACAATGGGATTAGTTACTGCTGCGGCAATGTATTACAGCGATGACGATGATGATGAAACAGGAGTTGAAACCGACCCTACAAGTTCTGATTTTGGTAAAATTAAAATAGGTAACACACGAGTTGACCCTTGGGGTGGAAGGATACAACAAATAGTATTCCTTGCAAGAATAATAGCAGGTTCAATAAAAAATGGCAGCGGTGAAGTGGTTAAGCTTGGAACGCCCTATAGAGCACCTACTAGACTAGGATTAATAGGAGACCAAGCTGTTAATAAACTTGCGCCATCTGCATCTATGATTCAAAAATTCCTAACTACACACGAGAAAAATGGAGTAACCGTGGATCAATGGGGAAATCCATATAGTATTACCGAAGAATTAAAGAAAAATTCTTATCCAATCTATTGGGATACCGTTAAAGAATTATTGAAAGATGACCCCACAGCACTAGACGGACTATTAATGTTTTATGCTTTTTTTGGTGGTGGAGTAAACGTATATGATAAAAAAACAAAACCTTTATCTATCCGTCCAATAAAAGAACTAAAAGAATTAAAAGAATTAAAAGAAGTTCAAGAAGTAAAGGGATTATAATATGCCAAGAGTAAGGGGTGAACTTAATTTTAAAGGCAAAAAAGTATGGCGGTCAAAAAAACGCTTCAGCAAAACTAAGGAATTTGGTAGAGGCAAGGCAATAGGCCCCAAAAAACCTAAAGTAATTGTAGCTGGAGCTAAAGTATATGCTTTTAGCCAATGTCTTAGAAGCGCAGGATTAAAAAGATATGTTGATGTAAGTTGGTATGATATCAATTATTGGTATAGAGAACCCGAAGAAAGATATGAATTTGATGGAGAAAAAATAATACGCACCGTAAATACATTTCATTACATATCTAAACATACAACCGTCAATGGGCTTTGCCGAAGTTTTAATATAGGAAACAAGATTCTGGTAGATAAACACGGGATAACTGGAGAAGAGAAAATACTTGGCGTAAACGATAAAATCCACGAACGATTTAAAGAGCGCTACTACACATCAGAACCAATAGAAGTAATAGATGCTTCCAATTCTGATTTGGATACACCTATGATGCTTACACGTTTTTCTGTGAATGAATACCAATACTTTGTTATTCACTTAAAAAATGATTTTGATAATAAATGGGGACCTCCTACTTTATATAGGGGTAAAAAATTCTTATCTACGCATATAAACCGAGATGTAAAATTAAAAATGGACATGCTGGAAATAATAGAAAAACTAAAATCGGGAGAAATAAAAGAAATTAACCATTATGGTAAGCCTGAAATAAAATATACACCAGAAGAAATATTAAATCTTTTGGGTATTTTTGCATAATCAAAATTCAATAAAATTAAATTTAATGGAAGTTCTAACAAAAGATTTGCTATTCGGTGACGATTGCCGTGATTCCTTGGTTGAAGGAATTAAAAAATTAAGTTCAGCAGTAAAAAGTACATTAGGTCCATACGGTAGAACTGTACTTATTGAAACAGTACATCAAACACACGGCCTAACTGTAACAAAGGACGGTGTAACAGTAGCACGCTCAATAGAGTTGCCTAATCCTGTTGAAAACATGGCGGTTCGTATTGTAAAAGAAGCAGCAGAAAAAACCGCATCATTAGCCGGCGATGGAACAAGTACCGCTATTGTACTTTCCGAAGCGTTGATATTGGAAGCTATTGATAAAATAACTCCCGAATTAAATAGGACAAATGTTTTAAAATTCATGTCTGATATTTCCGAGGAAGTTATCAATACCTTAAAACAAGATGCCATTCAGTGTACTGATAAAATCATTTTAGATGTAGCTACTATTTCAGCCAATAATGACCCCGAAATAGGCAAGATAATTGCCGATGCCTATAAGAGTGTAGGAAACGATGGTATTATCACAATCGAGAAAGGATACGACAGTGAAACCCGTTCTGATATAATTAATGGATTGATGGTGGCGCGAGGTTACAGTTCGCCATCATTTATAAATGATTGGGGCAAGGAAGAGTGCATAATGGAAAATGTATCAATCTTAGTTTGCGATACAGAGATAGCCAACTTTCAGCAATTAAACAAAGTCATAGGCGAGGTGATAGATGCAGGCAGGAGATTTTTAGTAATATCCCCTTGTACCACTAACGTCATAAATACGTTTGCGGCAAATGTGAAAACAGGGAGAATTAATGCGTGTGTAATACAGCCTCCTAATTTTGGGGTTAAGCAGAATGACCTTATGCAAGATATAGCCCTTTCGGTAGGTGCTACATATTTCTCTGAACAAACAGGAGACAATCTAAGTGTAGTTACTTTTGAGAGTTTAGGATACGCAAAAAAGGTTATTGTAGGTGCTAACAAAACCGTAATACTTGAAGGCGGCGGAGACAAAGAGCTGCTTGACGCAAGAGTATCGCAATTAAGAACTGCTTATGACCTTGCAGATAAGAAACACAAAAAAGACTTCATAAACGAAAGAATAGCCTCATTGATAGGTGGTATTGGGATAATCTACGTTGGAGGGAATACCGACATGGAGCAGAAAGAATTATTTGACCGGGTTGAAGATGCGGTATTGGCCGTTAAGTCTGCAATAGAAGAAGGTATTATAAGCGGAGCAGGGAAGGCGTTATGGGAAGTTTCTGTCCCTGTGGATTTAAACGGTACATCTGAATATATTTGTGCCCACGATATTATTATGAATGCTATTAAAGTTCCTTTAATGCAAATACTAAAAAATGCCGACCTTGATGCTGTATCTATATACGGTAGTTCTATGTCTAAAGGCGAAGGGTATAATCTTAAAACTGGTAAATACGGTAATCTAATGGACATGGGCGTGATAGACCCATTTAAAGTAACAAGAGTAGCATTACAGAACGCCATATCGGTAGCAATTACAATCTTAAGTACAAACGCATCTATAAACATTCAAAGAGCATGAAACCAATAGCTAAGTACATAACACTAGAAACCATTATTGAAAACGAAGAAACGTCATCAGGTATGCTTTTATCGGCGGATGACTCAACTAAATCTAGATACTACAAAGGGAAGGTTATCGCAGTTGGTGATGAGGTTGAAACTGTAAAGTCAGGTGATGTTATTTTGTATGACAGAACAAATAGTTTTACAATGACAATAAATAAACTAAGCGTTACTATAATACAATTGCGCGAAGTGGTTGGAGTGTTCTAATCATAAATACCTCCCAAATTTAAATCTTTATTTTTCTTTTTTTCTTTTATGTAGTAATTCATTTTTACTATCATATCTCTGTAAGCTACATTTACTTGTGCAACATCTCTTCTAAATAGTCTATTATTTACAGGGTCGATAGGTATTTCATCTCCGTTCAATTTCATATAGAACGAGTTTACCATATTTTTAGACCTTATTGATAAACAATATAGTGTTTTGCGTTTAAATGCTATACCCGATCTAAACTTATTTATCCAACCATCTCTAAGAAGTGACGAAAAAACTCTTCTGCTCATCATCAAAGTTTCATATTCCTTACATTTATCCTTTGTAAAATAAACTTCTGAGTATAAAAATATAAGCATATCTATCTTATCATCGGTCAATTTATGCTTGATTCTGTAGAACAATTTGATTACCCGATAATATTTTAAGTAATCCATATTTTTAATTTGCATTATATTAAATTTAATTTAATTATTTTTGTATGCAAATTTAAAGAAAAAAATGTCAGGTACTAAACTTCAGTATTATGCACCAGGTGTTAAACGGGCTGTTCCAAGTGGAGGATTAGGGGATACAATCGAAAAGATAACAAAAGCAACGGGAATTAAATTTGTAGTCGATAAAATATCAGAAACCCTAAATAAAGATTGCGGGTGCTCCGAAAGGAAAGAAAAACTTAACAAAATTTTCCCTTATAAAAAATAGAAATCATGCCAAGTCAAAAATTACAACCATCAAGAGCCTTAGCTGTAATTCCGTCAGATGACGCTAATGTTCCATTTCCTGCTGTAGTAACATCAGGTACAAATACTTCTACAACTGCATTGAAGCTGATAAACTCTGCTGCTACATTTGTAACTTCAAACGTAAAGCCACAGGACATTGTTTATAATATAACAGACTCCACAGCAGCAACAGTATTAACCGTAGATAACCAAACTACGCTTACGCTTAATGCTAATATATTTACGGCAGGATCAAAGTCATATATTATTTATGATGCAGAAAGCCCAAATGAAGGGTCTGTATTATATATAGGAGGAGCAGGAAACCTAAATGTAATGACGGCTGCTGGAGATACTGTTTTATTTACAGGGCTTTCGGCAGGATCATTTGTTCCTGTTCAAGTCGTAAAAATACTTTCAACAAATACTACAGCAACATTAGTTTTAGCTCTTTGGTAATATGAATAGTACTATACTAGCAATAGGTATTGCTGTAGGAATAGCGGATAATTCAGGGGGGAATCCTCCCGGGATAAATTATTTACTTGTCCAAAATGGAGGGTTTATGTTGCAACAAAATAATTTTAAAATAGAACTATAATGCCAAATCAAAAAATAACTGACCTAACCCCATTATTAGGGGTAAATGTAGACAGCCTAGATGTCCTGCCAATAGTTGATGTCTCGGCAAATGAAACAAAGAAAATAAGTGCTGCTGAGTTAATAATAGGCTTAGGCATAGATTTGAAGGTTGATGAGAATGCAGCTATTGTCGGTGCAACCAAGACTAAGATTACTTATGATGTCAAAGGATTAATAACTGCTGGGGCAGATGCCACAACATCAGATATAGCCGACACTACCAATAAACGATATGTTACTGATGCCCAATTAGTAGTTATAGGGAATACAAGTGGAACAAATACTGGAGACCAAACAAATATAACAGGAAATGCTGCAACAGTTACAACTAATGCAAATTTAACTGGAGTAGTTACTAGTATAGGAAATGCTACATCAATAGCAAATAGTGCAATTACCAACGCAATGTTATTTAATAGTTCGGTAGCCAATTTATCGGGAACAAATACTGGGGATAATGCAACAAATTCGCAATATTCAGGATTGGCAGCGAGTAAGCAAGATACATTGATTTCTGCTACTAATATTAAAACGGTAAATTCTACTACATTGTTAGGTAGTGGAGATTTAGCGGTACAAGCAACCTTAGTGTCTGCTACTAATATTAAAACGGTAAATTCTACTACATTGTTAGGTAGTGGAGATTTAGCGGTACAAGCAACCTTAGTGTCTGCTACTAATATAAAGACTATAAATTCAAATTCACTTTTAGGGAGTGGGGATTTAGTTATAGGAGGACTATCTGCAATAACAACCATAGGTGCAGTTCCAAATGCCAATGGAATGACTATTGTAGGTTCTACCTTAAATCTACAACCAGCAGATGCATCTTTTGGTGGAGTGGTTACAACGGCAGCACAAAGTTTTGCTGGTAGAAAGACCACAACCTCTGATATGACCATCAACTCTGTACTTGTGGGGCGTGGTCTTGCGAGTGTAGTAACAAATACCATTTTTGGTACTGACTCATTAATTGCTAATACTACTGGCAACAACAGTACGGCAATCGGATACCTGGCATTAAAAGCTCAAATTACTGGTAATAATAATACTGCCGTTGGTTCTTATGCATTGACTGCCGCTACTGCATCATATAATACTGCAATAGGCTCTAATTCACAACGCTCATTAACAAGTGGTACAGATAATACTTCTGTTGGATATTTTGCTAAATACAATGGTATGGCTGGAAGCAATAATACCGCTATTGGCTCAAATGCACTTTATTGGGGTGGAAATAATAGTTGTACGGCAGTAGGTTCGGGTGCTGCATATAATTGTCAAAATAGCTATAATACTGCAATAGGGCATCAGGCATATTATACAAATGCTTATGGTGTTAATAATGTAGCGATAGGTTGGCAGTCAATGCTTAATGGTTCAAGTGGAGACCAAAATTGTGCGGTTGGGAGAAATTCATTAAGAGATGTTACATCAAGCAATAATTGTGCTTTTGGAGATGCATCTTTAAGAGCCTTAACCAGCGGTGCTTTTAATACGTCACTTGGTGCAGCAAGTCAATTAAGTGCACTTACTGGGAGTTATAATACATCTGTTGGCTATTATAGTTTGAACGCTTGTAATACGGGTGAATATAATGTAGCAATAGGGAGTAATTCGCTAAATGCATGTAATTCAGGAAATTATAACGTAGCCGTAGGAAATCAAGCGTTATCTTCTACAACATCAGCATCTAATAACACAGCAATAGGTTATCAGAGTCTACTTGCCAATGCAAGTGGAACAAATAACTCAGCATTAGGTTCTGGAACGACTGCGACAAATTTAAGTGGTAATGTACTGCTTGGAAAGGATGCAACTGCAACTTCAAATAATCAATTTGTTGTAGGAAGTGTTGGAACGGTAGCTGGAGCAGTAACCCCAGCAGTAAATTCATCAACACAATATTGGAATGTAATAATTAATGGAGTAGCACAAAAAATATTATTAGCATAATGAGTAACACATACACTTGGACAACCACATCGTTATTAACCCAAACGGTAGGAAACGAAACAGACTATGTTGTAATAGTAAATTACGATGTACTTGGCATAAATGATACTGATAATCAGTATCATTGCTCTTTATATTTTACACAAGAATTAACGGTAATTTATGACCAACCCGATTATATTCCATATAATGAATTAACAAACGAAATTGTTATTGGATGGGTACAAGAAATACTTGGGACTTATGGTATTCAAAATATATATATATCAATTGATGGAAATATAGAAAGTCAAATAAACCCACCAAAATCACCTGTAAACACACCTTTACCATTTTAATTATGGACACAGAAAACTCATTACAAACTATCGAACAAGCACTTAATTTAGCAACAACTAAGGGATGTTATAATCTTGCTGATGTATCAGCTATCCTTAACGCCTTACAAAGCATTAAACAAGCCTTAGAATCGACAGATGCACCAAAATCTTAATCAATCAGTATTTAGTTCTTGGTTGCTATTCATAGCTGGATTAACTTCTACATTAATGCCCATAGTTCAATTTTTATGTTTTATAGCTGGAACGCTTGTTTCAGTTTTGGCAATTATAACTTGGTTTAAAAAAAATAATAGTAACAGATGATAAATTTAATATTAATGATTGTAGCAAGTTTAATGGCGTTTATTTTAATGCCAATATCTTTAGTGTACGGATTAATTCGTTCAATCTTCCACAAAGGGTTAAGTTATTATTTTTGGCAATGTGCTTTAAGTATTGACCAAACAGGTAATACGGTTTGTCAGTTTTTATTGAATGATTTTATGATAAAACCAAATGGCCACAGATGCGGAAACCCCGATGAAACAATTAGTTATGCACTAGGTATTAACAAAGCTAAAGGAACACTTTATCCATTGGGTTCATCAATATCTTGGATATTAAATAAAATTGATAAAAACCATGTTGAAAAAGCCACTAAAAACGAACAATAAAACAATGAGACCTTTCACTAAAAAGGCAATAGTAGCAGAAACCCCCGATTGGGCGAAATGGACATTTAGAATAGTTTTTGCCATCACGGGTGTAGCAACATTTGTAATAGCAAGTGACCCAAGTATTGAAGATACCTTAAAAGTTCAAATAGGGGTTTACTTAAAGGGTGTAGATATGTTTGTTTTTACCTTGTCAAAAATGTTTGGAGTTACAAAGTAATGGATGAAGATAACGATTGGTTCCCTGACCACGCAATATGATAACAACAGAACAAGCCATAAAAAAGTACGGCAAACCTAATCAACAAGGAACTTATTTAGTTTCTATTAAGTTGCCATATGCTATGCGATTAGCGTGGGATAAAAATACAAAGGTTACTACAATGCGATGTCATAAATTGGCAGCAGACCGTTTCCAATTAGTATTCCAAGATTTGCTAAACCATTATGGATATGAAAAAATAGTAGAACTGGGAATAGATTTATTTGGCGGTTGTTTTAATTTCCGTGCAATGCGTGGAGGTTCTGATTACAGCCGACATAGTTGGGGAATAGCAATAGACTTAGACCCTGAAAGAAACCAATTAAAAGAAACAAGCAAAACGGCAAGATTTGCCCGACCTGAATATCAAAAAATGATTGATATATTTTACGCTAGAGGTTTTATTTCTTTAGGAGTAGAGAAGAATTACGATTGGATGCACATGGAGTGTAAGGATTAATTATGAAAGAAAAATTTAGTTATTACCTTAATGTCTTTTTAGCGGTTGGATTGTTTTTAATAGTCTTTAAATTTGGTTGTAATCCTGAATACAAAGATAGAACGATTGTTATAAATGAAGTGGCGGACTCAAATGCTATCTACGACCATATAGAAGCCGAATACAACAACCAAATCCTAAAGTTGTACGATAGTATAGAATACTTAAATAAACACGTTAAAACGGCTAAAACGATTTATAAGACTAAAATAGTTCAAGTTTGGAGTGATTCAGTTGTTACAACAGATGAATGTTCTGAAGTGGTAGAACAGGCGAATGCTGTAATTTTAAGTCAAGATACATTAATATCAGTGCAGTCAAGAAGTTTAATAACTTGCAATTCCCAAGTCGGGAACTTAAAAAACCAAGTAATTTTAAACAAAGGATATGCTGATTTATTGTTAAAACAAAAAATAGAGATTTTAAATGAATACGATAAAGTTAATGCAAAGAATAAAAGGAATAGATTGTTTGCAGGTATAGTTTCTGCGATACTTGTTAGTTTTGTTTTAATAAAGTAATTTTGAAATGCTTAAGTTTAAAAGTTTAATTGTCAAAACCCGTTGCAGAGATGTAGTCGGGTTTTTTATTATATGATAGACCAAATCAACCCGGCACATTATAGAGATGGAAAAATAGAGGTCATTGACTATATAGAAGATAAAGGCTTTGGCTATAACTTAGGTAATGTAATTAAGTACGTTTCAAGGGCAGGAAAAAAATCGGATAAAATAGTTGAAGATTTAGAAAAAGCGAAGTGGTATTTAGAACGAGAAATTAACAAATTAAAGAATAGTAAAAATATTGATTATGAAAATAGAAATGAAACAAAGTAACAAAGCAAAAGTTACGATAACTTCAGATGGAGAAAAGCATATAGTCTATAAAAAGACTACTAAGCAAGGCAAAGGCGAACCTGGAAATATTATGGTTAATCATCCTACTACTGATAAAGGTAAATGGGATACCATAAATCTTACTAAAAAAGCAGGTGCTAAAACTATTAAACAAGGTGTGTCTTCTGTTAAAAAATGGCATAAGGAAAATCCTTATCCTTCTAATATTAAAAAAAAATAACTATGAAAAAATCAATATTCTTAATCTTTGCAATTAGTTTACTAATTAGCTGTAACAATGAATCAACAATTTCTGAAGCCAATGTACTAAGAATCCACAAAGGTAAATTTGCTTTTTGTGGTGCTTCTGGTGCGGTGCCAACAGGTAAAAAGATTGTTATTCAAGGTGTAACCTATGATGAAGGTTGTGCTATTTGTCCTGTATTAGAAGGTCCTTCAATCTCTAATTTAGCTATGTATGGTTCAGGTGGAACATGGGGAGATTTTAACGTTGTTAATAACTTTCAAACACCTGATGGAACGGGTAATACTGTTTGGTCTTTATATTGGTATTATGATACAAACACAGTAGTTCCACAATTTAATCCTGCATCAAAGTCTTGGCAATTAATGCCACCTAACAATAGATCATTTACTGTAAATACTAACCAACCAAGTACAAGTGAAAGTAATATGTTTGCAATGCCTGGAGTTATATTTGATACAACTGAAACAGGTATTATTCTTGCTAAAGTGTATGGTCCATTAAATGAAGCAGCAGTACCTCTTCATAAAGCCATTCCTGTAAAATCAGGCATGACTTCAATTACTGCGGCTAAAGAAGGTGCACCATATCCTGTAGGAACACCAATACCAACAAAATAAAAAAAAGTAATGATAAAGCAAACAAAAAGCAAAGTAAATCAGGCAGGTAATTATACTAAACCTACTATGAGAAAATCTTTATTTAATAAAATTAAAGCTGGTACTAAAGGTGGCGATCCGGGGGAGTGGTCGGCTAGAAAAGCACAACTACTTGCTGTTCAATATAAAAAAGAAGGAGGAGGATACAGATGAAAGGTGTAAGTCACTATAAGAAAGACGGCACACCGCATACAGGTGGCAACCATAAGATGCCAGATGGCTCATTGTTTTCTGGAAAAATACACGGCAAAACAAGTGTAAAGTTATTCCACTTAAAAGATTTGTCTAAAACTGTTCAGAACAAAATAAATAAAAAGTAATGGCACTAGCTAAATCACAACAGTCTCTCAAAAAATGGGGTAATGAGAAGTGGAAGACCTCAGATGGTAAACCGTCTGAAGGTAAAAAAAGGTATTTGCCTTCCGCAGCATGGAACGCTTTAAGTGCCTCAGAGAAAGCTGCAACTAATAAAGCAAAAGCAGAAGGTAATGCTAAAGGTAAACAATTTGTACCTCAACCAAAATCAATAAAACAAAAAACTAAAAAATATAGATAATAATGGCAAATAATAAAACAGCAGCTTGGACTAGAAAAGAAGGAAAGTCAGCGAGTGGCGGTCTAAACGCCAAAGGTATTGCCTCTTATAGGAAAGAAAACCCCGGCAGTAAACTTCAGATGGCGGTTACAACCAAACCATCAAAACTTGACCCTGATAGCAAAGATGCTAAAAGAAGAAAGAGTTTTTGTGCTAGAATGTCGGGGATGCCTGGACCTATGAAAGATGAAAAAGGGAAACCAACTAGAAAGGCACTTTCATTAAAAAAGTGGAATTGTTAAAATAAATAATATTTTTTATAGTTTGATTGTTCGGGGATTTTAGTTGCGAAACTGTAAACCCCCTTTTTATTATATTATTATTTTGAAACTAATTCAACAGTGAGTTTTTCATTACCTCTTTCCACCTGTTCCATTATAATTTGAAAGTTATTTTTAGCTGCAATTTCTTTAATTTCTTCTAAACGCTTCGCACCAATACTTTCACCTTCTTGAATAAATAATACACCGGCATCAGGATTTTCAGCTATTTTTAACTTAATACCTAATTCCATTATTTCAGATTTAGAAAGCGAATCAGGATTTACAGGAACACCTTTGTATAGTAGTTGCTCTGAATCAAATCCAAGCCCTTCTATTGGGCTATCCATATCACGAATAGCATCTTGTATTACCTGGCGTGTCGAATCAATTAAAGCGGTCATTTCACCTATGTCGTTAGTTAGCTTTTCTTTTTCAGCTAATTTAGCTTTAAGTTCTTTTGCCTGTGATACCTGAGCATTAATTTCATTTGCATTTTGTAGTTTAGTTTCAAACTCAGTAACATCAATTTTTGTATTTGAGTTTAAGAATGCTTCGCCTTTATCTATACGGTCTTTATTTACTTTTGCCAAATCCATAAGACGAGCAATTTCTGAATCGTACCTTTCGTTTTCTTGCTTTAGTTGCAATAGGGTAGATTCAGCAACTTCTATCTTTGAATTATGATCGTTGGCTTCTTTTTGTTTCTGGAATACATCGCTCACATCTATAGGTTCAATGTTAAGATTTTCTCCCTTCATTGGGTGTAATGCAATAGCACCATCAATAGCCTTTAACTCACGATTAGCGATAGTTCTTTGCTCATAATTAATAGCTACATTTGATTCGTAACGTTCAATCTGTTCAACTATTTCTTTGTCTAAAAACTTCTTATAGGTCTCTATCTGCTCTTTCCTTCCTGATAACGATTTAGATTGTTCTACGAATTTGTCAATATCAAAATCAATGGCCCCCACTATCCCTGCAAGTGTTGATTTCTTATTATCCTTCATTCCGTCAGGTGCTGTAATGGTTACAATTGGTTTGCCATCCTTAAAAGATACCTGGAATAAGTATTGGTTGCCTCTAAAGTCTGCTATTACCTCACCTTCACCTGTGGCATTTGGTGGTATGTTCTTTTGTTTGCCAAGCGCAATTTCAATAAATTGAATTACGCTTGACTTACCTACTCCGTTGTCTCCTTTTAAAAGGATAATATTATTCTCAAAACTTTCATCAAAATCTTTGATGGCTTTAAATTCTTTTATTTGGACTTTCTTTATCATAATTGTTTAAATATTCAATTGGTAATTCCAATTCTTCTAATTGGTTAATTTGATTAAAATAAAATTCTTTTGTTAGGCTCATAATTAAAAAGGAACGTTATCGTTTTCGGGAGTTGTTGCACTTACTAAATGTCCATCATCTTTTTTAGTTACATAGCCATCGTCAGGAATATGCTGCGTAAAGTGCTTGTCCATTATTTCCTTTTGTTGTTCTACTTCTGACTTAGCATTATCTAATTCTTTTTCTAATTCAACGGGAATTGTTTTGCTGAAATACTCCTTGTGGTAGGCCTTTAATTCCTCTTGTAATTTGCCTGCAATATCATCCGTTTCTTGACTTACATCAATCAACTTAAAGACTGGAACATAATATTTTGTTGCCCCTTTTTTAGCTTCAGTTTTACCGGTTAACTGTACTGCTTTTGAATATAGATCGTTTTTGCTTTCTTTACGAAACTCAAACCACCCGCCTAAAGATGAACCTGTAAATTGAATGTTACCTATTTTGAAGCCTTCTGAATCTTTGTAGGCAATGTAAACAGAAGCACAATATTTACCTCCTGACGCTACAATAGTATCGTGAATGTTACCATAGGTGCCTTCTGCTATCAAACCACCTTTAAATGATTTAACCGTTAATGTTTCAGATTTAATGTTTCTGATTTCATTAGCGTAGATACCTGAACTTGTTGGGTCATTCCAACCTTTGATAGTTGAAAGTTCATCTAATACAATAAACGTAAAGTTAGATGGTAACTCAATGTTCTTTTCTTGTTCTTTATCCCAATAAAGGAATAGTCCTGGGTCTTTCCATTGTGCAAACATTGTTGCAGGATTTTTTGGAAGCTCTGATTGATTTGGATTTGTTCTTGCCATTATATTATTATTAAAATTGTTACTATTAAAAATAAGATTATTATTGATGTTGATTGTTTCAAAGTTTTATTGGTTTTACTATTTCTCTAAAAAAATTGTTCTGTCTTTCCCGGGCTCGTTTGCGTTGGATTGATTTAATCCAGTTGTTAATTACCCGTTCCATTTTATGAAGTATTTAAAAATGTAATCTATTATTTTAGCCTTCATCGTGTCCAAATAAAATAGTGTTTAGGTTTTCAAGTTCTTCGGTGGGTGTGTTACTATTAAGGTCAATAGTAACCTGATTAAACGTATTATTAAACAGTCTTTGGTTTGCAATAAACACTTCTGCAACCTCTGATTTTTCGCATGGAATAACCTTTTTAAAATCGCAGGATGAAGGAGTTGCTTGATATGTAAATCCATCACTAAGGAATAAACCTAACCTTTCATTAAAAAAAGCATAATAGCTTGGCTTTGAATAAGTTTCGGCAACCTTGTAAAAACATGGAAACGTTATTTCAATTTCCCTTTTGATTGTGTCTGTTACTGTTATTTTCATTTTTTTATCGTTTAATTGTAGGGCAAAATACGTTCATTTATTTCATATATTTATCGGGTTTTCTAATTTAGAATTAATCTAAATAGATACCTAACCTAATGTTTAAATCGTGTCTATTTGTAATTTACATTCATCTATTGTTGCAGCCCATAATACAAGACTATCACAATCGGAAATACTAAAATATAGATATTTAGTGTTAGGGTATCTCCAGTTGTAATACTCGTTTAGTTCTATTTTAAATCCCTTGTATGTCATCTTATCTTCTACAAAATGCTCCACAAGAACGATTACTTTCTCTGTCTTTATAAATTTCTGTAAAATCAAATGGTATTTCTTCCTTGCATTCTTGCTCAAGTTGATTCATTGATTTGCCTGATTCCATTATTGAAAAATGCTTAACCCTTTTATCTTGAATATCATTTTCTAATTCTTTAATCTCGTTAAAAGTATCCCTATCTAAATAATACATTGCTTTGTATTCTTTTTGTGACTTATAAAAACACATCTTACACCCACCTCTATTCATATAAACAGGGAAGGATGGATGCATTCCGTGAAATTCTAAAATAGCTTCACAGTCTTTTCTTGTGTAGCCGTCATTAATTAAAGGATATGTGTAATTAATACTTGATATTTTTTCTAAATTTCCTGTCCTACCTTCTTCATCCAAATTAAAACCTATCATAAGTTCTACTTCGCCAAGTGACTTTAAATAATTATCAATAGGTTTGATTTTGAATGCTGATGTGCAAAATCTTTTTTGCCCTGATGGCATAAATTGTCCTATTCTTATTGCATCAATCAAACTATCTACTTTTACACCTTTGGTAGAATAAGAGCCTTTTAATCGTATTAGTTCACAATCTCCTTTATGTAGTTCTAATATGTATTTTTCAAACATATCTAATCTGTCATAAAGTTCTTTGTGTTCTGCACCAGTATCTACCCATATTAATTTAGCACCTTTGCCATAAAGAATTGCCATTGTTGAACTTTCAACTCCACCACTAAATGATATGTATTTCTTCATATATATATTCCTATTCTATTGTTCAAATCGTGTCTTAACTGGATTCTTTCGGCTGATGTGTATCTATTCCCTAATTCTATTAATTCCTTTCTGATTAATTTTGCAATAATTATTTTATCCTTTATGGTTTCAATAGTTAAGTTTATTGGTTTAGTTGATTTAAGGCTATTTAATAACTCTAAATAATCTTTGCCATACATTCTTACTACTCCATCCTGATAACGTATTGTATCGCCTGAATTAAAGGAATTTGAATGCTCTGACTGGAGATGAATATTATGAAGATTAAAACGTATTGTATCGTTACTGCCACGACTTATATAATGCCCTGCATTCATCTTGCCTGTTTTAGTTCCTGTGGCAATACATCCCATGTCTTTGTCAATCAATCGTACTATTCCATTAATTACTTCCTGTAATAGTCCTTTCCATTCGCTTAACGTGGTTATCTTTTCCTTTCGTTCTGCCTTTTCTTTAACCCAATCCTTTTTAGCTTTTTTCGCCTGATTAGCTTTGGTATATTCAACACTACACATAAAAGAACAAACCATTTGCAAAGGTCTATCCGGAATGAATTTAGTTTTACATTGTCGGCAAGATTTAGGCTTCATATTAAAATGGTCTATCAGTAAAACTAAAGTCTTCTGTCTTTTGTATTCGTTGGTTATTTGGTAAATCTTCATGTCGTGAAAATTGACCTTTAAATTTACATCTCACTATTCCTGTTTCTCCCAATCTGCATTTTTCTATCAAAATTAAACAATCTTCATGGTCAAATGTAATAGTTTGTTTTTCGTAATTACCGTTTTCGTTTTTATCATAAAACTCCATTTCTTCTACTCCGTGATAAGATGGATTATATAGAAATATTACGTTATCTGAATCTTGCTCTAATGCTCCCGATTCTCTTAAATCTGAAAGTTTATATTTCCTTTTAGTTCCTTTTTCTAATCTTGATAATTGACTTAAAGCCATTATAGGTATACTTAATTCCCTTGCTAATCTTTTAATCCTTTTAGATATAAAATTAACCTGAGCTTCTCTATTGCCGAACTCCTTAGTGTTCTGGACCATCAATAGTTGAATGTAATCTATAAAAACCATTTTTACACCGTTTTTTCTTACAGCTTCTTTAACTATGCCACAAAACTTTTCTATCGTTAATCCCCCTGAATCATAAAAGTAAACTGGCATCTTTGCATATTCTTTAACATTATCACTTAAACTATCCCATCTACCTTCATCCATTTTGCCCTTTCTTATACTTTTAACATCTATATCTAAATCAGAACTAAACATTTTCCATAATAGTTGATAATCGTTCATTTCTAAACTAAATACAGCACATGGAATGCCTTGTTTTGCAAGTGCCTTAACTTCATTTAACATAAACGTAGATTTACCTTCTCCGGTTCCTGCTGCAACTATTGTAAAATCAGGTGCTGAATAACCTAATAATTTATCATTTAAGGCACTTATTGAACTTGGATACCCAATTATATCACTTTCATTTAAACTTGCTTCACGCATCATGCTATAAGTTAATTTAGCTACTTTTCCTATATCTCTCATATCAGGCGTAAGTGAAGATGTGATATTTTCAAGTTTCCATGCAAATTCTTTGCTAAATTCAAACGGGTCTATTCCATTTTGCCATGCTTTATTTAGGTAGTCCGTTGAAAGTTCAATAATATTTCTTTGTAGTGATAACTGTTTTATAATTGTAGAATGATATTCAATATTTGCAGCAGAAGCAACCCTTATTGTTAGTTGGCTTATAAAATGTGCACCACCTATTAAATCTAATTTACCTTTTGACCTTAACTTTTCAATAACAGACATAATATCTATTGGTAAATTTTCATTATATAGTTCACTCATAATATCCCAAACTATACCATGTTGCTCCTTATAAAAATCTTTTTTATCTAAAATAGTTGATACTTTACCAAATGCCGTTTTTTCAAGCATTGCAGCCCCTATTACTATTTCTTCTAAATCTATTGCCTGTGGTGGTAATTTACCTTCCATTGATAAAGTTATTAAATTCATCTTTCATTGCCTGTATTGATATATTTCTTTTTGGATATTTACTATCATACATTTTTACAAATTCAGAAGCTATATTACTATCAACCTCTTTTTTAATTGTAAAATAACTAAATGTATTTTTATTGTCTTTGTTAATATCTTCAAAGTGAAAACATCCTTGCTCTCTTGAGTATTCTAATCTTATTTTTCTCATAATAATTTTGATATTGGTTCTTTGTATGTTTGTACTGGTTTGTTAAATTCTTTTTCTATAATAATTTCATCATCCCATGCTTTTTTATTTAAGTAAACTAAGGGTGATTTTCTAAATTGCTTATCGGGTGTAGATTTAATATATTTAGGAACTACCGATAATATTAGTTGTTGAGTTTGTAAATCTAATCTATCCCATTTTAATTTAGCATCCTTGCCATCTACTTTTTTATCATATAAATTATAAAAAATATCAAAATTTATCTTTTCTTCTTGTTCTTTGTTTATTGTTATATTGTTTGTTTGTTTATCTATACTACTATTGCTTTGCCCATTGCTTTCTGTTTGCTTTGCCGTATGCTTTATGTTTGCTTTGTCCAATGCTTTGCCGTTTTTTGTCATAGCATTATTAAGGCTAATTATGTTTGCAGAGTATTGATTTTTGCTTTCTTGGATTAATATTATAAATCCCCAATCTACTAAATCTCTAAAATATTTAATATAGGTTTGATGTTTTTTTATTCCTAATGCTTCCATTGTCATTTGTGATGGAAATCCGAATTTATTTTTCCATCCCATCCTATTACAATGTTCAATAGCAAAAAAGTAAATAGCTGTATGGTTTGGGTTTATTTTTTCGGGGTTTTCAAAACACCAGTCAAACCAATTTCTTGATAATTCGTAACCGTTCATTTATAAAAATAACCCCGTCCAATACAAAGGCTCATCACGTGCATAGAATATGCAAAGTGCAATGTAAGGAACGGGGATTTATTTTTAAATATTTTCATCGTGATGAGCGTTACAAATATAGTTTAACTTATTACAAAAACAAATTACTTTATTAGCTTAAATTCAAGTTTTCTACGTGCTAAATTTAACTCCATAGATTTTTTCATTAAATCTCGTTGATTATCAACAGAACCGTCACGTTCTCTTCTAATTTGGTCAGACAGATTTTCAATTTCATCTTTAATGCTTTCTATTTCTGATTTTATGTTTTCTAATTCTTCCATCTTCCTATGTTTAAATAAAATTCTGCTCCCTTTTTATCTTTATCGCTTAATGCTTTGTTATAAACTTCAATCTTCTTCCACTGTGGCAATACCTGCCATCGTTTGGCCATCAACTCTTTTCTGCCGATTTTATCGGTTAGCTTCCAGAAGTCAGCAAATAACGGGTAATCTTCAATCATCTTACTAAATGATAGGTTACAATTTCGGTTGTTTTGCCGTACCTAGTTTTGACAAGCTTTTTAGTTTTTTCAAACTTCATGTTGTGGTGCAACTTTAAACGATCCACTACTTTGTGAAGATTCCAATTAAGGAATAATTGACAACATTCTAACTGGCTTAAACTACCGTTTCTTTTAAAGTAGTCGGCTATTGCCAAGGTACATGTTTCAAATTTCGGTTTACTTTTAAAAATGTTTTGTATGTTCATATTTTAATTATTATTTCTTGGTTGGTTATTTCTTTGCATAACAAGGATCGCACAATATATTGAATGGGTCCACATATTTACCGCAACAAGTACAAACTCTGGTAGCTCGAATAACTTCGTGTTTATTGCATGTAATTGACGGTATGTCTCTAAAAAAATATCTTCCTTTCTTTGTCATAATTCAAAATTATTAAAATGTTTTTTAAATTCAGTTATTGTATAATCAACCCCCTCAATCGTATAAATTCTTACTTTACCAACTTTACTCAGGTATCCCACAACCTCTTGCTTGCTAAACTTCCTAAGTGCTTTAAATTTCATTATTCAAATTAAGAGATATTGTTTTAATTATTTGTTGGTTTAAGTAATTTAGAAACGTTCTAAAATGGACAAATTATTTTTTCAATCTTAATTAATTCTTTTCGCAGTTGCAATACACTTCTAAATTTACCGTTTATACAATAGCCTTTAGTGCTGCTTACAACTACTTTTCTTACTATCTTACCTCTTAATGTATTAATACATATTCCATCGTCTGTAAATTGATAATTCGGGGCTGTTTTTAGCTGCCATTTTAAATCGTAATTAACTGTTATTTGCATATTTTTAATAGTTTAATATTTAGTTTTATAATACTTACCGATTAGTTATAAGAAATAGCTACATTAGCGTTTCTTAATGGAAATCCCTTTGTGAGTTCGCAATTCATTATCTATAATTTTGAGTGTATCTTTTATCAATTCGTCAATTAAAAATTTTTGACTTTCAATATTCATATTACTCCACCCATAATCTTTTTCGAGTGTTCTTTTTACTTTTGCTAATGTTATATTCATTTTAATTAAATTTATCGTTAATAATTCGCTACTTCTTATAACAGCACCTAACCAAAAGCAGGGTTTTACTGCTCCTAAGATAGTTTTGTGGTGTGTTCAAGTTTCGTGTTTCCATTGTTGTTTTGTGGTTAAATTCCCTGCCTTCGGTTAGCTGCAAAACGTTATAGCACATTAAAACGATGCTATAACACGGGCTATATGCAATGCTTAGTTCCGTGCTTCGTATCGAGTTTTGTTCTAATTTGACCATAATTTTAAAATATTTTTCCCACCGCACTTTGGCTTTTTCAAAGCCATTAGAATAGTGATGTTTGTACTGCTTTTGGTTTTATATTTATCTTAATATCATTACCAGAATCATATCTTGTATTGTTTCCTTTTGGATATGGTTGTGTGCCGTATTTTAATATTACTTCTTCTTTCAGTATCTTGCTATCTTTTTTTGTGCCAGTAAATTGGAAATATCTATGCTTACCAAGCTGTTTATTGTAAGTAATATTTAATCCAAGTTTCTCTAATTCTGGTATTGATGATGTTCCGTATTTGTCGTATAGTGTTCTCCTGTGCAATTCTTGTCCATTAACAAACATTCTTTTTTCAGCAGATGAACGACCAGTGTAAATCCAATTTGTAGCCTGATAAATATATCCGTGGTGTCCATAATTTTCATCTGCATACGAAACAATTATTGCAGATTCTCCAAATTCTCTTAAACACATTCCTACAAATTGAGAAAGTATGTTTTTGCCCAAATTTTCATTAACCACTAACCTATTTAATTCGTATGGCTGTAATGAAAATTCAAACCTTGATGCTGGTATGGCAAAAGTACAAACACCTACAATAGAATTATTTATAACTAATCCAAACGCCTTATTTATTGGAGTCATTCTTTTTGCATAGTGTTTGGTCAAAAGCCATTCCTTACAATCAACTGGATTTATTTTTTTAATTTCCACGCTAAAAATATTTTAAAATTATTACTGTTGTGCTTCGTATCATCTTTTGTGTGTTATTTCGCACTGCATATAGCCCGATACCGTTATATGAAATGCCTTGCTGACGTGTTCCAATTGAAGTTCCGTGAAGGAAAAACAAAAAGAAAAAAGCCATCGCACTTTTAAAATAATTCTGTTTGAATACTTGGTTTATAACTTGCATCATATCTTGTGTTTTCTCCTTTTGGGTATGGTTTTGATTTAAATAATTTGCTGTTCATTATCTCTTTTTTTTGTTTTTTATTAGCCAATACATAAACATACCTGTATTTTGGTTCTCTCCTAACTTGATATAATTGGTCTCCATACTTTTCTTTCAACTTTTCAATTCTATCTTCTGTAAATGCAAATTCATCCATTAAAGTTCTGCTATGTATATGTTCTTTGCCTTTCAATTTCCAATCCAATTGAGTATGGCTTTCTCCAGTAAATATGAAATTAGTTGCTTGGTAAATATACCCATTATGTCCAACTGATTTATCTGCATAGCTTACAATTATCAATGGCTTTGGAAGTAGTTTAAAAGATTCAGCCACAAAAAAAGATGTTGCGTTTTTATCTAAATCATCATTCGTACATAGTCTATTTAATTCGTAAACCAAATCCATATACTTTTCTCCAAATAATGATTTTTTCATTGTCAAAGGAACTGCATTTCCAAAAGTAATAACGCCAACTAATAAATTATTTTCATACAATCCAAATGAGTAAGTAAATGATGTCATTCTATGTAAGTAGTGTTTCTTCAACAGCCATTCTTTGCATTGGTCGGTTGATACACTTTTTACATTATATTTATCTTTTATTGCCATCGCTTTTTTTCTTTTTGTTTTTCTGTTTAGTGTTCCAATTGGGCTTTATCGTAAATAAGTCGGCACTTCATATAACACGGGTTTGGCAAAAGTGGGCATACACATCCTGCTAAAATTGAGCATCCTACAAGCCCACCTTCGCCAAGCCCGATACCGTTATAACTCATTTTGCACCCGAGTTTTATAACGACTAATTTTTTCCAATTTACGTTCCATTGCTAATTTGCAACGTATATGATAAGGGTCTGATTTAAACCTATCTTCCATTTTGTTCCAATGAATTAACTTTTTCATTGTGTTTTCTATTTCTACTTCTATTAATTGCAATAAATATTTTTTCATAAAAAAACGAGTTATAACATTGGTTTAGCAAAAAAGCGGTTTTAGGCTTAATTCAATGTTGGTTTTGTGTTTGTTATTTTGGTTTCTAAACCGAAAGATTAGGCTTGCTTTTCCACTTCTTCGCTAAGCCAAGTACCGTTATTTCTCTTAAAATAATTCAGGATTTTCTTCAAGTTGTTCTTCCACTAATCTTTCGATTTCTTTCAAAGTCTTATGGTTATAAATTCCAAGTTCAAAACCGTTTATCTTTAATTTATTAATTGTCTTGCACCAATACTCTGTTATCGTGGATTGATTCGGGTCATCTGGATGTATCGCAGGATTGTCAGTTTCAATTCGTAGCACCTCGCAGGATACTTCTATCTTTACACCTTCACTTTCGGATAATGTTAGTTCTAATGTCTTTTTCATGTTTTGTTTAATTGCGAGTTTAAAATTCTTGCTAAAAGTCAAGTTTACTTACTTTTCCGTATTACGTTTTATTTTTACTAATAAAACTATAATAATTACTACTACTGCTATCTGTATCATACTACCAACTGCTTACGTTTGTAATACAATAGTTACTTCCTACATGGGCATTGATCCAATCACCAGGCTGCAAATAAAATCTCTTTTCTTTCTTGCTGCAATCGTTACGGATTACAACTGAATAATCACTTACGTTGTCGCTAAGGACTAAACCACAATTACATTCTACTTTCTCTTTTTCGCAGCTAAGCAAGGTTAAGAGTAACATTAAGCTAATTAGTTTTTTCATTTTTATTTTTCTTTAATTGTTTAGGCAAAAGTAATATTTCAAATAATACGTTTAACGCTTTTTACAATTTAGAATGTTTCTAAATTGGTGCATTTATTAATTGACGTTTGTTAAATTTTCTATCCGGGTGAATATTTTTTTGGCCATGTAAGCTAAATTTGATTTTCGTATATAAACGAATTGTAAGCCACTTTTTATAGTTTCCGTTAGTTCTGGCTCATTTTTGATAATAAAATTAAACCTATCCCCATTAGGATTGAAAATTACCATGTGTCTCCCGTTTAAATAACTGTGTTTTAGTTTTCTGTTTATTGGAATTTTGTATTTAATGATTTTATTGTAAAGATGACTCCGCTGGATGCGAATTTCAATAGCAGTTTTACTGACGTTAAAATTATTTTGTTTTAACTTGTCTAAAATCCATATTTTTTCTGCTTCGTCTTGAAATATTTTAAAATCTTTAATATCTAGGAGGCATTTTAATTCAAAAGTCGTTCTATCTTCTTCGAGTTGTAATTTTTCTGCGTCTGTCATGGCTTTACTCTTTAACTGGTTCGTTTAATAATCCCTCTCCGATTGTTGAGTGTTTAATCCAAAATTCATCGCCAATTTTAAATCTACTGTTCCCGCTTGGATCAATAACTTTAAACAAGGATGAAGTTTCGTTCTCTTTTTTCCTTTGAAGGATTACTCCACCGGTTTGCGTGTTTCTAATTTTCATGATTTTATAATTTTATAAATTTCTCTGTTTGAATTAAAGATGTCCAAGTTAATATATTCATACTTCATTTCTTCCGCTTCGTCTTGGGTGAGTCCTGAGCATAATATTATTCCGGTTGTTGTGTTGATTATGTGGTAAAGGTCCATATTATTTCTTTATTAGCTCAATTGCTTTACTTATAAACTCACTTACATCTTTGCCTCCAATTAAATAATCTCCTTGAATATCGTATATGTAAGGCCCAAATTTTGCTTTTGTGGCATTGTTAATCTGAAATTCATTCAGGTTGGCAAAAATAAAATTAATGATTTGTTTTTTTAGTTCGTTGTGCATGATATTAATTAAAAAAGGCGTTATAAATACGAGTTAATTGCTTGTCGTTCATTCTCTCGAGGTCCAGCATGTTAATTGTTGCATCCTCGGTTGTTTGGTCTGATTCTTTAAAGAAGGTTCCAAACTGATTTAAAATTTCGTTTCTTGTTTTCATGATGTAAAACTATCTGCATTCATTATATTATTGTAAGTTGTCCCGATGTACTTTGCTGCTTCATCTAAGGTAGTAAAATAACTATCGTTATAACTATCTTTAGGAGACACTTTATAAGCTCCTGTATCAATCACTAGAGTTATAACATAGTGTTTATTCTCGTAGATTCTTTTTTTGGTTGCCTTGTATTTTGTTGTTACTATTCTCATTTTTTTTCTATTATTTGTCCTATGTGAAATTCATTTGTAAACATATCAATTACCCTTAGTGCCTCTTCTTTGTCATAAAATACTGCCGCTTTATCTCTCTCTAAGTAGATTGACTCGCTATAGATATTATTTTGCCCTAAATCCTTCGACTTAATTATATCGCTATGATACATTGTAGCCCACTCGCCATTTACTTTGGTTCGCCACTTTATTATCGCTCGACCAGAATTAGTGTTCTTAATCTTCTTAGGTAATTTATCAGGTGGATATGGGATATAATCTTCAAGTCCATTGTCAGCCATAAACTTACTTGCAACCTCACAAGATATTTGGTGAAAATCTAATCCCTCAGTCACACATAAACTCCGCAACATATCTCTCTCAGCAATATAGTCTTGACCATCACTTGTAATATAATTTACAATTTCTTCGACATAGTCCGAAAGGAAATATGTATTAGTCATCCTAATCAGTCTATTGAAGAAAGCTTTGCACCTATACTCTAATGATACATTTCTGACAAGAAGTAAACTTACCTCATAACTATATGAGCCGTCACTTAATCGAGTTGTACTTAATCCTTTTGCTTGACAATTAATCCCCTCGTACTTTAAAAAATCAAGTACATCATACGCTGAATTTGGCAAATTAAATGTTGCCTTATAGTTATGCTGGCCTCTTGCTCCCGCCTCTTGACCTTTTGTTAGAACATAGCTCACTGCTTGTCTAATGGCTAACGCCTCTGCTTGTTTGTTAATTTCTATCATTATTTTTTAATTATTTCGTAAAAATCTGTGTGTGTTAAAAAATGATTCCAATCGTTATTGGTGTTATATTCGTTCTCACGAAATTCATCAAGACTAAACCTATAGGTTCTATATTTACTGCCATTTTTATAAATAGTAAATGTCCGATTCCTTTTGTTACTCGTCACTCTATACTTTTCCATAACTTAAACTGCAATTATCCAATCTGTAACTCCCCAATTAATACTTGAAGATACGGTATATCCTTTGCCCCTTAGCCTTGATGCGACTTGTGGCATATACATATACTCCTCGACTGACCAACTATATGAGGGTGCATCTTTGCACGTCTCAAACTTTGTAGTTAGATTGCCCCCACCTAATTGACTCTCTAGCCTATTCATTAGATTTAAAATGAACTGCTCTTTTTCTTCTTGTGGTGTTAGAACCACTTGTACTTGATTTTCCATTTTTTATTTGATTTAATATTTCTTGTTCTATTTGTTTGACATAATATAAATTATAAGGTTGGTAATACACCATCTTTTCCGTAAAATAAAACTCCACCATCATTACCCTCATCATCACAAGAGAGAATACAACTTGTTCCATCGTTTAAAAAGAAACAAACAGGTCGTTTATACCAACCCATCATTTCCATTTCCTCATCGTTAAGATAACGAACTTCGGTAATTGTTTTACCTTCAAGGACTTTCTTTGCTTCGTCAGTCCATTGTTTTAAAATTTTTGGTTCTACTTTTGACATAATTATTATTGATTTTTAAATTCCGATACATAAACACTTAAAGCTATAAGGTCAAATTCTTCTTCTGATTCCGGTTCCGATCCACCTCTACTTTCATTGTGTTCTTCTAACCATTCTAAAAAATGATTCCTATTTTCAACTATTACTTCTAATTTTTGATTGTCCCCATTTCCGTAGATATCATTGTATCTTACGAGGTACATTGTTTTTGTCATAATTATTTCTTTTTTTCTCATTTGAATAAATTTTTAGCTTGGTTTAATAGTTCTTTATAATATTCTACTTTGTGAGGGGTGAAGTCATGAGCATAATTTAATTTTTGCTCATATTCACCTATTAACCTTTGGTTGTTTTCTTTAAAGTAAATTTTAAACTTTGTTAGTATTTCTTTTCTATATAGCATGGTGAAGATATTTAGATATTTTTGACGGCTGCCACAATTCCGCACATTTGCTACAACAATTCATATTATAGTCACGAAGATATATGGTGTCGGACTCTTCTAAACATGACTCGCAAAAGTCCGTAAAAGTTTGTTTAATGTCGTCCATATCTGAATAATAAAAATCTTTGTAGCTATCATAATTTTTAAAATTACTAATTTTCGCTGGTTTATAGCTATTATTTGAATACCAATTATCACCGTCCCAATGTCCGCTATCTTCATTTAAAATTACATGGCTGTTATCTGAATTTAAAACTACTATTTTACTGCCATAAATATAGTTTTCTAATAGTTCAATCATAGCCTTATTACTTTGCCAATCTTTGCCTAATTTCTTAAAAATTAGTTCGTTAAACGTAAACGTGTCACTTACTTTTTTATTTAGTGGTTTAATGTCAATCATACCGTTATGAATAAAGGCCGTATCTTTATTAATTTTAAACGGGTGGCAATTTGTTAAATCTATTTTGCCGCTCGTTGAAATTCTGAAATGAATAGCAAATTTCGAATCTTTGTTTAATTTCCTTTGCTTTATATATTCATTATAGAATACCCGAAAAGACTTGAGTTCTTTAAAAATTTGTAGCCCGTTCGAGTCATTATAGATTAATCCAGCTCCGTGAGGATTTGAGTTCCAACAAGTCTGTAGAGTTTCCTTACTTAATGTTCCTTTTAAATTTAATATTGCTATGCACATAATTTTGATTTGTTTAACTTGTTTAATTTGTTTTCAGTTTGTTTAATGTCTTTTAATGTAGAGTAAACGTCCGTATAATTTATAGTCCTGTCTACTAATTTTTTATACTTTTCGTCCGAATATACAATTTTCAATAATTTTGTTAATTTACTATCTTCATTCAATAACATACCAATAACGGAGGCGCTGCCCTTACGACTATTTTTAAACATAAATTGTAATAATTCAGTCCTAAAAATTAACGTATCTAAATTAGGGACGGCCGAAAATATACGAATTTCTAATATACCGTTCCTTTTGGTGAAATTAAACGCGCTGTATCGTTCCATGTCGTTTAATTCTACTTTTTTAGCTTTGCAGTATGTATTTTCAATACGTCCATAATACATTGCAAATATTAAGGGGGCATAACCTTTGATTAGTTCGAATACTTCAATATTTGTTAAGTCCTGAATACTTATATTAATATGGCCGCCACATGAACGCGAATAATCCGCGTTTATAAAGTCCTTAATTTCGCTGGTATCTTCTTTAAAAGTTTTTAAATCCATCAAGTCATATACTGCACTAACCATCTCAAACCCCGTTTGACTATCCAAACTGCCGTCCCGCTCCGCGTCCCAACCAATTTCGCGTAATTTGTCAAAATTAGTAAAATTTGAATCTTCTTTTTCAATCTCGAATCCTATTCTATATTTACTATTTTCGTTCTTAAAATCAATATTTGAATCATGGTAGTTTTTTAATCCTTTTTTATTTTCGGGCATATTATCCGAATCCGAATAATAGCAATTGTCAATATCTGAATAATAACAATTGTCCTGTAGTTCATAATCTCCTGAATCTTCGCAATAACAAACGTCATCTGTAGAATATAAATTTCCGCTAATGTCGGTTAAATTATGATAGTCAAATGAATCTTCATGGTAGTATTCGTCCCTATAGATAAGATAATTATCGTCTGAACTAAAATATCCCTCGTTATTTCTATAGTAGTAGCCATAAATTAAATTCTCTATATAGTCATAACATTCGTCCTTATCGTTATAACCAATATTTTCGGGCATATCTTCAGAATCTAGCCAATATATTTTATCGAATTTATTATAACCGCAAGTATTTTTATCAAATAAAATACCAGAATCTAATTTGCATAAATCTAAATCTTCAATAATTAATCCGCCTTTTAATAAGTCCTTAAATTCGTCCCTATCTTCGCATAAATTATCATTATAATAAAATTGATAACTTTCTAGCTGGATTCTAAATAATTTACTTTTCATAATTAATAATTTTGAAAACTTAAAATTAAGACAGTTACCAGAATAGCAGTAACGAAAAATAAACATAGTCCAATTTCTAATAAATAGGTTGGATTCTTTTTTGCATGTAATTTAATTTTTTGTATCATTATGTTTAATTGTTTTGTACTAACTGCATTACAAACCCAAGACCAAAAACAAAAAACCGTGCCAAACCCCGCAAACAAAGGAAACCGACAAACCGTGCCAAACTCTAAAAATCCAGTAAACAATACACTAAAATAAACAATAATAGACACCACCACCGGAACCCCTGAAAACAAAGGAACAAACAAAGGTTAAAAAGAGATCAAAAACCCAATAAAAAGGACATAAAAAAACCTTTGCTAATACCATGCCAAACTACACCAAAAACCACCAATAAAGCTATTTAGAATAGTTCTACATAACAACAACATAACGGAAAAGAAAAAAAATAATTTTTAACAAAATAAACCCGCAACCCAATAGCAGCCAAGAAAAAAAGATAAAAAGAAATTTAATATTTTCAGGATCAAAGTAAAAAAGAAAGTTTAAAAGGAGATTAAAAGGAGGTTAACCCCTCTCCAGTACCATGCAAACCACCCCTAAAAACACCCAAAACATAAGCATAAGCTAATTTCGTCACCGCATGGAGACAAAGTAAACCCAACAAACGACAACAAACGGATAAAGTTATATAATCTATATTATGTTAACTAGGATTAAATTAAAACAATCCAGCACAATAAGAGACAAGGCAAAGGATGTAGTTTATTTGGCCCGTGTTCAATTATCTACCTTTGCCCCTACATAGATAAAGAACGGTATATATAAGTTATTAAAACGCTTGTATGTAATTATTTTGCAAAATGTAATGATATAAACACCATCCAACAACAGAACCGCGGCACCTTCACAGCACTCGGGAAGGTAAAACCTGAAAATTTAAAGGGAAAAGATAAAAACGAACCCCCCCCCAGATCAAAAAAAATTGATTTTTATTTTTGGGCCACGTTTGTAATACGGGGGGTTAACCTCACATATCTATCTATCTCATTATTTTTTTATCTATCTCTTGAATTATTTGTAATATAAGTGTTTTATATTTGTGGTTATGAATGATAGCATATTGCATAGTGAGTGTAAGTGTATAATTTGTACTGGTGAGTGTAACACAGATTAGTATGGAGAATATACCAAAATCTGCAAGTGGGAGTGATGTTATTAAGATAACATACTCTATACAAATTCAGCACATACTTGACCATTTTGATGAATTAGAAAAAAGATTTACAGACGAATGCGAGTAGGAATTATAACTCCAGACAGAGGGGATAGGCCTTTGTTTATGGAGCAGTATTATAGGATGATGGATAGGCAGACTTTAAGACCTGAGGTTATAGAGGTTGTTGATTATGCTCCTGTTAGTGATGATTGTGATATAACGCCTAGGTATAGGTATGGTTATGATAAGCTTAGAAATTGTGGTTTAGATGTTATTTTGTTTATAGAAAGCGATGATTGGTATAGTCCTTGTTATATTGAGGTTATGGTAACAGAATGGGATAAGGCAGGGAGGCCTGATATATTTGGGCCTAATTATACGATATATTATCATTTGGGTTTAAGGAAGGATTTTGTTTTTCGTCATGCAAGTAGAAGTAGTATGATGAGTACGTTAATTAAGGCGGATTTAGAATTGACTTGGCCTGCTGATGATTATCCTTATACGGATAGTCATTTATGGACTAATGTTAAGAATAAGTTAACGTTTTTACCTAAGGAAATAATTTGTTTGGGTATTAAGCATGGGGTTGGTAAGGTAGGTGGGAGATTCCATACTGATATGTTAGGTATGTATAAGGAGAATAAGATTAGTTTAGAGAAGGTTGCTGGGGAAGATTATTGGTTTTATGATGGTATTCAGACTCCTAAATTGAGTTAAAAGGGTAGTTTGTTTTACGTTGAGAAAGTTCTGTAAAAATTCATCTATTACAAATGGTTCTTCATCTTTCCAATCAGCATCCATATAACCGTTTTTAGTTAGCTATATTAAAGTAGTTTCTGACAACTTTACATTTGCGGTTTTGGAAGTACTCAATCGGCTTATTATCTTCAATAGAAAAGTTTTCATACTCAGAAATGAATCGTTGCACTTGTTCAGGTTTCCATCTAATAGAAGCTGCTGCATTTTTGAACTTATCCTTTATGTCTAAACGTATCATCGAGTAATGGTGTAACATTATTTCATGTTCTGAAAATAGTTTCCAATTTTTACAAGTATTTACTTTTACAGACGGGTCTACAAGTACCGGAGTTTTAACATTACTTTCTACCTGAGTATTAGTATGCAATTTGATAATAAAAGGCATATAATAATCTTCTATTGGGGTAATTTGATAAATAGGATTTCTATAGTAGGTGAACATTTTGGTATAACTAATATCATAATCCTTATCTATTACTTGCTGTTTAACGTACGCAAACTGATTTTTATCATAAAAATGGTCACAAGCTGATAAAATAATATGTGAAAACCCCTTGTTCTTTGCAGTTTTAATCATTAGGTTATGTTTGCATACTTCATTTAATTTGGTTCCAAGGGCAAGATTAGGTTCGTATTTAACAATAGTTATCTTTTCATGAGTAAACTTGTCAATCGGAAATGCGGTTTTGTTGCCTTTATTTGAAATCTCCTGATAGCAAATAATAATTCCATCCACTAAGTCTATATGATTAGCAATAGACTGTTCAAGTAATTCGTGGGTAAAAACAGTGTAAGCTAAACAGAGTTTCATTAGGAGTTCGGATTATTTAATTTATAAAACTTTGCAGGATTCCCCATCCACACTTGCCCTCCAGGTATATCTTTTACAACAGCACTTCCTAGCCCAACTATTGAGTTGCTCCCAATTATTATTCGGTTTCTAACGGTTGCGCTGAGTTTGATTTTAACATTATCTCCAATATTTGAATATCCTCCAAGTACAACATTTGTGCATATTTCGCTGTTATTACCTAATGTTACATTGTGTCCAAAGTGGCTATGCGCCATTATAATATTCCCATTACCAATTAAAGTAAATTCATCTTCATTAAACGGTCTCTGAATGGTTACAAGCTCCGAAATAACATTGTCATCTCCGATAACCACACCTCCTTTAAATTCAGATGGATTCACATTTCGCATTTCTCCATTTGAACCAATAACCGAGTATGCCCCGATTATATTATTCCTTCCAAGCGTTACGCAAGGATAAATAATAGCAGTGGAATGTATCCAGTTGCCGTTTAGATTTATAAATCCGTGTTCTTCTAAGTTATAAAGTTCCATAATTATTAAATATTAATTTCCATTGATTATATGCTTCGTTTGCCCATTTATTAGCTTGATTCCCTTCGCCTGGAAACCAATCGGGTGAGCCAAACCCTTTTTTCTTCCCCATTAATATATCAGGATGTAATTCATCAATAAATGCAGCTTTTAAGATTCGTTTCTCTATTTTAAACTCATTTGGTAATGTTAAACAGAAATCTACCAAGTCATTATCAAGGAAAGGAACCCTTACTTCAAGTGTATGCGCCATACTCATTCTATCGGTAACAAGCAGTACGCCTTCTAAAAAGTGTTCAGCATCGAATTTAAACCTATTTTCCAAAGTGTCGTAACCATATATAAGGTTAAATAGTGTCTTGCAAAATTCAGAATCGTTTTTTGTGCGATTTACAACATCATAATAATTTGGTTCGGAATATCTCCAAGGGTACCCGCCAAATAATTCATCTGCACCTGCGCCATCAAAAACTACTTTATGCCGGCATGAAACATCAGAAAATAATCTATAATTACTCCAACAAGCACCAACCCTAAGGTCTTCTAAGTGGTAAATTGTTTCTTCAAAGTTTTCTATCCAAGAAAGTAAAACTAAATTAGGGTTTCTTCCTGATGCCATCGCCAATTCGGTTTCATCTTCGATAAACGGGCCAATGTACCCAACGCAAAAAGTTTCTATTTCTTTTGGTAATTGAGATGCGATAATATTACTGTCTATCCCCCCGCTTAAACAACTTGCATAAGGAACTTCCTTTGGTATCATTCGGTTTATAGCCTGTATAACAAGTCGTTTAACTTCGTTTTTAGCTGTCTCAAAATCCATTGGAGTAGGCTTAAACTCCCATGCCCAATATTTTGTGGTTTGATTAGTGTTTAGATTCCAAATAGTACCTTTATCCATTTTGCAGATTCTATCAAACAATGTTTCGTTCGTGAACACATTATTGAAAGTAAGCCACTGTTTTTTTGCTGATTCATTAATAGAAAACTTATATGCCGGATGTTGTAATATTGGTTTGATTTCAGAAGATACAATTATCATATTATTATCTTCATAGTAATATGCGGGCTTAATACCGTATCTATCCCTAAAAACATAAACTTGGTCCTCGGGAGAAATAGCGACAATAACAAACATACCATTTAATTGTTTTACGAAATCTACTCCGTACTTTTCAAGTCCTTGCGCTAAAACACTATTTTCAACTCCTTCAAAACCTAATTCTTTGTAATTGTAAATTTCGCCATTTAAAAATATCCTCCATTGGTGGTCTGATCCGTGTATGTTATTTTCCCTGTCGGTAATGGCAAGCCTATTATACCCAACGGAGCAATTATCGTAATAACGAATAGTCCGAAAATCGTGCCCACGATGCGACATGGTATCAAGCATTTTATTCAAATGATAGTTGCCTGTCTTGTTTTTATAATATACTACTGCAAGCCCACACATATTAACAAGAGTAAGTATCGGTTAAATCATCGGTTTCACCTGCAAGTGATTCTAAATATTCAGGAGTTTTATATACCCAAATTTCGTATACCCCCCCGTCTTCAGTAGATACATATTTAAAATCGTGCTTTACAAACCCGTACTTAGTGTAATTGTGCTTATAGTAAAAATTCTTTTTAAAGGAATTTGTTTCGGCTAAAACTATGGCTTTATTTGCCATTACTTGCATTGCACCAATTATATTATTAATGTCTTTTATGTGGTCAAGTACAGAGCAGGTAAAAACAACATCAAACTTTCGTAATGGGAAATGCCTTTCATCTCCGCGAATAACACTATCTACACCGTTTAAATGGGACTGGAGTACATTAATGATACTTATGTCTAAACCACATGTTTCAATATCGATATTGTGAGATTTTAATAATTGAAGGTTTTTACCTGAGCCACAGCCAAATTCAAAGGCAGATGTCGGATCAACAGATAATAATACGTCTACTAATTCAAAATCAAGTTTGTCAAGTACATTATCGGCTTGGTAGTTTTCGTAAAATTGTTTCGGGTCGGCTATCTTCATTTTATTCAAAAATATAAGGGAATTTCATTTTAATTATTTCGGTATCTATGTGGATAGTATTATCCCACAATTCAAAAGGTGTCATATTGGTAGAACTTTTTATGTCTAAGGCATAAACATTATTTTGCTTTAAAGAAAATACCTTGGTCGTATGAGGGGTATGTTTAAGTTTCTCTTGGATAGACGTATCAAGTATTTTGCTATGCCTAGCTTCCCAAGGTTGCCAGTTCCATAAATTTAAAAGTCGCTTAGAAATAAGTCTACCTGCGCCACATGTATGACCCTTCCTGTATGCTTCACGATACCCACCCCAATACGAAGATTTGCCACTTGTTGTATCGTAAAAGTAAAAATCTAACACACCGATATAATCAACCCTATTTTCCATTGACTCTTTATAAAGATACATTAACTCAGGAGTTATTACATCATCAGAACCTACACCAAGGATATAATCTACGTTTAATGTTTTAGCTAACATTACGGTTGAGTTCATTTTTATAGATAATGGGTCATTAACAATTTCTAAATACCAAAATTCGTGTTTTAGAACCATAGATTTAGATTTTTGGCCTTCGCTTCCGGCCACAATAACTTCAAACTCGATGTCGGGGCAATTTTTAATAAGATTATGTATGCCTTTCGCAAACATCTCGAATATTTCGGGGCGTTTCCATACGGCAGTACAAATAGCAACTCTTAATTTAGTTTCCGACATATTATATGTTAAGGTAATTTATAATGCGTCTAAGCAATGGAACATGTAGCTTTGGTACGTCTTCTAAGTTTTTACCTGCACGTTCTATTGCCTCAGCAATTTCAACATCAGATAACAACAACGTAGCGGTAATCCCGTTATCAAACTCTACATAAACCGCATTGTAAGATAATGCTGAACCAAATTTCCTTTTATGGTTTGATACTTTTTTAAGTTGACCTAATTTTATTTTCATGGTTTTTTAATTTCTCCCAAAATAATATTTATTCCTGCCATAATTCTGCGATGTGCAGTAGAGCACCTAAATGATTGAACATTTTTATAACCCAAAGCTTCTGCTATCATAATTTGATTTAATCGGTATTTTTTTACGTGCTCGTATACCATATACAGATTACAAATATATAAAATAATAAGCAATTACTAACTTATTTCATATATTATGCAAATATTTTTACCAATTAACATATAATCAAACGCAAATATTTTACTTTTGAAGTAATCAAATATAAATAAAATGGAAATTTCAAAAGAAACACCTAAAGAAGTTATCGGTCAATTAACCGAGCAGGAATTAACTCAATTGCAAAATTCAAACAACGAAAGAATAAGAATAAAAATTCATATCGGTGATTTAGAATTACAAAAACAAAGCACTATAAAGCGTTATGATGAATTAGTTTACGAATCAAAAGTATTTGAGCAGAAAATCATAAAGAAACACGGGGAAAATGCCGTTGTAAATATCCAAACAGGCGAAGTAACAAGTGGAAATTAGAAAATTAACTGTTGGTCCAGATTACAAAGACGGAATGCACTATTCGGTAGGGCAAGAAGTCCTTGGCGGAAGCAATAAGATTCACTTAATAAAAAGAGAACCTGAAACGCTATCGGTAGAGATATGGATTATAAATAAACTAAGCGAAGTTGTGCTATGGAAAGAATTTACATACTCGGTGCCCAAATCTATAGAATTTAACATTGACTTTTAAACATGAGAAGTCCTGATAATTTTATAGTAAAGCCAATTGGAGGGAAACGTTACGATAATACTACAAATATTGCAGGTGTAGAATTAATAACAAGCGTTTCTGAGGAAGACCACTTGGCGTCTAATAGATTTGCCGAAGTAATAGAATTACCCATTGGATATAAGGGTAATATTGAAAAAGGTGCAACACTAATAGTCCACCATAACGTTATGAAGTTTTATAACGACATGTACGGTCAACGCAAAAGTTCAGGTTCGTTTTTAAAAGATGATTTATTCATTGTTAACGATGATCAGTTTTTTGGATATAACAATGGGAACGGTTGGGAAGCCCAAGGTAGATATTGCTTTGTAAAACCTATTCCCGTTATCGATAATTTAAGCATTAAGAAACACATTGACGAAGAACCGTTAATTGGCGTAATAAAATACAGTAATGAGTATCTAGAGTCCAAGGGAGTGGTTGCTGGAGATAAGGTTTGTTTCAAGCCTGAATCTGAATATCCTTTTATAGTTGACGGAGAGAAACTATATCGAATGTTTGACCATCAGATCGTAATTAAACTATGAAAACTACAGAAGAGTACAAGCAGTTAATTATTGATGCTGGCAGAAAGGGCGTAGAGGAACTGATAAAAGTCATCGAAGAGCCGATTATAACAAATACTGAAGATGATGTTAGTTCGGATAGGTTAAAAAACGCAGCGCAATGTAAGAAAATAGCCGTGTTTGATGCTTTTGATATACTTACCCGGATAGACGCCGAACAACTTAGTTTAACAGAAGGAACATTATCACATTCATCACAGGGATTTGCAGAACGTAATTCAAAAGGAAGATAATATAATATTTTCGGTTTTACCCGATTATATAGACAAGAGCATTATACAAAGACGTAATGCTACAAATTCATGGAAATTCGGATACGATGAAAAATACGATGTTGTAATAATTTCTAAAAATGGCGAAATAGGCGAAATTTACAAAATACAAAACTTAATAATAGCCTTACCAAAAGAACCTAAATCAATTTATTCACGAAGTAAAAAAAGAGAAGACCAGTATTGGGAAAGAGAGATACCTCCACCTGAATTAAGTAGAATAAAATCAATGAGCCAATGGAACGATGCTCCTGCGGCATTTAAAAATAATTGGTTGCCATACATTGACCAACAATTTGATTGCAGAGAGCACGGGTTTTGGTTTAAAAATAATGGAGTTTCCACTTACCTAACAGGACAACATTGGTTTTATTTACAGGTTGCAAGCATTGATGTTGGTTATCCTGATTTTCGTGAAGCCAACAGAATAAAATACATACACTGGGAGGCGTGCAAGGCAGATGACAGGTCGTTTGGACAAATCTACACAAAGATAAGAAGGTCGGGGCACTCATTTGAAGCGTCCTCTGATGCAATAGAAACAGGAACGTTAGCAAATAATGCCCGTATAGGATTACTTTCTACAACGGGAGCCGATGCAAAAAAAATGTTTACCGACAAGGTTGTTCCAATCAATAATAAATTGCCTTTCTATTTTAAACCTATTATGGATGGTATGGATAAACCTAAAACAGAATTATCCTACAAAGTACCTGCAAGTAAAATAACTAAAAACAATATGTATTCGGCAGGTAATGTCGGAACAGAAGGGCTTGATACTACAATAGATTGGAAAAGTACAGATGACAACTCGTATGACGGTGAAAAGTTAATATTCTTATCAATAGACGAAGCGGGTAAATTCTTAAAACCGATTAGCCTTTTAGGGTTATGGCGTGTTCACAAAACCTGTTTGCGATTAGGAAGTCGTATAATTGGCAAATGCAAAATGGGCTCTACTGTAAACGCACGCAAAAAGGGCGGAGAAGAGTTTAAGAAGATGTATGAAGATTCCGATGTGCTTAATAGAAATGCCAACGGACAAACTAAATCGGGATTATACTCTTTGTTTATTCCTATGGAGTGGAATATGGAAGGGTTTATTGATAAATACGGTATGCCTGTTCTTAGAAAGCCATACACTCCTGTAATGGGAATAGATGGAAAGCTAATTAAAAACGGAGCAATAGATTATTGGGAAGCAGAAGTAGATTCATTAAAAAGTGACTCAGACGCTTTAAATGAATTTTACAGACAGTTTCCAAGAAGTATTTCTCATGCCTTTAGGGATGAAAGTAAGGCTTCATTATTTAATTTAACTAAAATTTATCAACAAATTGATTATAACGATTCAATAATAATAGACCATCACGTTACAAAAGGGTCGTTTACATGGAAAGATGGTATTAAAGATACAACGGTAATTTGGTCTCCCGATATTAGAGGTAGGTTCTTAGTAGGGTGGTTGCCTCCAAGACATTTACAAAATAGAGTGATTAGAAAAGGCGATAGGTGTATGCCTTGTAATGAGCATTTAGGAACATTTGGGTGTGACCCTTATGATATATCAGCAGTAGTTGGCGGTAGGGGTTCTAATGGCTCACTACACGGAATGACTAAGTTCCACATGGACGAAGCACCTGTAAATGAGTTTTTCCTTGAGTATATAGCAAGACCACAAACAGCAGAAATATTTTTTGAAGATGTGCTTATGGCATGTGTTTTTTATGGTATGCCTATACTTTCAGAAAATAACAAACCAAGGCTGCTTTATCATTTTAAAAATAGAGGGTATCGCGCCTTTAGTATGAATAGACCCGATAAGAAATTTGCTAAACTATCAGCAACAGAAAGAGAGCTTGGAGGTATACCGAACTCGTCTGAAGATATTAAGCAATCTCACGCGAGCGCAATAGAAACCTACATAGAAAAACATGTTGGATTTGACATGTCAGGAACATACAGAAGTAGTGACCAAATAGGCTCAATGCTTTTTAATAGCACTCTTTTAGATTGGGCAGGATTTGATATAAATGACAGAACAAAGTTTGACGCCTCTATTAGCTCAGGATTATGTATTATGGCAAACCAAAAACACGAGTATTTGCCGGAAGTAAAAAATGAGAAAATAAGTATTAATTTTGCTAAATATAATAATGAAGGTTCATCGTCTAAAATAATAAGAAACTTATGAAAGAGGTAGAAATAACTATTCCTACAACCGTTTTTCCAAATCAATTTGTGTCTGACACAGAGAAAGCAACTGTAGAATACGGATTAATGATTGGAAATGCTATACAGTGGGAGTGGTTTTCAAAAGACCAAGGAAGTTGTAGATTTTATGACCGAATGGGAAGGTACCATAGACTAAGAATGTATGCAAGGGGGGAGCAGTCTATAGAAAAATATAAAAGCGAAATGGCGGTTGATGGTGATTTGTCTCACCTAAACTTAGACTGGACACCTGTTCCAATTATACCAAAGTTTGTAGATATAGTTGTAAATGGGATGTCCGATAGGTTATTTAAAGTAAAAGCATTTTCCCAAGATGCAATGTCTCAAGCCAAAAGAAGCAAATATCAGGATATGGTAGAGGGGCAAATGGTAGCTAAAGATATTTTAACAAGTATCCAAAATACTACAGGGGTTGACCCTTTTGTTATGCCTCCAGACCAATTACCTGCAAGCGATGAAGAGTTAAGTCTTTATATGCAACTTCATTATAAGCCTGCAATAGAAATAGCAGAAGAAGAGGCTATAAATACAATACTTGAAGAAAATAAATGGTATGACGTAAGAAAGCGAATTGATTACGATTTAACAACAATAGGAGTAGGTGTATGTAAGCATGAATTTCTGCCAGGTGCAGGGGTTGAAGTGTGTTATGTAGACCCCGCTTATATAGTTAATAGCTATACAGAAGACCCTAATTTTGGGGATGTGTTCTATTGGGGAGAAGTAAAAACGGTTCCTATTACAGAACTTTACAAAATAGACCAAAGTTTAACACCCGAGGATATTGAAAAAATATCTCAATATTCACAAAGCTGGTACGACTACTATAACTCATCTCAGTATTACGATAATAGTGTATTTAGAAAAGACACTTGCACGCTGCTTTATTATAATTACAAGACTTCAAAAAAAGTAGTTTTTAAGAAAAAAATACTTGAAGGCGGTGGTTCTCGTGTAATTCAAAAAGATGACCAGTTCAATCCGCCTGTAGAAATGATGGAAGAAGGTCGTTTTACTAAAATAGAAAAAGTAATTGACGTTTGGTATAACGGTATAATGGTTATGGGTACCAATATAGTTCTTAAATGGGAATTAGCTGAAAATATGGTTAGACCAAAATCCGCATCACAACATGCTCTATCAAATTATATAGCGTGTGCCCCAAGAATGTACAAAGGAAATTATGAACCTTTAGCTGGAAGGATGATTCCATTTGCTGACCTAATTCAAATTACTCACTTGAAGTTACAGCAAGTTGTAGCTAAAGTTGTTCCTGATGGTGTATTTATAGATGCCGATGGTATAAACGAAGTAGATATGGGCGAAGGAGGAACATATACTCCCGAAGACGCATTAAGACTGTATTTTCAAACAGGTAGTGTTGTAGGGCGTAGCTATACATCCGATGGCGAATTTAATAATGCAAGAGTTCCAATAACACAACTTACATCTAATTCGGGCGCAAGTAAGTTACAGATGCTTATTGCTAACTATAATCACTACTTAGGTATGATTAGAGATGTTACAGGATTAAATGAGGCAAGAGACGGCTCTACTCCTGACTCAAACGCATTAGTTGGAGTACAAAAATTAGCAGCAGCAAACTCAAACACAGCAACACGACACATTTTAGATGCAAGTTTATCTATATTCAGGTCACTGTCTGAGGCTTTAACATATAGAGTTGCGGATATACTTGAGTACTCGGATTTTAAAGATGATTTTGCTAATAAAATTGGTAAATACAATGTCTCTATTTTAAACGATATTAAAGACTTGTACGCATCTGATTTTGGTATATTTATTGAAGTAAGTCCCGATGAAGAAGAAAGAGCTCAATTAGAAGCTAATATCCAAGTTGCACTTGCACAAAAAAATATTGATATTGAAGATGCTATTGATATAAGGGAAATTAAAAACCTTAAACTTGCAAATCAACTCTTAAAAATGAAACGTCTTAAAAAGCAAGATCAAGCTGAAAAGATGGAAATGCAAAAACAAGCAATGATTTCTCAACAGCAATTAAAGTCTCAGGAAATGGCATCTCAAACGGCTATGCAAAAAATACAACTTGAAACACAGGCTAAAATCCAAATCATTGAAGCGGAATCTAACTTTGATATAAGAACCCTTACAGCCGAAGCGGAACTTAAAAAAGGGTTGATGGCAGAAGAGTTTAGTTACAATATGCAATTGGCTGGCATAGAAGCTAATTCAATTTCGTCAATAAATAAACAGAAAGAAGACGCTAAAGACAAGAGAATAAACATCCAAAGTTCAAATCAATCAGAACTTATTAACCAAAGAGAATTAAAGTTACCACCAAAGAGATTTGAGTCTAATTATGATAATAAACAAGATATATCTTTTAATGACGTAGGGCCACTTTAAAATCTACTTAACATAATATTAAAAATAAAGTATAATTTTGTAACCAATTAAATAAAATATAATCCAATGGCAGAATTTAAAGTAAGAAGCGTGGAAGAACCATCAGAGAAAAGTCAAGCGCAAATTGAAGAAGAATTATTAGTAAAACATACTGCTAGTGATACAACTGAAACCGCTGAAGTAATAACACCTGAAAAAAGTGTTATTGACACGCCAAATGTAATTGAACTTAAAGATGAAGATGTACTATCATATTTAGGTAAAAAATTTAATAAGCAAATCACATCATTTGATGAACTTGTTAAAGAAAAAGAAAGTGAGATATTGCCAGAAGACGTATCTGCATTTTTAAAGTACAAAAAAGAAACAGGCAGAGGGATTGATGATTTTGTTAAATTAAATCGTGATTTCAGTAAAGTGGATAGCGACTCTTTAATAAAGGAGTATTTCACTTTAAAAGAAGAAGGGTTGGAGCCTGAGGATATTGAATTAATGATGAATGAATTTAGTTTCGATGAGGATATTGATACAGATGAAGAAATAAATAAAAAGAAACTAGAAAGAAAAAAGACCTTAAATAAGGCAAAGAAATTCTTTAACGAACAAAAGGAACAATACAAGTTGCCGCTTGTGTCAAGTGAGGCATCTGTTCCTAATGAAGAAAAAGAAGAATTTGCATTATACAAACAATATATCCAAACCTCCAAAAACGAGCAGGATGCCAACACGAAAAAAGCACAATGGTTTGACCAAAAGTCAAATGAGTTATTCAGCAATGAATTCAAAGGTTTTGAGTTCAAAATTGATGATAACAAAACATTAAAGTTTTCGCCTGGTGATGCAGCAGAATTGAAATCACTTCAATCTACTCCATTAAACTTTATTAATAAGTTTATGGACGAGAGTGGGTTGATTAAAGATGCAGCAGGTTATCACCGAGGGTTATCAATGGCAATGAATCCTGAAAAGTATGCTAAGTTCTTTTATGAACAAGGTATATCGGATGCAACAGAAGGAACTATGGCAAATATTAAAAACATTAATATGGGCGAAAGAAGAGTTCCTCAGAGCATTTCTCAAAGTGGAGTTAAGGTAAGGGAGGTAAACCAAGAATCCGGGAACGGATTGAGAATTAAAAGTATTAGAAAAGTTTAACCAAATTAATTAAAAAAAAATGAGTGTATTAGCAACCCCAGGGTACCAATTACAGCCAAGTGCTGAACAGGTAGCCCTTTCAACAAATTATATTACCAATTTCGACTTTTTGAATCAGTACCTACCTGATACATACGAGAAGGAATTTGAACGTTATGGTAATCGTACAGTAGGAGGATTTTTAAGAATGGTTGGAGCCGAAATGCCATCTAACTCTGACATGATAAAATGGGCAGAACAAGGACGTTTGCATACCAAGTATACAAACTGTTCTACAAGTGGAGCAATTAATGCAGATTCGGCTACTATCACAGTAAGCGATACAGGTGTTACAGCAATTGCAATTCGCGCAGGACAAACCGTTTATATCTCCAAAAACTCAAACGGTGAAGCAAACAAAGGTATTGTAACGTCAGTAGACACTACTTATAACACATTTGATGTTGCTTATTATGAAGCTGGCGGACAAACATTTATCGTATCTTCAACTGTTACAGTTTGGGTATATGGTTCTGAATTTAAAAAAGGAACCGAAGGAATGATTGGTTCTTTAGAAGCTGAAGATGAGTTTTTTGAAAATTCACCAATTATCCTTAAAGATAACTATTCTGTGAATGGTTCCGATATGGCTCAAATTGGTTGGGTAGAAATAACTACTGAAAACGGAGCTACAGGTTTCCTTTGGTATTTAAAATCAGAGCACGAAACACGTTTACGTTTTGATGATTATCTTGAAACATCAATGATTGAAGCTGTTCCTGCCGAAACTGGTTCAGGTGCTGCAAACGCATCTTTGAATCCTACTTACGGTAATAAAGGTTCTGAAGGTATGTTCTATGTTATCAATGATAGAGGAAACGTTTGGGGTGCGGGTAATCCGACCACAATGGCTGATTTTGATACTATCCTTTCCCGTATGGACAAACAAGGAAGCATTCAAGAGAACGTATTGTTTTTAAATCGTGCATTCTCTTTGGATGTTGATGATATGCTTGCAGCGCAAAATAGTTATGGTGCAGGTGGAACATCTTACGGATTATTTAACAACGACAAGCAAATGTCTCTTGACCTTGGATTTACAGGTTTCCGTAGAGGTTCTTATGACTTCTACAAGCAAGACTGGAAATACCTAAACGACCCTACAATGCGTGGTGGTTTGTTTTCGGGTGGAACAGCAGGTGTTGTTGGTACAGTAAATGGAGTTATGGTCCCTGCTGGTTCTACAACTGTTTACGATCAAGTATTAGGTAAAAATGCAAAACGTCCGTTCTTACACGTTCGTTACCGTGCATCTCAAACCGAAAATCGTAAGTACAAAACTTGGATTACTGGTTCTGCCGGTGGAGCTGCAACAAGTTCATTAGACGCAATGGAAGTTAATTTCCTTTCAGAACGTTGCTTATGTACTTTAGGTGCAAACAACTTTATGTTATTCCGTTACGGAGTGTAACAAATTTTTTATATGGCAGGGGGTGAAAATCCCCTGTCTTTTTTTAACTTTAATTTAATTAAATATAAATATGTCAACAGTAACACACACAGGCCCTAAGGACAAAAGCTATAGGCTTAAAAGTAAAACCGCTCCAAAATCTTTTATATTGGCAGCAAGAAACACTAAAAGTTTTTCATTATTGTATTTTGATGAAAAAAAGAACATTAATCGTCCATTGAGATATGCATTAAACCAAAAAAGCCCATTTGAAGATGAGCAGGATGGTGAGTTTATACTCGCACCGATTATCTTTGAAGATGGATTTTTAAATGTAGGAAGAACCAATCCTGTATTGCAGGAGTTTTTACATTATCATCCAGGTAACGGAAGTGTATTTGAAGAAATTGATGCAGAGAAAGATGCTAATAAAGAGATTGAAAAATTAGATTTAGAGGCAGATGCTATTATTGCAGCAAAGGGGTTAAAAATAGACCAAATGGAAAACCTTATACGTATACTATTTGGAAGAGACCCTTCAACAATGGACTCAGGAGTAATTGCAAGAGACATTAAGGTTTATGCAAGGAACTATCCAAAAGAGTTTTTAAGTACAATGAATGACCCTGAATTAACACACAAATCAAGCGTGCGTTCATTCTTTGATAAGAAATTCTTAGCATTTAGGAACAATCAAACAGCGGTTCATTTTAATTTTGCAACGAACAAAACAAGAATGCTTGCTATACCATTCGGGCAAGACCCGTATGATGCAACAGCTTCATTTCTTCAGTCTGACGAAGGGATTGAGATATTGAAAATGCTTGAAGTAAAAACAGCAGAATAAAGCAATAAATTATACATTTAAAAACTCTATCATTAATTTGATAGAGTTTTTTTTATTTTAGTATTGTATATTTAAAAATGTATTTGTAATTTTGAAGTGTTCAATAGTAGAAGTATTGATGCAAAAAAGGCTTTTCGTAGCACATTCTTAAGATATATCGAAAACCCATTAAGACTTCTACTCTTGATGGGTTTTTTGTTTATATGATAAAATTTAACACAACATAACACACTTATTTGATTTGGGTAGAGGCGTTGCTCCCATCTTTAATAGCATACAGGTATAACAAGCCTAAAGCCCAAGACGTAAGGGCAGCAATTTATTTTTCACGGGGAGGGGAGGTTTTTCTTTTTTGTTTCCCTTTTATCAAAGTGATTACACGTTTGTTTTCCCTTTGTTTTTTCTTTTAAAGCCTTTAACCTTACAGATAATAATATGAACAAAATGTACAACGACTACTACCAAAAAGAAAGCAGATGGTCAAAATTAACTCCCGAACAATGGAAGGTAATTTTAGATAATGAACAAAGGAGAATTTACAATTTGCCGAGTAACGCCGAAATAAAGTTAGTCAAATAAAACAATATAATTTTTTATTAAATTTAATATAACTTTGCTAAAAGATTTAGCAGATGATAAACTCAGTAAGGTCAACAGTATTATCAATACTTAATAAAAACAATTACGGTTACGTAAGCCCAGCAGATTTTAATTCTTTTGCTAAGCAAGCTCAATTAGAAATATTTGAAGATTATTTTTCTAATATAAATAAGCAAATAAACCTTGAAAATGTTCGACAATCAGGAACAGATTATGCGAACTTAGTAAAAATAATATCTGAAGGTATAGAGTATTTTTCATCTACTAATTTCCTTTCACACTTCGCAAATAACATATTTTACATGCCAAGCTTATCTACAACAGGAGATAATTGGTATGTGACAGGTAAAATTCTTTGTTATACAAATGAATTAGCTACAGGGAATACTTCATCAGTTGTAGTTAACCAATTAGTAGATACAGCTGGAGCGTTTACATCAAAAGGAATTGTAGCAAATGATATAGTTGTAAGTGTAAGCACAGGAGATATTGCGAGAGTAATTTCAGTAGTAAGTGCAACAGTCATTTCATTAACAGCAGATATATTTACTTATGCTCCTGAAGATTATTTAATCCTAGAATCAGCGTCTGTAAAAGAAGCAGAAAAAGTAACTCATGGCAAAGTGACTATGCTAAACACTTCTAATTTAACAATGCCAAATAACACTTTCCCGGCATACACATTAGAAGGCAGTTTAATTACAGTGTATCCTAGCACAATAGACGACAAAGGTAAAGTTTTGGCACAATACACACGTTACCCGTTAGACCCTAAGTGGACTTACGTTTCATTAAGTGGAGGCGAACCAAGTTTTGACCAATCTCAACCCGATTATCAAGATTTTGAATTGCCGTTAGAGGAGGAGCCTAATTTAATTATTAAAATACTTGCGTACTGTGGATTATCAATTAGAGAAACAGAGGTTTATCAGTTTGCTAAATTAGAAGAACGCGAAAATGACGCAAAGTAATATGAATACATTATAATAAAAACCATGGCATACATATCACAGTTTAAATATTATACTAATAACGGAGTTGCACCAACAGATGCTAATTTTGGCTCATATCAATATGTAAGTTTATTTGACATTGTAAATAACTTTATGTTGATGTATAACGGAAATCACTCCTTAGTTAATAACGAAGAAAGATTTAAGATTCTATTCCACGCTAAACGTGCAATACAGGAATTAAATTACGATGCTTTTAGAGAAGTTAAAACGCTTCAATTAACAGTAGCTGACGACCTTAGATTTATACTTCCTTCAAACTATGTAAATTGGGTTAGAATTTCCATGTATAAAGACGGTTATATTAGACCGCTTACTGAAAATATACAAGTCATGTCAACGATTCAGTACGAACAAGACATTAACGGAACTGTTATATTTGATATAAATGATAATGTAGTTTATATAGACCCGTCAAGATTAAATGAAGATAGATTAGATGGAGTTCAAAAGAGCATTTACTTAAATTCTTCAAATCCACAAAACGGAAATTTAGGATGGAATATTGATGGTGCGTGGTATTTTTCTTACACAATAGGTGCGAGATATGGCCTTAATACAGAAACTGCAAACTTTAATCCTACTTTTAGGGTAGATAATAAAGCAGGTGTAATTAATTTTTCTTCAGACATGAGGGAAGAGTCATGTATTTTAGAGTACATATCAGATGGAATGGAAGGCGGAGATGATACTTCGGTTTCTGTAAACAAACTATTTGAGAAATACATATACGCCTATATCAATTATGAGATACTTGATAAGAAATTAGGAGTTCAAGAATATATTGTAACACGGGCAAGAAAAGATAAGCGTGCAGCATACTTAAATGCAAAAATAAGAATAAGCAAAATACATCCAGGAAAGTTACTTATGAATTTACGAGGCATCGATAAAATAATCAAGTAATGGCAAAAAACACAAGGAATTTTATAGCAGGTAAAATGAATAAGGTAGTAGACCAACGCCTTATTCCAAATGGTGAATATATCAATGCTATGAATATCAGAATGGGGTCAACAGAAAATTCTGAAATTGGAGTTATTGAAAACACTAATGGAAACACATCTTTAACCACATTAAAATATTCCGATGGCACACCATTAAGCATACATGCGGTTTGTATCGGCGCATTGGAAGATAGCGCGAAAGAAACGATTTATTGGTTTGTTCACGACCCTGAATTTTCAGTAGGTTCAACGGGGAAACTAGATATGATTGTATCGTATAATGTATTTACAGATTTACTAACTTACCATATAATCAGTATAAGTAATCCTGACGATATAGGAAATACCACATTAAACTTTAATCCGCAATATCTAATAACCGGAGTTAATATGGTTGAAATTACAGGAATTTCAGGCAATAGCGGATTGGTGTTTTTTACAGACTACTATAACCCTCCAAGGTCTTTCAATACAACAAAAAATTATCCATTCCCAGTAGCTAACGTTGACCAATTTACAGCAGAATCAATATTAGTTATTAAAAAGCCGCCAACAGAATCTCCATCAATAAGCACTTTCCCTACATCGGGGCAAATGAATTTTATTGAAACAAGATTTATTTGTTTTGCATATAGGTATAAATACGAAAATGGCGAGTATTCGGCAGTGTCTCAATTCAGCGAGCCTGCATTTACGCCAAGTTCATTTAGTTTCAGTACCGATAGTTATCTAAATGAAGGAATGGTAAATGTTAACAATGCTGTTAAAATAGAATACAATACAGGCGGGCCACTTGTTAAATCAATAGATTTGTTATTTAAAGAAGCGGCAACCAATTTAATAAGGGTAATTGAAAATATAAATAAAGCTGAAAACGGATTAGTAGATAATTCAATTCAAGAATACATATTCGATAACAGTAAAATATTTACAGTATTGCCAGATTCTGAAATATTTAGACTTTATGATAATGTCCCATTACTTGCAAAAGCCCAAACATTAATGGGCAATAGGCTTGTTTATGGGAATTACATCGAAGGGTATAACATGGTAGACTCATTTGGCAACCCTGTGAGTTTAGAATATATAGCAAATCCTATTGAAACTGAAATAGGATTAGAAAATTTACCAGACACAACAGGTACCGGTACATATAGTATAGACAATGCTCAAGCAATTCCTGATTCTATTTTAAATATTAATTTAGAGGGATTAGGAATAACAGCAGGCACACCTTTGCCTGCGGGTGGTTCTATAACCATTGAGGTTACATTGTCACACCATTCATTTTCAGGGTCTCCAGTACCAGATGAAGTTACAGATAATATCGAAATAACATTTCCTTTCTTTATGCAGCAGTCTTACACATCTGTGTTTGCGCTTGCTTCAAGTGTTGAATTTCAGAATGCAATTCATGGGAATCCAGTTATAACAACAGTGGCCGATTATTGCGATGGACAAGATTTAACCTCTTTAATTAACTGTGAAATCCCTACCAACCTAGACTCATACGTTAAGTCAGGAAGCGGTATTTCTTTAGTTGGACAACCTATCAAAATAATATCAAGCCCCGCGAGCCAATTAATTGGATTGCAGTTTGTGGCAATGAAATATGTTGGTCCAAATACTGTATACGAATACTATAAAATAACATTTGCTCAAGTAACATATCAAAAAATTTCTAACCCAAAATCTTTACATTCTAATAGAGGATATGAAATAGGGATAGTTTATATGGATGACTACAATCGTTCAACAACTGCCCTAGTAAGTCAAAATAATACAGTTTTTGTCCCTTGTGGTAACTCAGGACAACAAAACTCAATACAAGTAACTATTCCTTATACTCAAATTGCTCCTGAATGGGCAACACGATATAAGTTTGTAATAAAATCCGATAGGGAGAATTACGAAACAATTTATTGTTCAATATTTTTTAAAGACCCAAATTCTAATTCGGTTTACTTTTTGTTAGAGGGAGAAAATGCTCAAAAGGTAGAACAAGGAGATAGATTAATAGTAAAAGCCGATACAGACGGAGTGCTTAGTAATTGTGCGTATGCTACTATTCTAGAAAAGAAAGTTCAGGAGTTGAATTTTATAAATATTCCAAGCCCGGTAGACCCAACTGTTATAATTCCTGTACCTGCTGGAGTATATGTAAAAGTTAACCCAAATAGCTTTGCAACAGTATTTGAACAAGATGCTGTTGTGTCTTATGGGACAATTACTGCAATTTGGGTAACACCGACATCGTGCCCATACGTGCCCTATCCTGTAAGTATTCTTGGCCCAGATGGGATTACGTGGGAAGATTATACTATTCCGCAAGGAAGCCAAATACGTTTAAATTTTAATTTTGAAAGAATAGGTTCAGGGTCAGCTTGTGAAAAACGAGTTTATAACCTTGATAGAACTTTAACGTCTAACTCAAATTATGATAGTTTTAAAGCTTGGTGGGATGGCGATGATATTGAAAATATACTTAACACAGGAACAGGTACATATAAAGAAAATTATTATAACCCAATTACAGGAACCTATATAACATATTTACCATGCGACTTATCTAACCATTATCAATTTCAACTTGATGGAGCCAATGGAAAGATGTATCTTATGATAGGTGGAGTTCGCCCTTGCGGAAGTAGTAAAAATAGAAGGTCTAAAGTGTCGGTATCTATTGAGGTGTTTAGAGCAAATTCTCTATTTATATTTGAAACCCAACCTATTGAAACGTTACCTGATATATTTTATGAAAATGAATTATCATTTGCAATAATAGATGGCGACCATCAAGGCAATGTGCAAGACCAAAGTTTCTACACGGGAACTCCTGCAATAATTGATACTAACTTTTTCAATTGTTATACATTTGGGAATGGTGCAGAAAGTTATAGAATAAGAGACTCTATAGGAGGAAATACATTTAACCTTGGAAATAAAGTTACATCTGTATCTGCTCAAGACTATAAACAAGCCAATCGTTTTGCCGACCTTACATATAGTGGAGTTTATAACGATGAGTCAAACCTTAATAAATTAAATGAATTTAATTTAGGGTTAGTAAATTTTAAACCATTAGAAGATTCATTTGGTCCTATATATTTACTTGATGGAAGAGAAACTGATATATTAGTTTTACAAGAAGATAGAATATCGTATGTGCTAGCAGGCAAGAATTTATTGTCAGATGCGTCAGCAGGTGGTGCAATTACATCAACTCCCGAGGTATTAGGAACGCAAATAGCAAGAGTAGAAAAATATGGTATCAGCGCCAATCCTGAAAGTTATGCTAATTGGGGGTACGATAGGTATTTTACCGATGCGAAACGTGGTGCGGTAATTCAATTAAAAGGTAACTCATACAGTAGCGATCAATTAATAGTAGTTTCTGATTTAGGTATGAGAACTTGGTTTAGAGATGACTTTATAACTAACTTAAACTATCAAAAGATTGGAGGTTATGATCCGTACATGGATGAATACGTTTTAAGTTCTAACGATATACTTTTACCTATAGAAACTCTATGTACTAATTGTGGTATAAACCAAACGTTCAATATTGCAGAAGATGAAACGTTAAATTTTTGTGTTAATGTAGGAGAGTTTGTCGGGGAAGTAATTGTAAGTTGGAAAGTAACACCAGTAGGCTATCCATTTGGATTTATTGTAAACGGCATATATAACGGAACGACAACAACATCAAATGAGGTGGTGACCGATGGTTCTATTTATGTAAATAAGGATTTACAAACTGTAAAAACCGTAGATATAGAAGTTGTCGCTACAGGCGCAATAGTGCTTGAAATAACAGTAGCTTGCCCTGCCGCTCAATTAATGACTGTTGTGGAGGTTTGTGTTACCGATGATTCTGATTCGGGAAGTTATATCCATAATCAATATAGGTATTTTAATGGAGCATATATATCTCCTCTTACATCTAATTTAGTTACATTTAATTCTGGTGTTGATAACCCACTAGTTTCAAGGTATAATGCAACAACAGGGTATATAAGCTCAGGAAGCATTCCTAATATAAATTCAACTGTAAGTTTAATTTGTAATAAGTTTGGTTTTGATACATTTAATTTTAATCCCGCAAAAAATAAATTTAGATACTTTTCGTCAGATACATTGTATGCAAATACGCCTACTGATATTCGGGCGTTACTTGCAGAATCATTTCAGGCTACACCTAATCAAGGTGGCGGAACACTTAATTACGCTGAATTTACACTAAGTTCGATTAAAGAATACTTATATCTTATTTGGGATTACAGAACACCTCAATCCGCTTCATTATGTTATTCAACTAATATCGATGATGCGTGTTGCGATTGTGCTACTCCATGTGTAGAAAGTTGTGCAGAATACTTTGTATCAAATAGTAGCAGTAACACTACATTAAGTTATAGGGATTGTTACACTGGGGAAATAACAGTAATGAACATTGAACCGTATAACGGGTATTTCGTTTGTTCTGATATGAATTATATCCCAACGATAGAAACAGGGGCAGCAACTATCGCTTCAGTTAATGCTTGCGGATGTGATACTTGTTACGGGCAATGTGTTACATTTAGTGTAGAGGTTATATCAGAGGCAAGTATTGGATATACCCCATGCGGAGGTGTTCCAATATCTGTTGTATTCTTACCTGGGATATATGAGTTTTGTACGGATGGCGATGCTCCAATCGGAGAGTCAGGTGTTATTAGCATTACATTTATTCAATGCGGAGGTTGTTCTTAATTATTAAAACATGAGTTTAGCTACATATTATTTAAACGCACCAACATTAGCAACCGCAACAGGGGTATACATTGATGAAGGTTTGACTATTTGCGCACCGAATGGGTATTATCAAGAAGATAGTATTGTTCGCGAATTGGTAGATTGTGTATTATTGCCACAACAAGATTGCCCGGCATGCGCTTTCCCTTGTGGAGTTACAATAGACAACTCGGGTGGTCAAGGAAATTTTATAATGAATATAAATTTAACAGCAGGAATTGGTGCTGTTATTGTTTATATATCACCCTATACGGTCCCAAAAGGAATTATTGCTACATATAACAATGTGGCATACAACGAACTTAGTTCACCATCAGAAGGTTATTTAGCTGCCGATACTCAAGGGTTGGTTACATACATAGGGCAAACCTCATCAGATTGCGGATTAGTGGCAGGAAGTCCTTATGAAT
>Ga0222712_10000446_pt1 | contig 54932 bp, 48 predicted proteins | sample C33_657DmetaG_FD_165043 | JGI IMG/M metagenome (GOLD analysis project Ga0222712, IMG submission 165043) | Estuarine water microbial communities from San Francisco Bay, California, United States - C33_657D | ecosystem: Environmental > Aquatic > Marine > Unclassified | place: USA: California... | reverse complement strand
AGGCGGCGGTGAATGCTTTGAAGAAGTATCCAGAATTTAATAGTTCCTTGGATGGTGATAACTTGGTGATGAAGAAATACTTCCACATTGCCTTTGCCGCAGATACACCAAACGGTTTGGTGGTGCCGGTCGTAAAAAATGCTGACAAAAAAGGTATTTTTGAAATCGCAAAAGAAACTGGTGAGTTGGCCAAACTTGCACGAGAGGGCAAATTGAAGCCTGATCAAATGCAGGGTGCTTCTTTCACGATTTCATCTTTGGGTGGTATTGGTGGAACTTACTTTGCGCCAATCATCAACGCACCAGAGGTGGCTATTTTGGGTGTCAATAAAGCCAGCATGAAGCCTGTTTGGGATGGGAAACAGTTTGTACCAAAATTAATTTGCCCATTGTCACTCACTGCAGATCATCGCGTGATTGATGGTGCCTTAGCGACAAGATTCAACGTGTATTTGGCTGAGTTATTGGCTGATTTCCGTCGTGTTGTTCTTTAAGGAATATTGATATGCCTACAGTAGAAATCAAAGTTCCTGATATTGGTGATTTTCATGATGTGCCTGTGATTGAAGTTTTGGTCAAACCAGGTGATCAGGTTGAAAAAGAGCAAGCACTATTGGTGTTGGAATCTGACAAGGCCACCATGGAAGTGCCGAGTGAGCAAGCTGGCAAAATTGTTTCTATCAGCGTCAAGGTTGGTGACAAGATCAATCAAGGCATGGTCATTGCTACTCTCGATGTGGCTACCGATGCTGCTAAACTAGCAGCATCAGCACCAATCAAAGAGGCAGCTCCAAAAACTGAAGCTCCGAAATTAAGTGCTCCTACACCAGGTTCATACGCTGGAAAAGTTGACCATGAATGCGACATGTTGGTCTTGGGCGCAGGTCCTGGAGGTTACAGCGCCGCTTTCAGAAGCGCTGACTTGGGGATGAACACCATCATCGTTGAGCGTTACGCAACCCTGGGTGGTGTTTGCTTGAACGTGGGTTGTATTCCATCAAAAGCTTTGTTGCACACAGCTGCCATCATGGATGAAGTTAAAGCCATGGCAGCACATGGTATTTCATACGGTGCACCAAAGATTGAAATTGATAAATTACGGGCTCATAAAGAAACCGTGATTGGTAAGTTAACGGGCGGTCTTGCTGGTATGGCCAAAGCTCGTAAGGTTAAAACAGTGCGTGGTATTGGTCGATTCTTAGATGCTTATCACGTTGAGGTGGAAGTCACTGAAGGTGATTCTAAGAAAACCAATGGTCAAAAGGAAGTGATTCGTTTTCAAAAGGCGATCATTGCTGCCGGCAGCCAAGCTGTGATGTTGCCTTTCTTGCCCAAGGATCCAAGAATCGTTGATAGTACTGGCGCATTAAAGCTTGAGAAGGTGCCTAAGAGAATGTTGGTGATTGGTGGCGGCATCATCGGTTTAGAGATGGCGACTGTCTACAGCACCTTGGGCAGCAAAATTGATATTGCTGAAATGTTGGATGGTTTGATGGCTGGTGCAGACCGTGATTTGGAAAAGGTATGGGAGAAGGTTAACGCTCCACGTTTTGACAACATCATGTTGAAGACACGTGCTAGTAAAGCTGAGGCAAAACCAGATGGTATCCATGTGACCTTTGAAGGTGAAAAGGCTCCAGCAACTCCTCAGGTATATGACTTGGTATTGGTAGCGGTTGGCCGTACTCCAAATGGTAAGAAGTTAGATGCTGATAAAGCTGGGGTGGCGGTTGATGAGCGTGGCTTTATTCCGGTTGATAAGCAATTGCGCACGAATGTGAATCATATTTTTGCGATTGGCGATTTGGTCGGTCAACCTATGTTGGCTCACAAAGCTGTTCATGAAGCACACGTCGCCGCAGAAGTTGCAGCAGGGCACAAGGCTTTCTTTGACGCCAAGCAAATTCCTTCTGTTGCTTATACAGATCCTGAAGTTGCATGGGCGGGTCTTACAGAAGAGCAATGTAAAGCTCAAGGCATTGCTTATGAAAAAGGTTTGTTCCCATGGGCAGCCAGTGGTCGCGCAATTGCGAATGGTCGTGATGAAGGATTTACAAAGTTGTTATTTGATAAAGAAACTCATCGCATCATTGGTGGCGGCATTGTTGGTACCCATGCGGGTGATTTGATTGGTGAAGTTTGTTTGGCCATCGAGATGGGTGCTGATGCTGTTGATATTGGTAAGACAATTCATCCACATCCAACCCTTGGTGAATCTGTTGGTATGGCTGCTGAAGTGGCGCATGGCACTTGCACTGACTTACCTCCAACCAAGAAAAAATAGTTAGCTATTAGCTCTGAGTCTTAAAGCCTCAAAGCCTGCAGGTCTCCAGACATAAAAAAACCCCCGCACGAGGCGGGGGTTAAAAGGTACTTGTAGATTAGATCTAACTGGGTACCGAGGAGACAACTGTTACTACTTCAATTCTTTCATGCCATTATGATGATTCAAATGGCTTGCATCTTGCTTACTTCTTGCCGCGAGCAGCTTTAACTGCTGTGTTAGCTGCAGCATTGAAGTTGTTTTGAGCTAAATCCACCGCTTGCTTGATAGATTTTTGTGTTGTTTCATATGCATTGTTTGCTGCAGCCATGGCTTGTTTGATCGCCTGGATAGTAGCTTCTGAACCAGCAGGAGCATTCTTTGAAAGCTCTTCAACCATGCCGTTCACGTTGCCAGTGCTTTTCTTTAACTGTGACTCAGCAACTGAAGTGAAAGTTGTTTGAGTTTCGTTTGCAATGTTGTAAAGATGACGGCTGTAAGACATGATCTTTTCAGCTAAAGGCTGAACCATACCTGCTTGCATAGCCATTAATTGCTGAGCATCACGCACTGAAAGTGCTTGCTTAGCATTTTGTACGTTCTCAGTCATTGCAGTTTTTGCTACTGCCATGTTCAATTCAACAAGCTTTTCTACACCTTCAAAGGCTTTGTTCGTTAAATTCAACAATGTTTCCAAGTTTGCTTTGTTTGCTGCTGCGATTTGTTCTGGGGTTAATGTCATGATTTCTCCAAGTAAATTAAAGGGTGAACAATAAATGTTGCACTGCACAAATATAAGTATAGGTCTTAAATAGACTAAGTCAAGACCACAATGTGAAAAAAAGGCAAAATCAGTGGGTGAAAGCCTTTTATACCGATCATTTTGTCCTCCCATTACCTGATGGGCATCGATTTCCAATGCAAAAATACCGTCTATTGAGGGATCAAGTGGCCTTATTGGATGGTTTGGAGCTCAAAGAACCACCAGCTGCCAGTGATGAGGATTTGATCCGAGTACATGATCAGGAGTACGTCAAACGGGTGACCCAGGGGAAGTTAAGTACTGCAGAAATCAGAGAAATCGGTTTTCCATGGAGTGAACTCATGGTTGAAAGATCCAAAAGGTCTGCGGGGGCAACCATTTCAGCATGTATCAGCGCCCTAGAAGATGGGGTTTCAGTGAATCTAGCGGGTGGTACCCATCACGCATATGCTAATAAAGGAAGTGGCTTTTGTGTCTTCAATGATGCAGCAGTGGCCTCAAAGTATCTACAGAACTTAAGAAACATGAACGTTGCCATCATTGATTTAGATGTTCATCAAGGCAATGGCACAGCAGCGATTTTGGGCAAAGACCCGAGTTGTTACACATTGTCACTTCACGGAGAGAAGAATTTTCCCTTTAGAAAAGAATCAAGTCATTTGGATGTGGGATTGAGTGACGGATGTTCCGATGATGAATATTTGCTTCATCTTGCTCATGCTTTGAATCAGATGGAGTCTGAATTCAAGCCGGATATGCTGATTTATTTGGCTGGGGCTGACCCTCATGAGGGTGATCGATTGGGACGTTTGAAATTAAGCCTCAAAGGTTTATGCCTGCGAGATCAAATGGTTTTGGACTTTGCCAAAACACATGATCTACCAATCGCCATAGCGATGGCAGGAGGGTATGGCATCAATATTGAAACTACGGTTGAAGTGCATGCTCAAACCGTACAATTAGCCCTTCAACTATTCAAAGAATTAAAGGTCAAACAATAAATGAGCAATTCATGGATTCGATATTTAACGCCATGGATTGCGCCAATTTTTGTGATCATCTGGAGCACGGGTTTCATCATTGCTCGTTACGGTATGCCTCATGCTGAGCCCATGACATTTCTGAGTATGCGCTTTTTGGGTGTGCTGATTTGCATGATCCCAATCGTTTTACTTTGGAAAGCTCCTTGGCCAAGAAAGTCACAAATCATCCACATTGCAATTGCCGGAGTACTCCTTCAGGCTGGCTATCTAGGTGGCGTATGGGCTGCCGTTCGTGAAGGAATGTCTGCAGGACTAACAGCCTTGATTGTGGGTCTTCAACCAATTCTGACCGCTTTATTAGCATCTTGGGTAGCTGAAAAGGTACGACCTGTTCAATGGCTTGGCTTGGTGATTGGTCTATTGGGTGTTGGATTGGTTGTTTGGGCCAAGATTGTCATGATTGGTTTCAGTGATTTAAGTTTTATCTTCATCATCATTGCTTTGCTATCAATCACAGCAGGTACTCTTTATCAAAAGAAGTATTGCCCTCAGTTTGACTTACGCACGGGCTCGGTGATTCAATTTGCTGCTTCAGCCATTGTTTGTGTGCCACTCATGATGATGTTCGAAACCAGAGAGGTTGCTTGGGTTCCAGAATTGATATTTTCTTTATTATGGTCGATATTCGCCTTGTCGATCGGGGCCAGCTCTCTGTTATTTGTGATGATCCGTCATGGAGCAGCTACCAAGGTCACCAGTTTGATGTACTTGACACCACCCACCACTGCCTTGATGGCCTGGTTCTTATTCAATGAGCCCATCACATGGGCAATTGGCCTTGGGATAGCTCTGACCATGGGGGCAGTTTTAATGGTCAATAAAGCCTCATCAGGCAAGTAATACCTTATCATGTCATTTATTCACTAAAACTAACTAATTAAATAGCTTAGAAGAGACTGATGATATTGAGAAGTAATTTGTTGCGCAAAATGATTGTGGGTATATTGAGCAGTTCTTTGTTGCTTGGAGCACAAGTGTCTTTTGCTCAAAGTACCAGCAATAAACAAACAACCCAGCAGGCGGCAAAGAAAAAAGTAGCCCCCAAAACTCAAAAACAAGTTAGAACATCAACTACTCGAGCTAAGTCATCAAAAGCTCCTGATGAAAAGCGCCCATCATTTGCCGCAGCGATGGGTCTGCGCGGTAATCAAGATGATCTCAATCTAAAATCAAGTGTGGCGTTGATTGTTGATCGTCAAACACATGAAGTGTTGTTTGAGAAAAATGCGCATGCTGCCTTGCCGATCGCATCCATCACAAAATTGATGACTTCATTGGTTGTTCTTGAAGCTCAACTTCCATTGGAAGAAACAATCGTGATTGAGCAATCAGATGTCAATGCGTATCCTGGCCGTACTCGCTCTAGAGTGACCCAAGGAGCTAAGATGACGCGCGAGCAAGCGATGCTTTTATCTTTGATGTCTTCTGAGAACCGAGCATCACAGGCCTTGGGTAGAAATTTTCCAGGTGGTATACCAGCCTTTGTGGATGCGATGAATGCCAAGGCAAAGTTACTCGGCATGAGTCAATCTAAATTTGCAGATCCCACGGGTCTATCCAGTGACAATGTTTCTAGTCCAGAAGATCTAACTCGTTTGGTTGAGGCCGCATATCAATATCAAGTGATTAGAGAGTTCTCAACAAGACCTGACTACAGCATCATGATTGGTAAGCGTGAGCAAAAGTTTGTTAATACCAATCGTTTGGTTAGAGCCAGTGATATGGATATTGGTTTGCAGAAGACTGGCTATATTTCTGCTGCTGGCCGTTGTTTGGTCATGCAGGCCAAAGTCGTTGGTCGTGATGTGGTGATGGTATTCCTTGATTCTGTTGGCACTCAATCTCGTTTTGCTGATGCAGTGCGTGTCAGAGAATGGTTGGAAGCCAACCCAAACCCTGAGTCAATCAGAAAGCTATAAATAGATTTAATTAAGCAGATTAAATTAAGAAAACTTAAGGCTTAAGGCTTGGTTTGTATCCCAAGCTTTTCGAGATCTGCATTGCAGTATCTTTGAGCGATTTGAGCCACTCATCTTGCATGCGCTCAGTAGGTGCTGATAAAGATAGTCCAGCAACTAACTTGCCGGTGTCATCCAAAATAGCTGCAGCCATGCAACTCACACCCAACTCTAATTCTTCATCGTCCCTGGCATGACCAAGGCTTTTCACCAAATCTAATTCTTTTTCAAGTTGAGCCAAATCACTGATGCTATTTTGTGTATGGCCATTCAAGCCAGTTTTGCTCACATAATTTTTCAACTTCACTGAGTCATCATCAGCCAAAAATAGTTTACCTACTGAAGTTAAATGAAGTGGGGCTCTGCCTCCAATGGCGCGAACCACTTGCATCCCTGATCTTTCGCTATAAGCACGATCAATGTAAACAATTTCATCGCCTTGGCGCACAGATAAATTAACTGTTTGGCCGGTGAGCTTATGTAAAGCTCTCATTGGCAATTGAGCAGCATCTCTGACTGAAAGTCGTGCTTTCACTAAATTACCTAATTCAAGGAGTTTTAAGCCTAAGCGATAAGTGCCACTGTCTGCTCGCTCAACTAAGCGACAGGCAACCATATCATTCAAAATTCGGTGAGCAGTTGATGGGTGCAAATCAGTCAGCTCAGACAGTCTTTTAAGACTCTGGGCTTCATCACTATCTGCGAGGGCATCCAGAAGACTCATCATGCGGTCCAAAACCTGGATAGCTGTTCTGCTTGTCATGTTGTCATTTTAGCTCTAAAAATGCCAAATTGCACATTATGAAAAGAGAAGCTTAAAAACCACCTTTTAAGGCCTTTGCACAGTCAGAAACCAGCTTAGGGCCTTTATAAATCAAGCCACTATAGAGCTGAACCAAGCTGGCGCCAGCATTGATCTTGTCTTTGGCATCCTGGCCGGACATGATCCCGCCAACACCAATGATTGGCAGCTGACCATGAAGAGTACGGCGCAGCTCCTGGATTACGCGGTCTGATGATTGTTTCACTGGTGAACCAGAAAGGCCGCCAGCTTCATGACCAAACGGTAAGTGGGCAACTGAATCACGAGCAATTGTGGTGTTCGTGGCGATGACCGCATCAATCTTGTATTTGATCAGCAATTCTGCAATGGTCTGAATTTGCTCTAAATCTAAATCAGGGGCAATTTTTAGGAACAGTGGCACTTCTTTTTTGTGCAAATCACTCAGCACCTTTTTTTCTTCGGCAATAGCGCTTAGCAATGAACTTAATTCATCAGCACCTTGCAACTGTCTTAAATTCTTGGTGTTGGGTGAGGAGATATTGACAGTGATGTACGAAGCGATGTCATACACCTTTTTCATACAAATCAAATAGTCATCAGCAGCTGATTCAATCGGGGTCGTGGCATTTTTACCAATATTCAATCCGAGGATGCCGCCGTTTTGCCAAAAATCAGATTGTTTGACTCGTGCCACGCATGCATCAACCCCATCATTGTTAAAACCCATGCGATTGATCAGGCCTGATACTTCTGGCAGTCGAAACATTCTTGGTAAAGGATTGCCGGCTTGTGCTTTGGGTGTCACCGTGCCAATCTCAATAAAACCAAAACCTAAATCAGCCAAAGCATCAATGTGTTTACCGTCTTTATCTAACCCTGCGGCTAAACCAACCGGATTCGGTATTTTCAAGCCACAAAAAATTCGCTCATCGCGAGCAATCTTTTCTTGCGTTAAAAACCCCAAGCCCATGGCATGAACTTTATCGAGGGTGCTCAAAGTCAAGTTATGCGCACGTTCTGCATCCATGGCAAATAAACAAGGCTTGACGAGAGGGTAGAGATTCATCAGTGTTGGATCTTTAAATTATTAATAGCGTTGCCACACATCATCGACCAAAACCTCTAATGGTTCGAACTGTGCTTTGTAAGACATTTTAGGGCTTTCTTCAATGTAGTAGCCCAAGTACAAGTAAGGCAGCTGAAGTTTCCTAGTTTGTTCTATCTGCCACATGATGGAGAAAGTTCCATAACTGGCACTTTGATTGCTGGTATCAAAGAAGGTGTAAACAGACGACAAGCCACTTTGAACCACGTCAATGATGCTCACAATTCTCAACTTGCCTGGTTCTTCGCTATCGGGACCATCCCTGAACTCAATCAAACGAGTATTCACCTTGCTTTGCAGTAAAAATTGTTTGTATTGATCTTGATCATCACCATCCATGCCGCCGTGAAGATGGCGATCGTGTTGGTATGACATATAAAGATCGTAGTGTTCTTGAAAAAATTCCAGATGACCAATTTTCACTTCTAAATCTTGGTGCTTTTTAAGCGCTCGCTGTTGATAGCGTTTCGGCTTAAAGCGTTCAATATCAACGCGACAAGCAATACACGCCTTACAGCCATCACAGTAAGGTCTATAGGTGTACAAACCACTGCGACGAAAACCACTGGCAACCAATTCGCCATAAACATCCGCATGAATCAAATGTGTTGGCGTTGCAACTTGCGAGCGAGCTTGATGATGCGCCAAGTAACTGCACTCATAGGGAGCAGTTGCATAGAACTGAAGGGTGGTGAATGGGAGTTCTTTTAATTTACTCATGTCGGTTGGCTTAGCCAATGTTGCAAAACACTCTTATTAAAACGCCAAATGGGATTAATTGCAGTAGTTTTCTCGCGCACATGGTTTAAAAATTCATCCCGTGGAATGGGATATCCACCCATTGAACTTAAATGCGCTGTTTCCTGCTGGCAGTCAATCATCTCGATGTCTTGGGCAATAGCCCAGGCACACAGGCTTGCCAAGGCAATTTTAGAGGCGCCTGTTTTTTTGGAAAACATCGATTCACCAAAAACCATTTTCCCTAAATTAACGCAATATAAACCGCCAACCCGTTGGCCTTGATGAAAAACTTCAATACTGTGCGCATGTCCTTGCTCGTGTATTTGACTGTAAGCATGCATGATTGCATGCGTGATCCAAGTCCCATCTTGGTCTGGTCTTGCTTGTGTTGCACAGGACAGAATGGTTGCATGAAAATCTTCGTCGACCTTTACTTCCCAATCTTGGTCCATCAAGACATTTTTAATTTCTTTTTTGAAGTTTTTACTGACTTTGAAGTTTTTGGGTCTAAGCACCATCCTGGGGTTGGGGGACCACCACAAAATGGGTTGTCCATCGGAATACCATGGAAAAATACCTTGGTGATAAGCGCGCAACAATTGTTCAGCGCTGATGTCCTCGCTGATGGCTAATAAGCCAGGAACTTCTGGATCAGGATCGGCATCATTCCAAGGCGATGGAAAAGGATCATGCGGTTGAAGCCAAGACAGACCCATGTTGATCAATGTTTCCGATCAATGCGTTCATCGTAGCCAACATCATCAAGATGAGTCACGATCTTATCTGTCTCATTGAGTCGACCCAATTTTTTATCCTGAAAATACCATTCAAGCGTTTTTCGAACCGTCGGAAATGCCAACTCATTCCAAGGAATATCTTTTTCAGAAAACAACTCAACTTCTAAACTCTCAACGCCTGCCTGATAATTAGGCTCAATGAGTTTGGCCAAATAAAACAAATGAACTTGCTCTACGTGTGTGACATTCAATAAAGAAAACAAAGGGCCGATCTCAACACTTGCACCTGCTTCTTCAAGCGTTTCTCGTTTAGCGCCATCCTCGGTACTTTCCCCGATCTCCAAAAATCCTGCCGGCAATGTCCAGTATCCAAGGCGAGGATGTATGGCTCGTTTACACAAAAGAACTTTATCTTGCCAAACAGGGATAGTCCCAACGACATTGCGAGGATTTTCATAATGAATCGTTTTGCAGCCGGAACAAACATGCCTCTCCCGGGTATCGTCCTCAGGAGTTTGTAAGATCACGGTTGAACCGCATGTTGGGCAATATTTCATTTCGTCATTATCGTTTAATTTGTGGTTTTCACGACGCCGCGCAAGGCGTTGGTGAAAATCACTTCTTCCGCACTCAAGACGTCGGCGCGCGTGATATTTTGTTCAATCGCTTGATATTTTGAATCTTTCAAAATGATTGATCTCATCACGCCAGGTAAGCATCCAGATGCAAGTGGTGGGGTTAGCCATCGACCATCTTTTTTAATAAAGACGTTTGATCTGCCACCTTCTGTAACAAATCCCTGTTCATTAATAAATAAAGCATCGAATGCACCCAATTTTTCAGCGGCCAACCATGCTTGGTCATACAGTTTGCGACGTGTCACTTTATGACCCAATAATTGATCAGTCGAGGACATCGTTACATCAGTTAGCAAAAGATCACTGGCCCATAGGATGGGGCCTGGTTGAAGATCTTGTATCAAGGCAGTTTTAATGCTGAGCAGTCCTTCTGCTGACAGGTCTAAACGAAGTCTGTAAATTAATTTCGCATCAAGTTGTGAACAAGCAACTTGAATCAAGCTTCTAGCTCTGTCTGAATCAAATTCAATTTTTAATTCACTGGCAGATTTAGAGATTCGTTCAATGTGTATGTCAACGTGGCAAGCTTGTCCTTGTTCTATGCGAATCGTTTCAAATAATCCAATGGGTTCTGACTGATCTTGTAAAGCGTATAAAAATCCAGCTTTGGTTTGGCACTCATGCCACTCATCAACACTCTCGGAATCAATGGTGATACCACCGCCAACGCCCATTTGAAAACTTTGATCTTTTGCAAGCTCCAAGGTTCTGATCACAACGCTCATCCCAAGATCACCCAGTCCAGTTTTTGAGCTTGGATCAAACCAGGCAATAGCACCACAGTAAAGATTCCTTGGTTCTGACTCTAACCCCTGAATCAACTCCATGGTTCTTTTCTTGGGTGCGCCAGTAACTGAGCCACAAGGAAAAATCGCTTGCAGCAATTCTTTGAGCCTTAAATTTTCTTTTGATATTGAGCTGATGGTTGATGTCATTTGTAAAACATCACCATGCTGCTGAACTTCAAATAAATGTGGCACTTTGACTGAGCCTGGCATCGATATTTTGCTTAAATCATTGCGCAGTAAATCAACAATCATGACATTTTCGGCACGATTTTTTGCATCACCGTGAAGTTCTTCAGAACTACTCTCACCAACCTTGGCGGTGCCTTTCATGGGTTTGGTCATCAAGGTATCGCTTGTCTTTTGCAAAAACCATTCGGGGGAGCATGATAAGACCCAGCCATTCGGATGATCTATATAGGCACCGTAAGGACCTGGTTGTTTTTGTCTGAGTATCTCGTAGGCAGCTAAAGGTGATCCGCTTAATTTACCGGCGATGCGATACGTGTGATTGACTTGGTATGTGTCGCCAGCCTTGATCCATTCTTGAATCTTAGAAATATCTTCTTCAAATTGTTGTTGAGTGACGCTATTACTTGTGTTCGTGATAGCTGGCGCATCTGTTGTTTGTTTGACTGATTGAGTGAGTTGAGTTTGAATCCATTGATTGACTTGTTCTTTACTGAGTTTTTGAACATCTTTAAAAACCCAAGCTTGTACCCAAGGTGTTTCAGATTTTTTTGGCTTTAAGCCTACAAGGTATTCGCCAAGCTCATAGCTAAGACAAGTGACAACATATTGTTGGTCATGGATTGCTTGTTCAATTTCTTCAAGAGCAGCCTCAAGTTCATCAGCTTTGCTGGCTTGTATTGTTTTTAATGGAGACTGATAGAGTCTGCTACTTGGCTTGTCACTGGAACTTTGAGCATCATCAAGCAGGATGGTGCAAGTGAGATGCTCAAAGTCACTCATCGATTACTGGCCAATAACTTTTGCGCTATTGATCACAATCGTTGTGCTTGGTACATCAGCAAAAGGACGCTTGCTAGTGGTGCTCACGGCTTTGATTTTGTCGATTGTTTCTGTGCCTTTGATCACCATGCCAAAAACAGCATAACCATGACCATCGGGACGAGGGTAATCCAAGTTCTTGTTATTCACCACGTTCACAAAAAACTGTGCTGTTGCTGAATCAGGCACATTGGTTCTTGCCATAGCGATGGAGTACACAACATTATTCAAGCCATTATTAGATTCAAGTGAAATCGGCGCTTTGGTTGCTTTCTGTTGCATGTCCGGGGTAAAACCACCACCTTGCACCATGAAATTGTTGATCACTCGATGAAAAATAGTGCCGTTATAAAAACCACTATTCACATAGCCTAAGAAGTTCTCAACAGTTTTTGGGGCTTTTTCAGGGTTGAGTTCAACAACGAAGTCGCCCATGGTTGTTTTGAATTCAACTTTCGGACCTGCAAAGCTCAGCGTGGATAAGGTCACGAGAAGGGCAGCTAATAATTTTTTCATGGGATGGATGCTCATTGTTGGAAACCCTAAGTATGCCAAAGATATTGGGGTAATAAAAAAGCCCCTCAAGTACATGAAGGGCTTTAGTCTAATATTTGGTTGCGGGGATAGGATTTGAACCTATGACCTTCGGGTTATGAGCCCGACGAGCTGCCAGACTGCTCCACCCCGCGTCTGAAGAATGAAACTATATCAGGTTAAACCCTAAATAGCAAGGACAGTCTGTCTTTCTATCCAGTAATGCCATGTCTTTTAAAGAAAAAATTAGACTAAGTAGCTTATTTCTCATATTGGTTATGTGAAAATCCGCACATGCAAAAACATCTGACTTATGCCCAATTAGTCGCTCCTGGCATTTACTGTGTTGATACCGGATTTGTAAGAGAGCAGTTTGATGCCAGTTATATGGTGGTTGATGGCGATGAAGTTGCTTTCATCGACGTTGGCACCAACTACTCGATTCCCAGATTTTTAACCACCCTTGATGAACTTGGCTTAAGTTCTCAACAGGTCAAATACATTGTTTTGACACACGTTCACTTAGACCATGCAGGTGGTGCAGGCGAGATGATGCGGATATGCGAACAAGCCCAATTACTGGTTCATACCCGAGGCGCTCGCCACATGATTGACCCGAGTGCTCTTCGAGCTGGAGCCGTGGGCGTTTATGGCGAAGACATTGTTGAGCAATCCTATGGCCAATTGTTGCCAATCGATGCTGCAAGAGTTGTGGAAGTTGGCGAAGGTCATCAAATCCTTTTGGGTAGCAGAATACTCCATTGTTTAGATACGCCTGGTCATGCCAAGCACCATATCGCTATTTGGGATCCTATCAGTCGTGGTGCTTTCACGGGTGATACCTTTGGCCTCTCATACCGTGAGTTTGATACTGAAGAGGGTGCATACATCATGCCGACCACCACACCGATTCAGTTTGACCCTGATGCTCTGAAGGACTCAGTATTACGTATTGCAGCGCTCAATCCTGAGTGCTTGTTTCCGACTCATTTCAGCCGAATTAATGGTGTTGAGCGCTTAAAACGTCTTTTCTTAGAACAATTAGATGAAATTGTTGTTTTAGCGAAACAATTAAAAAATGATTCAAATCGACATGCTCTACTGAAAGATGGAATGGCTAAGATTCATATAAATCATTTAAAAACAATGAAGTGCAAACTATCTACTGCTGAAATTATCACTTTTCTTCAGATTGATTTGGAGCTCAATGCATTGGGAATTTGCCATTGGCTCGATAAATTAGAGCCTGGGCTTAATTAATGTTGCGTTGCAATATGGTCGGCATATAATAAAAACATCATTTATTAGGGAGTAACCGGTGTCCATCAGTAATCCGGAAAATTCACAATCATCTTTACTGAAGCCAGTTGAGCTTCATGGTCAAGATGGTCATCAGAAAGCAAGTACGGTCACTTTGGCGATTGCAGCCATTGGTGTTGTTTTTGGTGATATCGGCACAAGCCCTCTATACGCATTAAAAGAATCCTTCAGTCCAAGTCACGGTATTCCATTTAGTCAAATGGCGGTCTTTGGCATCATTTCAATGATGTTTTGGACAATCTTGCTGGTTGTGACATTTAAATATGTTCTCTTTGTGATGCGAGCTGACAATAAGGGTGAGGGTGGTGTGCTGTCTTTGATGGCATTGGCACTTCGATCACTTCAATCTGGAAGCCAATCCTATTTAACGGTGATGATGTTGGGTATGTTTGGAGCTTGCATGCTCTATGGTGAATCAGTCATTACCCCAGCCATCTCTGTTCTATCAGCGGTGGAAGGTCTAGAAATTGCCACACCAGAAATGAAGCGCTTTGTGATTCCAATCACAATCACTATCTTGGTCGCTCTATTTGTGATTCAAAAATATGGCACAGCTGCTGTGGGCAAACTATTTGGCCCCATCACAATTACATGGTTTATTTCATTGGCTGCTTTGGGGCTCTATAACGTCATCAAAGCACCTGAAATTTTTAACGCGATCAATCCCATTTACGCGATAAATTTCATTTCCGAACATACTTTGATGGCCTATATCGTGATGGGCTCTGTGGTTCTTGTGGTGACTGGTGTTGAGGCTCTCTATCTAGATATGGGACACTTCGGTCGTAAACCGATTCGCTATGCTTGGTTGTTTTTAGTGTTGCCAAGTTTGCTGTTGAATTATTTTGGTCAAGGTGCTTTGTTGCTATCAAACCCTGAAGCCATTAAAAATCCTTTTTACTTGATGGTGCCTGAATGGGCTCTGTGGCCCATGGTTGGTTTGGCCACCGCTGCCACAGTGATTGCGTCTCAGGCGGTTATTTCAGGCGCATTCTCCTTAGCAAACCAAGCTATTTTGTTGGGTTTCTTACCCCGCATGGGTATTCGTCACACCTCAGATAATGAAAGAGGTCAAATTTATATCCCTGTGGTGAACTGGTCACTCTTGATCATGGTACTTTTCACGGTGATTGAATTCAGGGAATCCGGTAATTTGGCGGCGGCTTACGGTATATCAGTCACGACGACGATGTTGATCACCACCATTCTTTTGGCCATTGTGATGCGTCGTGAGTGGCGCTTGAATCCAATTGTCATTGTTTGTTTGATCACAGCTTTCTTGATCATTGACTTGGCATTTTGGACTGCAACATTAATTAAACTAAAAGATGGTGGTTGGTACCCATTATTGATTGGCGTTATTTGTTTTACTTGTCTCATGACTTGGTACAAGGGTAGAAAATTACTGCGCGATCGCATTATTAATGAATCCATTCCTTTGGAGCCATTTGTAGCTGGACTCTTAGCCCATCCCCCACATCGAGTTGAAGGCACGGGCATCTTTTTAACTGCTCACATCGATTACGTTCCTGTTGCGATGCTGCATAACCTCAAACACAATCGCGTTTTACATGAACGCGTATTCTTTTTGAAGTTGAGTATCTGGGATGTGCCTTATGTGAATGATGAAGAGCGTCTCACACTCAAAGACATGGGTGGCCAAGTGTATTTGGTTCGCTCAGTGCATGGTTTTAAAGAGACACCAGATATCAATAAAGTGTTGGCGCAAATTGAAGCTCAATACCAATTGAAGTTTGATCTGATGGATACATCCTTCTTTTTGGCGCGTGACACCGTGGTGTCCTCAAAATTACCTGGTATGGCTTTGTGGCGTGAAAGGCTATTTGCTTGGATGTTCCAAAATGCTGCAAAACCATCAGATTTCTTCCAAATCCCTACAAATAGGGTGGTGGAGCTTGGCGCCAAGATAGAAATTTAAGTTTTTTAGGCATAAAACACTAATGGCTTTATGCTTAAGGTTATGAGTTATTACAGAATTTCACTAGGAGTCATTTTCACCTCGTTGTCTTTGCTGACAACGGTGGTTCTTGCTGGTCCAGCGGAGATGGCAGAGCTCGCGGAAATCGAAAAGAGTCAAAATAATCTCAATCTACAAAAAGATTGGGCTAAATACCGCTTAGAAAAAAAACAGCACGATTGTTATGATCAATTTTTCACGACCCGTTGTCTTGATAAAGCTCGTTTAGAACATCGTCAAGAAATCAAAGAAGTGCGTGCTCAAGAAATACCTATGCGAGAGAGGGAGCGCGTTCTCAAAGCTATCATCAAAGATGAGCAAGATGAACAAAGAATCAAAGAGCGCAACGATCCAGCTAAGGCAAAACAGCGCGCTGATAATGTCAAAGATTATGAGCAAAAGCAATTGGATCAAGCTAAACGTGAACAAGACCTTGTAAAAAAACGCGCTGACTCAGAAAAGCGCGCTCAGGAAAATAAAAAGGCCAATCCGCTCTAATGGCAAAAATTAAATCTGTTTATGTTTGCCAAGCATGTGGTGGCTTATCAGCAAAGTGGCAGGGTCAATGCCCTAACTGTGAGGCTTGGAATTCCATGGAAGAAACCGTGGAAGACAAGCCTTCAACTAATCGCTTTCAAAGCTTGGCTAAAGCTGCTCCTAAACAAAAACTATCCGTTATAGAAGCCGAAGATTTACCTCGTATTAGCACCGGTGTTGATGAGTTTGATCGAGTATTGGGTGGTGGCTTGGTCACCGGTGGAGTTGCATTGATTGGCGGCGACCCCGGTATCGGTAAATCTACTTTGCTTTTGCAAGCACTGGCAGCAATGAGTGCTCGAGGTGACTCGGTTCTTTATATCAGTGGTGAGGAATCGGGTGCGCAAATTGCCTTGAGAGCAAAACGTTTGGGAATACAAGCTCCGGATTTAGAAGTATTAGCAGAAATCCAGTTAGAGAAATTATTAGCCACCATTGAATCAGCAAGACCCACTGTGGTGGTCGTTGATTCGATACAAACGGTTTACTCAGAAGCTTTGAGTTCGGCGCCTGGTTCAGTGGCGCAGGTGAAAGAATGCGCAGCTCAACTGACTCGTTTGGCTAAAACGACTGGTGTTTGTATGATCATGGTGGGTCATGTCACCAAAGAAGGTAACTTGGCAGGGCCAAGGGTTTTAGAACATATCGTTGACACAGTTTTGTATTTTGAGGGTGATACGCACTCATCGTTCAGATTGGTTCGAGCCTTTAAAAATCGTTTCGGGGCTGTGAATGAATTAGGTGTCTTTGCCATGACTGATAAGGGTCTCAAAGGCGTGGCTAATCCATCAGCTTTATTCTTGTCACAGCACGATCAAATCGTTCCCGGTTCTTGTGTGTTGGTCACGCAAGAAGGCAGTCGACCATTGTTGGTTGAGATTCAGGCATTGGTGGATGCTGCACATGTGCCCAATCCACGCAGATTGGCTTTGGGTCTAGAGCAACACCGTTTGGCCATGCTCTTAGCCGTACTTCATCGTCATGCAGGCATTGCTTGTTTTGATCAAGATGTTTTCTTGAATGCGGTGGGCGGCGTCAAAATCACTGAGCCTGCAGCGGACTTGGCTGTCTTATTAGCGATTCAGTCGTCGATGAAAAATAAAGCATTGCCCAAGAACTTGATTGTCTTTGGCGAGGTTGGTTTGGCAGGAGAAATCAGACCATGTCCAAGGGGCCAAGAACGCCTCAAAGAAGCTGCTAAGCTGGGCTTTAAGCAGGCCATTGTTCCAAAGGCCAATGCCCCTAAAACAAACATTCCTGGCTTAACTATTTTTGCTGTTGATAGGATTGATCAAGCGATTCAAGCAGCCAGAAATCTAGAGTGACAAATCTATAATTTTATAGATTAAAGGTCTTCTGCTTGAATCAGTAAGACCTGATCGTCGCCAGCAGAAACTTCTAGCCATGTGACTGGTATTTCTGGAAATGCATCTGAAAAGTTTTTAGCTTCATTGCCAATCTCAAGCACCAAAGCACCCTCAGGTTTTAAATAATCTTTAGCGTTTGCAATGATTTTTCGAACGATGTCCATGCCATCAATTCCACCAGCTAAAGATATTTCTGGTTCAGCGTGATATTCAGGTGGAAGAGTAGCCATGGATGTTGCATTCACATATGGCGGATTGCAAATGATCAAATCAAATAAATTTTCTTCATTGGGTGAGGGCAATGATTCAAATAAATCACCTTGGTGAATCTCAATTTGTTCACTCAGATTGTGGCGATCAATGTTCTTGGCTGCTAAAGACAATGCTTGCATGCTGATATCTGATCCGGACACTTCTACATCTGGGCAAGATAGAGCCATCAAAATCGCCAATGAGCCATTACCTGTGCAGAGGTCTAAGACTTTGGCGCTCGGAGGCAACCAAGGCTCTAAATGACCATCCACAATTAATTCTGCGATGAATGAGCGAGGCACGATACTGCGCTCATCGCAATAAAACGGAATGCCCATTAACCAGGCTTCGCCCAAGATGTAGGCCAAAGGTTTGCGAGTAGTGATGCGCTCAAGTGCCCAAGCGTTGATTTGGGTGAGTAATTCAGGCGTGATTGTTGTGTCGAGAGCTTCTGCAGCATCTTCAGGCGGAAAACCCAAGGCTGTAGCTATGATCCAAAGTGCTTCGCTTTGCGCATCAATGGCGCCATGGCCATAACTCAGTCCTGCAAGATCTAATTTTTCGGTCAGTTCTTGCCAACAAACTTCTAAAGTTAAATCAGTGTTCATAAATGTGTTGAAAGAGTTAACGCTTAAGCAATTAACTTTTCTAAAACACCTTTGTAAATATTTTTAAGCGGCTCTATGTCTGCAAGCTCAACACGTTCGTTGATTTGATGAATGGTTGCATTGCGCGGTCCAAATTCAACCACTTGAGGACAGATCTTTGCAATAAAGCGAGCATCACTGGTGCCGCCAGTTGTCGAAAGCTCTGCAGTTACATTTGTTTCTGCTTTGATCGACGCTTGCATGGCTTCGGATAAGTTACCTGGTTGCGTCAAAAATGGTTCCCCACTGAGATTCCATTCAATCGTGAAATTCAGTTGATGTTTCTTCAGGATTGTTTCAAGTTTCTCTTTTAGTTTGTCAGCTGTATTTTCGGTTGAGAAACGGAAATTAAAATCAATGACCACCTCACCAGGAATCACATTGGTGGCACCTGTTCCAGAGTGAATATTAGAAACTTGCCATGCGGTTGGTTGGAAATAAGTATTACCTTGATCCCATGTCACTCCAGCAAGTTCAGCAAGAGCAGGAGCCATGAGGTGAATCGGATTTTTTGATAAATGAGGATAAGCAATGTGACCTTGAACACCAATCACTTTTAATTTGCCAGATAAAGATCCCCGGCGACCATTTTTAATCGTGTCTCCTAATTGATCAACTGAGGTTGGCTCACCAACCACACAGTAATCAAGACGTTCGCCACGTTTTTTTAATTCATTACAAACAATCACAGTGCCATCATGCGCCGGACCTTCTTCATCGCTGGTCAACAAAAAGGCAATTGAGCCTTTGTGATCAGGGTGCTGTGCAACAAACTCTTCAGTCGCAACCACAAAAGCAGCCAATGAGGTTTTCATATCCGCGGCACCACGACCATATAAAAAACCATCTTGGTGTGTCGGTTGAAATGGATTCGAAGACCATTTATCGAGTGGGCCGGTTGGCACCACATCCGTATGACCAGCAAAACTCAACAGAGAACCTGTTTTACCTAGAGCGCCTCTTTTAACGGCCCATAGATTTGTCACTCTGAAGTGATCAGGACCACTCATCATGGTTTCACATTCAAAACCGATTGCTTTGAGTCGATCAGCTATCAGATCTTGGCAGCCACCATCAGCAGGCGTTACCGAGTTCTGAGAAATCAGTTGTTCTGTTAGGGCTAAGGTTGAGTTTGTAGTCACAGATAATCTTTAATGAGTTAGCTTAGTCTCGTAATAGATCGTTAATGGCTGTTTTAGCTCTGGTTTGAGCGTCTACCTTTTTAACGATGATTGCTGCATAGAGACTGTATTTGCCGCAGGCTGATGGTAATGAGCCAGGAACAACCACTGAACCAGCTGGTACGCGGCCATAGTGAACTTCACCAGTTTCACGGTCATAAATCTTGGTGCTTTGACCAATGTAAACGCCCATTGATAAAACAGCATTTTCTTCAATCACAACACCTTCAACCACTTCTGAACGTGCGCCAATGAAACAGTTATCTTCAATGATCACAGGACCGGCTTGAACTGGTTCTAGAACACCACCAATACCAACACCGCCTGAGAGGTGAACATTTTTACCAATTTGGGCGCATGAACCAACTGTGGCCCAGGTATCAACCATTGAGCCTTCATCAACATAAGCACCGATATTGACGTATGAGGGCATTAAAACCACATTTTTGCCAATAAATGAACCACGACGAGCCGTTGCAGGCGGAACTACGCGGAAACCGCCTTTGGCAAAGTCCTCAGCCGTGTAATTGGCAAATTTAGTTGGAACTTTGTCGTAAAACTGCGGAAAGCCATTAGTGCCATTGGCTGACATCACCTGATTGTCTTCTAGGCGGAAAGAGATCAAAACAGCTTTTTTAACCCATTGATTCACATTCCACTTGCCCACTGACTGACGCTCAGCAACGCGAATAGAGCCGTCATTTAAGCCCGCTAATACGGTAGCCACTGCCTCGCGAACCTCTTTTGGGGCTGCTGAAGGTGATAGGCTGGCACGATCTTCCCAGGCTTGATCAATGATGTTCTGTAGCGTTGCCATAAACTCTTTTTCCTTTAAAAATAACAAGTAATAAGCCTAGATTATATCTGTCGACTTCAGGAAGTGCTCTTTCTATCCCTACCTTGGTATCATCACAATGATTCCATTAAAAGAAGTTAGCCGTGCGACTTAAATCTATCAAACTTTCAGGGTTCAAATCCTTCGTAGACCCCACTCATTTCGAGCTTCCAGGCCAATTAATTGGTGTTGTGGGCCCCAACGGTTGCGGTAAATCCAACATCATTGACGCTGTTCGCTGGGTTTTGGGTGAATCCAGGGCCAGTGAGCTGCGTGGCGAATCCATGCAGGACGTTATTTTTAATGGCTCTGGGCAAAGAAAACCGGCTGGTCGCTCAAGTGTTGAGCTGATTTTTGATAACACCGATGGTCGTGCCGCTGGCCAATGGAGCACTTTTGCTGAATTGTCAGTCAAACGCGTGTTGACTCGTGATGGAGCTTCTAGCTACTACATCAATAATCAAACAGTCAGACGTAAAGATATTCATGACATGTTCATGGGCACTGGTTTAGGTCCTCGCGCTTACGCGATCATCGGCCAGGGCATGATTTCTAGAATCATTGAAGCCAAACCAGAAGAGTTACGTATTTTCTTGGAAGAGGCTGCGGGTGTATCTAAGTATAAAGAGCGCCGCAAAGAAACTGAATCTCGTTTGGAAGACACAAGAGAGAACTTGACGCGTGTAGAAGATATCTTGCGTGAGTTAACGCAGAATCTCACCAAGCTAGAGGGTCAAGCTCAAGTTGCTGAAAAATACAAAGACCTGAATACTCAGATGACACAGCAACAACAGTTGTTGTGGTTGGTACGTCAGACTGAAGCAGGCAAAGAGCAAGAGCGTCATGCGAATGCGATCAGAGATGCTCAAGTTCAGCTTGAAGAGCAAACTGCCAAATTACGCCATGCAGAAGCTGAATTAGAAGAATTAAGAAGCTCTCATTACGCATCGCAAGATTTGGTATCAACAGCTCAAGGTGAGCTGTATGAAGTGAATGCTGAAGTAGGCAAGCTTGAGAATGAGATTCGTTATGTTCAAGAATCACGCGCACGCCTACAGCAACAGATTTCAGATTTACAAGCGCAGTTATCCCGTTGGTCTTCACAAGAAGTCGCTGCTGCTGATGCCTTACGTCAAACCAATATTGATTTAGAGTCTGCTCGCGAAAACGAAGAGCGTTTCTTGGAGGCTCTTCATCAGGTACAAGAGAAGTTGCCAGCGCATGAAGTAACTTATTTAGAAACACAAAAAGCTTTAGATCAAGCGCGTGAAGCTGTGTCTTCAACTGATCAGCGCTTAGCAAGTTTGGCTGAAAGAGTATTGGCTGCAGGTCGTCAATTAGATCAGTTGCATCAACGTCAAGAACGCTTACAGGCCGATTTATCAAGCTTGGTGAAGCCTGATGCTGAAGCTCTTAGCCTGGCGACTGATCGCCAAACCATGGCTCAGCGCAAGGCTGATGAAGCGCAAGAGGTTTCTGAAGTAGCCAATGTGAGTGTTCCAGAAGCTGATGCGACAAGACAAAAAGCCCAACAAACCTTGCAAGAATCTTCTACAGCATTGAGTCAAACTCAGGCTCGCTTGAGTGCTTTGCAAGCTTTACAAGAAAAAGTTCAAGCTCAAGCCAAGGTTGGTCCATGGTTAGAGCAAAAGGGTCTCAATAAAAAACAACGTTTGTGGCAAGACTTACAAGTTGAAAAGGGATGGGAAACCGCACTTGAAGCAGTGTTGCGTGAACGTGTCACTGCTTTACAAGCAAGCGATTTGAACGAGGCCGTTCGTCTTGCTCAAGATGCGCCGCCGTCTCGTTTGGCTTTCTATTCTGGTAACGGTGTTTCTAATTCTGACTCTAGCGTCAATGGTTTGACCAGCTTGATGAGCCGTGTTCAGGTCAAAGACTCTGGCATCAAAGCTGTGATCCAAGAGTGGTTGGGCAATGTTTACATTGCAGATAGCTTAGATGATGCGATGCGTCGTCGTGAACAACTGCCTCAAGGTGGTGTTCTCTTGGTCAAAGAAGGCCATATTGTCAGTCGCGTGAGTTTGCAACTATATGCAGAGGATTCTGAGCAAGCTGGTTTATTGGCGCGTGGCCAAGAAATTGAAAACTTAGATTTACAGTTAAAAGCTCAGCAATTAATTCTTGATGAAGCTCAGAGCGAGGCCAACAGAGCTCAGTCTGCTTATCATCAAGCGCATCAATTAGCCCAGCAAGCTCGTCAAACAGCTGAACAAGCTGTGAGAGAAGCACACAACCTAGAAGTTGAGCGTTTGCAACTTGCCCAGGCTGATGAGAAATACAGAAGCAGAGCAGACCAAATCAATTTTGAACTTAATGAGCTCACTCAGCAATCTGCTGAACTTCAATCGATCAGAGACGAAGGTCAGGGCGAGCTTGACCGTGTTCAAGATGAAAAAGGTGTGCACGGAGACAGTTTGACGACTGCACAAGATGCTTATCAAGCAGCACAACATACTCTTGAGCAAGCTCGTGAAGCGTTGCGTTTGTCTGAGCGTGAAGCTAGTGAAGCATCCTTTAATACAAGAACCTTGGTCCAAAGAATCAGTGATCTGACTCGTGATCAACAATCTGCACAACAACAGGTGGGTGATATCCAGGTGAGCTTGGGTAATTCTCAAGAAGAGTTGCATGGTTTGTCTGATGAAGCTGCCCAAGATGCTTTACAAAACTTATTGATTCAAAGAAGTGCTCGCGAAGCTGCTTTGGCGAATGCCAGAACAGAAATGGATGCCATCTCCCATCGTTTGCGCGAGGGTGATGAGGGTCGCTTGACGATTGAGCGCAGTTTGCAACCTTTGCGTGACAAAGCCATGGAGCTTCAGCTCAAAGAGCAAGCAGCCCGCTTGAACGTTGAGCAATTTGCAACCATGTTGATGGATGCGGAAGCCAATGTGGAAGAATTGCAAGCACGCTTAACGCCTGATATGAAGGTCAGCACTTTGCAATCTGAAGTGAATAAGCTCAATCAAGAAATTCAAGGTTTAGGTCCTGTGAACATGGCAGCTCTTGAAGAGTTGGCCAGCGCGCAAGAGCGTAAGACGTTCTTGGATGCTCAATCAGCTGACTTGAATGAAGCGATCAATACATTGACGGATGCTATTTCAAAAATTGACGCTGAAACTCGTGAATTGTTACAAGGCACCTTTGATCAGGTCAACGAACACTTTGCAAAATTATTCCCAGATCTTTTCGGTGGTGGTAACGCCAAGTTGGTGATGACTGGTGAAGAGATTTTGGATTCTGGTGTTCAAGTGATGGCTCAACCGCCAGGCAAGAAAAATTCAACCATTCACTTGTTATCAGGTGGTGAAAAAGCTTTGACAGCGATTGCTTTGGTCTTCTCATTATTCCAATTGAACCCAGCACCGTTCTGTTTGCTAGACGAGGTTGATGCTCCATTGGACGATGCGAATACGGGTCGTTATGCAGACATGGTTTCTAGAATGTCTAAAAACACTCAATTTGTCTTTATTTCACACAATAAGATCACCATGGAAATCGCTAGCCAATTGATTGGTGTCACGATGCAAGAACAGGGTGTTTCTAGAATTGTTGCTGTTGACTTAGAGGCTGCGGCAACGATGGTGGAGGCTGCTTAATGATTTGGTTCACTGAACTTGCTACATCCTTAGGGTTGTCGGATCTTCAGTTATCTCTTGGACTAATTGGTTTTAGCTTGTTAGTCCTTGTCATGATTTATAACGCCATGCGTATACGCAAGCTTGATAAGAATGAATCGATGGATGATTCCAGCGAGTCATCAGAACCAAGCTTTTCTGCAGTCGATGCAGCTCTCAACAAATCTGAACCAAGCTTTGGCGGTATTACAAGCTCAACGCATGCTCATCCCGTTTTAGCAAAGATCGATCCCTTGATTGATTGTGTTGCAACCTTGCGCTTGCCTGAACCCATCACTGGCCAAGAAATTTTGAGTCAGTTGTCTGATTGGCCAAAAAATACCCAATTTACTTGGATGCATGAAGGCTTGACTACGGATTCTGTTTGGCAATCAATCACGCCAGAGCAAAGCTTCACAGAACTTCAACTGGCTATTCAGTTAGCCAACAGATCTGGCCCGATTGGCATGGTTGATTTATCAGACTTTGTCTCAAAAGTGCAGTTGCTATCTAATGCCTTAGATGCTGAGTTGGATTTAGCCCCTCACAATGACATCATTGAATCCGCTAAGAGCTTGGATGATTTTGCAGCAAAGTGTGATATTCAGTTGGGCATCACCGTTGTTCCAAAAGATGGTTTGTGGAACCTGATGACTATTCAGAATGTTGCAAACAAGGCAGGATTCTTGTTATCACGTGATGGTCGTGAGTATCAGCGCGTTGCTGCAGATACGACTATCTACAAATTGATCGCTGATCAAGCCAATTTCTTGCGCGACGATTTGAGCCAATCAAATGTTCAATATGTAACATTGCTGTTGAACCTACCTCACGTTTCTTATGAGATGACACCATTTCAATTGATGCTCGATGATGCAAAACTATTGGCTGAAGCACTCAACGGTCATTTGGTGGATGATGCAGGAAGACCATTGGTTGATGAAGCTATCACTGCCATCAAGGGTCAGCTTGAAGAGATTTATCAAGCGATGACGGTTCAGGGTATTCCTGCAGGATCTGCTGCTGCAAGCAGACTCTATTCCTAGGTTCTTATGGCTGATTCGGCCCGATATGCCTGGCTGAAAGACGAGTTGGCAAGCTTAGATCATGCCTACTACGTTCTTGATGACCCCAAACTCCCAGATATTGAATACGATAAGCTCTACCGAGAGTTATTGGCGATCGAGCAGGAACATCCTGATTGGATCACTTCTGATTCGCCATCACAGCGAGTGAGTGGACAAGCCAGCGATCTTTTTTCTGAAGTCAAACATGTGGTTCCGATGCTTTCATTGAATAATGCATTGGAAGACAAAGAGGCTGAGGCTTTTGATAAGCGTTGTCGTGAGGGATTGAATTTAAGTTCTGTTGAATATGCCGCTGAACTTAAGTTTGATGGTTTAGCGATATCCTTGCGTTATGAAAACGGTCTTTTGACACAAGCTGCCACGCGTGGTGATGGTTATAGTGGTGAAGATGTCACGGCCAACATCAGAACAATCAAAGCGATTCCTTTGAGATTGAAGGGTGCATCACATCCCAAAGTTTTAGATGTGCGAGGCGAAGTCTTCATGAGTCATAAAGACTTTGAGAGTTTGAATCAAGCAGCCATCAGTAAATCTGAAAAAACTTTTGCCAATCCCAGAAATGCTGCGGCCGGAAGTCTGCGTCAACTAGACCCCAAAATCACCGCACAACGCACCTTGTCTTTTTATGCCTATGGCATCGGTCAATGTGAACCGTCAAACTTTGTTCCTAAAACACATTCTGAATTATTAGATCTTTATGCATCTTGGGGTTTGCCAGTTTGTGAACACCGTGCCGTGGTTCAATCAATCAACGGCTTGATGGGGTTTTACGAATCTATTGGTGCCTTGCGGGATCAATTGCCCTATGACATTGACGGAGTGGTTTACAAAGTTAATTCAAGAGAATTGCAAGAGGATTTGGGATTTGTCTCAAGAGCCCCACGATTTGCGGTTGCCCATAAATATCCAGCCCAAGAGGCTCTGACCACTGTTCTTGGTATTGACGTCCAAGTAGGTCGAACAGGTGCCATCACACCAGTAGCAAGACTTTCACCAGTGGTGGTTGGTGGCGTGACTGTCACCAATGCTACTTTGCATAATGAAGATGAGGTTCGTCGCAAAGATGTTCACATTGGCGATACCGTGGTGGTACGTCGAGCAGGTGATGTGATCCCTGAAGTTGTTTCAGCCATCAAAGAGAAGCGTCCATCATCAGCGATTGCTTTTGTGATGCCCACATCTTGCCCGATTTGTGGCTCTCATATTGAGAAGCCAGAGGAAGAGGCTGTTGCAAGATGCAGTGGTGGTTTGTTTTGTCCTGCCCAGCGCAAGCAAGCGCTTTTACACTTTGCTCATCGCAGAGCCATGGACATTGATGGCCTAGGTGAAAAAATCGTTGATCAGTTGGTCGATCAATCCATTGTAAGAACGCCAGCTGATTTGTATCGCTTAGGATTGATGGCTTTGGCTAATCTAGACCGAATGGGTGAAAAATCGGCTGAGAACTTACTTCAGGCAATTGAAAAATCCAGAAAAAACACTTTGGCCAGATTTATTTTTGCTCTAGGCATACGTCACGTTGGTGAGAGCACGGCCAAAGATTTGGCAAAATATTTCGGCCACATAGATAAGCTCATGGTTACGAATGAAGAAGAATTGCTTCAAGTCAACGATGTCGGTCCCGTGGTCGCAAAATCATTGCTGAGCTTTTTTAGTGAATCTCATAACAGAGAGGTTGTTGAGCAATTATTGGCATCTGGCATTGAGCTTGAGGTAGAAACCTCAACGATTAACCCAGAATTACTTGGTAAAACATTTGTTTTGACGGGAACATTACCCACCATGTCGCGTGATGAAGCAAAAGCTCTGTTAGAAAAAGCAGGAGCCAAGGTGGCAGGATCTGTGTCTGCCAAAACACATTATGTGGTTGCTGGCGCTGATGCTGGAAGCAAGCTTGAGAAAGCTCAAGAGTTGGGTGTCGCTGTGATTGATGAGGCTCAGATGTTAGCTTTACTTCAATCTAATTAGCCAGCAATACCCTTATCGTAATCATCCGCAAAAGCGTGATTGACATCACTGTGGCCTTGTTCATCAGCTCTCACCGCAATCACAACATCACGTAGCATGGCATTAGCAGGCAAATTCCAATATTCGATTGCAATGGCTGGCGCAGGGATGTTTAGTTCAGGATTGGCATCAATTTGCGCAAGGTAATCTGTGTAACTGATCACGGCTTCTTCTTCAAAGTAACCCACGATACGGTGGGCTGTTCTTGGAAAAAATACGTAGATAAAGAAAAACAAATGCCAAAACACTGCTTGGGCTATTAGGACAATCATCCGCTCAAGCCAGTTTGGCTTGGCGACTTCTAAAAATGTCATGAGGTGCATGCGTTCATTTTCGGCTTCAGCCAATAATGTACGAATCTTTGGGCCGTAACCTGTTTTCATTTGGCGCAGACTTTTAAGATGTGTCCACATACCCGCAACCATGCCTGGAACGGCTGCAACTGTTTCAAGAACCACAGCTCTATGACCATATCTGCCGCTGAAAAATGTATCTGCAGTCCATCTCAGTAGCAAGGTAAATCTTTTTGCCACTTGATCGCTCATATTTGAAGGGGTGTGTCTCATTGCTTGCTTCCTAATAAGGTATTTAAGAAAGGCTTGCATGATTCAAGCCGTTAACCAAACACTGACAAATCAAACTAGTGAAAAAATGCGACAAACAGCGCTGTGCTTAAGAATGGAGCTAAACCACTGTAGCATATAAAACAAGCAATTGCTGAGTCGGCTAAACCGCTAAAGCGTCCAAGATTTCTGTTTCCAATTGAACTTGTATTTTTGAATCTTTTGATAGATTGTGGCCATCCAACAAAAATACGTCCTCGATGCGTTCGCCCAAGGTATTGATTCTTGCAGTATGAAGCGATATTTGGTGCTCAGCCAAGATCTTGGCTATGGCGTAGAGAAGTCCTGTTCTGTCGTTGGCAGATACTGATAAGACATAGTATTGACCGCGCTCATCAGCCCTGAGACTGACACGAGGTTGAATGGGAAAGCTTCTTGATTGTCTAGATAAGCGACCCTTGCTAGGATTTGGTAGTGGCGCGCTTTGTTGAAGCATGGCAGCCAAGTCATGCTCAACCAGTTGAATGATGTCGCGATAGTGACCGCCTTCACGCAATAAATTCGTACCAGAAATTTGGAATGTATCTAAAGCATAGCCATGCTGTGTTGTATGAATCTTGGCATCTAAAATTGAAAACCCTTGTTGATCAAAGTAGGCGCAAATCCTTGCAAACAGATCCACTTGATCCTTCACATAAACTCCAACCTGCAAACCTTCACCAATTTGAGATAAGCGAGCCCGAACGATTGCTTCGGGGTGGTTCACGCGGCCATGCAAATGTTTGGTGAGCCAAGCAATATCACTGGGCTCGTGCCTTAAAAAGAAAGAGATGTCCAATTGTTTCCAAAGATTCTCATGAGCATCTGTTTGAAGACCAAATAGACGAAGCATTTGTTTTGCTTCTGACTGATTTTGTTCTAACTCAGAGCTAAGATCGTGTTGTTCGCCACCTAAAATTCTCAAGGTAAGCTTGTACAAATCTTCCAATAGTTTGCCTTTCCAGGCATTCCATACTTTGGGGCTTGTTCCTCTGACGTCAGCTACGGTCAATAAATAAAGTGCCGTTAAGCGTCTTTCAGTTTTCACTTTTTTGGCAAATGCCTTGATCACATCTGGATCACTGATATCTTGTTTTTGCGCTACTTGGCTCATCGTCAAGTGTTCAGCAACCAACCACACCAATAGATCAGTATCTTCCTTATTTAAGCCATGCTGTTTAGAAAATAAACGAGCATCTTTTTTACCAAGATCTGAGTGGTCGCCACCACGTCCTTTGGCTATGTCATGGAATAAGGCCGCCAGAATCAAAAGCCATGGCTTGTCATAGTTCGCAGCCAGTTGACTGCAGAATGGGAACTCATGCGTGTGCTCGACAATCCAGAAACGTCGAACATTCCTGAGCACCATCAGGATGTGTTGATCAACCGTATACACATGGAATAAATCGTGTTGCATCTGCCCCACAATCCGCCTAAAGGCTGGCAAGTAACGACCCAAAACACTGGTTTGGTTCATCATGCGGAATGCATTTGTGACGCCGTGAGGTTGGCGCACAATCTCCATGAAATACTCTCGGTTTTCTGCTTGCTTGCGCCATTCGGCATTCATGAGATTTCTGGCGTTATACAAACCTCTGAGTATTTGAGCTGAAAATCCTTTGACGCCAGGTGTTTTTGTGTAAAGCAAAAAAGCCCGCAATATCTGATTGGGATGCTTTTCAAACAAATTAGGGTCAACAATATCCAGTAAACCTTGCCTCTCAACAAAATGCTCCGAGACTGGTCTGGTGATTCTGGATTCTTTGGGAAAAAGAATCGCTTCAATATTTTGCAGAAGAATTTCATTGAGCTGAGTCACAGCTTTAGCGGCCCAGTAATACTGCTTCATGATTTTTTCACTGGCACGTGTGCCATTTTCTGAAGTCAGACCAAATGATTCAGCCAACTGAGTCTGTAGATCAAACACCAAGACATCTTGACGTCTCTTAGCAACCAAGTGCAATTGAGTGCGCAAGGTTTGCAATAGTTTTAGATTCCTGTTGATCTCTAAAGATTCACGCTTGGTCAAAAGACCTTTTTTATGTAGATCAGAAAAGCTATTTCCTAACTTAGCCGCTTTGGTCATCCATAGAATCACTTGTAAATCTCTCAAGCCACCTGGACTCTCTTTGCAGTTGGGTTCTAAGGAATAGGGTGTGTCGTTGTATTTGTGATGTCGCTGACGAAGTTCTAGTAACTTCGCTTGATAAAAGGCCTTTGCATCCATGGCCGCATCAAATTGCAGCAAGAATCGTCGGTAGAGTTTTTTATCTCCGCCAACCAAACGAGATTCTAGAAGAGCAGTTCTAACGGTGATGTCAGCCGCAGCTTCTTGCAAACATTCCTCGATATTGCGAACTGATGAACCAATCTCAATGCCAAGATCCCAGCAGCGAGTAATGAAGCTTTCTACTTTTGGAGTAGCTATGGCCAGTTGATCAGCACTGAGCTTTTCAGAAAGTAGCACCAAGATATCAACATCTGAATAAGGATATTGCTCGGCGCGACCAAATCCACCCACGGCCACAAGGGCTGCGTACTCATTCAAACCATTTTCTTGCCAAGCCAACAACAATTGTTGATCTATTAGGTGACAGATATCTTTGGTTAACTTGTGGACGTTTAAATCTTTTTTGAACTCTTCAAAGCGAGCCTCGCGACGAGTTTTTAGAGTTGCAAGGGTGTCCATGTCTTGCTGGATTTACGGTCTGAACTTGAGATTACTGACGCACGCCGGTGGCGGTGGGCTGCCTGCTGAATAGGTCAATACTTCAACACCGGTTGGAGTCACCAAGCAGGTATGTTCCCACTGAGCTGAGAGGCTACGATCTTTGGTCTTAACAGTCCATTGATCTGGCATGGTTCTGATATCTCGTTTGCCGGCATTGATCATGGGTTCAATCGTAAAGGTCATACCCTCATGCAGTTGCTCACCCAGACCTGGTTTGCCGTAATGCACGATTTGAGGTTCATCATGGAACACTTGTCCAATGCCATGACCGCAATACTCTCTCACCACCGAATAGCCTGCATTTTCAGCATGAGCTTGGATCGCATGGCCAATATCACCCAAAGTACAGCCTGGTTTGACCTGTGCAATACCCAGCCACATGCACTCATAAGTGATTTGCGACAGCCTTTTAGCCAAAATCGACGGTTCACCAATTGCGAACATCCGGCTGGTATCGCCGAAGTAGCCTGTTTGAGTGATCACGGTGATGTCTAGATTGACGACATCGCCATCCTTCAAAATTCGGTCGCCTGGAATACCATGGCAAATCACATCATTGACCGAGGTACAAATGGACTTAGGGAAGGGTGGATAGCCTGGTGGTTGGTAATTAAGGGGCGCTGGGACGGTTTTTTGGACATTCACCATGTAATCATGGCAAATCTGGTCCAATTCCCCGGTGGTAATGCCGGCCTTGATAAATGGGGTCACATGGTCCAGTACCTCGCTGGCCAAGCGGCCAGCTTCACGCATACCGGCGATGAATTCTTGAGAAGTGGGTTTTTTAGTTTCAGTCAACATACCCTGATTATCCAGCATAAATTCATTGTTTTCATGGCTTTAATACGTTTTTTAGGGTAGAATACTCACACTGTTTCAGATGGTCTGGAGCAGAATCACGAACCAAGCCGTCCAGGGTGGCACTTTTTAGTGCAGTCAGGACTTGGTTCTAGACACAACCCTTAGGAGATTTACATGTCAGTGACTATGCGTCAAATGCTAGAAGCCGGTTGCCATTTTGGGCACCAAACTCGCTTCTGGTCACCAAAGATGGCCCCTTATATTTTCGGTCATCGCAACAAAATTCATATTATTAACCTCGAAAAAACGCTTCCTATGTTCTTGGATGCGCAAAAGTTCGTGCGTCAAGTAGCTTCTAACCGCGGCACCATTTTGTTCGTTGGTACAAAGCGTCAATCAAAAGAGATCATTGCTGAAGAAGCAACTCGTGCTGGTATGCCTTACGTAGATGCTCGCTGGTTGGGCGGTACATTGACTAACTTCAAAACTGTTAAAGGTTCCATCAAGCGTCTTAAAGACATGACTGCTGCTCGCGAAAATGGCGATTGGGAGCGTTTGTCTAAGAAGGAAGCTTTGACAACCAGCCGTGATATCGAAAAATTAGAGAAATCATTGGGCGGTATTCAAGATATGGCTGGTACACCTGATGCGATTTTCGTGGTGGACGTTGGTTACCACAAGATTGCTTTAACAGAAGCCAAGAAATTAGGTATTCCAGTGATTGCAGTGGTTGATACAAACCACTCACCTGAAGGTGTTGATTACATCATCCCAGGTAATGACGACTCAAGCAAAGCGGTTGCTTTGTATGTTCGTGCAATGGCTGATGCTATTTTGGAAGGCAAAGCAAACGCAGTGAACCAAGTGTTAGAAGCTGTTAAAGGCGATGCTGATGAGTTCGTTGAAGAAGGAAAGGGCGAGTAATGGCTGCAATTTCTGCTGCAATGGTTGGCGAACTACGCGCCAAAACAGATGCTCCAATGATGGAGTGCAAAAAAGCTCTAACCGAAGCTAATGGCGACATGGCTAAAGCAGAAGAAATTCTGCGTGTAAAACTTGGTAGCAAAGCTGGTAAAGCTGCTTCACGTGTTACAGCTGAAGGCGTGATCACTGCTTTCATCAATGGTACAACTGGCGCATTGCTAGAAGTTAACTGTGAAACAGACTTTGTTTCTAAGAATGATGACTTCCTAGCATTGAGCAATGCTTGCGCTCAATTGGTTGCTGAAAAGAACCCAGCCGATGTGACTGCCTTGTCTGCTTTGCCATACTCTGGCAAGACAGTTGAAGAAGTTCGTGCTGAATTGATCGGCCGTATCGGTGAAAACATGTCATTGCGCCGTTTCACACGTTTTTCAGGTGAGAACAAGTTGGTGTCTTACTTGCACGGTACACGTATTGGTGTGATGGTTGAATACACTGGTGACGATACAGCTGCTAAAGACGTTGCTATGCACATTGCTGCGATGAAGCCGATTGCTTTGTCTGCTGCAGATGTACCTGCTGACAAGATCGCTACAGAGAAGAGTGTTGCTGAACTAAAGGCTGCTGAATCAGGTAAGCCAGCAGAAATCATCGCTAAGATGGTTGAAGGCTCAGTTCAGAAGTACTTGAAAGAAGTTTCTTTGTTAAATCAAACTTTTGTTAAAAACGACAAACAAACTGTAGAGCAAATGTTGAAGGCTGCTAACACAACCATCAAGAGCTTTACGATGTATGTTGTAGGTGAAGGTATTGAAAAGCGTCAAGATGACTTTGCTGCTGAAGTTGCTGCTCAGGTAGCTGCTGCAAAAGCCACGGCCTAAGTAGTTCTTGTAGTTCAAAAAGGCACGGGGCTAAAACCTTCGTGCCTTTTATACTTTTGTAACTTGATGAATGCTAAATAAAGAGAGAGACTGACCATGCCAGCTTATAAAAAAGTTTTGCTCAAACTATCAGGTGAAGCCTTAATGGGCGATGACTCTTACGGTATCAACCCAGGCACCATTGATGCCATGGTCGCTGATGTCGCTGAGGTGGTGCAAACCGGTATTCAGTTAGCCATCGTGATTGGTGGCGGCAATATCTTTAGAGGTGTGGCTGGCGGTGCGGCCGGTATGGATCGCGCAACCGCTGACTACATGGGCATGTTGGCAACAATGATGAATGCACTGGCATTGCAAGATGCACTGCGCCAAAAGGGTGTTGAAGCCCGTGTTCAATCAGCTTTAAGAATGGATCAAGTTGTAGAGCCCTACATTCGCCCCAAAGCCATCCGTCATATGGAAGAGGGCAAAGTGGTGATTTTTGCTGCTGGAACTGGTAACCCTTTCTTCACCACGGACACTGCCGCTGCTTTGCGTGGTGCAGAAATGGGCGTTGAAGTTGTTTTGAAAGCAACCAAGGTAGATGGTATTTACACCAGTGATCCTAAGAAAGATCCAACAGCCACTCGTTACGACACCATCACTTTTGATGAAGCCATCATCAAAAATCTACAGGTCATGGATGCCACAGCATTTGCCTTGTGTCGCGATAGAAAATTACCCATCAAAGTTTTTTCAATCCTCAAGCCTGGCGCACTGAAACGCGTTGTGATGGGTGATAGTGAAGGTACTTTGGTACACGTTTAAAAGGAAACATCATGTCTGCTAATGAAATTAAAAAAAATACAGAACAAAAGATGACCAAATCGATTGAGTCATTGAAATCGAATTTGCAAAAAATCAGAACTGGTCGTGCTCACCCAGGTATCTTGGAGCAGATCAACGTTGATTACTATGGCAATCCAACACCATTAGCTCAAGTAGCCAACTTAGGTTTGGCGGATGCTAGAACGTTGACCGTTCAGCCTTGGGAGAAAAACATGATGGGCGCAGTTGAAAAAGCCATTCGTGAATCTGATTTAGGGCTTAATCCTGCCACTCAAGGCAATATCATTCGTGTGCCAATGCCGGCATTGACTGAAGAGCGCCGCAAAGAATTGACCAAAGTGGTCAAGGGTGAAGGCGAAGATTCAAAAATTGCTGTCCGTAATCTAAGACGTGATGCGAATGAATCTTTGAAAAAGTTAGCAAAAGATAAAGAGATCTCAGAAGATGATGAGCGTCGTTCACAAGATGAAGTTCAAAAAATGACAGATCGTTTTGTTGCGGAAATTGATAAGATCATTTCTGATAAAGAAAAAGAGATCATGACCGTTTAAGCCAAGCTTAAATAGTCTCTATATGGTCAAAAAAACCAATCCCTCACACATCAGCACAACTTTGGCTGTGCCTGATGTGGCGAGTATTCCCAAACACCTTGCCATCATCATGGATGGCAATGGTCGATGGGCGACCAAGCGTTTTTTACCAAGAGTTGCAGGGCATTCACAGGGGCTCAACACAGTCAAAGAGATCGTCAAAGAATGTGGAGATCTAGGCGTTGAGTATTTGACTCTTTTCGCCTTTAGTTCTGAAAACTGGCGTAGACCCGCCGAAGAAGTTGGTTTTTTAATGAAGTTATTCTTAACTGCATTAGAAAAAGAAGTTTCTCGTCTTGATAAAAATAATGTGCGCTTAAGAGTGGTGGGTGATCTCACCAAGTTTGATCAACAGATCCAGGAGCGAGTGGTTCAGGCAGAAGAAAAGACTGCGCACAACACAGGTCTTAATCTCACCATCGCTGCCAACTACGGTGGGCGTTGGGACATGTTACAAGCTGTATCGGCTTGTTTAAAGGCAAATCCGAACATCACCCCTGATGGTGTGACGGAAGCTTTATTAACACCTCATTTATCCATGTCGTATGCACCAGAACCTGATCTGTTCATCAGAACGGGTGGCGAACAAAGAATCAGCAACTTTTTACTTTGGCAGTTGGCTTATACAGAGCTTTACTTCACCGACTTGCTGTGGCCTGACTTTGATGTCAAGGCGCTTCAAGCTTCCTTTGCTTGGTACCGAGAGCGTGAGCGACGTTTTGGCCGCACCAGTGCTCAAGTGATTGATGCGGAAAAATAGAAGAGCATGTTAAAAACCAGAGTCATCACCGCCATTGTCCTTTTAGGTATTTTTTTACCGGTTCTCTGGTTTGCTCCATTGATTTATTTAGGTGCTTTGATTGCACTTGTGATTACCTTGGCAGCATGGGAGTGGTGGAGATTACTGTTTCCAGATAATCATCGCAGAGCATTTTCATATGCGGGCTTGTGTTTGCTCAATTTATTGGCTTGGTTGATGTATGCCGACATTGAAGCTGTCAAAGTTCTTCTTTGCTTGACCTTGGCGTTTTGGTTGCTCGTTGTGCCATTCATCATGAAACAATCACTACAATTGAATCTTGTTTCTTGGCGCTGGCCTTTGGCCGCGATTGGCTTATTTATTCTGCCAGCATGTTGGTTTGCACTGATGCATTTGCGTGCTGTGAGCATGGCATTATTTTTATCAGTACTTGTTTTGGTTTGGGCTGCTGATATTGGCGCTTATTTTGCTGGGAAAGCATTTGGTAAACACAAACTGGCCAAGAATTTAAGCCCTGGAAAATCGATTGAAGGTGCTGTGGGCGGTTATTTATTGGTGATGGTCCTCGGTATTCTGGGCGCTACTTTATTTGCTGATCATCCTTACACCCAAGGTAATTTCTTTGCTTTGATTCAATCCTCTTGGGGTTGGCCAGGGATGATTCTTGTGACGGCTCTGTGTGTTGCCATGAGTATTCAGGGCGACTTGTTTGAGTCACAAATGAAACGTGTCGCCGGAGTCAAAGATAGCAGCGCGTTGTTGCCTGGTCATGGTGGTTTTTTAGATCGAATTGATGCTCTTTTGCCAGTGTTGCCTTTGGCAGGCTTGATTATTTTGATGGCGAGCTAAACCATGAGACATATTTGCGTTCTTGGTTCAACAGGATCGATTGGGGTCAGCACACTGGATGTGATCCGAGCTTACTCTCATTTGTTCAAAGTTGAATCTTTAACAGCGCATTCAAATATCGAATTACTCGCAAAGCAATGCGAAGAATTCAAACCCAAAATGGTGGTGCTTGGTTCGGCAGATGCTGCTAATCGTTTGAATGCTCTATTGAAGACCATGGGCCTCAATATCTCGGTTGAACATGGAGCAGAGGCCTTGGTCACTGCCTCAACACTGACCTCCGTTGATACGGTGATGGCGGCGATTGTTGGAGCAGCAGGTTTGCTACCAACCATTGAAGCGGCCAAATTAGGTAAGCGAATTTTATTGGCGAATAAAGAAGCTTTGGTGATGGCCGGCGATATCTTCATGTCGGCAGTAGCTAGCAGCGGTGCTGAGCTCTTGCCAATAGACAGTGAGCACAATGCAATTTATCAATGTTTGCCTGATGCAAACACTTCTAATGGTGGCTCTCGAGGTAAATACGCATCCTTGGGCGTTAAAGAGATTTTGTTGACCGCCTCAGGTGGCCCATTCAGAAATCATTCTTTGGATCAATTGAAAGAAGTGGCGCCTGATCAGGCTTGCGCCCATCCAAACTGGGTCATGGGACGAAAAATTTCTGTTGATTCAGCCACCATGATGAACAAAGGTTTAGAGGTGATTGAAGCACATCATCTATTTGGGTTACCTTCTGAACAGATCAAGGTCTTAATTCATCCGCAAAGCGTGGTTCATTCGATGGTCAGATACATCGATGGATCGGTGATTGCACAACTTGGTCAACCCGATATGAAAACACCCATCGCTTATGGTTTGGGTTGGCCTTTAAGAATCGATGCTGGTGTCAAAGAATTTGATTTTGCAACGGCTCATGACTTGAGTTTTGAGCCTGTGGATTTGCAGCGTTTTCCTTGCCTGTCTCTGAGTTACCAAGCTTTAGCTGTTGGTGGCTTGTCACCAACCATATTGAATGCTGCCAATGAGGTTGCGGTTGATGCTTTCTTGAACCATCGGATTCGGTTCACACAGATTGCTGAATTGGTTGAGCGCGTTTTAGATCAAACACAGGTGATTGGCGCAATGAGCCTTGAGGGGATTCTTGAAGCTGATAAAACGGCTCGTCAGCATGCGCAATTGATGGTCAAAGGATTGAATATATGACCGTGATTTGGAGTTTATTAGCATTTTTGGTGGCTTTGGGCTTATTGGTGAGCTTTCATGAGTATGGCCATTACAGTGCTGCCAGAATGTGCGGCGTCAAAGTATTGAGATTTTCTGTTGGGTTTGGCAAAACCATTTGGACTTATCAAAAAACACCAGATTCAACTGAGTGGGCATTGAGCAGTTTGCCTTTGGGTGGTTACGTCAAAATGGATGAAGATTCATTTAGAAGCCAAAAGCTGTGGAAGAGGTCTTTCATCGTGGCTGCTGGTCCTTTAGCCAACTTCATTCTTGCGATCGTCTTTTTGACCATCTTGTTTGCCTCTGGCGTTCCTCAAATACCCTCTAAATTAGTGGAGCCTGACAAAGCCACCGTTGCCTATGAAGCGGGTATTTTTGGCGGAGATACGGTGGTTGGCTGGAAATCGGAGGGAGATGACTCATTTCGGTCTATTGCTAGCTGGAATCAGCTCAGATGGCGCTTGATGGACGCTGTGACCAGCTCTGAAGGCTTTATTCTTAAGGTGAAAACTTCTCAAGGAATTACGCAAGATGTTGTTTTTAAAACAGAAAAAATGCCAATTCTGACCCCAGATACTGATCCATTAGCAAAATTGGGCATCAAACCTGACGTTAGTGAGCCAATAGGCATTTTTGAGCTCAAATTAGATATTTTTGAGGCGATTGGCGTGGCAAGTGAGCGGGTTTGGGATATCAGCACTATTTCAGTGCGGATGTTGGTGGGAATATTCACCGGTGAATCCTCGATCAAGCAGATTGGGGGCCCTCTGAGCATTGCAGATATGGCAGGTAAAACAGCTCAAGTTGGCTGGCAGTCTTATTTGGGCTTTTTGGCGATGATCAGTATCAGCCTTGGTATCTTGAATTTGATTCCATTACCCATGCTAGATGGTGGTCAGCTACTGTATGATGCATGGGAATTGCTGTCTGGTAAGCGTGTTTCAGATGGCGTTCAAAATGTATTGCAAAGAGTTGGTATGGGTAGCCTTCTATTTTTGACTATATTGGCTTTGTTTAACGATATTTCTAGATTGTTTTTACGTTGAAAATACATAATAAATTTATTAAGACGCCATTGGCTGCTATCGCTGTCAGTTTGCTTTCTGCTCCTTTAATGGCGGCTGATCCATTTGTGGTGAAAGATATCCGCGTTGAAGGTTTGCAGCGCGTAGAACCAGGCACAATTTTTAGTTATTTACCGGTGAGAGTTGGCGAAACTTTTACTGATGACAAGGGTGCTGATGCAATTCGTGCTCTTTATAACACCGGCTTTTTTAAAGATGTGAAAGTTGAATCTGATGGCCAAGTTTTAGTTGTTAGGGTTGAGGAAAGACCAACCTTAGCTTCAGTTGACTTTACTGGTCTTAAAGAGTTTGACAAAGATGCTCTAAAAAAATCGCTGAGAGCAGCAGGCGTTGCTGATGGACGTTATTTTGACAAGTCCATTATTGAAAAAGCAGAACAGGAATTAAAGAAACAATATGTTTCAAGAGGTTTTTATAAAGCCGAAATTAAAACAACAGTTACTCCCGTTGATAGAAATAGAGTGGCAGTAGTATTTAATGTCGAGGAAGATGAAATCTCCAAGATTAAATCTATCAGCATTAATGGACTTCAAAACTTTAAAGAATCTGCATTGCTTGATGAAATGCAATTGTCCCAGGGTAATTGGCTGTCTTGGTATACAAAGAACAATTTGTATTCAAAACAAAAGTTGGTGGCCGACCTAGAATCAATCAGATCTTTCTATTTGACCAGGGGTTACTTGGAGTTCAGCATAGAGTCGACTCAAGTATCTATTTCCCCCGATAAAACTGGTATCTATCTGAGCATCAACGTAAAAGAAGGTGTTCAATACAAGGTTTCAAGTATCAAGCTGGCGGGCGAGTTACTCGGTAAAGAAGATGATCTCAATAAACTCTTACAGTTAAAGCCTGGCGATATATTCTCCTCGAGTAAATTAACAGCCTCTACCATTGCCATGGCTGATAAATTAGGTGCTTATGGTTACGCGTTTGCTGCGATGACTCCAAGTACAGATCTTAATAAAGAGGCTCAGCTTGTCGACTTAACGCTGACTGTGGATCCTGGAAAAAGAATCTACGTTAGAAAAATCAATGTCACAGGTAACAACAAAACACGCGATGAAGTTATCAGAAGAGAAATTCGACAGTTAGAAAGCTCATGGTATGACAGTGAGAAATTAAAGCTATCAAAAGACCGTATTAATAGAACTGGTCACTTCACAGAAGTTGATATCAGTAACGAGGAAATTTCAAATTCAACAGATCAAATTGATGTCAATGTCAAAGTTGCAGAGAAACCAACTGGATCTTTGAGTCTGGGCGCTGGATTTTCATCTACAGATAAATTAATTTTGAGTGCAGGTATCTCTCAAGAAAACGTTTTTGGTACCGGCACCAGTCTTGGACTTAATTTAAATACCGGCAAAACAGCCAGAACTTTAGCAATTTCTAGCTATGACCCATATTTTACTGAAGATGGTATCAGTCGATTTACTGATATCTACACCAGAAGTAGCATGCCACTTTATTACGCAGGTGATACTCAATATAAAGTTCAATCAACCGGTACCAACTTCAAGCTAGGCGTTCCCTATTCAGAAGTGGACCGTGTTTTCTTTGGCATAGGTGTTGAACAATTAAAAATGACATCCTCTGTCAATACTCCACTTGCATATCAGGAGTATCTAAGAGAGTACGGCGAAACAAGTCTTAACGTTCCATTAACGCTTGGATGGGCCAGAGACGGTCGCGACAGTGCCTTAATACCAAGTCGCGGAACATACCAACAAGTGAGTGTGGAGTTAGGTACAAGCTTAGGAGACTTACAGTTTTACAGAGCTTTCTACCAACATCAATACTTTTTCCCGGTCTTTAAGGGCAACGTGATTGCATTGAACGGTGAGGTTGGATACGGTGACACTTATAACAATAAAACTTTCCCAATCACGAAAAATTATTATGTGGGTGGTATCGGTTCTGTAAGGGGTTATGAACCAGGATCACTTGGACCTCAAACCTCTCAAGTTTATCCAGGAACAAGCATACCAACTGGTGTGACTAGTCCAACTGGAGGTTCATCTAAGTTAGTTCTCAACGGCGAATACACATTCCCTGTTCCTGGTTCTGGCGTTGATAAAACTTTACGTTTATTTGGGTTTGTTGATGCCGGTAACGTATTCGATGGCACAATTGAGTTGTCTCAGTTAAGAAAGTCTTACGGATTTGGTCTATCTTGGATCTCTCCACTAGGACCGCTAAAATTTAGCTATGCATTACCGCTTAACAGTAAGCCTGAAGATAGGTTGCAAAGATTTCAGTTCCAAATTGGTACCGCTTTTTAATACTTGAAGGATGTATTTATGAATTGTCTTACTACAAAGTTTTTTCAACTATCTGTCATTTCAGGCTTGGCATTGGGCGCTTTCTCAACCCAAGTAGCTGCTGCCGATGATAAAGATTTCAGTGGCCGCATTGGCGTTATCAATTCCGAAAGAATTTTTAAAGACTCTAACCTAGCAAAAGCCAGTCAAACAAAATTGCAAAGTGAGTTTGCTAAGCGTGAAAAAGATTTGCGTGATGAGGCTCAGAAGATTAAAACAGCGGCAGAGCGCTTAGATAAAGATGCGGCAGTGATGTCTGATACGGATCGTGTCCGTCGTCAGCGTGAATTGGCTGATTCTGATCGCGAGCTTCAACGCAAACAAAGAGAGTTCACGGAAGATGTGAACCAAAGAAGTTTTGAAGAACGCTCAAAGATTGCACAAAAAGCCAATCAAGCTCTTAAAGCTGTTGCAGAGCAAAGAAAGCTTGATTTGATTGTTCAAGAAGCTGCTTATGTGAATCCAAAGATTGATGTCACAGAAGACGTGATCAAAGCGCTTAATAACTTACGTTAATTATTAAGAGATTCATATGCCATCGATTGCTGAGTTAGCCGAACGCTATTCGGCTCGCTTAGCGGGCAAGGGAGATCGGCTTGTCTCTGGCTTAGCGCCTCTCACTCAAGCCAATGACTCTCAACTGGCTTTTCTTGCAAACCCTCTGTATCGCAACGACGCGCTTATCAGTCAAGCCGCCGGGTTGATTGTTTCAGAAGTTGATCATGCATTCTTGCAAGAACACTCAGCAGATAAAAATAGAACTTATTTGGTCACAAAGAATCCATACGCCTTGTTTGCGCGGATTGCCCAAGAATTTGCAAAATCTACAGCCCCCAGCTATTTACCTGGCATCCACCCAAGCGCAGTGATTGAGGCTGGTGCAACAGTGGCTCCTTCAGCCCATATTGGACCTCTGTGTCATGTGGTCAAAGGCGCTACGATTGGTGAAAGATCAGTGCTTGTGTCACAAGTTCATATTGGCGCCAATGTCTCTATAGGCACTGATGCCTTGATTTACCCCAACGTTTCAATTTATGAAAATTGCCAATTGGGTGATCGTAATGTCATCCACAGTGGCACAGTGATTGGCTCAGATGGTTTTGGTTTTGCGCCAGATCTTGCTGCCGGTGAGTGGGTCAAAGTGCCACAAACTGGTCGCGTGGTCATTGGTCACGATGTAGAAATTGGATCGAATACATCGGTCGACCGTGGTGCCATGGCTGATACAAAAATTGATGATGGTTGCAAGATTGATAACCTGGTTCAGATTGCGCACAACGTTCATGTGGGTGCTTTATCAGTGATCGCAGGTAATACTGCGGTGGCAGGCAGTGTGACCATTGGCAAGATGTGCATGATCGGTGGGTCAAGCAGTATCGCTGGGCATTTGAACATCGCTGATCGAAGCACTATTTCAGGGGGCACAACTATCATTCGTTCGATTGATACCCCAGGTCAGCATTTCACCAGCATTTTCCCCATGTTGCCTCATGCAGATTGGGAAAAGAATGCTGCTATTTTGCGCGGCTTGGATAAAATGCGGCAAAAGATCAAAGATTTAGAAAAGAAGATTCAAAGCATCACTGCTGATAAGAAATAAACGTAAAAAGAGAAAAGGCCATTCATGAGCGAGCTAGTTAATTTTGATATCAACCAAATCTTGAAGATGCTTCCGCATCGCTACCCATTTTTATTGGTTGATCGTGTGCTTGAATTAGAGGCTGGCCAACGTGTGAAGGCACTGAAAAATGTGACCATGAACGAACCTCATTTCACAGGTCACTTCCCAGAATTTCCAGTAATGCCAGGCGTTTTGATTCTGGAAGCTTTGGCCCAAACAGCTGCATTGCTCACATTTGGTCAAGATTCAGTCGATGATTCAGTTTATTTCTTTGTCGGTATTGATAACGCCCGCTTTAAAAGACCAGTGACACCAGGTGATCAATTGATTTTGAATGCATCGATTGAAAGATTCAAGGGCGGCATTTGGAAATTCAAGACATTTGCCACAGTCAATGATGTGGTTGTGACTGAGGCAGATTTGATGTGCACAATTCGTAAAAAGGAAGCCTAAGATGGCTTTGATTCACCCTAGCGCAATCATCGACCCAAAAGCAGAAATTGCTGAAGATGTAGAGATTGGTCCTTATGCAGTGATTGGTCCAAACGTCGTTATTGGGCGTAAAACTCAAATTGGTGCTCACACAGTGGTTGAGGGCCATACAAGCATTGGTTCTGAAAACAGAATTGGTCACTTCGCATCTGTGGGTGGTGCGCCTCAGGATATGAAATACCGAGGCGAGCCAACCAAGTTAGTGATTGGTGATCGTAATTTAATTCGTGAATTCACAACTTTACACACTGGCACCATCCAAGATCAAGGCATCACCAAGATTGGTAATGACAATTGGATCATGGCTTATGTTCATATTGCCCATGATTGCGTGGTTGGTAACAACACAATCTTCTCCAATAATGCACAAATTGCTGGTCACGTTCATGTCGGTGATTGGGCTATTTTGGGAGGTATGTGTGGCGTGCACCAGTTTGTGCGAATTGGTGAGCATTCAATGATTGGTGGCGCATCCAAATTAGTACAGGATCTTCCGCCTTATGTGATTGCATCTGGTGCAGTTGCTGAACCTCATGGTTTGAATGCTGAGGGCTTAAAGCGCCGCGGTTTTACCCCTGAGTCGATCACTGCTTTAAGACAAGCTTATAAATTGTTATACAAGCAAAATCTGAGTTTTGAAGATGCTAAAAAAGCGATTGCAGACTTGGCTGCAGAAAAACAATCAACAGAAGCTGAGACGGCAGAGAAACTAAACATATTCCATGACTTTATCGCCGCTTCACAGCGCGGCATTGCCCGCTAATCATTTGACAGAAAACGCATATCTTGCATGTGTGGCTGGAGAGCCATCGGGGGATATGCTCGCTGCCAGTGTTCTGCAAGCAATTCAAGAATCTTCAGAATTAGCAGGGCTTAAGACTCGCGGTATTGGCGGCCCCAAAATGGTGGCCACTGGGTTTGAAGCAATGTGGCCGATGGAAACTTTGGCTGTGCGTGGTTACGTTGAAGCCATCAAGCAATTACCAGCAATTCTTTCAGTCAGAAATGCTTTGATCAAAGAGTTAAGCTTGCATCCACCCAAAGCATTTTTGGGTATTGATGCACCAGACTTTAATTTAGGTGTTGAAAAGAAACTCAAGGCTGCAGGTATTCCAACGATTCATTTCATCAGCCCATCTATTTGGGCTTGGCGTGGTGGTCGCATCAAAGGCATCAAAGAGTCTGTAGACCATATGCTTTGCATCTTTCCATTTGAAACAGCTATTTATGAAAAGGCTGGTATCAAAGCGACTTATGTTGGTCATCCTTTGGCGTCGAGTATTCCGATGGTGCCCGATTCATCAGGGGCTAAGGCAAAGTTAAATATTCAAACAGGAAATGCTTTGGTGGCAGTTTTACCAGGTAGTCGTCAATCAGAAATTAATTTGATTGGACCTGGATTCTTTGATGCCATTTCGCAGATGTTCATTCAATACAAGCAGGGCATTGAATTTGTGGTGCCGGTGGCAACTCCTGCTTTAAAGCCAGCCATTCAAGCCATGGCCAAGAAACTTTTAGAGCAACATCCCGGCATTATTTTGCACTTGTTAGATGGCCAAGCAAGCTTGGCGTTAGAAGCTGCTGATGTGGTTTTAATTGCTAGTGGTACCGCGACCCTGGAAGCAGCTCTATGGAAAAAACCCATGGTGATCTCTTATAAGGTCCCAGCTATTACTGCTTGGATCATGAAGCGTCAGGCTTATTTACCTTATGTGGGATTGCCGAATATCTTGGCACAAGAGTTCATTGTTCCAGAGCTGTTGCAAGAAGCCGCCACACCTCAAGCTTTAGCAACAGCCACCTTGAATTGGCTCGATAAGCCACAAGAAGCGGCTCGTTTGAAAGAGCGTTTTACTGAAATGCATCAATCATTGCTCATGCCAACAGGGGCCTTGGTAGCCAAGGTCATAGCGGAAATCATCAATGACTGATTGGAATGCACCCAACCCGCTTTATGAGTGGACCTGTGGTGTGGATGAAGCAGGTCGAGGCCCCTTAGCTGGCTCTGTCGTTGCTGCAGCAGTGGTGCTTGATCCAGCAAAACCCATTACTGGATTAAAAGATTCAAAAAAGCTCACAGCCAAAGTTCGTGAAGAGTTATATGACATCATCATCAGAGATTCAAAAGCCTGGTGCATCGCAGAAGCGAGTGCTATAGAAATTGATTCAATCAATATTTTGCAAGCCACGATGCTGGCCATGAAGCGCGCTATAGAAGGATTAGAGAAAACCTTGGGTCGCTTGCCTGATAGGGCATTGATTGATGGTAATCGTTGTCCCAAAGTTAATATTTCCATGGAAGCGATTGTTAAGGGCGATAGCAAAGTGGTTGCTATTTCAGCCGCATCGATTTTGGCCAAGGTCACCAGAGATCGAGATATGCAAGCTTTGCATGATGCTTATCCTGTTTATGGTTTTAATCAACACATGGGGTATCCAACACCTATTCATCTTGAGTCTTTAAAACTTCACGGTCCATGTCCAGAGCATCGTAAAACATTCGGCCCAGTAAGGCTGGTGATTGAAACCAAAGGCAACTTAGGGGAAACTAAGCTCCTATGAAAGACGCCAAACATTTAAGTTCTGCCGATAACCCCTTGATCAAGAGACTTAAAGTCTTGCTAGAAGGGGGAGCTAAAGCCAATAAAACCAGACAAGAACTTGGTCTGGCCGTCTTGGAAGGGGTACATTTAGCGCAAGCTTGGTTGGGATCTGAGGATTTGGTGGAGTTATTCACGACCGAATCAGGTCTTCAGCAAGCAGAAATTGCTGCTGTCATTGATATGCAATTGGCAGTAGTGCCGAACACTGATCTATACATCCTAGACGATGCTTTATGGAAGAAGATTTCTGATTTAGAAAATGGTCCGCCACTCATGGCATGCGTCAGGATTCCAAAATATGACTTTCCTATGAATCAAAGTGAGGATATTTTGATTTTGGACGGCATTCAGGACGCTGGTAATGTTGGCTCAATGATGAGAACTGCAGCTGCAGCGGGCTTAAGTTATGTGGTGTGTTTAAAAGGTACTGCACAAGCTTGGTCGCCCAAAGTTTTAAGGGCTGCCATGGGAGCTCATCGTCATTTGAAAATATTTGAAGCGTGGACTCTCAACAATATCCGAGAAAAAATCAAATTACCCTTGATTGCAACCAGCTTGATGGCTGATCATGATCTTTATGACTTAGGTGATGAGTTACTTGAACCCCATGCTTGGGTCTTTGGTAATGAGGGAGGGGGGATTCACCCAGAACTTTTAGCTATTTCAAGATCTGTGTTAATTCCTCAAGATCCCTGCATTGAGTCGCTGAATGTTGGAGCTGCTGCCGCAGTTTGTTTATTTGAAATGCGCAGGGTTCGCAGAGACCTTAAATAAAAATCGGTGTTTCTTCAGTAATTACTGCGATCAGGATTAATCTCTTGCAAGATGGTCGTGGCAATTTCTTCAATGGATTTATTAGTGGTAGATAGCCAAGGAATCGCTTGCTTGCGCATCATTGCTTCAGCAGCACTGACCTCATAACGACAATTTTCAATCTTAGCGTAATTACTTCCTGGTCTTCGTTCATTTCTAATTTCAGATAGGCGCATCGGATCAATCGTCAAGCCAAACAACTTTTTACGAAATGGCATTAAATCAGATGGCATTTGATTTCTTTCAAAGTCATCAGGTATCAATGGGTAGTTTGCCGATTTAAGGCCGTACTGCATGGCCAAGTATAGACTGGTCGGCGTTTTTCCACTGCGAGAAACACCCACCAAAATAACATCAGCATCCGCCAAGTTTTGATTGGATTGACCGTCATCATGTGCGAGCGAAAAGTTAATCGCTTCAATCCTATTTTTATAAGATTCAGTGTCAGCGTTATTGTGAAAGCGGCCAATCGCGTGGGTCGATTTAACTCCAAGAGCTTGCTCGAGAGGCACAATAAAGGTTTGGAACATGTCCATCATCACACAATTGGCTTCAGAGACAATCGCATTGACTTCTGAGTCAACCAAAGTGGTAAAAACGATTGGTTCAAGACCCGATGATTTGGCGTATTCATTGATTTCTCGAACTGCTTGATGCGCTTTATCCACGGTGTTGATAAAAGGCATCCTGATTTGTCTAAATGGAAGTTCAAATTGAGCCAAGATGGATTGGCTAAAAGTCTCGGCCGTGATGCCAGTGCCGTCAGAAACAATGAAAACAATGCGTGGTTTTGAGCTCATAATTTTTTGATTGAGGTGTATGTGCAGAGGATACAATAGAACCATTGATCTTGCGGCAGGTTTTGAGTGTTCGAGCTTGCCGTATGCATGACCAGTTTTCCATTACTTAGAGAGTTGTTATGTCCAATCCAAACCATGCAAACGCATACGTTTTACCCTTTGAGGACCTGCGCATGTCTGACGTTGAGTCAGTCGGCGGTAAGAATGCCTCATTAGGCGAGATGATTTCTCAGCTTAACGCCTCTGGCGTTCGAGTGCCAACAGGTTTTGCTACAACTGCTTTGGCATTCAGAGATTTTCTTGTCCACAACAAACTAACTGAACGCATCAATGATCGTTTAGATCGATTGAACGTTGATGATGTTAAAGAGTTGGCGATTGCTGGTGCCGAGATTCGTTCATGGGTCGAAGAGGCTCCTTTTCAAGATCGCCTAGAACAAGAAATTCGTCAGGCATTCAAAACTTTGGATGCTGATGGTAAAGGTTCTTTTGCGGTTCGTTCTTCAGCAACGGCTGAAGATTTACCAGATGCTTCATTTGCTGGACAGCAAGAGTCATTTTTAAACGTTGTTGGTATTGAAGATGTGTTGCATCGTATTCGTGAGGTATTTGCATCTTTGTACAACGACCGTGCGATTTCTTATCGTGTTCACAAAGGCTTTGCTCACGCTGAGGTTGCTTTGTCAGCAGGTATTCAGCGCATGGTTCGTTCTGATAAGGCATCGTCTGGAGTGATGTTCACTTTGGATACTGAGTCAGGTTTCCAAGATGCTGTATTCATCACGTCCAGTTATGGTTTGGGTGAGACAGTGGTTCAGGGTGCAGTGAATCCAGATGAGTTCTATGTATTCAAACCTACTTTGGCTGCAGGGAAATACGCGATCATTCGCCGCAGTTTGGGTTCCAAATTAATTCAGATGCAATTCACGGCTCCAGGTGAACCTGGTCGTGTGAAAACAATCGACGTTCCACTTGAGCAGCGCAACCGCTATTCGATCACCGATGATGATGTGGCCGAGTTGGCCAAATACGCCATGATCATTGAGAAGCACTATGAGCGTCCAATGGATATTGAGTGGGGCAAAGATGGTATTGACGGCAAGATCTATATCTTGCAAGCGCGTCCTGAGACGGTCAAGAGCCAGGCTCAAGGCAAAGTTGAAATGCGTTACAAGCTCAAAGGTCACTCAACAGTTTTAACAACTGGTCGTGCAATTGGTCAGAAGATTGGTACAGGTACCGTGCGTGTTGTGAAAGACGCCAGTGAAATGGATCGCGTTCAACCAGGTGATGTATTGGTTGCTGATATGACAGACCCTAACTGGGAGCCTGTGATGAAGAGGGCTGCTGCGATTGTGACAAACCGTGGCGGTCGTACTTGTCACGCTGCGATCATTGCTCGTGAGTTAGGTGTGCCTGCTGTGGTTGGTTGCGCTGATGCCACCATGGTTCTAAAAGATGGTGCGGTGGTCACAGTGTCATGTGCTGAGGGTGATGAAGGTCGAATTTATGACGGTCCGATTGAAACTGAAGTCACTGAAGTGAGCCGTGGTGCTTTGCCAGAAATTCCAGTGAAAATCATGATGAACGTGGGTAACCCACAATTGGCGTTTGATTTCTGCCAGATTCCTAACGGTGGTGTGGGCTTGGCCCGTTTAGAGTTCATCATCAATAACAACATTGGCGTGCATCCAAAAGCCATTTTGGAATACCCGAACATTGATTTGGATTTGAAGAAGGCTGTTGAGAGTGTTGCTCGTGGTCATGCGAGCCCTAAAGCATTCTATGTTGATAAGTTAGCTGAAGGTATTGCCACAATTGCTGCTGCTTTCTATCCAAAGCCAGTGATTGTTCGAATGTCTGACTTTAAGTCAAACGAGTACAAGAAGTTGATTGGTGGATCACGTTACGAGCCAGATGAAGAAAATCCGATGCTTGGTTTCCGTGGCGCTTCACGCTATATCTCAGAAGATTTCGCTGAAGCGTTTGCGATGGAATGCGAAGCTATGAAGCGTGTTCGCAATGACATGGGTTTAACCAACGTTGAAATCATGATTCCATTCGTTAGAACAGTGAACCAAGCTGAAAAGGTGATTGGTCTTTTAGGTCAGCATGGTTTGAAGCGTGGCGAGAATGGTTTGCGCGTCATCATGATGTGCGAGATTCCGTCCAATGCTATCTTGGCCGAAGAGTTCTTGGAGCATTTTGATGGCTTCTCAATTGGTTCAAACGATTTGACTCAATTGACCTTGGGCTTGGATCGTGACTCTGGTATGGAGTTGCTAGCGATTGACTTTGATGAGCGAGATCCTGCAGTTGAATTCTTGGTTGCCAGAGCTATTGAAACTTGCCTTGCAAAAGGCAAATACATCGGCATCTGCGGTCAAGGACCTTCTGATCATCCAGACTTTGCAGAGTGGTTAATGAATAAGGGTATTACCTCAATTTCATTGAACCCTGACAGCGTGGTTGATACTTGGACTATGCTTGCTAAGAAATAATTGAGTAGAAAAAAGCGGACTGTGATCAGTCCGCGATTTTGGAGCCCGAACGCATGATTCGGGCTTTTTCTATTTGCCAGTCTCGATCTTTTGATGCGTCACGTTTGTCGTGTTGTTTTTTGCCTCGGCCTAGGCCGATTTCACATTTCACTCGACCTTTTGAGAAGTGAAGGTTGATAGGTACCAAGGTATAACCTTTTTGCTCCACTTTACCGATGAGCTTTTTAATTTCAATGGCATTGAGCAAGAGCTTACGAGTTCTGCCTGGGTCAGCTAAAACATGAGTTGAAGCTGAAATTAAAGGGCTGATGTGGCAGCCAATCAGATAGATTTCAGCATTACGGATCACAACATAAGCCTCTTTGATTTGGGCGCGACCTTCCCGGATGGCTTTTACTTCCCATCCTTGTAAGACCATGCCTGCTTCAAATCGTTCTTCAATGAAATAATCGAAGAAAGCTTTTTTGTTGTCTATGATGCTCATATATTTATATCGTTAGAATACGAGATTATGGCAGACGTATTTAAGACAGTACTCATTGGGCACTCCGCAGAGAGAATGTATAACTTGGTGATTGATGTGGCCAAGTATCAAGAGTTTCTTCCGTGGTGCGGTGGTGTTGAGATTTTTGAGCAAACCGAAGAAATTATGGATGCAAAAATACACATCAAATTTAAGGGTTTGGATCAATTCTTTCACACCAGAAACACCAATATTCGACCAAGCTCCATTGATATGAGCTTTGTGGATGGGCCTTTCAAGAAGTTTCATGGCAATTGGCGCTTCACCCCCTTAAAAGAGAATGCTTGCAAGATTGAGTTCCAACTACATTATGAGTTTGAGAGCCTTTTACTCGAAAAGATCATTGGGCCTGTTTTTGGAATCATTGCTGGCACCTTTGTGGATGGCTTTGTAAAGCGTGCTGATCAAGTCTATGGAGCTCCCTGATGCCTACTCTGGGCTTATTTCTGTGTGACAGTCGTTCAGGCGAGCCAGTTATGACTGAGGTTCAAGTAACTTTTACCCCAGATCAGCCTGTGACCGTTGGGCAAGCCCTGGTTCAGTTGAAGATCGCATCCTCGTCGAAAGACCCTGAAATTGCCAGAAAAGGGTGTTTTGGGGTATTTGGCAAGCGCAAGGATTGGGACAGTCCTATTTACGAGGGTGATCGCTTGGAACTTTACAGTCCGCTGTTGATTGACCCAATGGCAGCAAGGCGAAAAAAGGCTCATCAGAACCAAGATGCCAAATTACAAGCCAAAGCTGCTGACCGAAAAGGCCGTTTTTTGGGCAAATAATCATAAAACCTCTATAATTCGCTTTTGCGCATAGGGGTTTTGCATGAGGCTCATCCAAAAAGCACTCACATTTGACGACGTGCTTCTCGTTCCCGCTTATTCAGCGGTTCTTCCACGTGATACTCAGTTGGGTACTCAACTGACACGCGATATTTCAATCAATATTCCTTTGGTATCAGCTGCCATGGACACAGTCACAGAGGGCCGTTTAGCCATTGTGATGGCTCAAGAGGGCGGTATTGGCATCATCCACAAAAACTTAACGCCTGCTGAGCAAGCGCGTGAAGTTGCCAAGGTCAAACGTTACGAGTCAGGTGTTTTAAGAGATCCGATCACGATTTCACCCGATATGACGGTTCGTGATGTGATTCATCTGTCTAAAGAACATGGTTTTTCAGGTTTCCCGGTTTTGCAAGGCAAGAAAGTTGTTGGCATCATCACTAACCGTGACTTGCGCTTCGAAGAAGACTTGGACGCTAAAGTCAGCGAAAAAATGACGCCTAAAGATCGTTTGGTCACCATCAAAGAAGGTTCCCCTCCGGAGGAAGCCAAGCGTTTGATGAACAAACATCGTTTAGAGCGAGTCTTGGTGGTTGACGATAATTTTGAATTGCGTGGTTTGGTCACTGTCAAAGATATTCTGAAAGCCAAAGAGCATCCATTGGCGAGTAAAGATGGTCGTGGTCAATTGATTGCTGGTGCCGCTGTAGGTGTTGGTCCAGACAATGATGAGCGTATTGAGCTTCTGGCTAAGGCTGGTGTGGATGTGATCGTGGTTGATACCGCTCATGGCCACAGTCAGGGTGTTTTAGACCGTGTTAAGTGGGTTAAAAAGAACTACCCTCAAATCCAAGTGATTGGCGGCAATATTGCCACTGGTGAAGCAGCTAAAGCATTGGTTGCTCACGGTGCTGATGGCGTCAAAGTAGGTATTGGCCCTGGATCAATTTGTACGACTCGTATTGTTGCGGGTGTTGGAGTTCCTCAGATCACTGCGGTTGTGAATGTTTCAGAAGCCTTAAAAGGGACAGGCGTTCCCTTGATCGCTGACGGTGGTGTTCGTTACTCTGGTGATATTTCTAAAGCTTTGGCGGCAGGTGCTCATTGCGTGATGATGGGCGGTATGTTTGCTGGTACTGAAGAAGCACCCGGTGAGGTTTTCTTGTACCAAGGTCGCTCATACAAGAGTTATCGTGGCATGGGTTCTGTGGGCGCTATGAAAGATGGTGCAGCGGATCGTTATTTCCAAGAAGATAACAGTGCCAACGTCGATAAACTCGTTCCTGAAGGTATTGAAGGTCGTGTGCCTTATAAAGGTAGCGTGTTAGCGATTGTTCATCAGTTAACCGGTGGCATTCGTTCTTCTATGGGGTACTGTGGTTGCAAGACGATTGCTGAATTGCATGAAAAAGCAGGATTCGTTGAGATCACTTCAGCAGGTATGCGTGAGTCTCACGTTCATGACGTGCAAATCACCAAAGAAGCTCCTAACTACCATATCGACTAATTAGCCACCTAGGATTACTGTGCACGACAAGATTTTAATTTTGGACTTTGGGTCCCAAGTGACCCAATTGATTGCAAGACGAGTGCGTGATTCACGCGTTTACTCTGAAATCCATCCGTATGATGTTGATCCAAGCTTCATTGAAAAATTTGTCAAAGAGCAGGGTTGCAAAGGCATTATTTTGTCTGGTGGCCCAAATTCTGTGACAGAAGGTGATACACCTCGTGCTCCAGATATCGTGTTCAATCTTGGTGTTCCAGTCTTAGGGATTTGTTATGGCATGCAAACCATGGCTGCTCAATTGGGCGGCAAGGTTGCTACTGCAGAGTCTTTAGGTAAGTCTCGAGAGTTTGGTTATGCTGAAGTGCGTGCCCGTGGCCACACCAAGTTATTAGAAAATATTCAAGACTTCACAACGCCAGAAGGTCATGGCATGTTGAAAGTATGGATGAGTCATGGTGACTCTGTGACTGAGTTACCAGCAGGCTTTAAATTGATGGCATCCACAGGCTCATGTCCTATTGCAGGCATGGCTGATGAGACCCGTCACTTTTATGCCGTTCAATTCCACCCAGAAGTAACTCACACCATTTTAGGTACAGCGATCATTGAGCGCTTTGTGCATCAGATTTGTGCCTGCGGTACTGATTGGGTGATGGGTGATTACATCGCTGAAGCTGTTGAGAGTATTCGCAAACAGGTTGGTAGTGATGAAGTAATTCTAGGTTTATCTGGTGGCGTTGATTCAAGTGTTGCTGCAGCTTTGATTCATCGTGCCATTGGCCAGCAATTGACCTGCGTGTTTGTTGATCATGGTTTGCTTCGTTTGAACGAAGGCAAGATGGTCATGGAGATGTTTGCCAAGAACTTGGGTGTGAAGGTGATCCATGTGGATGCGACTGCTCAGTTCATGGGCGAGTTGGCTGGTGTTTCTGATCCCGAAGCCAAGCGCAAGATCATCGGTAAAGAATTTGTTGAAGTTTTCCAAGTTGAATCAGGCAAGATTAAGAATGCTAAATGGTTGGCTCAAGGCACCATTTATCCAGACGTGATTGAGTCTGCAGGCAAAGGCAAGAAGGGCGCTCATACCATTAAGAGTCACCACAACGTGGGCGGCTTACCTGATGACATGAAGCTTTCATTGCTAGAACCTTTGCGTGAACTATTCAAAGATGAGGTTCGTGCCTTAGGTGTTGAATTAGGCCTTCCTCCAGAAATGGTCTATCGTCATCCTTTCCCAGGTCCTGGTTTGGGTGTGCGTATTTTGGGCGAAGTTAAAAAAGACTTTGCTGATTTATTGCGTAGAGCGGACGCCATCTTTATTGAAGAGCTGCGCTCAACCATTGATGAAACCAGCGGCAAGTCTTGGTACGACTTAACCAGCCAAGCTTTTGCAGTGTTCTTGCCAGTGAAGTCAGTCGGTGTGATGGGAGATGGTAGAACGTATGAGTATGTTGTTGCATTGCGTGCTGTTCAAACTCAAGACTTCATGACTGCTCATTGGGCACACTTACCTCATGATTTATTAGGACGCGTATCTAATCGAATCATCAATGAAGTACGCGGCATCAATCGCGTGGTGTACGACATCAGCGGCAAGCCACCAGCAACAATCGAGTGGGAATAACAGGGAATCATTTCCCTGATTTTGGCATGAGGGTTCTCAGTCTCATTCCACCCATGACGCAATTAAATACGCCGTATCCTTCAACGGCGTACATCACTGGTTTTCTTCGTTCACGTGGTATTGACGCTCATCAAGATGACTTGGCTTTGTCTTTGGTCTTAAGCTTCTTCTCCAAAGAAGGTTTGGCTGAAGTTCATGAAGCAGCTCTTTCAATTCCTGAAGAAAATCGCAGTGCGACAATTAATTTCTTCTTAGATTATTTTGAAAATTATCAAGGCAGTATTGAGCCAACCATCAAGTATTTGCAGGGTGGTGATAGTACGCTGAGTCACCGTATCAATAGTCGTTCTTTCTTGCCGGAGGGTCCAAGATTTCAAGCCTTGGATTCTTATGAGGATGATGGTTCTGGAGATTCGCTTTCTTGGGCATTCGGTGCTTTGGGTGCTGAGGATCGAGCGCGCCATTTAGCCACTCTTTATTTGAATGATTTATCGGATGTCTTGCGTGATGCCGTCGATGATCGCTTTGAATTTGTTCGTTACGCTGAATCATTGGCTGGTAGTCAGCCAAGTTTTGATCCATTAGCCAATGCTTTACAAGCAAAGCCAACCTTGATGGATGAGCATTTGCGATCTTTGACTATCGAGCAAATTGAAAAGCACACGCCTAATCTGGTGTTGCTTTCAGTACCTTTCCCCGGATCGGTTTATGCAGCCTTGAGAATTGCGCAGGTAATCAAGGAGAAATACCCATCGATCAAAATTGCTCTAGGTGGTGGCTACGTCAACACTGAATTACGAGAGTTAACTGAAGCTAGAGTATTTGATTATGTTGATTTCATCACATTAGATTCTGGTGAGC
>Ga0222712_10000445_pt1 | contig 54970 bp, 51 predicted proteins | sample C33_657DmetaG_FD_165043 | JGI IMG/M metagenome (GOLD analysis project Ga0222712, IMG submission 165043) | Estuarine water microbial communities from San Francisco Bay, California, United States - C33_657D | ecosystem: Environmental > Aquatic > Marine > Unclassified | place: USA: California... | reverse complement strand
TAGAAGAATGACACAAATTAAGGATGGAGATGAAGCAATAGGAAATAGAGTAAAAGTAAAAGTGGTAAAAAATAAAGTGGCTCCTCCATTTAGAGCAGCAGAATTTGAAATTATTTTTGGAGAAGGTATTAGTAAGATTGGTGAAATTATAGATATGGGTGTTGAAATGGATATAATTCAAAAGAGTGGATCTTGGTTCAGTTATGATACAAATAAACTAGGACAAGGAAGAGAAACTGTAAAACAATTATTACACGATAACCCAGAAATGGCTAATGAAATAGAGGCAAAAATAAGAGCTAAAATTGCTACAGCAGTAGAAGAAGCTAAGTCATAAAGAATTTGTTTGGGTTTTTTAGTTAGTTAGTAAGTACAAACCGCATCATTATTGGTGCGGTTTTTTTATATTTATAAAAAAAAGGGTGATCTATTTATTAAAATTCTTTATTAGGCTTGCGCTTTCTATCTTTTGTAAAGAAGTGCATGTAAAAAATAAACACCTATTAGATACAAAAGGCCCATTATTTATAATAGCCAATCACCCAAATTCTTTTCTTGATGCAATAATTATTGGTGCATATTATAATAGAAGGGTATATTTTTTAGCAAGAGGAGATGTTTTTGAAAAAAAACTATACAGGTTTTTATTAAACTCCTTAAACATGATCCCAGTTTATAGATTAAGAGAAGGGAAAGAGTTTCTACACCTAAATGATTATGCTATTAGAAAATCTATAGAACTTATATCAGAAGGAGAATCAGTATTAATATTTATAGAAGGAGTTTGCGTTAATGATCATCAATTACAACCATTTAAAAAAGGAACAGCAAGAATTTTAGAAGGACTACATCAAATAAATATTTTTCCAACAATACATATAGCAGGTATTGCTTATAATAATTTTAGAGGGATTGGAAAGAAAGTAAATATTAAAATTTCTACTTTTCTATTTGATCAAAAAATAGAAAACGCTCACCATCGGGTTGCGTTTAATAATCATGTTTGTTCTGTGTTGGCTGAAAATATTGAAATACCAACACAACCGACTATTATACATAAGAACTTTTGGTATTTTCTTCACAAGCCATATTTTAATTTTATTCAAAAATTTGTTGATAAGAAAACAAAAGGAACGGTATTCTTTGATTCCGTCTTGTTTAGTGTATTGCTTTTTTCTTATCCATTTTTCCTTTTAATAATTTTTTTACTATTATCTCTTTTTAATCTTAGTACCGTTACTATATTAATTATTCTAATTACAATACCTTTACTAAGTAAAAGCAGTATATCATAAAAATAAATCCAATGAACGCCAATATTCGTGTACTAGAAAAAAGAAAAAAGATTGCGCTTATTGCTCATGACAATAAAAAGAAAGACCTTATAGAGTGGGCGGTTCATAATAGAAAAGAATTATCAAAACATAGCCTTGTAGCTACAGGCACCACTGGAAAACTAATAGAAGAGGCATTAGACCAACCCGTAGTTAAATTATTAAGTGGACCCCTTGGTGGTGATCAGCAAATAGGCGCTATGATCGCTACGGGAGATATTGATGTAGTCTTTTTCTTTTTCGACCCAATGGAAGCTCAACCACACGATAGCGACGTAAAGGCCCTATTAAGGCTTGCTGTTGCCTGGAATCTACCAATGGCTTGCGATAGAACTACTGCCGACTTCTTAATGACCTCTAGGTTTATGCAAGAAGAATATTCCTATGATTTACCTAACTACACGCATTACTTAAACAGAAAAGTGTAATGCCCTTTAAAATACACTCTAATTATACACCCGCTGGAGATCAACCTGCAGCTATTGCTCAATTAACCGAAGCGGTACAAAACGGGGAGAGGTATCAGACCTTGTTGGGAGTAACGGGTTCTGGTAAAACATTTACCATTGCCAATCTTATTCAAAACGTTCAAAGGCCAACACTTGTCCTTACACATAATAAAACACTGGTTGCACAATTATATGGAGAGTTTAAACAATTCTTTCCTGAAAATGCAGTGGGTTATTTTGTTTCTTATTATGATTATTATCAACCAGAAGCATATCTGCCAACATCGGGGGTATATATTGAAAAAGATTTAAGTATTAATGAAGAGTTAGATAAATTAAGATTACAAGCAACCGCACAATTATTAAGCGGAAGAAGAGATATTATTATTGTAGCCAGTGTAAGTTGTATATATGGTATGGGTAATCCAACCGAATATGAAAACGGAATTATACGCATACACGCAGGAATGACATTTGCAAGACAAGCTTTTCTTCATGCGCTAGTGAATAGTTTATATCATAGAACTGAAACAGAATTTGACAGAGCAGCATTTAGAGTAAAAGGAGATACTGTAGATATTAACCTTCCTTATGTAGATTATGGATATAGAATTACTTTTTTCGGAGACGAAATAGAAAGTATTGAAAGCATTGAAATTGAGTCTGGTAAAAGAATTGAGCGAATGGAGAATGCAGCAATTTTCCCTGCTAATTTATATTTAGCGCCAAAAGAAATGTTACAAGAGATTATATATGAGATTCAAGACGAGATGCGCGCACAGGTAGAGTACTTTAAAAAAATTGGTAGACCATTAGAGGCACAGAGAATTAAAGAGCGTGTTGAATATGATATAGAGATGATTAGAGAATTGGGCTATTGTACCGGCATTGAAAACTACTCTAGATTTTTTGATAGAAGAAAGCCGGGCACTAGACCATTCTGTTTATTGGATTATTTCCCAAAAGATTTTATATGTGTAATTGACGAAAGCCATGTAACTATTCCACAAATAACTGGAATGTATGGAGGGGATAGAAGTAGAAAGATGAATTTGGTTGAGTTTGGTTTTAGACTGCCTAGCGCAATGGATAACCGACCATTAAATTTTAATGAATTTGAAAACATCATTGGCCAGTCTGTTTTTGTAAGCGCTACACCGGGAGAATATGAACTAGAAAAAACGGATGGTTTAATTGTAGAACAGGTGGTAAGGCCTACAGGATTATTGGACCCACCAATAGAAGTAAGACCTACCAAAAACCAAATCGATGACTTGTTAGATGAGATCACTTCACAGGTGGAAAAGGGGGGTAGAATTTTAGTGACTACACTAACTAAAAAAATGGCGGAGGAAATGGACCGCTATTTAAAAAACATACAAGTTAAATCCAAGTATATACACAGTGATATAGATGCGTTAGAGCGCGTAGAAATATTAAGAGAGCTTAGATTGGGGGAAATAGATGTCTTGGTGGGAGTAAACCTATTGAGAGAGGGCTTAGACTTGCCAGAAGTAACCCTAGTGGCTGTTCTAGATGCCGATAAAGAGGGTTTTTTAAGAAACGAAAAGTCTTTAACACAAACCGCGGGTCGTGCTGCTAGAAACTCAGAAGGACGCGTTATTTTTTATGCGGACCAGATTACCAAGAGCATGCAAAGAACGATGGACGAAACAGAAAGACGCAGAGCAAAACAAATTAAATACAATACCGAACATAAAATTACACCAACCACCGTTGTGAAGAGTATTGAACAAGTGATGGCACAAACTGCGGTATTAGATATTAAAGGTTTTGATTTAAATAATATGAATATTCGAACCACCGATGGTTTGAATATGGCAGCCGAGGACCAAACCGATTACGCAACTATTCCACAAACAGAGAAAGCCATTATGCAAACCAAAAAGCAAATGGAAAAATTTGCAAAAGCGCAGGATTTCATGGAAGCAGCTAAACTAAGAGACGAAATGTTCAGACTTGAAGCACAGTTGGAAAAAATGAAAGCGGCCAAATAGGTATCTTTGGGTACAATAATAACAATGAACGAATTATTCAATTCTATATACAATGGCTTAATACAAACAACCCCTTTAGAGGCTGTTGCTGTAATCATGGGCATTGTGTCGGTATGGTATAGTAGAAAAGAAAATATCTTAGTTTATCCAACCGGATTGATTAATACAACACTATATATCTATCTAAGTTATAAAGGACATTTATTAGGAGAGGCTAGTGTTAATTTATATTATACTTTAATGAGTATATATGGTTGGTATTTGTGGACAAGAAAAAAAGAAGATCAATCTGGTTTTGTTTTACAAATAACAAGAAGTGATAAAAAACAGTGGGTGCAACAGCTCTTGTTTTTTGGAGTAATTTATACCACCATTTATTTATTACTGACTTATGCAAAATCTGCTTTTGCTCCAGAAGCTATTCCTTGGGCAGATGCATTTGCTAGTGCTACTGCTTATACGGGTATGTGGTTAATGGCAAAAAAGAAAGTAGAAAGTTGGATTTGGTGGATATTAACCAATATCGCGTCTATACCTTTATATTTTATAAAAGGCTATGCATTTACCAGTGTTCAGTTTATTGTTTTATTAATTTTAGCTATAGCTGGATTAATCAGCTGGCAACAAAAAGCTAAAGAAATCAAAACTAATTAATGAATAAGCTTAAGAAAATAGTGGTCATTGGTCCAGAGTCTACGGGTAAATCAACGCTTTGTACCGCATTATCCAAGGCTTATAATACCATTTGGTGTGAAGAGTATGCAAGAGAATATCTTTCAAAGAAGGGAACTGACTATAATTTTGAGAACCTACTAACTATTGCGAAAGGTCAGATAGCGAACGAAGAAAAGGCGACAGAAAAAGCAATTCAAGAAAATAAAACACACTTAATTATAGATACAGATATGTATGTGATGAAGGTCTGGTGTGAATATGTGTTTAATAATTGTCATCCTTATATACTAGAGGAAATAAGTAAGAGAAAATACGATCTCTATTTACTTTGTGATATAGATCTTCCTTGGACTGCAGACGAAATGAGAGAGTATCCAGATGAACAACCAAGAAAAGAGCTATTCGCCTTATATAAAGAATTATTACAGAATCAGGAAACGCCCTGGGAAATTATTTCTGGAACAGGTGAAGCGAGAACAAAGAACGCAATAAAATATATTGATCAATATTGTACTCAATAATACTGCAGCGTAATTTTTAGAAAACTTATTTTTTCAAAAGGGCGCGAATATCTTCATCATCTTCTAAATTGTTCATTTCTCTAAGAATTTGAGGATATCTCCAAGCTACTCTTCTACTCATTGGTACAGCAGTAAACTTTTTTGGATTAGGAAAACCCGCAACAATCATTGCAGCCTCTGCTCTTGTTAATTTCTTGGCTGATTTATGAAAAAAATGTTGAGCGGCCGCTTCCACCCCAAAACAACCAGGCCCTGTTTCTATTACATTTAAATACACTTCTAGAATTCTTTTTTTACCCCAGATCATTTCAATTAAAAAAGTAAAATAAAATTCAGGGATCTTTCTAATGTATTTATCATATCTACCGCCCTGCCATAAAAAAACATTTTTAGCAGTTTGCTGTGTAATGGTGCTGGCGCCACCCCCCAATGGTATTCTAGATTTCTTCTTCTTCTTTTTAGGACGAAGGCTTTTTTCCATAGCATCAAAATCAAAACCAATATGATCTGGAAAAACCTGGTCCTCGCTTGCAATAGCGGCAAGCTTAATATTATAAGACATATCTTCCCAAGCAACATAATCTCTTTTAAGACCCAATCCAAATGCGTTGGTAATTTGTGTAATAGTAATGGGTGGATTAACAAACCTAATAATTACTACATAAGCCAAGGAGCTTAAGAATAAATACAATAAAAACTTTTTAATTTTTTTAACCACGGTATGTTTAAATAACGGCTACGCTAAATCTTTTTCCAATAGGTCGATAGTTGGGATTTCTTTTTGCTTGAATTTTTCCCAATATCCACGCGCCCACCCCTGCACCCATTTTAGGCAAATTGCTAGACTCAAAAACAGGATCTTTTCTTATTAGAGAGTTTACCACATTTAATAAAAAATATCCAGCACCGGCTGTTTGTAATAAAGCACCATTGCTAAAAACACTGGTGTATTGACTAGATTCTTTTGGAAAAGCCTTTATTTCATCAATTCCCAATATTAAAGTACCCAATTTTATTGTATCAAAATCTTTTGTGCCCCACATGGTCATAGTGGGTTGTAGGCTAAATTGTTTAACGTCAATACTATCTTCTTTAACTCTAGAGATATAACCTGTTATCCATTGACTATTGCTAAATTCAAATTTAATATAATTACCAACGGTATAATTCTTGACAACAATATTTCTATCTTTTAAAACCAATACTCTATCTGATTGTGCAGAAAGAATGGTTATGCACAATAAGATAGCCGCCTGAAGTAGTAGTATTTTTTTCACCATAGCAAATTACTTAATAATAACGAATAGCACTATAAAATAATGCCGCACTAAATGTTAAAATAATGATAGCCGAAATTCTATTAATCCACAATAGGCTTTTCTCGGTGATTCTTGGTCTAAGCGCACCAGCTAGTGCCACTTTTAATAAATCAGATATTAATACAAATACAAGACAGGTACCAAAAACAATCAATTTATATTGAAGAGGATTGGAGCTATCCGCCGCTGATGCACCAATAGCAGCAGTCCAAGCAAACCAAAATAAGAAAACGCTTGGGTTGAGGGTATTCATTAAAAAGCCAGAGAAAAAACTTTTGATCAAATCTTTTTTACTGGAAATTGCTCCATCCAGATCTTCCGCATTTTCAAAAACTATCTTTTTAAAAAACAAAGTATATAAACCGGTAATTAATAAAAAACCAGCACCCAATAAAGCAATTGTGGTTTTATGCGCTAGCACCAATTCAAATAAACTGGTAAACAAATTACATACTAACAATAAACTAATATCACTTGTAGAAACTCCAGCCACAAAAGCATATCCTGCTTTCTTGCCGTTGGTTAAACTTTGCTTTATTATCGCAAAAATAACTGGACCAATAGAAATACTTAAAATAAGACCAAGTAATAAACCTTTAATAATGGGGGCAAACATATTATTGATTTAAAATAAATGCTTTCCATTCTTTCAATAAGTCCCCTTTAATAACTCTTGGAAATTTATGTTGACCACCTACTTTTCCTTTACTTTCCATAAAAGCCAAAAACGAATTTTCTTTAAGTATGGTTAATTTAACATCTTTCAATGCAGACTTTCTTTCAATAGCATAATCATCATTTAGTTCACATAATTTTTCATCGATACTTTTAGCTAGTAAAACTGGATCAATGTTTTGATCACAAGCAATATACCAATGATGTCCAAAGAAAGTTCCTATAGGTTCACCCGTAACACAATATTCTGGAATAGAAATATTCATTTCCTCACTCACTAGTTGAACGGCTTTGTTCATATTATCAACACTCAAATGCTCACCCACTAAACTTAAAAAATGTTTTGTTCTACCTGTTATAATGATCTCTGCATTTTCTTTATCTATAAATCTTACGGTATCTCCAATTAAATATCTCCAAGCTCCAGCAGCGGTGCTAATTAATACAGCATAATCCTTTCCTTCTTCTACCTCATGAATCATCAATGTTTCAGGTTTCTCAACCATTTCACCATTACTATCAAAGTTGATATCATCAAATGGAACAAATTCAAAAAAGATATGTTGGTTATACGATAAGCGCATGCCTTTTGCACCTTGCTTATCCTGCCATGCTAAAAAGCCCTCACTTGCTAAATAGGTTTCTACATAAGTAATAGGCTTGCCTAATAATTTTTCAAAACCAATTTTATAAGGCTCAAAACTTACACCACCATGAACAAAAAAAGTAAGGTTGGGCCAAATCTCATGTATATTGTTTAATTGGTATCTTTCGATCACCATCTCTAAACACATTTGTATCCAAGCTGGTACTCCAATGATAAAACTAATGTCCCAATATGGTGCCTTCTCTACAATTTCTTTTAGTTTTTTATTCCAATCTCTTTCTTTGGCAATTTTTTTACCTGGTTTATAAAAGGGTTGGAACCAAAAAGGTGCTTTTTTTGCGGTAATACCACTCAAGTCACCCGCGTAGTAACCAGGACCTTTTTGTAAATCGGTACTACCACCCAAGGTTAGCCAACCTCTTCCTATTGCAGTAAGTGGAACACCCTCGTAACTGAATAGGCTGATCAATTGTTTGATCATGATAATCTTATTACCTCTTAAAAGATCATTGGTAACAGGAATATATTTACTAGCGGCTTCACTGGTACCGCTACTTAATGCAAAATATTTAATCTTTCCAGGCCAGCAGATATCTTCTTGACCTTCTAGTGTTTTATGCCACCAATCGGCATAAATTTTATTGTAATTGTACACTGGAACTGATTCTTGAAAACGTTTTGGAACCCCTCTTCTTAGTAAAATCTGTTCAAATCCAAATTGTTGACCGAATGCGGTGTATCGAGCCTTTCTTAGTAACTTTTTAAGTACACGCACCTGAGATCTTTTGGGACTTCTCGGAGGAATTCCCAAAGCTTGCGTAATCGTTTTTGGTAAGTTAATCTCAAATAATGGCATCTATGGCAAAAATAGGAATGTTATTCCAGCAAACGAAGTTACTTTTGTCCTATGATTAAAAATACTTTATTTGAAGCAGTAGCAGCAGGCTCAAAAGAGCTACAAAAATTTTTTAACGGAACTTTTACAGTTCAAAGCAAGGGTAGTTTAAACGACTTGGTAACCGAGGCCGATCATGCATCAGAAAAAGCCATTTTTAAAGTGATTCAAGATGCATATCCAGATCATTTTATTTTAAGCGAAGAGACGGGAGAGATAAAACAAGACTCCAATTACAAATGGATAATTGATCCTATTGATGGCACGATTAATTTCGCCAATGGCATACCTATTTGTTGTGTAAGTATTGGTATTGAAAAAGACGGAGAGATGATTATGGGGGCGGTATATAATCCATTTATGAACGAAATGTTTTTTGCAGAAAAAGGAAAAGGCGCCACATTAAATGATAAAAAGATTAGCGTAAGCGATGAAGATAATTTATTGAAGAGTTGCCTGGTTACAGGTTTTCCTTATCAGTATTTAGATTCACCAAATGGACCACTGCAAATATTTGAAAAGTTAATTAGAAAAGCAATTCCGGTTAGAAGATTGGGAAGTGCTGCATTAGATTTATGTTGGACCGCAGCTGGAAGGTTTGATGGTTTTTATGAACACAAGCTACAAGCATGGGATAGCGCAGCCGGATTTTTAATTGTTGAAGAAGCTGGCGGAAAAGTTACCGATTTAAAAGGGAACGCTTACAACCCATATCAGCCGGGCATTATAGCTACCAACGGAAAAATCCATAATGCATTACAAGCATTGGTAAATGGCGGAGATTTATAAACTTAAAAAAGTAAAAGATGTCTGAAGAAAGAACAGAAATTAATAACCTTGGAGAATTTGGATTAATAGAGCACCTTACAAAAAACTTTGAAATTCAAAACGCATCTACTGTATTGTCTATTGGAGATGACGCTGCGGTGATTGATCATTTTGGAAAACAAACGGTGATCACCACAGATATGTTATTAGAGGGAGTGCATTTTGATTTAATGTATACACCGTTAAAACATTTGGGATATAAATCTGTAGTGGTAAACCTAAGTGATATTTATGCAATGAACGCAACACCTACACAAATCACTATTGGTATAGGTTTTAGCAATAGATTTAGTGTAGAAGCTTTAGAAGAATTTTATTTAGGGGTACAAATTGCTTGTGAAAAATATGGGGTTGATCTAGTGGGCGGGGATACCTGTTCTTCTCAAAAGGGATTGGTAATATCAGTAACCGCAATAGGAGAAGTAGCTCCAGATAAATTCATTAAAAGAAGTACAGCAGAAAGCGGAGATTTAATTTGTGTGTCTGGAGATTTAGGCGCAGCATTTTTAGGATTGACTTTAATGGAAAGAGAGAAAAAAATATTTTTAGAAAACCCACAAGTACAACCTAATTTAGAAAACGAAGATTATATAGTAGGTAGATTATTAAAACCAGATGCTAGAAAAGATATTATTGAATTATTAGAGCAAATGGAAGTGAAACCCACGGCCATGATGGATATCAGCGATGGCTTAAGTAGCGAAGTGTTACATATTTGTAAGCAAAGCCAATTGGGTTGTAGAATTTATGAAGACAAAATTCCTTTACACGAAGCAACCAAAGCGGCAGCTTTTAAATTTGGATTAGACGCAACTGTCTGTGCTTTGAATGGTGGTGAAGATTATGAATTAATTTTCACTATGAAGCAAGCGGATTATGATAAAATCACGCTTCAAGAAGAGATAAGTGTGATAGGTTATATGTGTGATCAAGAAGAAGGCACAAAATTAATTACCAAGGGCGGTAGTACACATAATATTACTGCACAAGGCTGGAACGCTTTCGCTTAAGCCGTATACATTTTTATTAATTGTCGATCTGCTGATAAACAAAGCAGATCGGCTTTTTCATTTATAGCAATAGTTCCAGTAATATTTTTCTGTTGCATAATTTGTGCAGGATATAAAGAACACATTTTAACAGCTTCCCCTACATCAATACCTACTTGTTCCACTAAATTGTTTACAGACTTTAATTGCGTTAAAGCAGAACCACTTAGTGTTCCAGCAGATTCATATTTATCACCCACCAGCTTATGTTGGTAGAATCCAGTACTGGTATGGGTTACAGCGTCGGTTATACAAAACAGCCTTTCGCCCATTATTTTTTTAGCAATTTGAATTGCACTAAAATCAACATGGTATCCATCTGCTACCAAACTACACATGGCGGTTTTGTGATTAAACAATGCCCCCACAACTCCAGGTGCTCTGTGTTGCAATGGACTCATTGCATTGAATAAATGAGTAGCCACCTTAATCCCGTTATCAAAAAATTCCATAGCGCTTGCATAATCTGCATTCGTATGACCTGCAGAAACTACAATACCTTTGGATTGAATAAAATCAATAATTTCTTTAGAGCAAACTTCTGGAGCTACAGTAATCATTCCAATGTGTTCCGCACCATATGCTATAATTTCTTTTACTTCATCAACACTTGGTGAGTGAATCACTGCTTCATTATGTGCACCTTTTTTAATAGGATTAATCCATGGTCCTTCAATATGTAAACCCATACAACCCTTGCCACCACTGCTTGTATACGCTTTAACAGCATCTATAGCCGCATAAATTATATCGCCACTCTGAGAAGCAATTGTTGGTTGAAAATACGCTGCCCCGCCTGCAATACAATAGTCATATATTTTTTGAATAGTATCAGCTTCTGGAAACTCAGAAAGCAATTTTCCGCCAGCGCCATAAATTTGTAAATCTATTAATGCTGGTACCACCAATGGGTAAGCATTTTTATGATCGTATCCTTCTTTTTTTATAGCGCTAATTTTACCATCTGTAATTTCAATTACCGCTTCGGCAATCCAACCATTGCCTGTAAATAATTCTTGAGCAGAAATAACTTGAGTCATAATATTCATTAAAGATTCGGAAAAATTTTATTGAATCACAAAAAAATCGGCATCCTTCCAAAAAGGAAATTGTGTTCTTGTGTTTTGTATTTCTTCTTTTTGTAATTGAATATGAAATATATCTTCTTCGTATGCGCAGTGGTATATAACTTCTCCTAGAGGTCCCACCACCATTGAGTCTCCGCTATGTGCAATATTATTACCATCCACGCCTACTCTATTCACACCAATAGTGAAACATTGGTTTTCTATAGCCCTTGCAGTTAACAAAGTTTTCCAAGCATGGTTTCTTTTTTCTGGCCAATTAGCAACATATAATAACACATCATATTCTTTTTCTATCTCATCATTTAATTGTTGACGAGCCCAAACCGGAAAACGTAAATCGTAACAAATCTGTAAATTAATTTTCCACCCCTTCACGCTTGCAATCAGTCTTTTGTTTCCAGCTGTATAGTGTTGGTCTTCTCCTGCAAATGCAAACAAATGCCTTTTATTATAATAACCTAATTGACCATTGGGTAGCATCCAAACTAATCTATTATAGTATTTACCTCCTTCTACAATAATGAGCGAACCGGTAATGATGGCCCTTTTTTCTTCGGATAATCTTTTCATCCAATCAATCGTTGGACCCTCCATGGTTTCGGCAAACTTTTCGGGCTGCATACTAAAACCTGTATTGAACATCTCAGGAAGTATAATGATTTCAGTATGCTCTTGAATATTTTTAATCTTTTCCGATAGCATGTCCAAGTTGGCTGCCTTGTCTTCCCAGTGTAATTGGGTTTGAATGATGGTAAAACTTAGTGTAGACAAATTCTTGTTTTTTCCTTAGATATTAAAGATACATTAAATCTTCTTGTTCAGTTTTTGTAAAATTGGCTGAATAAGCTGTGGTTCAAATCCTCTTTGGTAAAGAAAAGCCTGGGTTTTTGCCATCTTAGACAAGCCTCTTTCTCCTTTAAGGGTATTCCACTTTTTAGTAGCTAGGCTGTTTAAGGTTTTTTCATAAGCGTCCAGGTCAATTGATTGTAACGCTTTTTTAATATTATAAGGGCTCACGCGCTTTTGCTTTAAGGCATGGTTAATTTTTACCTTTCCCCAGCCCTTGATCCTAAAATGACCACCCGCAAATTGAAGGGCAAATCGTTCTTCGTTTAAAAAATTTTCTGAAATTAAATCAGATAGTATTTCCTCTACTTCGTCCTTGGTCATTCCATATTCGTACAACTTATCACGAACCTCCTGTTGTGCCCTTTCTTGATAGGCGCAAAACCTTCTAATACTTAGTCTTGCCTGCTCTTTTCCTAGTCGCTTTTTTTCCATTAAAAATGTAGATAAGTCTTGCTAAAATAGCTTTTTAATCTTAACAAATTGCATTAGTTTCGTCTTCATATTTATAAAATTAGATCGCATGAAATTTATCGTTTCTTCTTCTTCACTTTTAAAACACTTGCAACAAATTTCAGGTGTTATTAATTCTAATACAGTATTGCCAATTTTGGAAGATTTTTTATTCGAAATCGAAGATAAAAAATTAAACATTATTGCAACAGACTTAGAAACGGTGATGCGTGTTCAAATGGAAGTGGAGAGCAAGGCTAACGGAAGAGTATGTATACCAGCTAAAATCTTAATTGATTCTTTAAAAAATATTGCAGACCAACCATTGACTTTTAATATTGACAAAAATTTCGCAGTAGAAATTACCAGCGATAACGGAAAGTATAAGGTAATGGGAGAGAATCCAGATAATTTTCCTAAAGAGCCTACAGCTGATGATACCACTGGCTTTAAGATGACTAGCACTGGATTATTAACCGCTATCAATAAAACATTATTTGCGGTAAGTGGAGATGATTTAAGACCAGCGATGACGGGTGTGTTTTTTGAATTATCAAAAGACGGCGTTCAGTTTGTTGCAACAGATGCGCATCGTTTAGTTCGTTATAAAAGATTAGACGCAAAAGCAACGCAAAACGCTTCTTTCATTGTTCCAAAAAAACCATTGAACTTATTAAAGAATGCATTGCCTGATAATGATGATAGCATCACCATTAGCTATAACAATAATCATATGTTTGTAGATCATGGTTCTACTCAATTGATATGTCGTTTAATTGATGCAAGATTCCCAGATTATAAAGTGGTTATACCTACTGATAATCCTTATAGATTAACGGTAAACAAACACGATTTTCAAAATGCATTACGCCGCGTTAATGTATTCAGTAACAAGAGCACCAATCAAGTAGCTTTAAATATTGCTGGAAACGAATTACAAATGGCAGCACAGGATATTGATTTTAGTTTTGAAGGTAATGAGCGCATGAGTTGTGAATACCAAGGAGAAGATATTCAAATTGCATTCAATGCAAAATTCTTAATTGAGATGTTAAGCGCAGCGGATACCGATGAAGTATTTATTGAATTATCTACACCAAGTAAAGCGGGCTTAATTAAGCCTTCTGAGCAAGCCGCTGGAGAAGATTTGTTAATGTTGGTAATGCCATTAATGTTAAACAGTTAATCAAGCATTAAATAAATTATAATCTGCCCCGATGTAAGTAAAAACATCGGGGTTTTTTATTTAGATTTACAATACAAATCCATCGATATGTTTGAAACCATCAAAACCTATTTTGAAACTATTCCTAGTTCCCACCGTGCATTACTTTTAGCAGGGGGAATCACTTTTTTTTGGTTAATAGAAATTGCTGCACCATTATTTAATTTTAAATACAATAAAGCCAAGCATGCTGGAATAAATTTGTTTTTCACTTTTACTACAATAGTTATCAATTTTGGATTTGCCTTGATTATGGTTAAAGTAAGTGATTGGACGGTGGTTAACCAATTTGGGTTATTGCATATAGTAGCACTTTCTCCTATAGTAGAAGGTATAGCTGGATTATTATTGTTGGACTTAATTGGTGCTTATCTGGTGCATATGATAGAACATAAAGTAAAATTTTTATGGAAGTTTCATATGGTGCATCATGCAGACACACATGTAGATACTACAACAGGAAATAGACATCATCCAGGAGAATCTGTGGTAAGAGCGGTATTTGCAATTATTGCAGTATTAGTTTTAGGAACACCTATGTGGATGGTTATGTTATATCAAAGTTTAAGTGTTGTATTAACGCAGTTCAACCATGCTAATATCAAAATACCAAAATGGTTTGATCAAAGTTTTGGATACATCATTGTATCACCTAATATGCATCGTATACATCATCATATCACAAGACCTCAAACAGATAGTAATTATGGAAACATATTTTCTTTTTGGGATCGCTTATTTGGTACATATAATTATACACCAATGAGCGAGATAGTATATGGATTAGATGTATTAGATAATTCAAAAGACGAATCCTTGGCCTATCAATTAAAAGCACCTTTTGATAAGACCATAAAATCAGATTACTAATGAGTACAATTGGCGCTTTTATTCCTGCACGATATGCGGCTACTAGGTTTCCTGGAAAACTAATGCAACAGCTTGGAGACAAAACAGTCATTCGACACACCTATGATAACGCAAAAGCTACGGGACTTTTTGACGAAGTATATGTAGTAACCGATAGCGAAATAATATATAATGAAATCACTAATAATGGTGGAAAAGCTATTATGAGTATAAAAACCCACGAGAGCGGCAGCGATCGTATTGCTGAAGCTATTGAGCATTTGGATATTGATATAGTAGTGAATATACAAGGGGATGAACCATTTGTAAAAAGAGCCCCATTAGAAAAAGTATTGGATTGTTTTAAAGACGAAACAGTACAGGTGGCTTCATTGATGCAGGTTTTAGAAAACCCAAGTTCTATTGCAGATTCTAATTATGTGAAAGTAGCAGTAGATAAAAAAATGAACGCATTGTTTTTTTCAAGAAGCGTTATACCTTATTTAAGAGATGCTAGTGTTGCACCAATATATTATGAACACGTGGGTGTATATGCATTTAAAAAACAAGCATTGATTGATTTCACTAATTGGCCAATGTCGCCATTAGAAGCAGCAGAAAAAATTGAATGCTTAAGATATTTAGAGAATGGTATTGGCATAAGAATGGCCATCACAGATTATATGGGTGTAGAAATTGATACCCCCGAAGATTTAATTAAAGCCGCAGCATTATTAAAAAAATAATACAATGAATAAAGGAAAATTATTTCAATCCACAGTAGTTGCAGCATTAGCTGGATTTATTTTTGGATTTGATATGGTAGTAATTTCTGGTGCAGATAAGCCAATACAAGAACTATGGCATACGACTCCATTGTTTCATGGCTTCTTTATCATGTCAATGGCCTTATGGGGAACAGTGATTGGCTCTGTATTTGCTGGCGCTCCAACAGAAAAGTTTGGACGCAAGAAAGTATTAATATGGTTGGGTATAATGTTTGTGGCTTCTGCAATTGGTTCTGCTTTGGCACAAGACCCATATACCTTCTCTTTCTTTAGATTGATTGGGGGTATTGCTATTGGCGTATCTTCTGTTGCAGCACCAACTTATATTTCTGAAATCTCTAATAAAAACAATAGAGGTAAACTGGTGGGCATGTATCAATTTAATATTGTGTTTGGTATTCTAGTGGCTTATTTATCAAACTATTTTTTAGCAGGTTTTGGCGGTGAAAACGATTGGCGCTTTATGTTGGCTGTATTATTAATACCAGCTGCTATCTATACTATCATGACACTTGGCTTACCAGAAAGTCCAAGATGGTTATTATCTGTTGCTAATGACGAAGAAGGCGCAAGAAAAACACTAGGCACCATTGGCGTAGATAATATCGAAGAAACTGTTCAAGAAATTAAAAATGCAAACGAAGAAGAAAAACTAATGGGTACAGCAAATTTATTTTCTAAAAATCATATCAAAATAATTTCATTAGCTTTCTTTATTGCCTTTTTTAACCAAGCATCCGGCATCAATTTTTTATTATACTATGCTCCAAGAATTTTAGAAGAAGCGGGATTTGCTAAAGACAATTCTTTATTAAGTTCTATTTCATTAGGTATGATGAACTTGGTATTTACTTTTGTAGGCCTATGGCTGATAGATAGAATTGGAAGAAAGACTTTATTAATTATTGGATCTTTTGGATACATCATTAGTTTATCTATGGTAGCTTATGGATTTGTGGCGCACAGTGCACCATCATTTATGTTAAGCTTTTTATTATTATTCATAGCGGCACATGCTATTGGGCAAGGAGCAGTTATTTGGGTATTTATTTCTGAAATATTTCCTACGCCAATACGCGCAAAGGGACAGGCTTTTGGCGCAAGTATACATTGGATCTTTGCCGCATTAATAACATTAATCACTCCTGTATTTTTAGATAGTGAATATGGTATATTCAAAGAAAACCCTTGGCCAATCTTTGTTTTCTTTGCTGTAATGATGACCATACAATTAATTTGGATTTTGGTAAAAGTGCCAGAAACAAAAGGCGTATCTTTGGAAGAATTACAAAAAAAATTAGCTCAATAAAACTAGGTGTATGCAGTTTCGCAATTTTAAAATGGTCGACTATGTGGTATATGGTCGTGGAAGTTTCAATCAATTAGATGAAATCATCGCTCCAAGAAGAAAGGGTGATTATCCGATGATCTTTTTTGTAGATCATTATTTTGAAGGAAAACCATTGGCATCTCGTGTTCCACTAAGAGGAAAAGATAAAATTGTATTTGTAGATGTAACGCATGAGCCTAAAACAAAACAAGTAGATGCTTTAGCTGCCGATTTAAAAGCGGAGTTTGGACAAGTAAGTGGCATTATTGGTATTGGTGGTGGTTCAACAATGGACTTAGCAAAAGCGGTTGGATTAATGATGAACAATCCTGGTTCATCTGCAGACTATCAGGGTTGGGATTTAGTAAAACAAGCCGGTGTATATAAAGTAGGTATTCCTACACTAAGCGGAACGGGTGCAGAAGTAAGTAGAACGACGGTATTAACGGGTCCTACCAGAAAATTGGGAATGAATTCTGACTTCACCCCTTTTGACCAAATTGTATTGGATCCAGAATTAACTAAGGACGCTCCAGCGAATCAACGTTTTTATACGGGTATGGATTGTTATATACATTGTATTGAAAGTTTGGAAGGCACTTTTTTAAATGAGTTTAGTAAGTCATACGGAGAAAAAGCATTGGATTTGTGCAGAAAAGTATTTGTAGAAAAAAATGAATGGAGTGACGAAAGTGATGATCAGTTAATGATGGCTTCTTATGCTGGCGGTATGAGTATTGCTTATAGCCAAGTGGGTGTAGCACATGCAGTAAGCTATGGCTTAAGTTATTTACTAGGAACCAAGCATGGAATAGGTAACTGTATCGTGATGAATCACTTAGAAGAATACTATCCAGCAGGTGTGAAAGAGTTCAAATACATGGTAGAAAAGAACCATATTGATATTCCTACTGGTATCTGTGCTGGGTTAACCGAAGAGCAATTTGATTCAATGATCAATGTATCATTAGGAATGAAGCCACTTTGGGAAAATGCCTTAGGTAAAGATTGGGAAAAAATTATGACCCGCGAAAAGTTAAGAGCATTATACGGAAAGCTTTAAGTTGTATCTTTGTTTGAATTATGAAAAAGTACTTATTGGGCTTTTTAATGTTACTGACATTTATACAACCATTGGTTGTTAATGTGTTGGTTTACAATGCACAAGAGAGAACATTCCATAATTTTGCCATTAAATCTCCAGTTAAAAAGCTTCCTGCTACTAAATCTTTTGGTATCGATTCAATCATCATTGATTTAGATGATGAAGAAGTAGCCGAGGCTGATAACAAAGATTATCAAAATGACTTATTCTGTCAGGCTAATTTAGAGCAGGCTTATGTAAAAGTACATTCGGATCTTGCTGCTTTAAAAAGTACAAGTGCTCCATTAAAACATTCCGGCAAACCACTCTATATTCTTTGGAGTGTTTTTCGCATTTAATATTTATTCTTAGGGGTATAACCTCTCAAAGTGATTATTACTTATCTGTAATGAGTAATCCACTTATTGTTATGTAAATTATTTTTCTATACATATGTTAACTATTATGAAACAAACAAAATTGTTATTTGGAATCCTGGCTTTAATGAGTTTAGCTGCCTGTCATTCAAAAACAGAAAAAAAAGAAACAGACGAAAAATTTATTGTTACCAGCCCTTTATTAGTAGATACTTCATTTACTAAAGAATATGTAGCAGAAATTCAATCTGTGCAGAATGTAGAAATTAGAGCCAAAGTAAAAGGCTTTATTGAAACAATTAATGTAGATGAAGGTCAAAGAGTAAAAGCGGGTCAATTATTATTTACTATCAGACCAAGAGAGTACGAAGCAGAATTATTAAAAGCAAAAGCAGAAGTTAGAAAAGCAGAAGTAGAAGCACAAAACGCTAAAGTGTTAGCGGATAAAAACATTGTTTCTAAATCTGAATTAACTATGGCCATCGCTAAGCTAGATGGCGCTAAAGCAGATGAAGCATTGGCAGAAATGTATGTAACTTATACAAAGATTAGAGCGCCTTATGATGGTATTGTAGATAGATTAAAATTCAAAGCAGGAAGCTTGATAGACGAAGGAACTTTATTAACTACTTTATCTAATAACAAAGATGTCTATGCTTATTTTAATGTATCAGAATTAGAATACTTAGATTATGCTTCTAAAGATAATAATAAGAAAAATCTAGCGACTCTTTTATTAGCGAATGGACAAGCGCATAAATACAAAGGAACCATTGAGACTATCGAAAGTGAATTTGATAAAAATACTGGTACCATTTCTTTCAGAGCAAAATTTCCTAATCCAAATTTTTTATTAAAACATGGAGAAACGGGTAGAATTCAATTAAAACTAAATCTAAACCAAGTATTAGTAATTCCACAAAAATCTACTTATGAATTACAGGATAAAACCTATGTATTTGTAGTAGACCAAAATAATATAGTTAAGTCTAGACTAATTACCATCAAACAAAAACTGCCTAATATTTATATAATTGATGCCGGATTATCATCTAATGATAAAATCATTTTTGAAGGTGTACAAAGTGCAAAAGAAGATGATAAAATAAAAGTAACGGAGATTTCCGCAAAAGAAGCACTATCTATTAAATAAGAAAGAACATGATTAAGCAATTAATAAGTAGACCAGTATTTTCAATAGTGATTTCACTAATCATTTTAATATTGGGAATATTGTCTTTAATACAATTACCTGTTACTCAGTTCCCCTCTATTTCACCACCCAAGGTGAATATTGTGGCCGAGTATCCAGGAGCCAACGCGGAATTGATGATCAAGGCGGTGGTTATTCCATTAGAAAGAGCCTTAAACGGTGTGCCGGGTGTAAAATATATTGCCTCAGATGCGGGAAATGATGGTACCTGTTTAATTACCGTGGTTTTTAAATTAGGAACAGATCCCAATATTGCCTCTGTAAACGTACAAAACAGGGTGGCAGCAGTAAATAATAAGCTTCCACCACAGGTAGTGAAAGAAGGTATTAAAATATCTAGAGAAGAATCCAATATGTTAATGTATGTAAACTTAACAAGCAAGGATACCAATCTTGATGTAAATTTTTTATTCAATTTCGCAGATATAAATCTATTATCAGAACTCAAAAAAGTAGATGGTGTTGGTTTTGCGGATATTTTAGGAAATAGAGAATATGCCATGAGGGTTTGGTTAAAGCCTGATAGAATGCTGGCTTATAATGTTTCAGCAGATGATGTGTTAAAGGCTATTGATGAGCAAAACTTAGAAGCGGCTCCCGGTAAAACAGGAGAAAGCTCTGGTAAACAAGCCCAAACATTTCAATATGTTTTAAAATATCCGGGCAGATTTAATTCAAAAGAAGGATATGAAAATATAATACTTCGATCAAGCTCAGATGGACAGGTATTAAAGATTAAAGATGTAGCGGATGTTGAGTTTGGTAGTTCTTATTATGATTTATATTCTAAGATGAATGGAAAACCATCGGCGGCAATTACTATCAAACAGTCTTATGGTAGCAATGCTAGCGAGGTGATCAAAAATATCAAATTAAAATTAGAAGAAGTTAAAGAAACATCTTTTCCAAAAGGGATGGATTATGAATTAAGTTACGATGTTTCTAAATTTCTAGATGCATCTATCGAAAAGGTTTTACATACCTTATTGGAGGCTATATTATTAGTGGGTATAGTTGTATTTGTTTTTTTGGGGGATATAAAATCTACTATAATTACATCTGTTGCTGTACCAATTTCGTTGATAGGTACATTTTTATTTATGCAATTTTTTGGTATCAATTTAAATCTGATTACTTTATTTGCATTGGTATTAGCTATTGGAATTGTTGTTGACAATGCAATTGTAGTAGTAGAGGCGGTACATGCTAAAATGGAAGAAGATGGATTAGAAGCAAAAGAAGCAACAGAAAAAGCTATGGAAGAAATTAGTGGAGCCATTATTGCGATCACATTGGTAATGGCTGCTGTATTTATTCCTACTTCATTTATGACCGGACCTGTTGGAATATTTTATAAGCAATTTTCTGTAACAATGGCTACTTCAATTATTTTATCTGGAGTTGTAGCACTTACATTAACACCGGCCTTGTGTGCATTATATTTAAAAAATACACACGGTCAAGAGAAAAAATCTACACCAATCAATAAGTTTATTAAATCTTTTAATACTTGGTTTAAAGGTTTACAAGATAATTACAAAAAACTTATAACAAATATCTTAAATAGAAGAGTCATTACTTTCGTTTTATTAATTGGTTTTTGTATAGGTACATGGGGGATTAGTTCTACTGTACCCACTGGATTTATACCAAATGAAGACCAGGGTGTATTCTATTGTTTGATTTCAACACCTCCTGGATCAACTTTAGAAAGAACAGATGCTGTTTTATCACAAATTCAAAAAGAAGCAGCTACAATTGAAGACATTGCTTCAGTTTCAACTACTGCTGGTTTTGAGGTATTAACAGAAGGAACGGGTGCGAATTCTGGAACAGCTTTGATTAACTTAAAAGACTGGAATGATCGTAAACACTCTTTGACAGAGATTATGAACGAGTTAGAAGAAAAAACTAAAAATATCAAGGGGGCTAATATTGAATACTTTCCACCACCAGCAGTTCCAGGTTATGGTGCTGCAGGGGGATTTGAATTAAGACTTTTAGATAAAGCAGGAAGTGGTGATTATAAAAAAATGGAAACCGTTAACAAGCAATTTGTGGAAGATCTTAATAAACGTCCTGAATTAAGTTCTGTGTTTGGATTTTATAATGCAAGTTTCCCTCAGTATGTATTGAATGTAGATAATGAGAAAGCACAACAAAAAGGTGTGACTATTGATAATGCCATGAATACTTTGTCTACTTTAATTGGTAGCTACTATTCTACCAACTTTATCAAATTTGATCGTCAATATAAAGTAATGGTACAAGCATTGCCACAGTATAGAGCAAAACCAGAAGACATCTTAAAGTTGTATGTAAAAAATGATAGAGAAGAAATGGTGCCGTTTTCTTCTTTTATTACTTTACAAAAAACCTATGGTCTAGATGAAATTACTAGACATAATATGTATAATGCATCTGAGTTAAGTGGATCTCCTGCACCTGGCTATAGTAGTGGACAAGCTATTGAAGCCATTAAGCAAGTGGCTAAAGAAAAATTACCAAAAGGTTTTGGTATTGACTGGGCTGGTATCTCTATTGATGAAGTAGCAAAAGGAAATCAAACCTTATATATTTTCATTATCTCTTTAGTGTTTGTGTATTTAGTATTATCTGCTCAATACGACAGCTTTGTATTACCACTACCTGTAATACTATCTTTACCAACTGGTATTTTTGGAGCGTTTGTATTTTTAAAAGCAATCGGACTAGAGAATAATATATATGCTCAAATATCTATGGTAATGTTAATTGGTATATTAGGCAAGAATGCGGTATTGATTATTGAGTTTGCTGTACAAAAACAAAGAGCTGGTGCTACAAAATTACAAGCAGCCATTGATGGTGCAGCTGCCAGACTAAGACCTATTTTAATGACATCTATAGCATTTGTTGCTGGTTTGATACCATTAATTATTGCTACTGGTCCTGGTGCTATTGGGAATAGAACTATTGGAGCAGCAGCAGCAGGAGGTATGATATTTGGTACCGTCTTCGGGGTAATAGTAGTACCAGGGCTTTACTACATTTTTGCAAGGGTGCCTAAACATAATATGAAAGAAGAAATAGAGGACATCATAAAAAAGATTGAACATGAATAAAAATAAAATCATTGTTGTAGGATGTATTATTGCTAGCTGTTACATGGTTAGTTGTGCAGTACCTAAAGAAATAGAGAAAACAAATGATACGCCCATACCTACTTCTTATACTGGATCTACAGATTCAAGCAATGTAGCTAAAATGTCTTGGTCTAATTTTTTCAATGATAAAAAGCTGACCGCTTTAATAGATACTGCTTTAAAGAATAATTTGGATGTATTAACTACTATTCAAGAAATAGAAATAGCTAAAAGCAAAATTAGGTTTGCTAATGGAAAATTATTTCCTTCTGTAACTGCTGGTGTTGGATTGGGTATTGAAAAAGTTGGAAAGTATACTTCACAAGGTGCTGGTGATGCTAGTGCCGATATTACTCCTGGAGAAGTAGTACCTGAAAACTTAGGTGATTTAAGATTGGGTTTTCAAGCAGGTTGGGAAGCGGATATCTGGGGTAAATTAAGAAATGCTAAAAAAAGTGCATTCAATAATTACTTAAGTACAGTGGAAGGTAAAAAATGGGTAACTACTAATCTTATAGCTGAAGTAGCCAATACTTATTATGAATTAGTGGGGCTCCACGCTCAATTAAATATCATAAATGAGTCAATTGCATTACAGCAAAAAGAATTAGAGGTAGTTAAAATTCAAAAAGAAGCTTCTGTGGTTTCTGAATTAGCAGTAAAGCAATTTGAAGCAATGGTGTACAATGCACAAAACCTTTCTTTTAATTTATTGCAAAACATTACAGAGACGGAAAACAAAATGAATTTACTTTTAGGAAGATTCCCTCAAAAAATTGAAGTAAGTGAAGGCTTTACACAAGCTTTACCAAGTTCTTTAGAAGTAGGCATTCCTTCACAGTTATTAAAGAACAGACCCGATATACAACAAGCAGAGTATAATTTAATGGCTTCTAGCTTTGATTTAAAAGCAGCACAGGCAGAATTTTATCCAAGTGTAAATATTGGTAGCTCTTTAGGATTAAATGCTTTTAAAGCAAAGTATTTATTTAGATCTCCAGAATCTATCATGTATTCTTTATTGTCTGATGTGGCTGGTCCATTAATTAATAAGTCTGCGATACAAGCAGAGTTTGCTACGGCTAATGCCTTACAAATAGAAGCAGTGTATGAATATCAAAAAACTGTTTTAAATGGATTTGTGGAAGTAGCGAATCAAGTAGCTAACGTTAATAACTTACAATCTTCTTTTCAAACCAAAACAAAAGAAGTAGATGCATTGACAAGCGCTATAAGTTTATCAAGTGAATTATTTAAATATGCGAAAGCCAATTATCTAGAAGTATTAACAGCACAGAAAGATGCGATAGCTGCTAAATTAGAATTAGTAGATATTAAGAAACAACAATACAATAGCATTACTAATTTGTATAAATCATTGGGTGGGGGCTGGCAATAAATAAGCTAGCTAAAAATAAAAGGCCTCGCAATTGCGAGGCCTTTTTGTATCTCTAACCCATTATACATTTTTTATAAAAAGAAAAGAAGTTCGAAAAATTTTAAATTTTTTGAACAAAATCATTAGAGAGTATATTTTCAAGACCTTATATTAAATTAAGGTCTTGAAAATTACTACTCAGCTACTGCTACCACTTCCTTAACTTCAGGGATCATACGCTTCATCATTCCTTCAATACCAGCTTTTAAAGTAACCATACTTGAAGGGCAACCACTACAAGATCCTTGTAACATTAAGTTTACCACTCCGTCATTATAACTTTTAAATTGAATCGCACCGCCGTCCATTTCAACAGCAGGCTTTACATAATTTTCTAATAATTCTTTCACACGCTTTACAATATCATCATCATCTGCGTGTACAGTATTAGTTGCTTCTTGCTTGAACTTAGCAACTTCTTCTTCATTCACTACCACACCACCTGCTTCTAAATAGTCTTTCAAGAAAGTTTTGATAGTAGGTATAACATCCTGCCAATCTTCTGTATCTGCACTCTTTGTTAAAGTGATAAAATTGCTAGCAATAAATACACTCTTAATAAAAGGGAAACTAAATAATTCTTTTGCCAATGGAGAAGCAATCGCATGTGCTTCTTCTGCGATATCAATACTCTTTCCAGGATACAATAATTTGTTGGCAACAAATTTCATTGTTTCTGGGTTAGGAGTCATTTCTGTATAAATGCTCACAATAGTATTTCCAGTAGTAATCATAATAAATTCGTTTAAACTCGATTCAGATACAAAAATAATCAAATTGATTGGGAAGGGCCCCCCTCAACTCCCTAGTGAGGTCTTATTTTTCCGATATCGAAAGCTTGGCGTAGTTCAGCATGATTTTCTTTTCGCCATTAGCTTCAAATACAATCATGGCAATGGGGTTATGGGCCGAACCCTCAATTTCCTTAATTACCCCAAATCCAAACTTTTGGTGCTCCACCCTCATACCCACGCTTAACTGAGATGGGTCGGCAGCCACAAAATTGGCTGAAGGGATATGGTTCTTGTTTACAGAAGTAGGCAGATTAACCGGTAGGTAGCTAGGTTTGCTTGATCCAACAGAACTTGAACTTGTATTTGTACCACCAATATTTTTTCTTCCTGGGTGCATTCTGTCATACGCACTGCCCCAACCAGCGGTAGAACTTTGGTTTCTTGCGCCACCTCCCGCAGAAGACTTGTCTAATTTCTCTTCAGGCATTTCTTCAATAAACCTACTTGGTTCGTTTTGAACTAATTGTCCAAAACGATATCTAGAATTAGCATAGCTTAACCATAAATGTTTTTTAGCACGCGTTACTGCTACATAAAACAATCTTCTTTCTTCTTCTAATTCCTCTCTTGTATTAATACTCATTCCACTAGGGAATAAGCTTTCTTCTAATCCAACTACAAACACGCAAGCAAATTCCAAACCCTTTGCAGCATGCACAGTCATTAATTTAACTGCATCGCTATCTTCTTTATCATTATCTGCATCGGTGATCAAAGTAATTTGTTGCAAGTAAGCACCTAAACTTTTATCTCCTTGCTCTCCGTCTTCATTGCTTGGGCTTTCGGTCCACTCTTTGATGGAGTTTAATAATTCTTGAACGTTTTCGTAACGGGCTAAACCCTCGGTAGATTTATCATTAAACAATTCTTTAATGATATTAGTATGCTTACCCACTTGCACAGCAACATCGTAAGCATTGTGTTTGGTTAATTGATTTTGGAAATATTTAATCATAGTCACAAACTCTTCGATAGAGTTTAATGTACCCGCTTTAAATCCAAATGCTTTTGCTTTTTCTAATACTTCAAAAAACGTAATATTTTGATCATTGGCCAATACCAAACATTTCTCTACAGTGGTTTTACCAATTCCTCTTACAGGATAATTAATAATTCTTTTTAATCCTTCTTCGTCTTTGGTATTCGCAATCACTCTTAAATAAGCAATAAAATCTTTTACTTCCTTTCTTTGATAGAAGCTAAGCCCACCATAGATCTTATAAGCAATACCAGTTCTTCTTAAGCTTTCCTCAAAAGATCTTGATTGCGCATTGGTTCTGTATAAGATGGCAAAATCATTATTTACAAAATGATTTCTTAATTTATTTTCTTGAATAGCATCTGCCACAAATCTTCCTTCATCATTGTCGGTCATGGTGCGTACCAATCTAATTTGCTCACCAGTTTCATTTTCGGTCCAAAGTTCTTTTGGAATTTGTCCCTTGTTATTTTTAATTACATGATTGGCTACTTCAAGGATGGACGCACTACTTCTATAATTTTGCTCTAACTTAACCAACTTAACATCATCATAATCTTTTTGGAACTGTAAGATGTTTTCAATGGTTGCACCACGGAAACTATAAATACTTTGTGCGTCATCACCCACCACACAAATATTTTCATGAACTGCTGCTAATAATTTTGCAATTTGATATTGTACTGGATTGGTATCCTGATACTCATCAATTAATAAATACTTGAACTTATGTTGATACTTATGAAGTACTTCTGGAAAATCTCTCAATAATTCGTGCATCTTAAAAAGCAAATCATCAAAATCCATTGCACCATTTTTAAAACAACGTGCAACATAACTTGCATAGATATCACCAATCGCTGGTCTATTAGACCTTGCGTCTTCTTGTTGAATAAAAGTATCCAATGCATATTCTGCTGGACCCACCAATGCGTTCTTTGCACTAGAAATTCTATTATGTACTACATTGGGCTTATAATGCTTATCGTCTAAACCCATATCGTTGATAACCGCTTTGATCACAGATCTAGAATCGTCTGTATCATAAATGGTAAAGCTTTGAGGATAACCCAATTTTTCTGCCTCTGCTCTTAAAATGCGGGCAAACACACTATGGAAAGTGCCTATATATAAATTTCTAGCTTCTGTATTACCCAAAATTTTCTCTACACGCTCTTTCATTTCTTTGGCTGCCTTATTGGTAAAAGTCAATGCCAAAATATTGAATGAATCCACCCCACTATGCATCAAGTGAGCAATACGACTAGTTAATACTTTTGTTTTACCACTACCCGCACCGGCAATAATCATTAAAGGACCCTTGATATGAAGAACCGCCTCTTTTTGCCTTTCATTTAAACCATCTAAATACGCTTGTTGCATTGGGCGAAGATACACTTAGTTAAGAGGATAAAAAAACCCCATCTTTTCGGATGGGGCTTTAAATATTTTTTAAAAAAGCTCGACTACTTTTTTTCTAATAATTTAAAGAACTGATCTAATTGAGGTAAGATCACAATTCTAGTACGACGGTTTCTAGCTCTGTTTGCTGCGCTATTGTTTTCAACAATTGGAGCATACTCACCTCTACCAGCTGCAGTCATACGCTTAGCATCGATACCATAAGTTTCTTGTAAAACACGCACTACAGTAGTTGCTCTTTTTACAGATAAATCCCAGTTATCTTCTAATGCAGAACCATTGTCTAATAATTGCTTAGAATCTGTATGACCTTCTACCATGAACTCGATATTTGGTTGAGCAGCTAATACTTTAGCAACCTTACCTAATACAGTTTTTGCTTTATCAGAGATACTGAAGCTTCCGCTCTTAAATAATAATTTATCAGAGATGTCTACATATACAACACCCTTATCCACTTTTACATTAATATCTTCATCGCTTAAATCACCAATAGCACCTTTTAAGTTCATCACCAAGTTCATGTTGATAGAATCTTTACGAGCCATTGTACTTTGTAAACCTTGGATATATAAATCTTTAGCACCAATGTTTTCTAAAGACTTCTTGATACTTTCTGCTTGAGCACCAGTCACCACTGACATATCTTTTAATTGACTTAAAACAACATTGTTATTTTGTCTTAAGAAATCAATTTGTTTATTCAAATCATCGATTTTGCTTTGGTTAGCTTTGTTTTCAGCAGCTAATCTATCACCATCGTTTTTTTGTTTTGTTACTGCATCTTGTGCATCACGGTATTTACCTTGTAATTCTGCATAAGCACCATTCAATTGAGTGTACTTGTTTTCTGCTTCTTGTAATTTTTTAGGACTTACGCAAGAATAAGCACCTAAGCTAACTACTGCAAGCGCTAAAAAAATTTTAGTTTTCATATTTCAACGGTTTTTTTAATTGAATAATTAGTAGCCCAAAGCCTTAACAAAAATAAGGATTCAGTTTTACCCTTTAAAATTTATTCCCAACAAAATCAGAGTTTAACATTCTGTTTCATCAGAGATACCAAATTCGGGTATTTTGCCATCAAACTGCTTGAAAAAATCAATAATCTTTCTCAAATCAGCCTTCATATCCTCTCCGGTAGAGAAAGGCTCACCAAAAACCACCTTTTTATTTTTAAAATCCAGAGCTATCATAACTATGGGAACCCCCGCGTTTTTTGCAATATGGTAAAAACCGGTTTTTAACCTACTCACTTTGGTTCTTGTTCCCTCTGGAGATAGCGCAATATGAAAGCTTTCGTTGTTATTAAACATTGTTACTACCTGGTCTACAAGGTTATTATTTTTAGATCGGTCCACTGGACTACCCCCCATACTTCTTAAAATCCAACTAAAAGGAGGTACAAAAAGCTCTTTTTTGCCTAAAAATTTCACAAATTCTAGATGTAATAATTTTCTAAAAGCCACCCCTAAAAAGAAATCATTTCGATGGGTATGAGGCGCAACAATAACCACCGATTTTTTTAGATGATATGGAAAAGCTCCCTCCACTTTCCAACCTAACACTTTAAAATACCACCACTTTAATAGTTGATGCATGATTGTATCAGTTTTGCATTTTCAATAGGATCCACTTTATTTGATTCTATATGAGTTAAATTTTTTTCTTTTTCATATAACTTATCATAGTAAGATAATAAAATATGAAAAGCCGCTTTAATATCTTTTTCTACTATATGATTGATGGCTAATTTAGTTTCTAATCCACCTAGTTTTTTTTGAATTCTATAAGTAGCAGCCATTAAATCTTCGGCTTTGAATTTTCCATAACCTTCTACAATAAAATCTAATCTTGCTTCGAAAGGTATTTTAATAAAATAACCACCACTACTTCTTAATAATTTAAAGAAAGGGGTGGGCAACATTACTGTTCCAATTCTTTGACTCTCGTCTTCTATCAAAATAGTTTTATCAGCAAAAACAAAAAGTTGTGTAGCTAATGCATTTTCAAACATTTCTTGACTAGGTTGTTTCTCCTGTCCTATTGCACCAAATGCAGAACCCTTATGTGATGCTAAGCCTTCTAAGTCAATCACAGTATGATTTTGCTTTAATAACTCTTTTAATATTTCTGTTTTACCTGAACCGGTATATCCCCCAATTACTTTTAAAGAATACTGTTTTTCAAATTGTTGTAATACCCAGTTTCTATAAGCTTTATAGCCACCAATTAATTGACAAACTTTAAAACCATATAAATCTAATAGCCATGCAACAGCAGCGCTGCGCATACCCCCTCTCCAACAATGAACATATATAGTAGTATGTTCGGTTTTATTTTTTTTCTGAAAATCGTCCACCCATTTTTCTACCGTTTCTACCATGGGCAACATTTTATTACCAAAAAAAGGAAGCCCAATTTTAATAGCTTGCTCTCTACTTTTTTGTTTATAAGTAGTTCCAACCAATGCTCTTTCATCATTATTAAATAGCGGAAGTGAAAAAGCAGTAGGAATATGTGCATGCTCAAATTCAGCCGGACTTCTTACATCTATAACAATGCCCGAATTAACTTGCTCCACAAAATCCTCTATCGTCATTTTCTGAATTGCCATACTTACAAAGTTAAGTCCTTGAGTTTGTCTTTTAATATTTCTACAGAAAATGAATGAAAACTTGGTTGTTTAAATTCAATAGAAGCAGCTTTTTGGATGGCTTCTTCTAAATTAAATTTTTCTTGACTAAAAGATATTGCCCATCCCTTGGCTTCCCACCAATTAGCTAAATATTCCTGTTCTGTTTGGCCAGGTGTTGGAATAATGATTAATTTTTTTTGAAAAGGAATCAGCTCCATCAAACTAGTATAACCGCCTCTAAAAATAATATACTCTGCAGATTCAATCAATGCCGCAAGCGAAGGTCCGTCAGCATGAGGATATAATTTTCCTTTGTTTGAAAGCGTGGGTTCGTTGTTTCCCTTGGGTCTACCTGCAACAATAGCAAAAGCTGTATCACCAGCATTTCCCTGCATCCATAAAGCATTTTCAAAAAGGGTTCTCTGTGGTTCGGGCCCACTCACTATTCCTAAAAATTGAATGTGATCCAATGCTTGTAAATTATTATTTGGACTTAATCTAGACAAAGCGCCTAAATACCAAGTAGGCATAGAAGGCTTTTTGATTGGATTACTTAATATACCTGCATAATTTTCTTTACCCTCGATATCTGGAATCCATAAACTGCTAAACTTTTTGATATACCTATATTGTAGCCATCTAACCAGTGTATTGGTAAAAGTAAAACCAGTTTGAACATTTAATTGATGTGTAATAAATACAGAAGGCAATTGTTTATGATGGAATCCAAAACGATTATCAGAAATAATCAAATCAAATTGAAATTGCTTTTGCATTTTACGCAACCAATTTCTTTCGTAATAAACAGTAAAAATAATTTTAGGAATTTGAGCAATCATTTTTAATAAGAACCAGCGACCCTCTTTACTATATTGAATTCTATATCCCGCTAAGGGTAAAAAAGTGGCACCAGGTAATGCTTCTCTTAAAACAACTTCATGATAACCCTCGCTTGCAATAAAAATTTGGTAGTCCAATTGCATCAAGGCTTTGGCAAGGTGAATGCATCTAGTAGCATGACCTAATCCCCAGTCTAGTGGCGCAATACAAATTTTTTTTGCCTTCATAAAGCACTAATTTAGTTAATAATTGCGTGCATAAAACACTAAATTTGAACTAAACATTAAAGATGCCAATAATCAATAAAGAAAAAGGAATTGCGCTGTATGCAGCATTGGTTGCATTTGGTACTTATGTATTTGTTTTTGGTTTTAGAAAATCTTTTACGGTTTGTACTTTTGATGGAATGATGTTTGGCCCCATTGCTTATAAAACTGCATTGGTAATAAGTCAGATGTTGGGTTATTTATTAGCCAAGTTTTATGGCATCCGTTTTATTTCCGGACTAGAAAAAAAGAATAGGTATAAAATAATATTCTTATTAACGGGCATTGCTTGGGCAGCTTGGCTTCTATTTGCTATTGTTCCTGCTCCTTATAATGTGGTGTTTTTGTTTGTGAATGGCTTTCCACTAGGCATGTTATGGGGTGTGGTGTTTAGTTATGTTGAAGGAAGAAAGAGTACCGATTTTATTGGTGCTGCATTGGCAGTAAGTTTTATTTTTTCTTCAGGTTGGGTAAAATCTGTAGGTGGTTGGTTGATACAAAGTTTTGCCATCTCTGAATTCTGGGTGCCCTTTGCAACAGGCTTAGTATTTGCTATTCCATTAATGATATGTGTTTATGGATTAGAAAAAGTACCCCCACCTAGTGCAGAGGATGAAGCATTAAGAACACAGCGTATTCCGATGACTGGTTCAGATAGAAAATTGATATTAAAACAATACTTGCCAGGTATTATTGCATTTGTGATGGTCTATTTATTTGCCACCATCTTTAGAGATATAAGAGATAATTTTTCCGCAGACATGTGGAAGGAAATGGGCTATGCATCAAGACCAGCAGTATTTACAGAAACCGAAACCCCTATTACCATATTAATATTGGTATTAATTGGCGCCATCGTTGCTATAAAAAATAATTTTAAAGCACTCATGGTGGCGCATGCATTTATTATTATTGGTTTTATTATTGCAGGTACTTCTACTTATTATTTCACTCAAAAATTATTGGATCCTTTTTGGTGGATGATGTTAGTAGGATTAGGCTTGTATTTAGTTTATATCCCTTTCAATTCTATTTTCTTTGACAGACTAATTGCTGCATTTTCTATGAAAGGAAATGTGGGCTTCTTTATTTATGTTGCAGACTCCATAGGTTATGTAGGAAGTGTAACAGTGATGCTAGTAAAAGAAGGAATGACACTGAAAATTCAATGGACCTCTTTCTTTTCTCAAAGTGTAATGATATTGTCTATTATAGGCGTGATAATCACTATTTATTCTATATTTTATTTTAGTAAAAAAAATAAACTTCAATCCACTCAAACATTTTAGTTATATGAAAAAATTTCAATTATTATTAAGTGCATTATTGTTCACCTTAACATTACTTGCGCAAGAAAATTATTTTTATCCAAATGCGGGTAAACTTAATCCAGCTATTCCTAGTCCAGCGCAATTTTTGGGATATAATATTGGAGAACAACATACTCGCCACGAAAGAATTGTAGAGTATATAAAAGAATTAGATAGGTTATCAGATAGAGTTACTAGTGAAATAATTGGAGAAACATTTGAGCATAGAGCTCAGATAACCGCCGTTTTCACAGATCCTAAGAATCAGCAAAATATCGAATCCATTAGACAAGCTCACTTGGCGGGTCAAAAAAATGGTGCTACTAAAAATGTTCCATTGGTGATCCATTTGGCGTACAATGTACACGGTAACGAGCCTTCATCTAGCGAAGCTGCTATGTTAACGGCTTATTATTTAACTGCATCAGAATCTGAGGAGACCAAGCAATGGTTATCTCAAATGGTGATTACCATGGATCCTAATATTAATCCAGATGGAAGAGATAGACATACAAGCTGGGTGAATATGCATAAGGGCTTCCCACCTGTTGCAGATCCAAACGATAGAGAGCACAATGAAATATGGCCAGGAGGAAGATTTAATCATTATTGGTTTGATTTAAATAGAGATTGGTTTTTAGCTACTTTTCCTGAAACAAGAAATAGAATAAACTTTTTTCATAAATGGAGACCTTATGTGCAAACAGACCATCATGAAATGGGAACTAATTCTACATTATATTTTGATCCAGGAGAAGAGGCAAGTAATAATCCTGTAGTTCCAAGCTATTTGTATAAAAATATTTATCCAAAATTTTCCGAATATTTTACAAAGGCAGCTAATAATATTGGTTCTATGTATTTTACAAAAGAAGCTTTTGATAAATTATATCCTGGTTACGGAAGTAGTTATATTAATTTTTATGGAGGTGCAGGTTTTTTATTTGAACAAGGAAGTAGTAGAGGTCATGTACAAGAAACCACTACTATACCTATCACTTTTGCCTTTACGATAAGAAATCATTTCACTCAATCATTAGCTACTATTAAAGCCTCTCTTGCAGAAAAAGACGCTTTATTAGAACTAAGAAAAAACTTTTATGAAACTGGTAAAAAGCAAGCAGAGGCATCTGTGATTAAAGGGTATCTTTTTGGAGATGTACAGGACTTTAATAGAACAAAAGCTTTTGTTGATTTATTGCAAATACATAGAGTAGATGTGTATGAAGTGCCTAATAGTAAACAATTTTATGTTCCAGTGGCACAAGACAATCATATTATGGTGAGAACTATTTTTGAAAATCAAATCCCATATAAGGATAGTTCTTTTTATGATGCTTCTACTTGGAGCCTGATACATGCATTTAATTTACCTTATACAGAAATTAAATCCGCATTTATTGCAGGGGCTAAAATTAATAATCCATTAATATCTAATAATCCAAGTGCTATAAAAAGTACTTATGCATATATTGTAAATAATACAGATTACAATATCCATAAATTTATTTTTGATTTGCAAAAGCAAGGAGTCATTGTACAAACAGCAACAAGACCTTTCAGTATAAATATCGGCTCAAAAGACAAACAATTTGGCTATGGTACTATTGTTGTGTCTGTTCAACAACAAAACCTATCTAGTGAAAAAGTATATGAAATAATTCAAGCAGCTAGTAAAGATGCTAATCTTGAAGTGCACAGTATCAATACGGGTTATAGTAATTCGGGTATTGATTTAGGAAGTAATTATGTGAGAACACTAAAAAAGCCAGAAGCAATAATGGTTATAGGCACAGGTGTTGCTGCATCTGAAGCAGGTGAAGTGTGGCACTTATTAGATCAAAGATTAAGTATGCCAATCACTAAAGCAGATATTTTAACTTTTTCAAGAATTGATTTGACAAGATATAATACTATGATTATGGTATCTGGTAATTATGCTTTACTAGACAAATCAAGTATAGATAAGATAAAAGCTTGGATTCAAAATGGCAACACATTAATTACTATTAAAGGCGGAGCAGAGTGGGCAATAAAAAATGGAATTACTAAACATAAATTAATCACAGATTCTGTTTTTAGTAGTACAAGACAATTTTATGATAGAGCTGTTGAAATTGAAGGTGCTAAAGCCCTTGGTGGTTCAATTTTTAAAATAGATCTAGACACAACACATCCGGTTGGTTATGGATTTACCAATAAGTATGTATCTGTATATAAAAATGGATTAACTTTTTTCCAAAAGAGCACTAATCCTTACAATACAGTGGCACAGTATTTAAATGAACCTGTCGTTGGTGGGTATGTTCATGCAACTACATTAAAGAAGATGCGAAACAATCCCTCCATCTTAATAGGTCAAGAGGGAATGGGTAGAGTAGTCTTGTTTGCCGATGAACCAAATTTTAGAGGAGCATGGTATGGTACGAACAAGCTATTTTTAAATGCTTTGTTTTATGGAAGTTTAATCAATGTACCTTCTGTAGTAGCGAACGAGCTAGCAGAAGATGCACATGACTAAACTATTTTTTCTCAAAATCTAAGATTACGCCGTTGATACAATAGCGTAATCCTGTTGGAGGAGGACCGTCTTCAAAAACATGACCTAAATGCGCCTTGCATTTACCACATTGAACTTCGGTCCTTCTCATACCATGACTATTGTCGGGTGTATAAATAATTGAACCTTTTGTAATTGGTTCGTAGAAACTAGGCCATCCACAACCGCTATCAAATTTGGTATCGCTTTTAAATAAAGCGTTGCCGCAAGCAGCACAATAATAAGTGCCTATTTCTTTAGAAGTTTCATACTTACTCGTAAAAGGACGCTCAGTACCTTTTTGTCTAGCAATTTCATAAACATCAGCAGGTAGTATTTGTTTCCAAATGCTATCAGGCACTACTACGCTCTCCTGTTGATTCTTTTTATAGTATGGATTGTTCTTATTAGACATGCTTTGACTGATTTGGGTGGTTTTCGAATTGTTTTGTGCACAAGCCATTTGGCTAACACATATAAATATAAAGAGTAGTTTATACATAATGAGGTTCTTGATTCAAAAATACTAACAAGTATTCAGTTATTTTGTTCAGTTTTTTTACTTCAGCTTCTGTTAAAATTTACGCTAGTTCTGTATCTTTGTTAGCAACAACGAATCTTTCAACTCTTTAGCATGTTCAATCTAATCTTATTTGGCCCTCCGGGAAGCGGAAAAGGTACTCAAAGTGAATCTATTATTGCAGAATTTGGTTTAAAGCACCTTTCTACGGGTAACTTATTAAGAGAAGAGATAGGTCAATCAACTAGCTTGGGTTTAGAAGCAAAGCGTTTTATGGATGCTGGTCAATTAGTTCCAGACGAAGTAGTGATAGGCATGGTGGATAATTTTATGAACGCGCATCCAGAAGCAAAAGGATTTTTATTTGATGGTTTCCCAAGAACTACTGCACAGTGTATTGCTTTAGATGCATTATTAGAAAGTAAAACCAGCGAGATCAATGTGGTTTTAGCCTTAGAAGTTAGTGAAGAAGAATTAGTGAAAAGATTATTAGGAAGAGGTTTAACATCTGGTCGTAGTGACGATACAAATGAAACAATTATTCGCGCGCGAATTCAAGAGTATCATGATAAAACTACAGCAGTAGCAAAACACTATGCACAATTCAATAAAGTAGTGCATGTAAAAGGAGAAGGCACAGTTGAATCTATCTATGCTAGCTTAAAAATTGAAATTGATAAAAGAATCTAATTGCTGAATAAAGTATAAAAAAAGGATCAACAATTGTTGATCCTTTTTTTATGAATAAAGTTGATTTTAAATATTTAAACCACCACAAGCACTAATTACCTGACCAGTAACATAGCTGCTCATATCACTTGCTAAGAATAAAGTAGTATTCGCAATTTCTTCTGCTTTACCAAAACGACCCAAAGGGATTTTATCTAAGAAAGCTTTCCCAGCTTCTCCTTCATTTAAATAATGCGTCATATCTGTTTCGATAAAACCTGGAGCAATGGCATTGCAACGAATATTTCTACTACCTATTTCGGCAGCAATAGATTTTGTAAAACCAATAATACCAGCCTTACTTGCAGCATAACTAGATTGACCTGCATTACCTCTAATACCAATGATAGAACTCATATTAATAATACTACCGGATCTCGCTTTCATCATTGGACGAATTACTTGCTTGGTCATATTAAATACACTCTTCAAATTTGTTTCCATCACATCATCCCATTGTTCAGGAGTCATTCTCAACAATAAATTATCTTTTGAGATACCTGCATTGTTTACACAAATATCTACTGTGCCAAATGTGGTAACCACATCGTTTACGAATGCTTCACAAGCAGCAAAGTCTCCGGCATTAGCTTTGTAAGCCTTTGCTTTTACACCATGCTTTTCTATTTCTGCAACTAATTGATCTGCTTTTTCAGCACTACTATCACTTACATAAGTAAATGCAACATGACTACCTTGTTCTGCTAATTTTAATGCAATAGCAGCTCCAATCCCTCTTGCTGCCCCTGTTACGATAGATACTTTTCCTGCTAATAATTTCATAGTACTTATTTTTCGAATCAATTATGAATAATGAATTACAAAGATAAATGAATCCCTTTTATTTCTTCTACAAAACTGCGCTCATTAGATAATCTTGGAACTTTATGCTGACCACCTAGTTTACCTTTTCTTTTCAACCACTCATGAAAACAACCTTTTTTCACGGCAGTAATTTGAGGAAGTCCTAAAGCAATATCCTTATGTCGCTTTGCTTCGTAATCACTATTTAATGCTTTTAAATTATTGTCCAATGCAACAGTGAATGCGTGTAAATCTGCAGGTGCTTTTTCAAACTCAATTAACCATTCGTGCGCCCCACTGCTGTGATCCGACATATACACAGGAGCTGCAGTGTATTCGTGTAATATTACATCAAAAGCTTTACAGGTTTTAGCAATAGCATGATCTGTATTGTCTGCAATCACTTCTTCACCAAATGCATTGATATATTGTTTTAATCTTCCACTTACTTTTATTTTAAATGGATGCAACTTGACAAATTGAATAGTGTCTCCCACTAAGTATCTCCATAATCCACCATTAGTACTAATTACAATGGCATAGTTTTTTCCTAATTCAACTTTGTCTAACCCAATCGTTCTTGGATTAGGTTTTCCATATTCTTCAATAGGCATGAACTCATAAAAAATTCCATGATCTAAAAATAATAACATGCCCTCTTCATCAATATTATCCTGTGCTGCAAAAAATCCTTCACTAGCATTATATATTTCTACATACTTACATCCAGGTCCAATAATTTTTTCAAACTGTTCTTTGTAGGGAGTAAAAGAAACACCGCCATGAATGTATAATTCAAAATCTGGCCACACTTCTTTGATATTTTTTTTACCAGAGATTTCTAAAATTCTTTTTAGTAAAACCATTGTCCAGGTAGGCACGCCAGAGATAGAAGTGACTGGTTCGTTGATGGTGCTTTGTGCCAACGCTTCAATTTTTCCTTCCCACTCGTCCATTAATGCAATGGCCAATTCTGGTGTTCTAATAAAGTTAGACCAGAAGGGAGAGTTTTGTAATAAGACCCCACTTAAATCTCCGTACTGGATATTATCTTTTAATGGATGCACTTGATGACTACCTCCAACCACTATTCCCTTACCAGTTAATAAATCACTTTCTGGGTATGCATGATAAAAAATAGTTAGAACATCTTTTGCAGCTTGAAAATGATTGTCTTCAATACTTTCTTTGGTGATCGGAATAAATTTACTTTTATCACTAGTGGTTCCACTACTCTTGGCAAACCATTCTACGGGTGTATTCCATAATACGGACTCTTCACCGTCCATAATCTGATCTATATAAGGCTTAAGGTCTTGGTATTCGTGTATTGGAACGGCTTCTTTAAACTTTCTGATCGCAAAAATCTCAGAAAAGCCATACTTTCTTCCAAACTGCGTGTATTGGCCATGTGTAATAAGGTCTTGTAAAACTTCACGCTGTGCGGCAATAGGGTCATTTTCCCAATGCTCAATGCGCCAATAGCGAAAACGAGCCAATCGTGAAAGTGCAGGACTAAATATTTTCATTTACTTCCCACAATATAAGAAATTACTTGGCTTTTTGACCCATCTCAATAATCCAATCCTTGCGCTTCAACTCAAAATTGGTTCCTAGGTATAGGCGACGAACTTGCTCGTCTTCTGCTAATTCTTCTGCAGTGCCGTGCTTGAATATTTTTCCTTCAATTAATAGATAAGCTCTATCACAAATAGATAGGGTTTCGTTTACATTATGGTCCGTAATTAAAATACCAATGTCTTTGGTTTTTAATTTAGCCACCACCGATTGAATATCTTCCACTGCTATAGGATCCACGCCAGCAAAGGGTTCGTCTAATAATATGAATTTAGGATCTACTGCCAAAGCTCTTGCTATCTCTGTTCTTCTACGCTCTCCACCACTCAAACTATCACCATTGTTTTTTCTTACATGGTGTAAATTAAATTCATCTAATAAACTTTCTAGTTTAGCTTCTCTTTCTTCTTTGTTTAGAGCGGTCATTTCTAAAACAGCCATGATATTATCTTCAACTGATAGCTTTCTAAATACGCTTGCTTCTTGAGGAAGATAACCCAGGCCCATCTGAGCTCTTTTATACATAGGAAGCTTAGTAATATCTTCTTCGTTTAAATAAACAGTTCCTTGATCTGGAGCAATCAAACCAACTACCATATAGAATGTAGTGGTTTTACCAGCCCCATTGGGTCCTAATAAGCCTACAATCTCACCTTGCTTTACAGAAATGCTAACGTCGTTTACGACTTTTCTGTTTTTGTATTGCTTTACAAGATTATTGGTATGTATGGTAAGCTTCACTGTAAAAATTTGTACAAAAATAAGGCTAAATATTAACTATTTTTGTGTTCTATGCACGTAACAGAACATTTAGCAAAGGCAAAAGGAACATTATTATCATATGAGGTATTGCCGCCATTGAAGGGAAAGACCATTAAGTCATTATTTGACCATATAGATCCCTTGATGGAATTTAAGCCATCTTGGATCAATGTTACCTATCACAGAAGTGAGACCATTGCCAGAACCAAGGAAGATGGAAGCACCGAGATGGTGGATGTACGCAAGCGTCCAGGAACTGTGGGTATTTGTGCAGCCATTATGAACCATTATAATGTAGATGCTATTCCGCATATTATCTGTGGTGGTTTTTCTAAAAGAGAAACGGAAGATGCTTTAATTGATTTACAATTCTTGGGTATTGACAATGTACTAGTGTTAAGAGGTGATGCAGAGAAAGGACAAAAAAAATTTGTACCAACACCTAACGGAAATAAACAAGCCATTGATTTATTAAAGCAGATTGTTGATTTAAATAACGGAACATATTTAGATAAGGATATTTTGAACGGAAGTAAAACTAATTTCTGTATGGGTGTATCTGGTTATCCAGAAAAACATTTTGAAGCACCTAGTATTGAATTTGATTTACAAAAAGCCAAAGAAAAAGTAGACGCAGGTGCACAATACATTATGACACAAATGTTTTTTGACAACAAAAAATATTTTGAATATGTAGATGCTTGTAGAAGTATTGGTATCAATGTGCCGATTATTCCAGGATTAAAACCTATCACGAATAAAAAACAACTCACTGTTTTACCAAGTATATTCTTTGTTGATATACCAGAAGCATTATCTAAAGCAATGAATGCAGCTACTACAGATGAAGCTTGTGAGCAAGTAGGTGCAGAGTGGTTGGTACAACAAAGTAAGGAGCTAAAAGCAGCAGGAGTGCCAGTTCTACACTACTATACACTAGGCAAGCCTAAAGTGATTAGAGATGTAGTATCTAAGGTATTTTAAAAAAAGCTATTTTTTATTGCCCCTTCTTTAATAAAAAATCGTTGAACTGTTGTATTGTTAGATTTTTTGCAATAATTTTTTTATTGGCATCTAATAAATAAAATGTAGGTGTTTTAAATACATCATACAATTGTCTAATGGTAGTTGGTTTTTTATTGGCAATCTCTTTGTTCAAGGCTTCTTCTGTTTGATACACATGAAACCAGTTATTAATTTTATTATCTGCAACAAATTTTTTCCAAGCAGCTAATTCTTTATAATTAATATTCACACCCACAATTTGAACGCCTAATGCTTTCCAGCTAGCTTTGTAGATAGAATCTAATTGTGGAATTTCTACTTTACAATGACTACAGGTAGGATCCCAGAAGGCAATAAAGGTATAGGGTGCAGCTGTTTTATATAAAGAGAATGGTTTGTCATCTATTGTATTAATATCTAATGCAGGTGCAGCTAATCCCAACTGATTCGCCATGATACTATAAGCTCTTTCTGTAATAGATTTTTTGGAAGCATCGTTTAATAAAACGGTATCACCTTTCGCAAAAAAGTTTTGATACAAGTGTAAGAACACTTTATCCTGTCCCATAAATTCTGGACTGATATATTTATTGGTAAATTTAAATAATAAGAAAGGATAAATTTCTTTACCTGTTTTAGCCACCGTTAACATGTATTGTACTTCTTCAATAATTGAATCTGCATCTCTTGCTACATAATTTTTAAAGTACTCGTCTAGCTTTGCTTCAAAAAAAGGTGTTCGGATTAATCTATTATCATTAAAAATTACATCGTCCCAAAAATGATTTTTTACATAATAATAAGGATATAAACTATCTGCTTTCCCGTTAATAACCGGAATAGACGGGGCTTCAGGGCGTTGCATCACATTTAACAAATAGCTCATCATAGAGTTAGGATGCGCTTTCATAAAAGAATTTCTCTTGTCTTTCAATTCTTTGTCTTTGGCAATATATTGTTGTCTAAACAAAGAAGAATCATTGGCTGACTTAGCGGCTTTGAAATTATTTTCAATACCCACCAACTCTCCACCCAATTTATTTACTGCTGTAGAATATTCCTTAAACAAATCATTTTCTTTGGAACCTATAATAGTATAGTTAGCAATATTAGAGGTATCTGCAATAATTTTAAATTGTTGTGCATCATCAACAATAAAGTCAAAAAGAATATTGTATTTGGGATTCACCACAAAATAAATACCCGGAGTTAATTTCTGTGTTCCTTTAAAAACGCCTTCACTTTTCTCATTCAATAAACAAGAATCAGCTAAAACCCTATTATTACCATAATTGGTTCCAATATATATTTTGGTGTTTTGATAAGGCTTTAGGCTTATTTGAATAGCATGTCCAACGGAAGAACTAATACCCGGTTTCTTCACCTGTGCCAAGCTTTGTTCAAACAATCCTCCCAATAATAAGAAGAAACATATCCATTTTTTCATAGATCCTTTTTAATTGGATTCAAATATAATTTATAAGTCTCATTTTATAGAAAAATCAATGCTGGTTGAGTACCTTTGTGTCAGTGAGAAAAAATAAACAAGCCCCTATTTTAGAAAAAGTATTGATTGAGGATTATGCTGCAGAAGGCAAGTCTTTGGCGCGCGTTGATGGAAAAGTAATATTTGTTGAAGGCGCAGTTCCTGGCGATGTAGTAGATATCCAATTACAGAAAAATAAGGCCGACTGGGCAGAAGGCTTTGCTAAAACATTTCATAGCTATTCACCCAATAGAGTAAAACCTTTTTGTGAACATTTTGGTGTCTGTGGTGGTTGTCAATGGCAGATGTTGCCTTATGCGCAACAATTGCAATACAAGCATAAGCAGGTGGTTGATAATCTAACAAGAATTGCTAAAGTAGCATTACCCGAAATTCCTGCAATATTAGGTGCCACACCTACAGAGGGCTATAGAAATAAAGTAGAGTACACTTTTGCAACAGAAAAATTTATACCCTTCGAAGCATTCAGAGAAATGAAAGCTGCAGGTACTTTTCCAGAAAAGTCGGTTGGTGCAGGTGGATTTCATGCAAGAGGATTTTTTGAAAAAGTGGTAGAGATAGATACTTGTCATTTACAAGAAGAGCCTACTAATTTAATGAGAAAGGCCGTTGCTAAATTTGCAGTAGAAAATGACATGCCTTTTTATAATATTAAGCAACATGTTGGTTGGTTGCGTAATATGTTTGTAAGAAATACAACTCAAGGAGAGTGGATGGTGAATTTAATATTAGGATACGAGGACAAAGAAAAAAGAGAAGCCTTATTAAATTTATTATTAAAACAGTTTCCTCAAATCACCACACTATTGTATACTATTAACACCAAACGAAATGATAGCATGCAAGACTTGGTACCACAGGTGTTTTTTGGAAATGGTTATATCACTGAAAAGTTAGAAGACTTCCAATTCAAAATAAGTCCAAAATCTTTTTTCCAAACCAATTCTTACCAAGCTACAAAATTATATCAAGTTACTAGAGACTTTGCAGAATTAACCGGAAAAGAAGTAGTGTATGATTTGTATTGCGGCACCGGAAGCATTGGTATTTTCTGTAGTAAAGAAGCTAAAAAAATTATTGGGGTAGAAGTGGTAGCTGAAGCGATAGAAGATGCTAAAATAAACGCATCCATTAACGGTTTACAAGACACTGCGTTTTTTGCAGGAGATGTAATAGACATATGTGACGATGCATTTTTTGCAGCCCATGGCAAACCAGATGTAATTATTACCGATCCGCCAAGAGCAGGTATGCATGAAAAATTAGTGCGCAAATTATTAGAAATGGAAGCGCCAACTATTGTTTATGTGAGTTGTAATCCTGCAACACAGGCTAGAGACCTAGCATTATTAGACGAAAAATATACTGTGACTAAAATACAACCAGTAGATATGTTCCCACATACATTGCATATTGAAAATGTAGTTCAACTTAAAAGAAAATAAACAATGACTCAATTTAGACCTACAAGATTTGAAGTATTGCCCACCATTGTAAAAAATTTATTAATTATTAATGGCTTATTGTTTTTAGCACAAAACACATTTGCTGGACCAACTAGTACATTTTCATTTGAGGATTATTTAGCCTTGCATGCATGGCAAAGTGAATTGTTCAAACCTTGGCAATTAATAACACATATGTTTTTGCATGGAGACCTTGGACATATTTTTGGAAATATGTTAGCGCTATGGATGTTTGGGTCAATTTTAGAAAACCTGTGGGGGCCACAAAGATTTTTATTGTTCTATTTATTGTGTGGAGTTGGTGCGGCGGTGATTCATTTAGCAATACTATCATTTGAATTAATGCCATTGGTACATCAGTATAAAGAAATAGTTACTTCTAATTATGTACATGATGCTATGTATGATAAGTTTATGCTCTATTATGATAAGAAGATAAACGTTGCAACCCTTGGTGCAAGTGGTGCAGTTTTTGGTATTCTTATAGCCTTTGTTTATTTGTTCCCTAATACTTATATCTATATCTATTTCTTATTTCCTATCAAGGCAAAGTGGTTGGGTATTTTGTATTTTTCTTATGAACTTATTTTTGCCATTAGAAACTCGGCAGGAGACAATGTTGCAAGATGGGCCCATGTAGGTGGCGCGGTAATAGGTTTTATTTTAGTGTATATCTGGAATAGAAAAAACCGAAAAACATTTTTTTAAATATCAATTCATATAAATGAGTGATTCATCCAAAAAGCCTCTTTGGGGTGCTGATAATAATGCGCTGGTAGCATTGTTAGCCGTGAATTTAGTAGTGGCGGTTACGTTTGTTTTTATGAAAGTAACTTATTATTTGGAGGGCTTCCCTGCAGTGGACTTCCAAAATGAGATATATCAATATGTAATTCTTTTACCAGCCAAATTGCATCAAGCGCCTTGGACATTTATAAGTTTTAACTGGACGCACGATAATTTCTGGACCCTATTCACCAATTTATTTTGGTTATTTGTATTTGGCAATATCTTACAAAATGTACATGCCAATAAGCATTTATTTCCTATCTATTTCTATAGTGGTCTTGTTGCGGCATTAAGTTATGTTTTACACAATGGACATGAGCCATTCATTGGCGCACAAACCAGTGTTTTAGCTATTGCAATGGCTACAATCGTTATGGCGCCTAATTATAAAACCTTATCCAATATTGGAAAAGGTATTCCTGCTTGGTTATTATTTATCATTTATGCTGTTATTACTGGCCTATCTTTTACAACCATTTCTATAGAAGCCTGGTTCTCCATTTTATTGGGGGGATTAAGTGGATTACTCTATGCATTTTTATTAAAAAAAGAAATAGATTTAGGTGCGTGGATGCATCAATTGCTGCGTGCTATAAATAATAGTTTAACACCCAAGAGTTAATGGCTAAAAAAAAGTCAAGGTTCAGAATTTTTATAAAGAAATTTTTATTAGTAATAAACATACTAGTAACTGCCTTTTTTTTATATCCCATATTTTTTCATCCATTACCTTTTATTTGGATCAATGGATTTCTGGGTATTGCCGCTCCCTATTTAATATTAGTAGAGTTATTATTAATTATTCTTTGGTTATTAGCAAAACCAATACTTGCATTGTTCCCTCTTGTAAGTTTGATCATTGGCTGGAATGTAATTAGTGTTTTATTTGCTTGGCATCCAGGAACAGCTTTTTCAGCAAAAAGAAAAAACAACCAATTAAGAGTAGCTTCTTGGAATATTAAAGAATTTAATGGAAGCGAAGAAATGGTTGCTGGACATAAATTTAGAGCAGAAGAAATTGCTTATTCTATTCAAAAATGGGATCCCGATGTGATTTGTTTACAAGAATATAATACCAAAGAAAAACCCAACGACGCAGCCAATCATGCATTATATTTTGAGAAAAAATATCCTCATTCCTTTTTTTCAAAAGACTATCAAACAGCAGACCCAAATTATTTTTCAGGTTGTATTATATATTCAAAGTATCCAATTGTGAATGCCAAAAGAAAGGCCTTTATTAATGGTGAGAGTGTAATATATGCAGACCTATTAAAAGGAGACGATACTATCAGAATCTATACCACTCATTTAGCATCTTATAGATTCAAAGAAAATGATTTTGAGTTTCACGAGACGCCCACTAATAATCTAGAGGTAAAGGCAAATAGAGGTGTTGCTAGAAAAATGAAAAAAGCTTTTGTGGAGAGAGCGGTTCAAGCTGAAATAGTAAGAGCAGAATTAAACCAATCGCCTTATCCTACCATTATTACAGGTGATTTTAACGATGTACCTAGTTCTTATACCTATAAAACTATCAAAGGAAATTTACAAGATGCTTTCTTACAAAAGGGTTTCGGAATTGGACTAACTTTTATGGGCATCTCACCTACTTTACGCATAGATTATATATTAGCCGACGACCGTTGGGAAGTAAAGGGCTGGGAATCTGTAGACGAAAACCTAAGCGATCACCACATGATCTTATCAGATCTTTTGTTAAAGAAGAATTAGGCTTCCAATTACCCAAAAATAAAATATCTTTGAGGCATCATTATGCCACTTAAGTTATACAATTCACTAAGCAGACAAAAAGAAGTATTTGAGCCCATCAACGCGCCTTATGTAGGTATGTATGTTTGTGGACCAACCGTTAGTGGAGAGAGTCACTTAGGTCATGCTAGACCCTTTATCACATTTGATGTAGTATACAGATATCTTTTACACAAGGGATATAAAGTGCGCTATGTAAGAAATATAACGGACGCAGGACATTTTGAGGAAGAAGGAAAACAAGCTGAAGATAAAATTGCTTCAAAAGCTATATTAGAAAAACTAGAACCAATGGAACTAGTGCAAAAATATACGCACTTGTATCATTGGGCAATGGAGCAGTTTAATAATATGCCTCCAAGTATTGAGCCAACTGCAACCGGACATATAGTAGAGCAAATAGAGATGATCAAAACCATCATGAAAGATGGGTATGCATATGAAAAAAACGGCTCTGTGTATTTTGATGTGGTGAAATACAATGATGACTATTCTAAAAAGAATCAACCATACGGCATTTTAAGTGGAAGAAATTTAGAAGAGCAATTAGATACAACAAGAGAATTAGAAAATCAAGACGAGAAAAAGAATAAGGTAGATTTTGCATTATGGAAAAAAGCGCCTGTTGAACATATCATGCGCTGGCAGAGCCCATGGGGAGAGGGTTTCCCGGGATGGCATATAGAGTGTTCTGCAATGGCTACAAAGTATTTAGGAAAACGTTTTGATATTCATGGAGGTGGAATGGATTTACAATTCCCGCATCACGAATGTGAGATAGCACAAAGTAATGTATGTAATCACGAGATACCTGCTCGTTATTGGATGCATAATAATATGATTACGATCAATGGTCGTAAAATGGGTAAGAGCTATAATAATGTAATTAAGTTAAGTGAATTGTTTTCTGGTCAACACCACGAACTAACACAGGCGTATGCGCCAATGACGGTTCGCTTTTTCATATTACAAAGTCAATATAGAGGTACTTTAGATTTTAGCAACGAAGCATTACAAGCATCTGAAAAAGCATTAAAGCGTTTGATGGAAGCTTATGAGTGGTTAAAAGCGCAAAGTTTTACAGCAGGTACTAATGCCGCAGATGCTGCATTAGATACTCAATTAAAAACATGGGTGGATGAATTAGAAGAGTTCATGGATGACGATTTTAATACCGCAAAAGTGGTGGCGAATTTATTTGAAATTGCTCCAAGTATTAATTCACTTAAAGACAAGCATATTGCAGCAGATGCCATAAGTGGTGACACTTGGTTGTATGCACAAAAACAATTGAAATTATTTATTGAAGATATTTTAGGTATTAAAATTGAAGAAGGCGCTAATCGCGAACAATTAAAGGGCGTGGTAGAATTATTGATTGAAATAAGAAAAGACTCCAAAGCAAGAAAAGACTTTGCTACCAGCGATAAAATCAGAAATCAATTAGCCGAAATGGGCATCCAATTAAAGGATGAGAAAGATGGCACGATGAGCTATTCTATTTAGTGATCACAATCATCAGCGTGTGCATGGTTATGCATTCTGCAGCTATTATGATTGTTGATATGAGCTATGATAATAAAAAAAGCTGCCGGAAATAACAAGAAAAGGTCCCAGTCTCTAAAGATCATTCTGCTTAACATTAACGCAATTCCCAAACTGAATAAAATAATGGGTTTATAAGAATGATGGTGCTTTTTATAGCCATGATATAAAGAGTAGGCCCCAATAGCAAAAGACAATAATATCATTCCCAATTCAAATTGAATATTGTGTAAGATATTAATACCCAATAAAGGCAAGCTGCTAAAAAATAAAGGCAATAAAGCACAATGAATAGCGCATGCTAAAGAAGCGCCAATACCTACAGCATCCCAATTCCAGTTTTTAAACATAGTGCAAAGATAACCAATAAAAGGACTAATTAAATACTACCTTTATGGGGCAAAAAACAAGCAATATGGCTTCTACAAAATTCAATCAAAAAGCAATTATCTATATTGTCTTCTTTATAGTACTCATCACTGGATTTTATTATTTTTTATTTAGAGGCACGGATAACTGGAAGGTAAAAATGTCTGTATTAAGTTATGTTCAACCATTTAGTTTTACCAATCAAGATGGACAAAAGGTAACCGAAGCGGTTTATCAAAATAAAATTACGGTAGTAGAATACTTCTTTACAACATGCAAGGGTATTTGTCCAAAGTTGAATACCAATATGAAAGGGATCTACGAGTTGTATCAAAAAGAACCTGATTTTCAGATAGTATCACACACTTGTAACCCAGGCACAGACTCGGTTTCGGTATTAAAGCATTATGCAGATTCTCTACAAGTAAATACAGCTAAATGGATTTTCTTAACAGGTAGAAAAGATAGTTTATATCAAATGGCGAGAGGGTCTTATTTATTAGATGATCCTAAAAACAATGTAGAAAAAATTGAAGATCAATTTATGCATACACAATTTTTTGCATTAGTAGATAGAAATGGAAAAATAAGAGGAAAGATCTATGATGGATTAAAACCTATCGAAGTAGAACAATTAAAAGTGGATATCGGAAGATTAATTAAAGAATAATTATTTATGATTTTTGTAACAGGCGCTAGCGGTTTAGTAGGAGCTCATTTAATTCAATCCTTATTGGAAAAAGGAAAGCCTGTTATTGCATTGTACAGAAAAGAAATCCCACAATTTCCGGGAGCCGATAAAGTTATTTGGAGAAAGGGAGATATTTTAGATATCATTAGTTTACAAGAAGCTATGCAAGGAGTAACGCAAGTATATCATTGCGCTGCTATTGTTTCTTTTGCTCCAGGCCAAGCGGAAACTATGTTACACGCCAATGTAGAAGGCACGGCCAATGTAGTTAATCAATGTTTAGAGCAAGCTATTCAAAAATTAGTTTTTGTAAGTTCTGTTGCAGCATTGGGTAGAATAAGAAAAGATAAATCTGTAGATGAAAGCATGTATTGGACACCAGAAACCAGTAACAGTGTTTATGGTAAATCTAAATACTTGGCAGAAATGGAAGTGTGGAGAGGTATGGCTGAGGGATTGAATATGGCCATTGTGAATCCGGTAATTATATTAGGAGCTGGAGATTGGAATAAGGGTTCATCAGAAATTTTTAAATCTGCTTACAATCAATTTCCTTGGTATACAGAAGGGGTGAGTGGATTTGTAGATGTATTAGATGTGGTAGATACCATGCAATTACTAATGGATTCGGAAATAAGTGGTCAACGATATATTATTAGCGGAGACAACAGACCTTATAGAGAGATTTTTAATTTAATCGCTAAAGGATTCGATAAAAGACCTCCACATAGAAAAGTAACGCCAACATTAGCAGCTATAGTTTGGAGATTAGAAGCCATTAAAGCATTGTTTACGGGCAAAGCGCCATTGTTAACCAAAGAAACAGCAGCTACAGCTCAGGCCGTGGTGAATTTTAATAATCAGAAATTTTTGGAAGCATTTCCTTCTTTCAAATATAGAACCATCGAAGCAACAATAGAAAGGGCTTGTAATGAATTAAAAGCTTTACATCAATTATAAAGGCGCTATTTATCTTCCATTACTTTTTTCCATAGTTCTGGAATACGTCTAATCCATACAAATTCTCTTCGTTTAATGCTGGCATCTTCTGCTGGGAATCCTAAATAGGTTTTACCCGCTTCCAAAGAACCCACTACACCAGAATGTCCCATTACGGTAACATTATCTTCGATAGTAATGGTTTTGTTTACGCCCACTTGTCCCCAAAGGGTAACACCAGACTTGATCTTCACTCCACCAGCAATGGCTACCCCTGCAGCAAATAAGCAATTAGCACCAGTTTGAGTATCATGACCAATATGTACCATATTATCAATCTTGGTACCTCTACCTATAATAGTCGTTCCGCTTACTCCTCTGTCAATGGTGCAACCTGCACCAATTTCTACTTTATCTTCTAAAACCACATGACCACAGCTAGGCATTTTAGTATACCAATCGGGCCTATTTTTCTTGGTATTATAATAGAAAGCGTCACTACCAATCACCGTATTGGATTGAATAAGTACATTATTTCCAATAATAGTATCTGCCATAATAGTAACCCCTGGATAGATAATACAATTGTCTCCAATAGTCACATTGTTTCCAATAAAAACATTGGGCATAATAATAGTATTCTTACCCATTTTTAAATCTGCACTTATTGCTGCATTACTTAATTGTAATGGCTTAAAATGAGCTATAATTTTTACATAAGCTTCAAATGGATCTGAACAATATAATAATGCCTTACCTGCTGGTATTACTACTTCTTTATTATTGATAATGATACAACTTGCATCACTGTTCAAACATTTATCATAATATTTTGGATGATCAACAAACACTATATCACCTTTTTCTACTTGATGAATTTCATTCACTCCAGTAATGAATAATTGATGATTTCCGATAATTTCAGAACTAGTTAATTCAGATAACCATTCTACCGAAACAGGTGTTGAAAGCTTCATAATCGTGATTTTTGGCCTAAATCAAAGGTAACGAGCCTTTTTTGTAAAAAATTTTTTTTCGGGTTTTTCTCTATAATTTTTTGAGTTGAATGATAGATTATTGTGAAATAAATTTTTACTAAAAAAATTTAGTGTAGTAAAAATGATAACGCTGAAACTAATATGAATAAAGGGTTTCAGAAGAATCAAAAAAATAATTTAGATAGAAATAAAAATATAATAACACGCAATAAAAGCGTAAAAAATAAATTTTTAAATGCTTTGAAATAGGCCATTTGTGGATAACCGCAAAAAATTTGTTAAAAAAATTTTTTGAATTAGGATAAAGTATATTTAATATTGTGATGGGAATACTATTCCCGTACTTACTAACCCATCCATATACGAGGTCCCACCCATAGTGGGACTTTGTTTTTTCTAAGACTTTTTTGATGCAATATTATCTATTATATAAACCATTTCAAGTGCTCTCACAGTTTACATCAACCGATGGTAAATTATGTTTGAAAGATATCATTGAAGTAGAAAAAGATGTGTATCCGGTTGGAAGATTAGATTATGATAGCGAGGGTTTATTATTATTAACCAACGACACGAAGATCAATCATCAACTATTACATCCTAGCTTCGAACATAAAAGAACTTATTGGGTACAAGTGGATGGAGCAATAACACCAGAAGCTATTCAACAATTAGCAAAAGGTGTTTCTATAAGTATTGATGGTAAGTCTTATCAAACCAAACCCGCAAGCGTCCATATTTTACCAGATACCATCGAAGTGCCGGAACGAAATCCTCCCATTCGATATAGAAAATCCATTCCTACTAGCTGGACCTCTATAGAATTAATAGAAGGCAAGAATAGACAGGTTCGCAAGATGTTTGCAAGTGTTGGATTCCCGGTACTTAGATTAATTAGAGCCCAAATGGGCAAATATTCCATTGAAAAGATGCAACCTGGAGATTTGATACATTTAACTGAGGCGGAACTTAAAGCAGGGTTCTTTCTTTAATTGATTACTTAGTTTTACTTTTGCAGTCATAATTATATATTAATGAGTCATTCTTTATCAGAACAAGAGATTATTAGAAGAGAAAAGCTACAAGCTTTGGAGGCAGCAGGCATTAACCCCTATCCTGCCCCTTTATATCCAATTACACATTACTCAACAGACATTAAGGATAAATATACAGAAGAGACTAAGGAGCAATTTGCGTCTGTTTGTGTGGCAGGTAGAATTATGAGTGTGAATGACAAGGGTAAAGTGTTATTTATTAAAATCCAAGACGATAAGGGCATTATACAATTATATGTGAAGCGTGATGAGATTTGTCCCGACGAAGACAAGTCATATTGGGAGGTGATTACAAAGAACGGAATGGATTTAGGAGATATTATTGGATCTACTGGATATGTGTTCACTACAAAAACAGGAGAGACATCGGTTCATTCTAATACTATTACTTTATTGGCCAAGTCATTAAAACCGCTTCCTGTGGTAAAACGTGACGAAGCTGGACAGGTATTTGATGCAGTAACAGATCCAGAATTTAGATATCGTCAGCGATATGCCGATTTAATTATCAATCCAGAAGTAAAAGATACATTTACTAAGCGTACTATATTAATGAATACCATTCGTCAGTTCTTAAACGATCGTGGTGCATTAGAAGTAGATACGCCAGTATTACAAGCTATTCCTGGTGGTGCTGCAGCAAGACCCTTTATTACGCATCATAATGCCTTAGATGTGCCTTTCTATTTGCGTATTGCCAATGAATTATATTTAAAGAGATTGATTGTAGGTGGATTTGATTGGGTATATGAGTTTAGTAGAAACTTCAGAAACGAAGGAATGGACAGAACACATAATCCAGAATTCACCGTACTTGAATGGTATACTGCTTACAAAGATTATTTTTGGATGATGGAGATTACAGAGCAATTGTTTGAAAAGATTGCTTTAACCCTTCATGGCACAACAGAATTAAAAGTAGGAGACAAGACAATTAATTTTAAAGCGCCTTTTAAAAGAATCAGCATCATTGAAGCTATTCAAGAAAATACAGGTATAGATATAGATGGAATGGATGAGGCTGGATTAAGAGAAGTTTGTAAGACATTAAAAATAGATGTACCTCCAACTATTGGAAAGGGTAAATTGATTGATGAAATATTCGGTGCTACAAGTGAGCACACTTATATTCAACCAACATTCATCATCGACTATCCAATTGAAATGAGCCCATTAACCAAGAAGCACAGAACCAAAGAAGGTTTGGTAGAGCGTTTTGAATTAATGGTGAATGGAAAAGAATTAGCGAATGCATATTCTGAATTAAACGATCCAATAGATCAAAGAAAAAGATTTGAAGATCAATTAGCATTAATGGAAAGAGGAGACGACGAAGCCATGTTTATAGATCATGATTTCTTAAGAGCATTAGAATATGGTATGCCACCAACTTCTGGAATTGGCATTGGTATTGATAGATTGTGTATGATGATGTTGAATCAACCTTCTATACAAGATGTACTCTTCTTCCCGCAGATGAGACCAGAAACGAATGAATAAAAAAATAGCGCTAATTTTTGTTAGCGCTATTTTTTTATCAATGAGTCTCTCGAAGAGGACTCATTGTGGAACTAGTCGCGGTAATTCAAAGCAGGTTTAATATCTCCTAATAATGCTTTGTACTTATAGTCTCCAATAGAAACTTTAAATTCTTCAATAGCTTTAGCTAGTAATGCAGGATTGCTCATTAAATCAATCGCGGTTAAAGCCATTGTTTTACTTGCTACCAACATGCCCTTTGTTCCTATCTCTGTTCCACCAGAAGCAATGGCTTGCCAGCTATGAGCAGGTGTGCCTGGAACCCATGTTGCAGCGCGTAAACCTACTGTTGGTTTAGCATAACTTACGTCCCCAACATCTGTTGAACCACTATTACCTTCATTAATATATGTCAAAGGTTTAACAGTTGCAGCAGTAGCAATATCCACAGGAGAAAGCATGGTTGGTTGAATTTTTTTAGCAAAAGCAATTTCTGCTTCTGTGTAATTAACTCCACCTACTTTGTCTAAATTGGTTTGCATCGCTTCGGCCAATGTTTTATTAATTAACAAGTCGTGGGTACCACCAATGATATCATACTTCATTGTTGTACCAGTTCCAAGCGCAGCGCCTTCAGCAGCTTTCACTACTCTGTCAAAAATCTCTACAACATCTTTACGCTTTGGATGACGAACATAGTAATATACTTCTGCAAAATCAGGAACCACATTGGGTGCTTTACCACCAGAAGTAATTACATAATGTATTCTTGTTTCTTGAGGAATATGTTCACGCATCATGTTTACCATATTGTCCATTGCCTCTACAGCATCTAATGCAGATCTTCCTTGGTCTGGAGCAGCTGCAGCATGTGCAGATACGCCATAGAATTTAAATTTAGCAGACTTATTTGCTAAAGCGCTTGTTGTAGTAACAGCGTTCACATCATCAGGATGCCAGTGAATAACTGCATCTACATCATTGAATAAACCAGCACGCACTAAAAATACTTTACCACTTCCACCTTCTTCTGCTGGAGAACCAAATACCTTAACTGTACCTTTTAATTTACCAGAAGCAATTAATTCTTTAATAGCAATACCAGCAGATACACTAGCAGTACCAAATAAATGGTGACCACATGCATGACCAGCATTCTTTCCTGCAATTGGATTTCTTTCTGGAGAAGCAGACTGATTAATACCAGGCAATGCATCATATTCAGCTAAAATACCAATTACTGGGCTTCCGCTTCCATAAGTAGCTACAAATGCGGTGGGAATATCCGCTACACCTGTTTGCACAGCAAAACCAGCATCTTTTAAATGTTGTACATGCAATGCAGCACTCTTTACTTCTTTGTAACCTACTTCAGCAAAGTCCCAAATTTGTAAAGCTGTTTTCTTATCTGCTTCGTATGCATTGTTTAAAGCATTTAACGCCGCGTCTTTAGTAGCCGCTGTTGGATCTACTTTTGCCTTCTTCTGTGCCCATGCACCAAAAGACAATAACATCATAGCACCTAACAATAATTTTTTCATCTCTGTTGTTTTGAATCGTTATAAAAATAAATCGTAAAATAATTTTCCTCCAGGCACCACAGAATATTTTGCTAAATCAGTAATACCTTCTGCAGCCAATACTTCTTCATCAATAAATGTTTTACCTGTATAAGCTAATTTCTCTTTTGATAAAATATAAAAAGCAGCATCTGCAATAATATCCACTGTTCTACTCATCTTAGCCAATGCTTCACCGCCCAATAAATTTCTTACAGCAGCAGTATCAATGGTAGTGCGCGGCCATAAAGCGTTTACAGCAATACCATCAACTTTAAACTCTTCTGCCCATCCTAATGTCATCATACTCATATTGTATTTAGAAATAGTATATGCAACATGAGGTGCCAACCATTTTGGTGCAAGATTGATGGGAGGAGATAAAGTTAAAATATGTGGGTTCTTTCCTTTTCTTAAAAAAGGTAGCG
>Ga0222712_10000444_pt1 | contig 54972 bp, 70 predicted proteins | sample C33_657DmetaG_FD_165043 | JGI IMG/M metagenome (GOLD analysis project Ga0222712, IMG submission 165043) | Estuarine water microbial communities from San Francisco Bay, California, United States - C33_657D | ecosystem: Environmental > Aquatic > Marine > Unclassified | place: USA: California... | reverse complement strand
TTTTTATCTATTTTGCCAGACTACCACACACAAGATGACGGGACATCTGACGGGTTTGAAAATTGGTTGGCGTCCCCCTATACCCCATATACCTACCCCCTACCCTATGGGTGTACCCCTCCCCCCTCCCGTATCCCCCCTTAATATAGGGTTTTTAGGGTGTCTGTATAGGGGGGACAATACCTTAACAGAAATTTTTCCGGAAAAAATCTGAAAAGTTAGAAGTGTACCCTATTTCTGAAAAAAAAATTTTCCGAAAAAATCTAAAAATCTGAAAAAAGGTCAAAAACCCTTTCTGGAATTTCCGGAAAATTTTTCAAAAAATCGGAAATACCGTTTTTTCTTTAGAATATTTATCATTAATGAACCTACAAGAACAAATATCAAGAATTAAACAAGTAATGGGACTTCTTACTGAAGACCAAAAAAATTACGAAAACAAACCAATTGTTTTTGTTGGGACTGCTGGTAGTGGAAAATCAACGACCGCAAAATCCTTATCGGATAAATTAGGTATTGAGTATATAGATGTCGATGAAAGAATGGGTAGTGAGGAATACGAAAATTTATGTAAGAACGAACCCGGTGTCGAAGTGAAAATAACAAGAACGGATGACGGACATAATTATGGTTCTTCCAACAATGAATATAAAAGATGTGTTCTTTCCAAACTGTTAGAAAAATATGGTAACACAAAAGTTGTGTTGGACATTGGTGCGGGAACAGAACAGAGTCCCGACTTATTACAAAGTATTCCAAACTTATTTGTTTTTGGTGTACCATCGACTCCTGAAGAAGATGAGCCATTTATTCAATTCCTAAGACAAAGTAGAAAAGATAGAGCCATAAAGATGGGACAACCCGAATTAGAGAGTAGTACTAAAGACCAAGATATTCAACAATCAATTAATAGTATTAGAGAGTTCTATAGAGGGAAACAAAATATCAATCCATTAGGTGACGATGGTAATAGAAAAACAATAGATGAGTTGGTAAATGAGATTATTTTCAAACTTACTTAAGTGTATTTTTATGTATTTATAGAGAAATCTATGAATCATGGCAAAAGCAAGAAAAGAATACCCAAAACCTAAAAGTAGAAAGTCCGTTAAAAAGACTACTCGTAGAATTCAAAAGAATAACGAGATGCTGAAGAAGATATGGGAAGAAATGCACAAGTAAAAGATATTTATACATATGGGACAAAAATTCGTAATTACTGAGGAGGATAGAAATCGTATTAGAGGGTTATATGAACAAGCAACACCTTCTCAAGTAAAACCATTTAATTTATTCACCTATAAAGACACCATATCTAATATCATTAATTCAATGACGAGTGTTATGGAGAACAAACCTGTTGCACAAGTGTGTCAGAGTTTAGATAATGAAATGAAACCAACCTACGGTCTTGTGGATGATTTATTAACCAAGATGGCCGCGGATTCGGGAGCATCAGAAGGTGAAGCTGTTAAGTATGTATATGATACATGGAAACAACAAAAGACGGGTGGTATCGGATTAATCTCAAAATTAATCGGAATGAAACCTTCGGTTTCAAAAGAAATGACCGATAAGTTATATGCCTATATCAGAACAAAACCAAATGGTGGTTTATTAAATTCTATTGTGTCTGATATTTTCGGAACATTAAACGTTCAGTCCATTCCAATGTGTGGACAACAAACAAAACCCGTACAATAATTCAACTATTTATATTAAAAAAAATCCATGAACAAATTTATCTTATCAGAAGAGGAAAAGAAGAAAATATTAAATCAACATATTTCTCGTGGTTATAAAACAACCATCAATGAAAATACCGAACCAAAAACAAAAATAAAAACCGGTGAAGAATTAAATGATGCTGAGTTAAAAGAAAGAGCGTGCATGACTTGGAATAGATGGAAAAGTATTTCAAAGGACGATGCAATAATGAAAGCAAAAGAATGGACAAAGACTATTACCGGAACTAAATACCCATACGATATGGATGTGGTTTGTAAATCAACAACCCCAACATCAGGAATTGGAAGTGACGCAGATAGAATGGTTCTTAAAGGTGTAATAGAATTGGCATGGGTTGGCCAAAATAGTACTGGTTATACAAAACCTATTAATCGAAGTCATATGGGATATTCGGCACTTAAAGGATTACGTGAAGAAGGTCAACTTAACGAAGACCAATAATAGTGAACCCCGATTAAATCGGGGTTTTTTATTTTTCAAAATATTTATCTATATTATATAACATTATGAAAAACTTAAATGAAAACATTCAACGCATAAAACAAATGATGAACACCATCAATGAGAGTTCATTTGATAAACCTGTTGAACCTGAAATCTCAATGGAGATTAGACAAGGTGTCACCAATCTTCTTAATGACTTTATTCAAAATCCTGAATTTGTTGATGACTATGTTAAAACCTATGATGGGTACTTTATTATCACCAACGAAGAGGGTGATGAGAGTTTGATGTATGAATTTGATATTGATTATACACAAAGGTCGAGTTTCACCCCCGGAGTTATGTATCTTCCAAACGGTGACCCCGGTTATCCTGATGAAGGGGAAAACGCCGAATATGATTTTGATATCACCAAATTGATTTATTATAAAACGGACGAAGAAGGTGGTGATGTGAGTGTGTATGAAGGTAAGGACTTCACCGGATTTTTGGGTATTAAATTAAGCAACGGAATGACGGGAGAAGAATTCATGTTTGAAAAGTTTGATGAACAGATACAAGAAAACGAAGCTCAGATAGAGGACGATGGTCCCGAACCTGACGACTATTAATAATTAACCCCTCTTATCGAGGGGTTTTTTATTTGTTCTTGGTGAAGTTCTCGAAAAAGACCGAAACCCACACCGCAACAATCACGCCAATAATAACATAAGGTAAAATCATAACTTTTATTTTTTATTAATATACAGAAATTTTTTAATTATCCATAACAATCTGATTATTTATTGATATGGGGTTTAATAAATGTTTCGTTCCATCCATGGAGTATATTCAGAAGATTCTATTGGAACACAATGTCGAATATGTTGTGAAACTATTTGGTAAGTGTGATTGTATGATTGGTAATTCTGACGCGATTGAACTCATTGGGGATTTGATGACGGAGCATTATAAACCACAACAAAATGATTCTCGGGCGCCGGAACCGGGAAATCTCGGGACTCGTATACCGGGACTGTGACATTGTTAGAAAAATATTTTATTGACCCCCCTTTAAAAAACGTTTTTTTTATTTTACGTGGTATTTATAGAAAAAGAAAAAAGATTATTATGAAAAAAGTTATAAGACTAACCGAGAGTGAATTTATCTCCCTTGTTAAAAAGGTAATGAATGAATCTAAAAATGGTAACGTAAACGAAATGGCTAACTTGGCTGCGGCCGCTAAACCAGCCCTTCAACAAGGTCCTGAACCATCTTGGTTGAAATACCCTAAAGGACAGTATATGGGTATCCAACCAAATTTAAGAACTGCAAATCCAAAAGCTATGGTCACATCTATGAAACCTTGTTTTGCATCTATAATGGATGTGTCATTTGGTTTTATTATCGCACAAAATACCAAGTTTGTTGCTAAAGGTAATTTCTTTATCGGTGCGGCTTTTAGAGTTGAAAAATCTAAAATAGACCCGGCCAAAGTAGGGAATCCAGCTTATTTAAATGGTGTTATTGCTAACGCACAAAAATTTGGTCTGACCGCAACACAAGTGGCGTTAAATCAAGACGGTACCGTTCTTTTCCCAAATGGAGACACCCAATTCAAATTATATGGAGATGGTGGACTTGCATTGTCACAAACTGCACAAAAATCATTCATGTAAAATCTTAAAAATATAAAATAAGAAAGGGAGGTTTTACCTCCCTTTTTTTATTTTATGTAAATCTCAAAAGAATATGTTTGGTCGGTTAAATCCTGAATAAAATAAAAACCGACCTCAGATTTATTTGGGTCCACCATGGATTTGTACAAATCATAATCTAACGAAATTACATCAATTAGATATTGACAGAACTTACTTTCAACGTCCTTCACGTTGGAAACGAAACCGTATTCTGAAAATGACCCATACGTCCCCCAAGTGTGTCCAAAATTATATGGCGTACCGTGAACCAATACCGATGCTAAATCTTGTGAAATCCGATAATTGTGATATACTTCAGGAACACCATTGTTTTTTCTAAAAGTATTTACAACATTCAACATGTTTTCCATAACCAAACCTTCATTGATACCGTTAACGATTAACGATGAATTGGTATCGTTATAGAGTGGTTTGATTTCCGTCCACATTGTATCAATCACTTCATAAGTGATAATATCAGATTTAAAATGACTTCTATCCTGTGACTTTACCGTGAAAGACAACACCAAACAAATGGTTAAAACAACTAAATTTTTCATAACACACAATTTTAATATTTGAACAAAGTTATACATATTTTCGAATATTCCAAATTTTTTTGAAATATTTTTAAAAAAAAATAACTACACCTATTCTTTGAATTTGTTGATATTTATATAATAAAGTAAAACTCAATGAAAAAAGTAATTAGACTGACAGAATCAGATTTAGTTAATATTGTGAAAAATATTATAGTAGAACAGAATTATTCAGAAATAAAAGGAACCACCGACCCTAAAAGAGTTGTTGGTCTCTCAGTATTAACCGGTGCTGGTTTACCGGCTGATGAAAGTAATTTCAGAGGAAGATGGGTTTTGGAACAACCTAACATTTATAAGACTTTTAGTCAAACTAAAAATTTAAGTTTATTTAGAAATTTAGCACCAAAATCACCGGCTGATGGTGAAAACTATATTGAAATGATGGTACAGCGTTTTATGCCGAATCAACTGAATCCCGATAAAACGGTAAAAGTAAAAGGTGGTCCCGATACAACCACTCCTCCTGTGGTTGAGTCTTTAACCAATAGTGGTATGAAAACATTTAACGTAAAATACCCTGACCCTGACGGTAAACACATTTGGAGTCTTATTAGAATCGTTGCATCAGGTAATGGATTATTGGCATTATCGAGAACATTATTGGAATCCACAACTTTACCAAACAAAATCACTATAGGTATGTCACAAACCACGAGAGAAAGTGGTGGTTATGAGTATAATGCAACAAAAGTGGCCAACATAACCCCAATCTTAAATTTAATATCCAACATGGTTGCCGCGTCTATTATAACCAAAAGTGGTTTACTTGACCCATCAATTAAAAGATTTGTTAGTGGTGATGTGAGAGGTGTTGGACTATACTTTGGTAAAACAAATGAAGATATTGCGAACTTAATCACCCAATCTATATATTATTTAGATGAGAATTTTATTCCAAAAGGTCAAATAGAAACATTTAGGAAAAAAATTGACTCGTCGGGAAAACCATTATTACCAAATTATAATTCAGCATCAATTTTAGCCATTTTGAATCAAATGCCAATAATGGAGGATGTAAGTGGTTTGTTTGACGGTAATTCTCCCCAACAAAAATGGGATTTAATCCAAAAAGATGTTGATAATTTATATTCAAAATTCAACGAACAAATTAAAAATGCAGTAGTTGAACAATATAAAGCCAGATTAATATCCTTTTTTGCTTCTGTTTATAAAGACACTAATCAAGCCACCCAACTTGTTAATTCTACCGCATTTAGGTCTGCGTCCATGACAATTCAAGATTCATTCGAAAATGCGGTTAAAGGTGTGAAATATATTGGAGCTGTTGCAACACCACAGGCGGGTGAAACAAGAACTTCAAACGTATATGATGTCGGTAAATCAAAACCAACAACACAACCAACTAATCAAAAATAAAAAAGGGAGGTTTAACCTCCCTTTTCTTTTATAGTTTACCACTCCAAGTTATGAGATAACTATCTTCGGGTATGTGTACCACAACAGAATCTTGACCGATGAATTTAATTAAACCATTTCTTTTATCACCAAGAATTTGAATGGTTACAGTGTTTTCTCTCTCATTAACATAATATTGAGAAACTTTGTAACCTTGACACTCACCCTTAAAATTATAAATGTAAACAGAATCAGGTTTAGTATCATCGTAGTTTTTCTTTCTCACAAAAATACGTTGACCACACAATGAAGTATCCTCAATTTTTTCTTCATATGATTCCTCATCTCCGTAAGTGATTTTTGAGATGTTGTTGTCGATACTCTTAATAATATAAATTGCACCAACCGGACCCTTTGATAATTGTTTCTCTTGTGCTGACAGTACCACTGACGACAAGAATAAGACGATGATTAATGATAACTTTTTCATGACTTTTACTTTGTTATTGATAAAAATTCAATTTACTTAATCCAACGACCTCTATAAGTGTGGGATACATTACCGTCGTTTGACACTATTAACACGGTAATATCGTCATCCCCCTCACCACCGTATTGAATTTTGAATCTCTCACCATTAATTTTATTGGTAACAAAATTAGTTGAGATGGGACTCATTTCGTAATTCGGTTTTACAATACTATCAATCACATAAGTGCTTTTTACACGACTTTCAGTTACAACAATCGAGTCTTTGAAAATCTTCAAAGTAATTGTTTCGGGTAATCCATCAGAATTTTCTGATGTACATAACACCGATTCACAACTATCACACAATTGTGTTTCTTTGTAATAACCAAGATTTGCAACTTTTTGACCAAAAGACAATCCTGAAGAAAGGATAAGTACTGCGATTAAAATTAACTTTTTCATGACTTTAAATTTATTTGTTGATTCAAAGGTATGGCGACTTTTAGAATATTCCAAATTTTTTTTCAAATATTTTTAAAATTTTTTTTAAAAAGTTTATAAATCATTGAAAAACAACAAGTTACATTTTAAAATATTTTACCAAAAAAGTTGTATACATATCATCATAACCGCTAAAATCAGTGTCACGACCGTCTTTAAGGTCATCACTTCGGAGAACAACCACATAGACATAAAGGTAAAAACAATCATACCGGATGCAAATCCAATTAGTCGAGCTGGCCATAGTTGAAAACCAAAGTATGTTACAATAAGACGGACCGATTCCAATGTTAAGAATATTGATGGTATACCAAAAACGATTACCGTTAAGATTTTATTGTCACTCATCCACTTATATTTAAGTGGTCCCTGATATTGTATAAATGTTAACATATGGGCACATATACCGTAAAAAAGTCCTAAAATTAGTTTCATAAGTAAAAGATACGAATATTATCTGTAAAAACAAAAATTTAAAAATATTTTAAAAAAAATTTGGATATTCTAAATTTTTGTTTTAAGTTTGTGGTATGAAAAAATTAATTTTGATATTGTTATTGATACAGTCACAAATTGTTGTTTCCCAAACAACGACTGTTTCACAAGATTCGGTTAACATTTATTTTCAAAATATTCTTAACCAATACAGAATTATTAATAATCGAAATGGGTTATCTATTGATACCACTTTAAGTCCCTTTACTAAAAATTGGTCAGAGTACATGTTGAAACAAAATTATTGTGGTCATGGTATTGGTGACGAATCATTTATAAATCGAGCAATCCGTTTTGAACCAACTGCATTATTATATTGTAGTGAAAATGTTGCGGGTCCGTGGGATTTTAATAAAGATTTACCATACGATATTGAAGACCCGAGTTATGGTTATTACACAAAAATCGGATTGGATAGTACCGATTACCAATATAAATTGACCACTACCGAAATAAACACTTTAGTGAATGTTGAACATAAAATTGGTGAGGGTTTGGATGTAAATAAAAACATTGCAATCTTTATTTTTTACCTATGGAAAAACTCCCCATCACACAACGATGGGTTATTGGATTATAACACAACTAAATTCTACGTTTCAATTACCATGGTGGGTACCAGAATGACAGCGTCTTATTTAGCAACAAGTTCCCCAAAACCAATTGTGAAAAAGAAACGTAGTTGGTTAAGTAGTATTCTACACTTAATCCTTAATCGGTAATCAATATATTTATAGTTAAAAAGACCATGGCTAATTTTATTTTAACCGAAAATCAATTGAAACAACTAACAAAAAACCTAAAAGAGGATATGTCAACTGGCGGTAAGTACAGAATGGAATGTGAAGTAGATTTAAACTACTACGGTGCAAAATTCAAAGGGTTTGACGTTGACGATATATCAACATCAAATATGTTTTTGACGTTTGATATTGATATGGAAGCTAGAAGTTATGGTATTAAAGATATTTCAGTCTATAATGTTCAAGGACCATCTGAAATTGAATTAGAGGTTCTTTATTTCCCCAATGAAAACGAAGACTCTGTTGATGAGGTAATCACCTTACCATTAAATTGGGATAACATTGAAATGGAGAAAGATGATGAACTAAGTCACATCGGTATTGGTGAAATGATACAGATTGATTTAATCAACAATGAGAATGGGGAATTAGTGGTTGACGGTATCATTGTTAACCATAAATCAATTTAAGATTTACATTTTTTTATAGTATTCATATACTTATAGTAGACCTTGTGGTTGAAGTCGAAGTGTCCCTGAGACATTTGAGTTGGAATTAATACCAACGAATTCGGGTTCAAATACAAAAAAATATAAGGAAATGAATTACACAACCACAAAAGGGTGGGTTGTACCCCAGTCTTTCATTACAAGAAGTAAGCAAAGACTAAAGCAACACATTGATACCGTTTATCTAAATAACGGTGATGAGTTCGAGATTGAACTCTATAATCCTACACAAAATAAAGTTTTAGCCAAGATTGAACTGAATGGTAAATCCATCGGTAATGGTATCGTACTTCGTCCTGGTGAGAGAGTTTTCCTCGAAAGGTACTTGGATGAGGCAAAGAAGTTTTTATTCGAAACTTACGTTGTAAATGGGAATAATAAAGAAGTACAGGAATCTATTGCAAAGAATGGTGATGTTGTTGTCAAGTTTTATGATGAGATGACCACATATCCTTACTATTCCCCGATTTGGGTCAATGGGTTTGTTAATAGCAATACAGGGTCTCTTAATTACCCCGAAGGTGTTAGGACGTTCACAACTCAAAACATGAATACGTTTGGTTCTTTGTCTTCTAATTACTCATATGTAAATGATACGGTATCGAGTAATGTTAACCACACAAAATCTAAAACAAGTGAAATTAGACACGTAGAAACAGGTAGAGTCGAAAAGGGTTCAGAATCGGACCAATCGTTTGTTTTTGATAACAGTAGTTTTAATACCTACCCATGTAAAACTAATTGGTGGAAAATTAAACCTGTGAGTACTAAAGTTCTTGTTAGAGAGGATTTAGTCGTTTATTGCACAGAGTGTGGTGCAAAACGTAAAAAAGATAACCATAAGTTCTGTCCACACTGCGGAACAAAATATTAATAATAAACTAAATCACAAGGTCATTGAAGGGGTTACAAATTGTAACCCTTTTTTATTTAAAATTTACTGGTATTGATTTGATATCGGAAATTGTGATGTTTTTTAACGCCAAAGTTCCATGTGAAATTGGTTTAAACATACCTTGCATGTGTAGGTATTTGAAATAATAAAAAAGATAACCCGAATCCATCTTGTCTTGGTATTCATCTTTTATTTTTACACCAATGTTTTCTTCATAAAACTCTTTTAATGGTGTTCCCACGGTTTCTTCCGAACCTTTTCTTTGTAACCAAAAATCCGCATCGGGAAAATTGGTTTTAAAAATGCAAATATCTCCTATTGTCATATCTCAGAAAGTCTATCGTTTAAATAACTATTAAAATCACCACTATCGATGTCGGGTGTCCATCTATCATCAATATAGAATCTCGGTTTTTCATAATATTCACCCAATAATTCATGGAACACACATTGTGTGTCGTCGTCACATTTTTCAAAAAACTCATCCATCTCATCCTCACCATATCCCATACTATTGATGATATTTTTTAAGTTAATTCTAATTGTTGCACCTCTGTCATTTAGAGACTGTACATCACCGTAATCACTTAAAGCATTTCTTAGTTGCTTCATTGCATAATCGTAGTATGAAGAATTTGCGGAATCTGAATACGCCGAACCTAAATCACCTCTAACTTGGTACTCATCATCATACTCATCGATTAACTCCTCAATTGACATATTTGGGTCAAATTCTTCACCCGCTCTGTCCCTTAAATAATCTGTGATTATTCCTTTATTCTCATCGTCAGCATAATATTCCAATGCTGATTTCCAATCATCATAATAACCGTCTGTTAGGTCCCAAATATCTCCCGATAATAAAGTTTCAATAAATCCGATATTTCTTGCACGACCTTGACCATAGTTGTCTTTAATTGTTCTAACCGTCCAGTCTCCTTCAACATAATAATTCACGGAATCGGGGTCAATCTCCCAATCAAAAACCATATCAGGTTCTTGGAAGTCTTGTATTAAACCAAGTTTCTGTATCGCCCTTTTTAATTTACGAGTATTGAATATTTCGGGTTTAGATTGGTAAATTTGTTTTATTTGGTCTTCGGGTAAATCTGCAATACTAAAATCGTCAGCACTGTTATACTCACTACCAAATCCTTTTACAATGTCTGTATTTAAAATTAAATCAGTTATGTAAGGATGGTATTCGGATTTTGGTTTACTGTTCTTAGGACCTTTTAATTGATACATAAAACCGTCCTCATCCCCGATTGCTGTAGTTAAATGACTTTTATTAATAGTGTAATTATCTTTTAATTTTTTAGTTTCCCTAAGGGAATAGATTGTGTTACTTGAACTGGTTCTACCACAGTGACCCATTCTATTACATTCTTCTCGAGAATCATTGGTATTTAAATCGGCCCAATAAAAACCGATACCGTTCTTATCTCTAAAATCCCTGATGATTTCATTTTTCTCAACATAATTAATATCACCTTCTCCCGATGTTAATTCATTATGCCATTTTCTTGATTCAGAATAAAGACTATTAAAATCCAAATTTTTATATTGAGAAATATCACCATTTAAACCAATACGAACCCAGTCCATGATTGAAACGATATTACTCCTCATTAATCTCACACCACCGGATTTATTAATTGCATCGGCACCCATCTTTTTTCGGTATTCGGGATTCTTTTTAAATTCTTCCCTCATTCTCCTTTCCTCTTCTTCAGGTACCGCCGAAGAAAAATATTCTAATTGTCTTTGAGAAAACACATCAATTAATTTGTTACCTATAATAATTGATAATGGACCAGTTAACTCTTCTAACAACTCAGCGTTCTCTTGATTAAGACCTAATTTGGTCATAAGAGTATCTTTCCTATTTGCTTCAAGAATTATATCTTCTACTATCGATAAAGTTTTCATATAAATCTCTTGAAGGATATAATATTTTCAAATAATTTATAGTTAGTAGCATATGATGCTAAATTTTCAACCTTAATTGGACCATTAAATCTTTCACCTGTTTTTTTGTTATAGTAAACAATTTCTATTGATTCATTTTCACAGTCAATTTTCAAAGAAGGAATTTTAATCATAAATTCTTCGTTATCAACTTGGGTTGCACCCTTAAAAACATTTTGAATAGTGTTATTTAATGTTATTCTCAATTCAGAACACTTTTTAACTCCTTCACCACTATCCATGATTTTTTCAAAATACCCCTCAATATGGGGTTTCATTTCATCATAGGTAACATTTTCTTGTTGGTAGTCCCAAATACCTTCATAATCACCATCAATTTTATAATAACTTACATATTCATTTAAAACATCCTCCATTAATTCATTTTTCCCGTCAATTACTGTATATCCTTTTTTAATTAAGAATAAAAGAAAATAAGGTATTTTGACAATAATTTTTTCATCTCTATATCTGTAATCAAAATCGATGTATTTTTCTATCGCATCAACTTCGAGTTGTGCTGCATCTTCATAAAAGTGATAATTCTTATTAACAAACTCTGACGAATAATCATCCCATAAATTTTCATTTTCAACAAAGTTATCATATTGGTCAGCTTTGAATTGTTCGTAATTTGAATAACCTAAATTAGATTTTATTTCACCTTCATTTTGTTTATAGTATTCTTCCAAATATTCTTCAAGAGTTGATTTAATGTAATCACTATCTTCATTATTCATTCTATCCCATAACATGTCATATCCTGATTGTGCTTCAGATTGATAGTAAGTTAAGGTGTCTTTTGTTGTTTCTAAACTACCACCAAAAGAAGTATTAAATGATAAAATAAAATTTTCTCTATCTATTTCAAAATCATTAATATCATCGTCAGTTATAAATTCCCTTAATTTGTCTTCGTCTTTTTGAACAAAAGCCATAACTAATGGATTTGTTTGGGCTGTTTTAGAAATTATTTTATTTACAAGAATTGCTGCGTCATCCTCATCCAAAGCATTCATTCTTTCAATTTGTTGTGTTAACGTTTTTTCGGGTAAATTGTCGGTAACCAAAGAAGGGAAAAAGAAATTTTTTACATCTTCATTTTCATTTAAAAAATTTGTAATATCAATTCTTTTATCTTCTCTATCCATGTATTGTTTAGACTCAAAATGAAATTGGTATTTGTTATTTACATCTGAATTAGATATAAGGATATATAATGAACCTTGTGTGTGATAACGACTAAAAAGACTACCTCTATCTTTATGTTTTGGATTTAAAGATTCCGGTCCCCACGTTGTACACCATTCAGTATTAACACCTAAATAACAAGATGATTTTTCGGTGAGTGGTACAAATATTGTCCATTTTTCATCTTGGAAAACTTTTTTATATTCGTTCTCATTTAATGCCGCAACAATTGAATTTAAATCTTTGGTGTCTCTCGTGTAATAACCTTTAACCACATCATAAAGGTCTGTTAAAGATTTTATTTTATTTGCGTCTAAAGAAACACTATGTTTATAAACATATTCAAGATATTCCTTAGCTCTTGGTAAATCCTCTAGTTTTAAACCTTTTTTTCTATATAAATTAATAAGAAGTTTTGCATACTTACCAATACGTTTTAAAACACCGTTACTTGATGTTGAAAACGGGTCACCCATAACGATTTGATTAAACTCATCTCTAGGAATATCTTTGTAGTATGAGTTGTATATTTCGTCAGGTGTTGCCTCTAAAATTATTGATTCTATTAGTGATAAAATTTTCATTAATTAATGTAACAGTTTAATTCGTATTTCTCACCCATCCCATAAACTTGGATTTGTAATTTTTTCTTTTGTTCTTTTCCGTCTTTTGTTAATGAAATTGAAAATCTATTTGTTTTTCCTTCTGACGGTTTTTTAGGACCCAAACCAATTTCTCTTGCCGTTTCTTCTTTATCGTATTCGAAACCTCTTTCGTTGGCGTAATCTAACGCCGCATTTATTGCTGATGTGTAACTTTTATGATAAACATCATATTTGGATTCAAGTATTGTTTTTCTTCTCACACCTTCTTTTAGTACTGGCAGTACCATTGGTTTTACATATGTGTTATCCACCGCAGTGAGATTCTGTTTAAAATCAAACTGATATGGTGATTGTGGTTGATTAGTTGGTTGTTGTTGGGTATTTTGTGTTTGAGCACTACCAACCTGACTACCAAATTTTTTATTTAAATTATCAACTGAAGATTTAAATTTAGGATTCGAAGATAAATCAAATTCGGTATTTTTTGAGATATTTTTAGCATACCACTTACCATCTTTATATCCGTAACTATACGCATTATCACCGGGGTATGTGAATTTATAGTCCACCCCGAATTTAACACTTGTATTAGTTGGTTGTGCCGGTGTTTGTGGTGCTGGACTATTTTGAACCACACTCCAAGGAGTGTTATTTGGTTGTGCGGTTATTTTACCTTGTGATGCTAAAGTATTAGCATATTCAACAGATACGGGACCAAACCCTGCACTCATCGCGGCGGTTTGATTAGGTGTCATATTTTCTGAAAGTACTTTCCTAAATGCGTTTTTTAATTTTCTATCCATAATTGACTTATTGTAAGTTTCAACAATATAATATAAATACCTTAAAGAATATCTTTTTTTGGGGATATTTATATTAAAATAATAAAACCTAATTAAACAAAAAATGAGTTACAAGAGAGAGCAAATTGAAGAAACAGTCAAGTCAAAAGGTTATGTGTGGTTTGAAGGTTTGAAGGATTTCGACGTGAATATCGTCGGGGTTAGAAACTCAAGTACGGGTGATAAAGTAACAAACGTATTTGACGATTTTTTAACCGTTTCATATAAAGAAGGTGGTGAATGGAAATTTCATATTTGGCCAGCAACAACAGACCCTGGTAAAAAAGGTGTCATGGAGTATCATAATGCCGCGGGGGTGGCAAGATTGGTACCGGGTCAATACAGAGGTTCCCATACAATTGGTTTACATCAAGGGAAATACGAAGCATTAAAACAACAAAAACCTGTTAAGGTATATCGTGATAAAGATAAGGATATGCAATACGATGAAAATATAATTCAAGAAGGTGTATTCGGAATCAATATCCACAAAGCAGGTGCCGATTCAACATATGTTGAAAATTGGTCTGAAGGTTGTCAAGTATTTAAAAAGTCCGTGGATTTTGATAGTTTTATGAAAATCATGAATAAAGCTGCTTCGATACATGGTAAGTCTTTTACTTATACACTTATTGAGTCGAAAGACATTAAATAATTTATGGAAAAATTAATCAAGAAAATATTAAAGGAGTACGTTGAGTCTGAGTTAAATGAACTCATGACTAGTTACCATTATAATAAAAATTTCTTCATAAGATTCACGAATAACGAAGAGTTTATTGTTAAAAAATTTACCAAGATAAACAATAAATTAGATGTTCGTGAAGTGGGGACGTATATGCTTTCCAACAATGAAAGAAAACAGATTGGCAGCACTATCGAAAAAATTATGTCCTATGATTTACCTGAAGACGAAGATTTTGGTATTGAAGTACATAGATTTAATATTGACATTGAACGTATAAATTTTTATTCTAAAGACGATAAATACGAAACATTTAAAAGTGTTTTAAAAGACGAAGACAACACTAAGTTGTATTTGATGGATAAAGAAACCCAATCGGTTGGGGATATATTATTTTTCATTGTTAAACAGAATAAAATAATTACAACTTTTTTTGAAAGGTCGTTTAATTACCCTATGGTAAAAGAAAAACGAAATTTGACCCATTTGATTACTGCGGACGAAGTAGAAAAATATAAAATCGAAAAGAAAGAAAAACCTTTTGATTTTAAAGATTGGAGTGGGAGGTAAATAAAAAGGGGTGAGTAGCGAATTCACCCCTTAACTCCGTGAACTAGTCCCGGTCCTAAAGTGGGGTTTTCAAACCCCAACTATCTTTATTAGAAACCCATATATTTTTTTAAGTCACCCATAACATTTAAGGTTTTTGGTTTAAACAACTTACTATGTATGTTTGGGAATTTTGATTTGTGTTGAGAAATCATTTGTACCGCAATACTTCCTCTTTTCATACCTTCTTGAGTTGAATTTGCTGGTCTTTCAAAGTTTTTGGTGAAGACTGCTGCAGTATCTTTTGCAGATAAATTTGGATTAAATAATGCTTGTTTTGTTGCAGAATAAAAAGGTTTTGTTTTTATTTCGTACATTAAATAATCTACTTGAGTCGATATATCGTCAGGACTTTTACCTTTATTTTTAGCAAAATTAATTAATCCCTGTTTTCTTGATTCCCTCCATTGAGCAATCCCAACGGAAGACCCTCCTTTTATATTCTTATCACCAACGGCTTTTGGTTGAAATCTACTTTCCGCATATAAATTACCCATAACCGCTGCAATACTTTTTTCAGGTAATCCATGTTGTTTTAAACGATTATATATTGCTTCAGCGTTAGAGTTCCAACTAGATGGACTGTATTTATTATCTTCATTGATTAATTCGGTATTTTCTTTTTTAATCAATGATTTTAATTGACTTTCGGTAATTAATATTTTCATTATTTGTCTTTGATTAATAACTCACCAAGAACTTCAATTTTACCAACCAATTCCTGAAATTGAATTTGTTTAATGTCCATACCATCTTTGGTTGAATTGTATAGTTGCTCCAGTAATTTTTTATATTCTTTTTCCATTGCGTCTTTGGTTAACTTACCTTCAGATGCTTTTTTATAGTATGGTAACTTGACAACGAAGTGGTGATAAGTTAATAAAGATAACCCACCTTTTTCTTTCGCATTTTCACTAATTTTTTTCGCACCACCCATTCTGGTTTCCGCGAAATCCTCTAATTCATTTGTGGAAGATTCGTTTACGTCTTTAATTTCTTTATCATATTCTTTAAACCTATCAGGATTTGCGTCCATGGCTGATTTTGGAAATAATCCTTTCTTACGAGTATTAGCAAGTGAACGACTTCTCTCGTCGATTTCACCATCAACGATTTTCTTTAATTGAGATTCGGTAAAAATGTATTTTTTCATATTATTTACAGTTCCATAAAACCGGGTCGGTTTCAAATAAGTTTTTAAAATCTAAGAACACAAGTTCAGCAAGTTTCACAAGGAAACTTCTTTGAATATCTAAACCACAACTAACACTGATTCTTCCAAGTCCTTCATAGATATGACATCTTAAAAGACGAAGAATTAACCACGCACCAATAGCAATGAAAACACCTGCCGGTAAACCTAATAAGAATACCTTAACTGTTTCCCATGCTGCAAGTGCTCCCGCTTGTTCGTTAACCTGTGTTGGTTGTTCTTGTGGTACAGGTTGTTGTTTATCCTGTCTCTTTTGTCTTCTCATCACTTTAAGGTCTTTAATCATTTTTTTGATTTCATCCTTAGTTGCGTTTGGAAGAACGGGGTTTAAACTCTGTGCAACTTTTGCTTTAGCGTCGGTAACCTCAGGTGTCTCTGGTCCTGTTTGAACGTCCTGTGAAGTGATTCCAAGTTCTTTTATTTCTCCAGCAAGTGAAGATAATAATTGCATACCTTGAGATGATTCGGGGCTATAACAATTCTCTTCACCTTCATTAATCTTTGATTTACAACAAGATTTAGGGGTTTGATATAACTTTCTAATGTGAGACCTATCTGATTCTGTAATGATGATTTTTTTATTCATTCTGTTTTAATTATATTATATAAATACTTTGAGATTTAAGTTATGTGCATAAAAAAACCCCAATAAGGGGTCTTTTTATTTATAGTGTTTTAATTATTTAATTTTTGAACTTAAACTTTCAATAATCGGGTTTCCCATGTATTTGTTAAAAGTTGATTTTAATTCTTTTTGACCTTCATTTAATGAGTAGTCATCTTCCATGGTGATTCCAGTTTCCATATCTATTTCTGCACTCATAGAATCATCCTCATAGTAGTCACCCTCATAGTAGTCATCCTCGTAGTAGTCACCTTCTTCAATATCTAAATTTATTTCTTGAGGTGGGTTTGGTAGTTGATTTTTATCGCCCTCTTTACCCATAGTATAATCTACAAATTTACCATCTTCAACGTCAACGTTTAATTCTTTAGGTGGGTTTGGTAATAGATTTCCATCACCCTGTTTACCAATATTATAATCAACTGGTTCAAGGTCTTCAAGACTCTCCTTTAATTTTTGTTTTGTGTTATATTGAAGTAATCTTTTTAACTGAGATTCTCTTAATACTATTTTTTTTCCCATTTTAATATTGTTTTATAAATAAATATCTGATTATTTTGATTAATACCTACCGGTCAAATAAACATGGAGAACTTCAGGTATTTTTGTACAAGTTTGTTTATTACCTTCTTGGTCATAACAATCGATGTATGGTAATTTTTCAATGATATCCCTAATTTGTTTAGGTGCAACAAAATAACCATCTTTATTTTTAACCAAGAGTCTTTTAATTAAACTTTCTCTATGATAAAGTTTATCTTTTTCAAAATATTCCTTCAATACTTTTTTGTATTGGCTTTCTGTAATCAGTATATTCATATGACGTAAGGTTTTATTTTATCTACAAATTTTATAATTGAGTAATAACAAATCAGGGAGAAGAATATTATTGAATAAAAAATGTAATTCACTCTTTTCATTATATGAATAAATATTCATTTAAGACGTTTTTTCGGTTACCTGTTGTAAAAAGTATCGTATGCCGTCATGATTGATGTATTGAACGGGAAATACTGTTATTGTGTTATAGTTAGGAGTCCAAACCTCAGTTACACCAATCTTGTTTTGTGGTTTCATTACCACCTTTTTGTTCGAAAATTTAATTGTTCTTAATTCTGACATATTTTTAGTTCACCATATATTCGATGATGATAAAATATACGTCATAAAAACAAATATGGGTACCTTAAATTTCTTCGGGTTGTTCGTTACCCATTTGGTCTTGAGCCAAGGCGTTCTTCATTGACTTTGTTAATGAATTATATACCTCCTCACCAAAACGATTCATTATATCATTTTCATCCCTCAAATCAACAAAATTTCCTCTTACCATAAACCCTAATACATTTTCAAGACTTATACTTCTCCACGCAACTTTAGATGCTTCGGCTTTCGCTTGGTCATCGTCAACGCCCATGTTTCTGAGTTCTTTAAGTTTTTTGTTGTAAGCATTAATGTCAACAACTTTTTTAATGTTGTTATTCATTTCAACATTCATTTGTTTTTCAGATTTCTCCCTATCACTTCCAACATATGAACTAATATTCTTTTTAATTGCCATATGTCTAACTGAACCGTCTTTTTTTACAAATGCAACACTCACTAAGATGTTTCTATCAATTGCGTCACGTAATTGTTGTAAATCGTCACCCTCGGTATATGATTGATAGTCTAATTCATCAATACCCATTTTAGATTCATTAATCATCTTATCTAAAAGTCTTCTCATTTGAGATTCGGTTACTATAATTTTTTTACCCATTTTCTTTTTATATATAAATACCTCATTTACGTGGAAACGGGTTTTAGTATTTTTAAAATATTTATTAGATATAATAACTAACTAAATAAAACAACTATGTTACTCAAAAAAGGCTCTACAGGAGAAGATGTAAAAAAATTACAAGAAAAATTAGGTTTAGCACCTGACGGTGTTTTTGGTTCAGGTACTGAACTGGCTGTAAAAGGTTGGCAATCAACTAATGGTTTAACCGCCGACGGAATTGTTGGTGACGGAACTTGGTCTAAAATGTTCCCATCTCAAACGGTCATAACTGAACCATCACCAGTACCAAATGTCGGTGGTTTAAAATTAGAAAAATTAAAGGGCCATGTACCTGATGCGGTAATCGCGATGATTCCCGACACCGCTCAGAAATTTCAAATAAACACCCCATTAAGATTAGCACATTTTTTAGCACAATGTGGACATGAATCAGGTGGATTTAAAGCAACACAAGAAAATTTAAATTATTCCGCAAAAGGTTTAAGAGGTATTTTTGGAAAATATTTCCCAACAGATGCATTGGCTGAACAATATCAAAGAAAACCCGAAGCAATTGCTTCTCGTGTTTATGGTGGAAGAATGGGTAATGGTGTTGAATCAACAAAAGAAGGTTACAAATTCCGTGGTAGAGGTTATATACAATTAACCGGAAAAGACAACTATACCGCTTTTGGTAAAGCAATTAACGAGGATGTTATTTCAAATCCTGATTTGGTTTCTTCAAAATATGCATTATTATCCGCCGCGTGGTTTTTTAGTAAAAATGGATTACATAAAATGGCAGATGAAGGTTCAACTGACACTGTAGTTACAAAAATAACCAAAAGAGTAAACGGAGGAACAATTGGTCTTGCGGACCGAATTAAACATTTCAAAGAATATTACGAATTGTTAAAATAAAAAAAGGGGTTTAATAACCCCTTTTTTCTTTTATATCACTATATTCACTTGGTTTATCTGTTTCAGGTTCGTTACCATCTTCAGGTGAAAGCTCGTTCATTAAGATTTTAAATTGTTTAAATGACATAAAGTGAGCATTTACATTTGGGTCATCAACATTGTATACCGAGTAAAATGAGTCCTCATTAGGTTGTGTTGTTGTACTATATGTATCGACAATATATGTGTTACCTTCTGAGTCAACATACACATCGGTATCTATGTGGTCAAATTTTGGTTCGTATATTTTCCCATCTTTCTGAATCCATGAATTTGTCGATACGTTAAATAAACCAGATTTACCGTTTATTTTACTTTCATACATTCTGATTTTACTATTATCAGCACTTACTCTCGCGATTTTAAATTCATTACGCATTAAGTGGTCAATTATTGTACCAACACCATCACCAATACCTTTTTCTTTTAAAGTTCTATCCAATAAATTAAATTGGTTACCAACTTTTTTAATCTCACTTAAAAAATCAAAATTATTATATCTTTCTTTTACGTTGTATTGGTTAATTTGTGGATACACAATATACAAGTTACGTAATTCGTCATCCATAGACCTCCAAGATTCGGGTTTTTGTAAACTACCACCATTTTGTATATAAGCCTTTTTGAATTGTTTTTCGATTCTTTTAAATTCAAATTGGTGACCAATTCTTTCATTGATTTGACCAACAACATCTTTGAGTGTTAACTCATCAGCACTAAATGGTTTTACCTTAAAAATTGATTTTTCACCCTTTAATTGTGGGTAGATATCTTCAATCTCGTCCCAGCTTTTTCTATTATCACCATCATTCAATAATGAGGTTAATATGAATCCACTAGATGCACTTGGGACCACTTGTAACGCCCCCATATAGTACCTATCATTCGGGCTTTTACTTTCATCGATAATAAAATAAAAACTTCTTTCATTTCGATAACTACCCCACATGTTTGATTTACCCATATCGGGTCTCCATGTTACACACCAAGGTGAGATTTCTCTATCTGAATCTTGGTTTTTACCTAACGCGTTTTTATATACTGTGTGATAAAAATAACCATATCTAATAGACATTTGTTGGTCTTTAATATCATAAACTCTTAAACCATCCCTCTCAAAAATTAAGTTATCATTACCAAACCACATATTTTTGGATGCATCAATTCTTTCGGGTGTTGCGTTAGTGTCTTTACCCGCAAACACATCCGTTTTAATTTCATCACCCCCAAAGTACTCATCTAGTAAAAATTTGAGTTGTGAATAGCTGTATTTATCGATTTGTCTTAGGTTATTCGGGTCAAATTTTGAATACCCATGTTCACCGTCGTAACGACTTAAGAAAGTGTATACTTGTGCCAAATCAGGTCTTAAACCACCTTTGATTCTTTCAAAATCATAAAAAAGTTTTTCACCTTCTTCATCAGTGATATTTGGCCTTTCTTTACGCCAATTATCCATAAGAAGACTAAATAACTTTTTATTTTTGACTTCTTCTAATAATGTTTGAAACAGTAAATCTGTAAATCTCATTGTTTAAAAATAATTATATACATATAAATACCCAATAAATTGGGTTTGTACATAATTATTCCACAAGTTCAGTTTCTGTTTTCACAAAACTCCGTTTTAGATTTTCAATTTCGTCTAAAACGTTTTTACACATTTTTTCAATCATCAGAATTTTCATCAGATTGTCAGCTTGTGGAGATGCGGTTTCTTGTTGGTAATTGGTCAATAGAACCATTTTTAAAAGGTTTTCGTTTTCCACCTTAACGGTGCGTTCTTTCTTTCGTTGGAAGTACTTCTTAGAATTCACTTTGGTACAATCAATGCAGTAATTGCTGTGACCATCATGAATAAGTTTGTTTTTGTAGAAATTGGTAATGGGGAATTCACCCTTACACCCTGTGCATTTCTTGTGTTTTTCCATCAGTAACTTTTAATTTGGATACAAAGATAATACTTTTTTTGATATTCTTAATATATCCCAAATAAAAAATTAAATATGTATAATCTAAATAAATTTATATGGATAATCTGATACTAAAAGTAGGGTTCTACTCAATATATGAGAGGGTCACAAGTAAAAATAAAGTTTTTGTGGTCGATAACGGTAAAATAATATATTCAAACAGATTTAAAAAGTATTTCCCAAACCCAAATAGAGATGTTAAAGAATTTAAAAATTTGGAAGACGCAAAAAAATACGCTCAAAATAAAATTGCAAAACATTCGTTGAATAAAAAGAAAAAGCTCGAGAAATTACCTAAATCCTTATATCTGATTCTAATGAAAGAAGAAAAGACAGGTAAAACATTTGTTAAGGTGGGAATTACCTCGAAAAGATTTATTCTTCGTAGGTTTAGTAAAGATTATGGTTATGAAGGTTATACTTTAGAAACAATACTTAGAAGAATTGACACTAAAGATGCTGAAAAATTGGAGGAACAGATAAAAGACAAATTAAATAAAAAAAGGGGTGTAAAAAAATTTAAACCCCTTTTGGAAAACTTTTCCGGATATTCAGAATGTTTTTCTTATGATTCGATGAGCGAAATAATTTCAATATTTGACAACCTAACTAAAGATTGTTAATCGGTTTTTGGTTTTCTACCTCTTTTAACCGGTGATGGAGGTACAACCGTTTCTGTTTTCTTTTTTAACTCTCTGTTTTTATTTTCTAAAAACTCAACCTTAACCCTGAGTTCTGCAACTTCTCTTGTTAAGTCCAATATCTTAGACCTTAAGTCGTCTTTTTCTGAAGATGACCTCTCCAAGAGGACTTCTAATTTTGCGATACGTTCTCTACATTCGTCTTTCATATAGTCTTCAGATTTTTCTTTTCTCATGGCTCTTTTTTCGTAATATCTCCATGCACTTGCGGAACCTAAAACTGTTATTGTGGTAATAAGTACCGTGTAAAATGAATTTACGTCCATAATTCGGTTTTTTATTCTATAAATATATCGATATTGCCCATTTTTACTTTTTTATCCGATTGATATTTTTTATATTATTGAAATGAGTGTGATTATTAATTTTTTTGGCGGACCCGGTATTGGTAAATCAACACAAAGTGCTGAATTATTTACTTTGATGAAAAAAAATCACATGGATGTCGAGTTAACCTTTGAATATCCAAAAATTGTGGCTTGGGAGGAGAATTACTCAACAATTAAAGACCAATTTTTTGTTACTGCTAATCAACATAGGAACATCAGTAGATTATATGGTAAGGTGAAATATATTATTGTTGATTCTCCAATAATTTTAGGTACAGTTTACAAAGATTTATACAATGATAGTCCTGAATACCCATCAACTTTTTATGATGATTCATTTGATTATTTTATTTTCAAATTATTCAAAAAATATAATAATTTAAACATAGTTTTAAAACGAGACGACACCACCTTTAATGAAAATGGTAGATTTCAAAATTTAATTCAATCTAAAGAAATTGATGAAGTGATAAAGGATAGGTTGGAATCTCATTCCATACCATATGTTGAATTTTCAGTTGGCAAAAATACGGCAGAGAGTATATTTAGTTATATACTAAACAACCAACTATGAAAAAACTATCAATTTTAATTATTTTATTTCTTTCGTTACTAATTGTAACCTCATCTACAACCGAAAAGGACATTGTACACATTAAAAATAATGTATTTGAGGTACATTACTCACAAAAATTAGAGGAACCAATTTGGTTAATTTACAAATCAACAAACAGACCTACAAATGTAAACAGGGGTTCTATGGATTTTTACAGTGAACAAGGAATTCACACTTCTGACAACCATGATTATAAAAATAATCTTTGGGATAAGGGTCATTTGGCGCCGGCCGCGACATTTTCAGATAATATGGAAAACTTGAAACAAACCTTTAGTTATTTAAACTGTGCTTTACAACACCAAGATTTGAATAGAAGTGAATGGAGACTTTTGGAAGAACAAGAAAGAGTTTGGGATGATAAAGAACCTCTAACAATAAAAATAGACTTGATTTTTGATAAAAATTCACAGAAATTATCAACAGGTGCGACGGTCCCAAGTTTTTTTGTTAAACACATTTATTTTGATAAAAGTAAAAAATGGACTTGTTACAAATTTGAAAACAAGAAACCTGTAAAAAAGTGGGCAGAACACCAAATTACATGTAAACACTAATATGTTCCGTAAAGAATTATTTAATTTTCAAGATAAATTATACTTCATTGAGAGAAGAGTGAGGGAGAAACACATCAAACCTGAGTTTATTGATGATTTAAGAAAATATTGGAATTGTGATAACGTTGTTCGTCAGATGTATCAACAAACTAACGAGAATTATTTATTATTTTTAGTTGAGATTCCTGAAGCTGAAATTTTACCCGATTAATTTTTTTAACTCCCTGAGACACTCTTTAGTGTATTTTACCTCGTTTCTTTTCGCCTGTCTTTCGCATGGATTTTGAGAATAATAGTAACATGTGGAATAATATTGATAAAGAGAACTCGATTGTAGATAATGAGTGTATTCGTGAATCATTGTCGATATTAAATCATCAATAGTTTCACAACTTGAAATATAAATAACGATTTTGTTTTGATTGAAACAATACTTGCCATAGTAAATTATTCGAGATTGAGAAAAATCTTTATCGTTAATCTCAAGAATTAACTTTTTTCTTTTTCGCTTATTAATACCTAAATTTTCGACACACCAATCAAGTGCCATTTTGGTGTAAGAAATTTTTAACTCTTCGTCAATATTTCTTCTACGCGTCATTGGGTTTGTTTGTTTTGATTGTTCTCTTCGGTCTTATGTTTGTTTTAGTCATATCCAATAATGTTTCCATATTGGACTCAATATTTTTAAGGACTTCTGCAAATTCGTAGTATTCAATCTCTTCATTTCTCTCTTTAAGTGATTTTATTAAGTTTGGTAAAATACTATCATTTACTTTTAATTTTACACCCATAGACTTAATGATTAATTTAAGTACCATGTATTGGGTGGTCATTTTCTTTTCTGATGTATATGAGAAATAATTCTCAACTGAAACGTTCATAAGTACGTTCTTACTTAATGAGTCCAAAAATTTGACTACTGCTGCCGATTGTTTTGTTTTCATGTTGACCTCCCGTTTCAATATAAATATTTTAAAAATAGAAAGGGGGTTTGTACCCCCCTTATTTTATTTAAAATGTTGACCACTAACACTTTAACAGTTTATTTAGCCCATTTACCACGACTAACTATTTGTGCAATAACTCCATAAACGGAAAGGTCTGAATAGGTATCCTCAATACTCTCACCCACGGTGTCTTCTTTACCCAAAAGTACTAATTGCTTGAGTCTTTGAATTTTATCATTCATTCTAAACCACAGACCTGTTTGTGACAATTTTATTTCTTCGGGAGTCTCTAATCTCGTACCCACTGAAATATTATCGGGACCATAATTCATTTGTTTTTTACAAAAGAGTTCATACTGTTCTTTTAGGATTTTCTTAAACTCTGCGGTAGTCTCTGGATAACGTTCCTCACAAGCTTTAACCGCACTAATTGGTTGACTTTTTTCTGTTGACATATTATATTTGATTTATTATTTAAAAGATACTGAAAAAAACCCGTAAATCCAAATATTTATATAAAAATCCGAATGATGGAAAATAAAGAATTTAAAGAAGAATTAAAAAGTCCTGAAACACCAAAATCTAAACAATTGGTTCAGATGTTATCGTTTAGAGTGGTTCCAGCATACTTTCGTGAAATTGAAAAGGTTGCAAGTAAGAAGAACATGAGTATATCAAAACTTATACGTACCTACATTAAAGAAGGTATGAAAAGAGATAACGCGATTAGTAGTTCTGAAGATAACGAGTTCAGAGTAGAATAATTACTTGTCAAATCTTTTGAACGCATTCATTGAAATGTGATTACACTTGACTCCACCTATGAATTGGTGGAGTTCTTTTTTTCCTGTATAACTCATTGCCGATTTCAAGTACGATTCAAAATTATTTACCCACCCATTTAATGTGTATTCAACTTTTTGTTGTCTAACCACACCCTCTGAAGTTGTCAATTCGGTTTTACCCCAATTTTTTTGGACTTCCTTTGTGCTCATACCTCTAAAAACTTTATAGAGTGGAATGTCTGAATCAAACATTTGCATCGATAAATCGTCATATTGATTAATTCTTTCATGATTACCTAACGCATCCACAACCCTCGTGGTTTCCCCACAACTCTCAAGGGCTTTATTAAGTATTGAACCTAACATCACATAATCAGCTCCCAACGCCAACGCTTTAATCACGTCTGAATATTTTTTAAATCCACCATCTGCAACTATTTTGGTTTTAATCCAAGACTGACCCGTTTTTACTTTATTACACTCTTGAATTAAAGACGCCATTGGGTAACCAACACCTGTTTGGACGGTAGTTAAACAACCATTCCCGTTACCAATACCGATACGAACATAATCCATCCCTGATAAACAATATTCATAGAAAGTATCGGGATTTGCAACATTACCAACCATTAATGTAATTTCACTTCCATATTTTTTCTTGGCTTCTTTGGAAATTGTGTGAAGGTCTTTCATGTGACCGTTAGCAATATCAATCAAAACAAGAGCCGATGATTCTTTTGGGATTTTGATTGTTGATTTCATAAATAATCTTTCAAAATCCTCTAAACTATATGATAAGAACAACTCCGTGTCAATCCAATCCTCTGTCGGATTTTGAATTCTTGGTAAAACTGGTAAAATACCATTTTTTCTGAAAAGGTTATGGTTTTGTAGGTCAACGACTGTATCCATGGGTGCGGTCATTATTGGTAACATACCATTTTCATATCTCGAGGAGATTGTTTTACGACTGCGAATGTCCGTTAAAGTGGATGGTTCAATCAGAATGTCGTCAAAATCAAATAATTGCATTTTAATTCTTTTTTTTGTTATTTATTAAAAGGTAGGTAATAATTTTTAAATAACCAAACACCTAAACAAAGATATTTATAAGATATGGAATCCAACAAAATCAACGAAAATACAGTATTAGGTATACTTAGAAACATATTATCTGAAGAAGTTTCTAAAGTGAATAGAAATGACTACAATAGAGTTCAATTCAAAATGGATGAGCTTGAAGGTCAATTGTCTGAAACAATTAAAGAGTTGAGACGGTTACAAGATTCAATACCTGATGGTTTAAAAACTGTAACGAATGGTAGAGTAAAAATTATATCTGATAGTTTAAGTACTGCACACACAACTTTGAAAGTTTTAAAAGATAAAGTTAGAACACACAAAAAGAGTTTGAATCAAAATCAAACTGAGGATAAAAAAATAAAATAATTTTATTCTTCTGTTTTTTCCCCGAGATTTTTTGCGATTTCTTTACCTTTTTCGGTTAGAAAAAATCTTTCTTCTTTATTTTCATCTTCTATTGAATCGAGTATTCCCTGTTCCTGTAATTGATATAACAGACTACCCGCAATAATTTCTCTAAGGAATTGGTCCATATCTTCTTCATTGAAGAGATTTTCTATTGAGTCTTCGTCTAATTCACCGTTAATGAATTTTGTGGTCAGTTTATCGCAGAAATAATTCATTGCGAAAGATTCATCTTCAATTTCGTATTCATTAAAAAAATCAGATTCTCTTAATATGGTTACAATTATATTCGCCTTCTCGATGACGATGGGTTGGTAGATATTCTTCATTTGTTTCAGTATGTAAATAAAGTATATGAAATAAAGATGAAAAAACAAAGACCCCTTGACATTGACGATATAAATTACTATTTTTTAGAAAAGTTTATAGTATGACAGATAACGGAAAGATTTTTATACAAATGGCTGCGTACAGGGATAAAGAACTACTCCCAACCCTAAAAGATTGTATTAAGAAAGCCAAACATCCCGAAAATCTTGTATTTTCAATTGCGTGGCAACACTCCAAAGAAGATGAGTGGGATAATTTAGATGAGTATAAGTGTGACCCACGATTTAAAATAATCGATATCGATTATACCAAAGCAAAAGGTCCGTGTTGGGCAAGATATATGTTACAACAACAATATAGTGGCGAACAATACACACTACAATTAGATTCACATCATAGGTTTACAAAGAATTGGGACACGGAGTTAATTGGTGAATTAAAAAGATTACAAGAAAAGGGACATAAGAAACCAATGTTAACGGGTTACATACCATCGTATGAACCAAATAACGACCCCAAAGGTAGATTACATGTTCCTTGGAAAATGAATTTTGATAGATTCAGTCCTGATGGTAACGTTCATTTTTTACCAGCGTCTATTGATGATTTTAAAGAAAGAACAGAACCAGTTCATGCCAGATTTTATTCCGCACATTTTTGTTTTACACTCGGACAATTTGCTTTAGAGGTACAACATGACCCTGATTATTATTTTCATGGTGAAGAAATCTCAATCTCTGTTAGAGCGTATACTCACGGATATGATTTATTTCATTTACATAGAGTTTTGATTTGGCATTATTACACAAGAAAAGGTTCCACCAAACAATGGGACGATGACCCTGTTTGGCACAAAAAAAATGAATATAGTCATTACAAGAATAGGAAGTTATTCGGAATGGAAGATGACGGTAAAGAAATTAATTTCGGTGAGTTTGGATTTGGTAAAAACAGAACCTTAGACCAATATGAAAGGTATTCGGGTATCTCTTTTAAAAAGAGAGCAGCACAAAAATTCACATTAGAATTTAATCACCCACCAAACCCTTATATCGAAGACCAAATAGATTACGATAATTCATTTACTTATATGTTCAAACATTGTATTGACATCGGTTACCACGACGTTCCTCACGATGATTATACTTTTTGGGCGGTATCATTCGATGATGAGAATGGTGAAGAAATCTTTAGACAAGATGCTAACCCTGATGAGATTCGAAATATGAAAAATGACGTTGATGGTTATTGTAAACTATGGAGAAGTTTTGAAACCGATAAAAAGCCGGCTAAATGGTATGTATGGCCACATTCCCAAGAACATGGTTGGTGTAATAGATTAGAAGGAACATTATAAAAAAATTATATGAAGAAAATATTAGTTCATTTACCCGCGTATAGAGAACCCGAATTAATACCAACAATAAAAAGCGCTTTAGAGAACGCCGAATTCCCTGAAAGAATTCATTTTGGTATATGTAGACAATTCAATCCTGAAGATGGATTTGATAATGTTGATGAATACAGAGACGACCCAAGATTTAAAATTAAAGATATTCTTTATACCGAGGCAAAGGGTCTAGCATATGCTCGCTCGGTAATAAATGAAGAACTGTTAACGGATGAGGATTTTGTTTGTCAATTGGATTCACATCACAGATTTTCAGAAAATTGGGATTCAAAATTAATTGGTTGGTATGACGAATTGAAAGATGATGGTCATAATCCATTAATCTGCGGTTATTTACCTTATTACGACCCATTCAACGACCCTGAAAAAAGAGTACAAGAACCGTGGTTTTCAAGAGCCGAGTGTTTCTACCCACACGGAACAATTTTCATTAGACCGTCAGCGGTAAAAGGTGGTTGGCAACATTTGACAAAACCATATCCCGCTCGATTTATTAGTGGACATTTTTGTTTTGGTCCAAATCAATGGGCGAAAGAAGTAAGACACGACCCAAATATATTTTTCGCGGGTGAAGAAATCAATTTATCGGTTAGAAGTTATACATATGGTTATGATTTATTTCATCCACATGAAGTTGTCATATGGCACGCAACTATGAGAGAAGAACGTGCGGGTAAATTGGTGTGGGATGACCAACATAAACGAGGTGAAAGTATGTGGTGGAAAGGTAATGACATTGCTCGTTCAAGAATTAGACAATTATTGGGCACTGAGGATAATGGACACGATTTAGGTCCATATGGACTTGGTACTGTGAGGACTGTTCGAGATTACGAGAAATACGCTGGTATACATTTCAAAAAAAGAGCATTCCAAAAATGGACAGTTGATGATAAATTCCCACCAAATCCACAATTTGATAGTGAAGAGGAATGGGAATCGTCATTTATGAAATCTTTTTATCATTTAGTTAACATAGATAGGTATGATTTACCAGAAAACGATTATGATTTTATTTTAGTTGCTTATGATGATGAGGACGGACTATCAATATTTAACAAATATATTGACGGTCATAATTTACAAAGATTTTTGAATGGTGATGGACCAATTCACTATGAAGAAATGTTTACAATTGAAAAAGAACCAGTAAGAGTCGTTTATTGGGCTCATTCGCCTGAAAGAGGTTGGGTGGAAAGAAAAGAAATAAATTTAAAAAATTAAACAATTAAAAATATGAGCAAATTTACAGAAGTATTAAAAGCGTGTGACAATTTTAAAAAAACAACATACTATTGGGACCACAATAGTTTAACCCACGAAGAAAATAGTATAAGAAATTATCCAGCACCTTGGATTACAAAAACCGTGGAATTATTAAAAATAATTGAAGGTAATGTCGTTGTTGAAATTGGTTCAACAAGAAGAGAATTATCACAAAATTGTATTGCGTACCACAATGATTCTATGAAATTAGAAAGTAAGGACGCACCACCGTGTTGTCAAGATGGACACTCAACATATTTTTGGGTAAGAGAAGGTTTTGAGGTACACACTGTTGATATTGATACAATGTGTTTAGAACAAATCCAAAGTTCATACCAACATCATATTAAAGAACCAATTCCGAGTAATCTACATATGCACATTCCTCAAGATGGGATTGAATTCTTGAAGAATTTTGATAAAAAAATTGATTTATTGTTCTTAGATGGTTGGGATGTTGGTACTACCGATTTCGCGGAAAAACATTTAGAAGCATATATGGCAGCCAAAGACAAATTGGCGGACATTCATTTAATTTCAATTGATGATACTGACTTTGATACTGATATGGGTGGAAAAGATAGATTGTTAACACCATATCTATTGGAAAATGGTTACATAAAAGTTTTATGGGGAAGACAAACTGTTTTTGTGAAAAACGCCGACTTGGAAAAAACTAAAACAGGATTATTTTCTAAATTTTTCTAAAATGAAATAAAGACCTTATGATAAAGCTCATATTATTCGATTTAGACGGTGTTTTAGTTGAAGCTAAGAATATTCATTATGAATCATTTAATAGGGCTTTAGGTCAATATGCAATTACTTGGGAAGAACACCTATCTATTTATGATGGTTTAAAAACAAATCAAAAATTAGATATTTTACATGAACGTAAAGGTTTACCAAAAGAATCTTTTAAAAGAATTTGGGAAGATAAACAAAAATACACTTTAGAATCTCTTCACAAATTAAATCCATCTACCCAATTACAGGTATGTATGGATTCATTGATATCTCAAGGTTATAAGATAGGTGTTTGTTCCAATAGTATCAGAAAAACAGTTCTAACAGTATTATCCAAATTTAATATAATAGATAAGTTTGATTTGATATTATCCAACGAGGATGTTAAAAATAGTAAACCTCATCCTGAAATATATTGGAAAGCAATTTCTGAAATTGGAGTACTACCCGAAGAAACATTAATTGTTGAAGATTCACCATACGGTTTGTTAGCTGCGTCAAGAAGTAATTCCCACATACTTAGAGTTAACACACCAAAAGATGTGACTTTTGAGAATATAAATAAAAAAATAAACGAAATTAAACAAGAATATAAAATGTCATCACCTCAATGGACAAATGATAAATTAAATGTGATAATACCAATGGCTGGTGCGGGTTCAAGATTTGAACAAGCGGGATATACCTTCCCTAAACCTTTAATTGACGTTGAAGGAAAACCAATGATTCAAGTCGTGGTTGAAAACTTAAACATGGTTGCGAATTTTATTTTTATAGTTCAAAAATCACATAGAATAAAATACAATCTTGATACATTACTGAACATCATTGCACCTAATTGTAAAATAATTGAGGTGGATGGTTTAACCGAGGGTGCTGCGTGTACAGCGTTATTGGCTAAAGATTTAATCAATAACGATAATCCATTATTTTTTGCAAATTCAGACCAATTTGTGTCTTGGGACTCAAATGAGTTTATGTATAAAATGCAAGAAACCGATTGTGATGGGGGTATTGTAACATTCGAATCAATACACCCAAAGTGGTCTTTCGCTAAAGTAAATGAATTCGGTTTGGTTACAGAAGTTGCTGAAAAAAACCCTATTTCAAATATGGCAACCGTTGGATTTTATTATTGGAAACATGGTTCTGATTTTGTCAAGTACGCAGAACAAATGATAGAGAAAAACATTAGAGTTAATAATGAATTTTATGTGTGTCCTGTGTTCAATCAAGCAATCGAGGGCGGTAAATCTATAAGAACATTTGAGGTAAATAAAATGTGGGGTTTGGGTACTCCTGAAGATTTAAAATATTTTATAGAAAACCACAAATGATACTAATATCGCACAGAGGAAATATAAATGGCAAAAATGAAATAAGAGAAAATTCAATATTTTACATTATGGAAGCACTGTCCATGGGATTTGATGTGGAAATAGATGTTTGGAATGTAGATAACGAATGGTTTTTAGGTCATGATAATCCTCAGTATCGAATTAACATCGAGTGGATATTAAATAGAAAATCTAATTTATGGGTTCATTGTAAAAATACCGAAGCGGTTATTGAACTTTACAAAATGGATGAGGGGGTAAATTTCTTTTGGCATCAAGAAGATTTATTAACAATTACGTCCGCAGGATACTTATGGGTATATCCGGGTAATCAACCATTAGATAATACGATTTCTGTCTTACCCGAATTATATAATGAGGATGTATCAAAATGTATTGGAATATGTAGCGATTACATTTTAGATTACCAAAAAAAATTACAATGAACGACGTAAGATTTCTTTTTTACACACATGAAAACAATCAATCATTAGCGGAGCTGTGTTTATCTCATTTTTTCAAACACAATAAAAATTCAGAATTAAAAGTCACACTACTTTCTAATAAATTTAAAAATAAAAATAAAAAATTTATAGATTCTGTAAATTACGTAAGTAGTGAAGTCGATTCTCATGACCAAAATCGATTTGTAAAAACAATGATACACGGTCTATCTCAAATAGATGAAGAATTTGTATTTTTTACACTAGATGATTATTTCTTCTTAAAAGAAATAAAATACAATGACTTAGAATATGTCTTGAACTTAATGAGATGTGAAAATATCGATTATTTCGGGTTTGATGATATTGGTGGTGCTCCTTTGAGTGATTTCCCCAAATTTGAGTCTGATTGTTTTAACAAATTTAATGAAAATCTATATCACAGATACAGAGATTACCGTTACTTATTTAGTGTTCAACCTTGTATATGGAAGAAAGAGAGTCTAATCAAATTATTCAAAAGATGTGATATGATTAGTATTCATAATTTAGATGAGACAACAGATTTTATAAAAGAAAATACATTAGATTTTAAGAGCACAATGTGTACTCTTAAATCTTTATTTGATTACAATGTTGTCGATGAAAATATCGATGAATATTTTGTAATTGCATACACAGAAATTGTTAGACACGGTGTTTTCAATTTACCAGAAAACGGTATGCCTGTTAATCCAAATGAGTTTTGTATTAAATTTACTTATAACCTAATTAATGAAGAAAATCTAATCAATAACCCTGATTTTTCTCATTTATTATTTAATTACGGAAAGAATGAGAATTAATTGTTATTACGAATATCAGGAAACCATTCATGGGGTAATGAAAACTCTACAGGTTATATTTGAGAAGTTGAAATTAAAATATCCCGAAATTGAATTTGTCCCAATTCATAGTCACACTCTTAGGGATGAAAATTATCAATCATGCGCTCACCAATATGGACCCTATTTTTTGAAAATTGAAAACCATATAACAAAAAAATATATTTTAGTTTCATATTGGGATAAAATAGTAAACCTAAAACAAACTAATTGGGATTTAGAAAATTGTGTTGAAATATTAAGTAGTATTGGTCACCATGAAAATGACATATATTACAAAAAACAATCTTTAGTTGAATATACCCCAATATCATATGTTGGTGCAACTTCTGTTGGTGAAGGGATTATAGAAGATTTATATTCAAAAACAAAAATACTGGATAATAGAGTGTATCCCGAAAAATTAACATTTAGAGGTCACCTTTACCTGTTTAGAGAACATCTTTTTTATGATAAAAGATTTGATGTAACAGGAAAAATGAAGACAGTTGGTAAAAATGGAAACGTAGTTTCAGTTGTTGAGGATTTTTTAAACATTGAGAATTATTTGTCAGAATTGAATCATAATAAACTCAACTTGAGTTTAAATGGTGCTGGAGAAATTTGTTTCAGGGATATTGAAATTTTGGGTCTTGGTTCAGCGTTATTTAGATTAAAATTAGTTACAGATTTTCATAATCCATTAATACCTGATTACCATTACATATCGGTTGATTTTCACGATATTGAAGAAATGGGAAATGATTATGATGGTTATTGTAAAAAAGTTGCAAATAGGGTTTTTGATAAGTTTGAAACAATAAAAAAGGACCACGATTTTATAGATTTTGTTGCCAAAAACGGTCGTAAATGGTATGAGGAAAATGCAACAATTGAGATGAATTCATCTATCGCAACAAAATTAATTGATATAAGTAAAATATTATAATCACTAGTTTACTATAAAACCCATATTCCTTATATTTTATAATAATGGGTGATATAAAGAAATTAGAATTTTATTTAGACTTTGACAAATGGACTGTCAATGATTTAAATGATTTTAACAAGAACTATAAAGACTTTTCAAACATGACTTTAATATGTATGTTTGAACTTTATCGTAAAATGTTGCAAAAATACCCCGAAATAGAAATTACACCGATTAATAATAGGGATATAAATAAAAACTGTTGTTGTCCAGCGTATGGAATTGCAACCCCTGTTATTAAAAATCCTGAAACAGGTAAATTTATGATTATTTCGTGGTGTGATAAAGCTCATTACATTGGTAGAGGTCATTTAGAATCAACCCACCCATTATATAAACAATTTAAAGATAATTGGGGTTGGGATTTGGATAATTGTGTAGATATTTTCCAACCCGTAGGCGTTCATTTTGATGATTTTAAATATGAAAAATTAATACCTCATGATTGTTATGATGACGAAGGATATAGAAAAGATTGTGTTGAATTCGAATATACACCATGTACTCTTACAACATTCTTTAGAGATGCATACGAACAAATCGAATTGTCTTATAAAAATAAAGATAGGAAATTCCCTGAAAAATTATTTTTAAGGGGTAGAGGAACCCCTTTTAGAGAATATTTACGAGACCACGATGATAGATTTCATATAGATTGGTATGGTAGATTAAGTGGTGAGGAATTCATTAAAGAACTTTCCCAATATTCGATTATTATGGATGTGAATTCTGTTTCAGAAGTCTCAGTAAGAACTATTGACGGCATGGGTTTAGGTTGTGCGGTGATAAGACCTGAATTAGTTATACAATACCACAATAAACTAATACCCAATTACCATTATGCCAAAGTAGAATGTGACGATTTAAGTGATTTTAAAAAATTGGCAGATGCTTACATTGATAAATTTGAAGAGTTAAAAAATAATCCAAAATTAGTTGAATTTTATTCTCAAAACGGTAGAAAGTGGTACGAGGAGAATTGTACTTTAGACTCCTATGTGAGAATTTATTTAGACGAATTAATTGACTTAGAAAAATTAAAATAACATGAATAAAAAATACGATATAATTTATGTGATTGGTGATTCTCACTCAAATACATTTCGTATTGGTAGTGGTCAATCCCCCAAAGTAAGAACATTAAATATTGGACCACGAACATTGCACAGTGTCGGTATAAACGGTTTTGAAATGGGTTTTGATGACTATTATATACCTCGTAATGAAGTTCAAAGAGAAGGATTGTGGGTCCTCGCTTTTGGTGAAATTGATTGTAGATGTCACATATGGAAACAAATAAATGAAAACGGAAGAGATGAGGATGAAGTTTTATCAACATTGGTTAATAATCTCTTTGATGTAATGGAAAAGAGTCAACATCAAGATTTTGGTGTAATGAGTATAGTTCCCGCAATTAGATATTTTGGTGGTAATTATGACCCATCAAGGTTTCAAGAACAATACCCTGTAATTGGACCAGATGAAGATAGACTTAGATATGTGTTGAAATTAAATAAAATGTTAAAAACCAAATGTGAAGAAAATGAAATGATTTATGTAGATGTTCACAGTTTATATTGTGATGAAGACGGGTATTTAATAAAGGAACTGTCAGATGGTGAAGTACATATCACAAATAGAGACAGATTAATAAATTTTTTTGAAAATAAAAATATTGTATGATAGAACAATTAAAAATATATGACGTTAAGTCACCTAAAGTTAGATTAGGTAATGAATGGGATGGTGGTTATGTTGTCCCGCAAATCGTATTAGATAACAGTGCTGCTCTTTTTTCTTATGGGGTTGGTTCAGACATTTCATTTGAATTAGACTACGTTAGAAAAACAAATAAACCATCATTTTCTTATGACCACACTGTTGAAGGTGCTGGTATCCCACACGATTTGTCACATTTGATGACATTTAAGAAAGAAGGTTTATCTTACCAAAAAGAAACTGACCTTGATACCTTTTTCGCACATTACGAACAAAGTGGAATCAAAGAACCTGTCTTTTTAAAAATGGATATTGAAGGTGCGGAATTTCCGTTCTTTTTAAACACCGATATCGAAAGATTATCCCAAATTGTTACAGGTATCGTTGTAGAATTTCACCCAATAGATGGAAAAGAGAATCTTGAAAGGTATTTTGAAATTGTGAAAAGATTAAATGAATATTTTTATCATTGTCATTTTCACGCAAATAATTACGCTGGCTCATCTCCGTATGTTGAAGGTGATGTGAACATCGTTTTACCTCACATTCTTGAAATGACATTTGTAAATAAGTCATTGGTTTTAAATAACAAATCAACTTTTAATAGAGTTTTGGATTTATTTAAAACAGGAGAGAAGGTATCTTTGGATATGGGTGATTACCCAACCGAACAAGATAGAAAAAACGATTTAAATAGAGCGGACCACTCATTAGAATTTTTAAAATTAATAAACAACCTATAAGATGATTTACATTTCACTAACAACAGTACCAAAAAGAATTAATCTTTGGGATTCATTTAAGGAAAATCTCATTTCCTTATTGAATCAAAAAACGGACAAAGATTATAAAGTTTTACTTAACATTCCGTTTAGATATAAAAATAATAATGACGAAGAATATGTAATCTCAAATGATTTAATTGAATTTGCAAATCAAAACTCAAAATTAATATTGAACAGGGTTGAAAAGGACTATGGACCTGTTGTCAAAATTACTGGCGCATTACTTTATATTAGTGACCCTAATGATATCATGATTGTTTGTGATGATGACCATGTTTATCATGAAGATATGTTAGAATATCACCTTAAAAAAATGCAACAATACCCAAACTCAATGATTTGTTTTAGGGGTGATAATTGTATTGAAAAAAGAGAATGGTATGATAACCAAGAGGGTGTAACAAAATATACCCTTAGCCCAACACATTTCTTTTTCCCTGTAAAATATGATGGTCAAGTTATTCAACCAGGTCATTGGCATTCTGTTTCATACCTAAGAGGTTATTTTGGTGATGATTTTATGGACGAATCATTTTTGTCCATGGCAACAAATGATGATGTTTTAACGGGTTATTACTTCAGATTAAAAGAAAGACATTACATATGTGCAACTTGGGAAAATGAAACCGATTGGAGACCTGTGAATTGGAACGGTCGAGGGTCACATAGTTTCCCAATTGTTAGACAATTATCTTTCCCTGATTCGGGATTTAATGAATTTAGAAAACAATGTGGACATCATATGGGTGCGATGGAGCAAGTAATTTATGATGAGTTCACACAAAATAATGATAAAATTTACATTGAAAAATAAATAAATTATGTCGATACTTGATAAAATTAAGAACCTAATTATGAAACCAAAAAGAAGAGTTATTGTGAGTTTAACCACAATCCCATCTAGACTTTCCGCGGACTACGATACGGGAATAAAAAGTAACATCAAATCATTAATCGAACAAGATTATGATGGTGAGTATGAAATTCATCTAAATGTACCATCAGTAAGTAAATTAACAGGAGAAACTTATGTTGTTCCTGAGTGGATGAAAGAATTATCGATACAACACCCAAAATTTAAAATTTATGAAGGTTTAGAGGATTTGGGAACCATGACCAAATTAGTTCCAACTTTAAAAAGAGTTAATGAACCTGATGCGATTTTAATTGTATGTGACGATGATTTAGTTTACCACCCAAAAATGGTTGAGGAACAAGTTAAAAATCAGCAAACATATGTTGATACTGCTTGTGGATACGACGGTAGTAGATGTGAAAACCCATCTGATTTTGATGATGTTAGAAACACTTTTGTTGTTTCGGTATACAAAGATGTGTATGTGAAATTTTTACAACACTATAAGACAATATCTTACCAAAGGTATTTCTTCCAAGATGATTTATATCAAGAATTTATGGATGCATCTTGGAATGACGACGTGTCTTTTTCTGCATACATGGGTAAACATGGATTTAAAAAATTAGTTAGATTTTATAGTGATGAAGAACCTCTTTACACTATTGAACAATGGAGAGAGAAAGGTGGTGTAACAACTTTCCCTGTAATTAGACACACAACACACGAAGGTGTGGAAGGTTGCAATATACACCGACATAATAATATCGATGATAACCATATGAAATTTATTAGTATGGGTTGGATGTAAAAATAGTTTATGAAAAAAATATGGTACGCACCGAATAAATTTGAATCCTATGGTGAAGAGGAAATACAGGCGGTTGTAAATTGTCTTCGAGATGGGTGGATTGCTGGTTTTGGACCAAAGACGGTAGAGTTTGAAGAAAAAATTAGTAAATTTTTTGGTAAAAAATACGGAGTATTTGTTAATTCCGGTTCCTCTGCGTGTCTTTTGTCTTTGGCTTGTTTACAACTATCTAAAGGTACTAAAGTAATTACACCTTCATGTACTTTCTCAACGACTTTATCCCCAATAATTCAACTTGGGTTAATACCTGTTTTTTGTGATGTGGGTTTAACAACATACGTACCACATGTAAGTGAGATAATATCATTGGTTGACGATGACGTAAAAGTCATAATGTTACCAAACCTCATTGGTAATAAACCCGACTGGAAACTCTTAAAAGATTGTTTAATCGAAATTGGTCGAGAAGATATTGTGTTGATAGAAGATTCCGCGGATACTGTGACACAGACTTTAGAGTCTGACATCTCAACCACTAGTTTTTATGCTAGTCATGTAATCACTGCTGGTGGTTCAGGTGGTATGGTAATGTTTAACGATGAGAATTTAAAAAACGTTTGTTTACAATACCGTGATTGGGGTCGAATGGGTGATAATTCAGAAATAATGTCTGATAGGTTTAATCACTCTGTTGACGGAATACCATATGACCATAAATTTCTCTACAGTGTTTTAGGATATAATTTTAAAAGTTCTGAAATGAATGCTGCGTTTGGGTTAGTTCAATTAGAAAAATTTAAAAAATTTGAAATTATCAGGAGAAATAATATTGAGAGATATATGACAAATTTAAAAGATGTATCTGAAATTATTTTACCCGATGATACAATAAAACCAAATTGGTTGGCAATTCCATTACAGACAGAATATAGATATGATTTATTACATTTTTTAGAAGAAAATCATATTCAAACAAGAGTAACATTCGCCGGTAATGTGACTCGACATCCCGCATATCGAGAATATTTGGAACCATTTAAAAATGCTGATACAATTATGAAAAATGGATTTTTACTTGGTGCTCATCACGGAATGTCAATAGACGATGTTGATTATGTTACTGATAAAATAAAAGAATTTTTTTCATAATGAAAGTAGTTTATGTTACAGGTTGTTTAGGTTTTATCGGCTCATACATAACAAGACAATGTTTGGAATTAGGTTGGTATGTTAAAGGGGTCGATAAAATCACTTATGCTGCCAACTCAAGTTTGTTAGATGAATTTAATTCTTATGAAAATTTTTCATTTATAAAATCCGATATAAATGATTTGAAATTTTTATATGACTGTGACTACATAATAAACACCGCAGCGGAGACACACGTTGGTAATTCAATATCTAATAGTGATGACTTTGTCAGAACAAATATAAACGGTGTACATAATCTTTTAGAATTATTAAGAAATTGTAGAAATGAGACATCAAACTCACCCGTTCTTTTACATTTTAGTACCGATGAAGTATACGGTGATATAGTTAATGGTTCTCATTATGAAACCGATTTATTAAAACCAAGTAATCCGTATTCAGCAACAAAAGCGGCGTCAGACCAATTAATAATTGCATGGGGTAGAACATATAATTTACCATATGTTATAGTAAGACCAACTAACAACTATGGTATTGGTCAATATGTTGAAAAATTAATACCTAAAACATGTAAGTACTTAAAATTAAATAAAAAAATACCCTTACATAAAAATGGTGAACCAATTAGAAATTGGTTACACGCTGAAGATACCTCCAAAGCAATTATAAAAATAATTGAATCGGGTAGTATTAATGAAATATACAATATTTCATCTGACCATGAACAATCTAATTTAGAAACAGTAAAAAAAATAATTAAAATATATAAGAATCAAGATGATATCACAAATTATGTTGATTTGTCATATACTAGACCTGGAATTGATTTAAGGTATTCACTTAATGATGAAAAATTACGAAATTTAGGTTGGAAACCAATAAAAATATTTGATGAAGAAATAATAAAAATTGTTGAGCATTATAAAAACAAATTCATATGGTAAAAAAGAAAGCATTAATAATCACATGGGAGAAATACCAAGACCATGAACTCATTTATCCATACTATAGTCTAAAAGAACATGGATATGAAGTAACTCTAATGGCGAATAAAGAAGGTAAGATTTGGGGTAGTTTGGGGAGTCATATGATATGTGACGTTCCAACAACAATTTTTGAAGATGATAATATAATTGAACAATATCTTCAAGAATATGAAATTTTGGTTTTACCGGGAGGTGTTAAAGCTCTTGAAAAAGTTAGACAAGAAAAGGGGGTACTTAAATTTATTAATAGATGGAATTTTTTAGATAAAACGATTTTTTCTATCTGTAACGGTGCTCAATTACTAATATCATCTAAAGTTTTACAAAATAGAAGAGTATCGGGATATTACAGTATTAGTGTTGATATTGAAAACGCGGGTGCAACATTTGATATGGGTCCAGTTGTTGTTGATGGTAATATAATTTCTTGTCCTCATTATGATTTTATGGGCGATTGGTTGAACACCGCGTATGAGGTACATAATAAAAGAATGGGTTATTAATGGATTTTAAAAATCAAATAGTTGTAAAACCATGGGGTTATGAATATCTTGTTTATGAAAACGAGGATGTTGGTTTATGGTTTTTACATATTAATCACGAACATTCAACATCATTGCATTGTCACCCTAAAAAAACAACTGGTTTAGTTTTACTTGACGGTGACGCTGAATTATCCTTTTTATCTGATAGTAGACTTTTAAAACCCTTAGACAAAGTTATGATTAGAAGAGGATTATTTCATTCAACAAAATCACTGTCCCCTAATGGGACCAATTTATTTGAAATTGAAACACCTAAAGACAAACACGATTTGGTTAGATTAAATGATGTTTATGGAAGAGAATCCAAACCTTATGAAAATAGTGTCGTGATGGAAAAAGAAAATTTATGGATTAATGAACCAGACTTAAATGACATTCATTATCACATGTTTTCTAATTGTAATTTAAAAATAGAAACAATTGACAATATAGAGATAATAAATAATAAAAATGACTCAGATTTGATTATGTTTCTAAAAGGTGGTTTAATAAGAAATATAAATCAAATATCACATTGTGTTACTATACCCGGTGATGTTGGATATGGTAGAATTATAAAGAAAGTTTCAAGTCAATTAGACAATGTGGTACCAGGAACAATTATAATGACAATAACAAAATAAAATGAATAGTTTTCCCCCAAATTTTCAAAACGATAAAAATAATATTGCAATAGACTTTGATGGTGTGATTCATAATTTTGATAAGGGTTACCATGATGGTACTTGTTACGGTGAACCGATTGAAGGTTCAATAGAATCAATAAAAAAATTATCAAAAAAATATAAAATAATAATTTTTACCGCAAAGGCAAAAAGTGATAGACCGTTGGTTAATGGTAAAACAGGAAAAGAATTGGTTTCCGAATGGTTAGATAAATACGGCATTTTAGAATGTGTTCATGAAATCACATCAGAAAAACCGAGGGCTTTCTTATATGTTGACGATAATGGTTTTAGATTTGAGAATTGGGGTGATACAATAAAATTTATAGATGAAAGTTTCTGATTTTATATTTAATTTTTTAAAAAATAAAGGTGTTGATACCATATTTTCAGTTTCGGGTGGCGCCGCGGCTCATTTATTAAATTCATCATCCAAATTTGGATTCACACACATTTGCAATTACCATGAACAATCGTCCGCAATGTCTGCTGAAGGATATTCAAGAATTACAAATAAACCCGCATGTGTTTTAGTAACAAACGGACCGGGTTCTACTAATACAATAACCGGTGTTTTAGGTGCGTATCAAGACTCTATCCCAATGGTCGTTATTTCAGGTCAAGTACCAACTAATCAATCTCTTAATAGTTTAGAGAACAAAAACTTAAGACAATTAGGGGTACAAGAATGTGACATCATAAAAATGGTGTCATCTATTACAAAATACTCTGTTCAAATAACCGATAAAAATTTAGTGGAGTATCACCTAAATAGAGCATACATGGAAGCAACTTCAGGTAGAATGGGTCCTGTGTGGATTGATGTTCCCTTGGACATACAAAGTATGGACATTGATGTAGAAAATATTGTAGAAGAAAAGGTAGAAAAAATATTAAACTATGATTTTGATGAGATTTATAGATTATTAATTAACTCAAAAAAACCTTTAATCGTTACAGGTAATGGTGTACACCTTTCTCGTAGTGAAGATATTTTTCACGAGTTAAAAAACAAAATTAAAATACCAATAGTTTCAACTTGGACATCTAAAGATTTATTTGATAGTGGTGATGATTTATACGTTGGTAATTTTGGTCTATTGGGCGAGAGGTCCGCTAATTTTGCCATACAAAATTCTGACTTGTTAATAATTTTGGGTAGTAGATTATCCATCCCCAACACAGGATATCAAACTAACAAGTTTTCACCAAAATCAATTAAAATAATGGTTGATATTGACGAAAATGAAATGAATAAACATACAATAAAAATCGAACATAAAATTGTTACCGATTTAAAATCTTTTATTGATGATTTTTTAATAAAATTATCATATAAAGAAATTCCAAAATTTGATTCATGGATTAAAAAAACACTAGATTGGAAAAGGGACTATTCAGTTTTTAAAGAACCTCACGTAAAAATTAAAGATAAAATTAATTCTTTTACTTTTATGGAAATATTATCCAAAAAATTAAAAGATAATGATGTCGTAGTGACCGATATGGGTACGAGTTACACTTGTACGATGCAATCATTAAAAACGAATGGTAAAAATAGATTATTCACATCAAGTGCGTGTTGTTCTATGGGTTTTGGATTACCTGGCTCAATCGGTGCTTATTACGGTGATAAAACAAAAAATGTGATTTTAATTGCGGGTGATGGTGGATTTCAAATGAACATTCAAGAACTACAAACAATTGTCCATTATAAAATTCCAATCAAAATATTCATTTTAAATAATAATGGGTATTTAGCCATCTCATTAATGCAAGAAAATTTGTTTAATGGTAATTATGTTGGGTCAAATAAGGAATCAGGAGTTAGTTCACCAGATTTTTTAAAAGTTTCAGATGCGTATGGTATTAAATCTATTCGGTTTAAGGATGAAATAGAACTTTCAAATAGTATTGATAAAGTTTTGAATTACGACGAACCAATTATTTGTGAAATTATGATGAATGAGAATCAATTATTGATACCAAGAGTCCAAAGTTCCAAAACTGAAGACGGAAAAATAATATCCAATTCTTTAGAAAATATGTATCCGTATTTGTCAGAAGAACAAATGAAACAAATAATGGAATGAAAATTTTATTAACAGGTGGAGAAGGATATATTTCAAAAATAATTTTTGAAAATTTTAAAAATTCTTTGGAAATCACCAAAATTTCAAGAAAAGATTTTGATTTAACTGACCCATTTGAAACATTAAAATATTTTTCTAACAGGTATTTTGATGTTGTTATACACTGCGCTGTTGTGGGTGGTAGTAGATTAAAAATTGATGATTTTACAGTGATGGATGATAATCTAAAAATGTATTATAACCTATTAAATTGTCAAAATAAGTATGGTCGATTTATTCATTTTGGTTCAGGTGCGGAAATATATAAATCTGATTCACCATATGGTTTGAGTAAAAAGGTGATTCATAATTCCATCAAAGAAAAAGAAAATTTTTTTGACATTAGGATATTTGCGGTATTTGATGAACATGAATTAGAATCTCGATTTATAAAATCAAATATATTAAGGTACATCAAAAAAGAACCTTTAAAAGTTTTCGATAATAAAGAAATGGATTTTTTTTATTCGGAAGACTTTACAACATTAGTAAAACATTATATTTTTAGTGATAGTAATAAATTACCAAAGACATATGAATGCACATATGATAAAACATACAAAACAATTGAGATTGCTGAGATGATAAATAATCTAAGTAGTTATTCATTACCCATTGTGATTGATGGTGAAAATTCGACACCATATAAAGGTCAGTTTGTTGATTTGGGTATTGAATATGTTGGTCTAGAAAAAGGTATAAACAAAGTATATGAGAAATTAAAAAATAAAGATGAACAATAATTTAACCATAGTAACAGGATTGTGGAATATAGGTAGACCCGGTAGGGATTTCTCTCACTATATAGAACACTTTAAAATGTTCTTGGACATTCCTCAAAACTTATTTATTTACATTCCTGCGGAATATGAATATTTGGTTTGGGAAAAAAGAACAAGAGAAAATACCTATGTTAGGATAACAGAACTTGAGGACGTTAAGAATTTATATAGTCCTTTTTGGGATAAAACACAACAAATTAGAACAAACCCTGATTGGTTAAATCAAGCTGGTTGGTTGTCAGGTTCACCTCAAGCGGTATTGGAGTATTATAATCCGATTGTGCAATCAAAAATGTTCATGTTAAACGACGCGTCCATTTGGAATCCGTTTGACACTGAGTATTTCTTTTGGTTGGATGCAGGAATAACAAATACTGTTCCACATACCCACATAACTGAAAATAACATTTTAGATAAGTTACCACAATATGGTAATCCTTTCTTGTTTTTAAGTTACCCATATCAAGCCGAAACTGAAATCCACGGATTTACTTTTAGTGAGATGAATAAGATTGCACGTGCAAACGTAGAATACGTTTGTCGAGGTGGTTTATTTGGTGGACACAAACAACAAATACACGAAGCAAATGCAACATATTATTCAATGTTGACTAATACATTGAATACTGGTTACATGGGTACAGAGGAAAGTATATTCACTTTGATGTCATATAATGAACCTCATTTGTACAAAAGGTTTGAGTTGGATGGTAATGGTTTGATTGTTAAATTCACTCAAGCTGTTATTGATGAAAAAGTAGATATTGTTGCACCTAAAATAACTGAATCCCAAAAATTTATTAAGTACACAGATAGGGATGTTGAAAAGGTTAAAACAAACCTATATGTCTTAACATTTAATTTCGCTGAACAGGTTCTACACACCATTGCGTCAATGGAAAAAACACCTGATTGGTTGAATAGACCTCATTTGGTTTTACTTGATAATTCAACAACCGAAGAAGCTCGAGACAATAATAGAGAGATTGCGGAGCATTATAAATTTGAGTACATTAGTTTAGGTGGTAACACCGGAATTTGTGGTGGTAGACAAGCAGCCGCAGAACATTTTCATAATTCTGATGCCGATTTTATGTTCTTCTTTGAAGATGATATGACGGTTAATCCTCCTGAAATTGAAGGTCAATTCTGTAGAAATGGTTTTAGAAAATACATCCCAAATCTATATAATTTGGTTCACAGAATAATGTTGAAGGAACAATTTGATTTCTTAAAATTATCCTTCACTGAGGTGTATTTTGATAATGATAAACAATGTTCTTGGTACAACGTACCTCAACATATTAGAACAAGAGATTGGCCACATTATGACAAATTACCCGTAACAGGTTTGGACCCTAATGTACCATTAACAGAGTTTAAGAATATTAAAAGTATGGATGGTTTATCGTATATAGATGGTGAAATCTATTACGCGAACTGGCCAATGATTGTTAGCAAAGAAGGTAATTATAAAATGTTTATTGAAACCACATGGGCGCATCCGTATGAACAAACTTGGATGTCGTATATGTATCAATTAACAAAAGAAAATAAACTAAAACCGGCGGTGTTATTAGCATCTCCGATTTGGCACGATAGAATTAAACACTATCAACCCAACGAAAGAAGAGAAAATTAATTTTATGAAAATTGGAGTCATAGGTATCGGTGTTGTAGGTCAAGCCATTAAAGATGGTTTTGAATACATAGGACATGAAGTATCTGTATATGATATAAAAATGCCTGAGACAAAAATAGAAGATGTTTTAGGTTGTGAAATCACTTATTTAACAGTGAGCACATTAATCGGTTTAAATGAGGAATGTGATTTGACGGCGGTGAATAGTGTTGTTAGTCAGTTGAATGATTTAAACTACACAGGATTAATTGCAATTAAAAGCACCGTAGAACCGGGAACCACAGATAAATTAAAACTACAATATTCAAATTTGAGGTTTGCATTTGTACCTGAGTTTTTGAAAGAACGTTGTGCATTCAATGATTTTGTTTTTAACAACAATATTCTTGTTGTTGGTGTAGATAATGACGCGGATTATGATTTAATAGTTGAAAGTCATGGTACTCTTCCTGTACATAGAGTCAAAATGAAAACTGTTGAAGCCGAGTTAATGAAATATTTCTCAAACACCTATAAAGCAACTAAAATAACATTTGCAAATTCATTTCACCGAGTGTGTCAACACTTTGGTGCTAATTACGGAGCAATAAAAGATGCGTTTTTATTTCATGGTGTTGGAGAAAGTCATTATTTGAATGTTAATGACGAATTTGGTGGGTATGCTGGAGTATGTTTACCCAAAGACACAAAGGCGATGAAGGTATTGTGTGATAAGTACAATATCGATGTAGAAATTTTCAAATTTATAGATAAAGAAAATGATAAATTCATAAAAAAAGTCCCAAAAGGGATGAGAAAGTAAAGTGAAAATATTAGTAACAGGGGCTGCCGGTTTTTTAGGTTCTCATTTATGTGATTCACTTCTTTCCAATGGACATGAAGTTGTTGGTGTCGATAATTTTTTTAGAGGTAAGAAGTCTAATCTTCCAGTCCACGAAAATTTTAGGTTTTATGAATTAGATTTAAGGAATTTAAGTCAGACAAAAATTATTATGGATATTGAGTATCCTGAGATTGTTGTTCATTACGCAGCAATAAACGGTACAAAATATTTTTATGATATCCCTTATAAAGTTTGTAATGACAATATCCTTTTAACCCAAAATGTATTAAACTCTTGTGGTAGTTCTGTTAAAAAGGTGGTTTACGCATCATCTTCGGAAATATATGGACCAGAACCCAAGGTACCAACTAAAGAGAGTGAATACATTATTTTAGATTCTATGGCCGACAGAGATTCTTACGCTTCATCCAAAGCCATAGGTGAATATTTGGTTAGATTGTGGGCCAAGGAAAACGATAAAGATTATTTAATTGTCCGTCCATTTAACACATATGGTCCAAGAATGGCAACAAATGGTTATGGTCAAGTGATACCCGAATTTATCGAAAGAATTAAATCTGGTGAACCTTTTTATTTGTTTGGGGATGGTAAACAGACTCGTTCTTTTTGTTATGTGAGTGACCACGCTGAAATCATGACACAATTAATTGAAAACACCAACAATAAAATTTTGAACATTGGTTTTGATGAAGAAATAACTATTGGAGAACTATCCAAAATTATTCATGAAATCATGGGTGTTGAATTTAATGTTTTATATAAAGACGCATGGAAAAACGATACAAAATGGAGAAAACCCGATTTAACTCAATTAAAAAACTGTACAAATTACAATAATTTTATAACTTTGAAAGACGGAATTAAAAAAATGTTAGAGTAATCTAATATTTAATAAAAACAGACTTTAAGTCATAAGTATTTTAATACACCTTTATGGACCCCGATAGTGATACGAAAACTGAAACAAAAGGAGACGAGATTAACCCTTTATCGAGATACATCACTAATGCTAGCGATGTTTTTTCTCCCATTCGGGTACGACGCTTTATTCAAGTTATTGATGGAGGTCACTGGTTCGTATTGGGTTGCAGATATAATTTTTTACTGCATTTCAGGATGTTTTTGGTTATCCTATATTTTATTTTCACGAAGAGTATCTAAAAAAACGGTTTAACCTTCATCAGGTTTTAGTTTCATTTCTAATAACCCAAAACACTCCATAAATCCCTGTTCTTCTATTGATTCTCTATTTGGTTGAGAATCTTGACATGGGTAAAATATCTTACCTTCATTCAACGAAATACTATAAACCCAATTGTTTTTAGTCATCATTTCGACAGTCAAATAGATACCGTTTTTATCAAAAAATTTGTATAATTTTTTAATATCATAGTACTGTAATATGGATAAACACGGTAAACCCACATTGGGAAACATCATTTTTGCAAAGACATCCAACGCTCTTGGGTACAAATATTCAATAGTATACCAATCCATCATACCAGTAATTATATCAATTAATAAGTTATTTGTATATATAGTAAAGGATAATTTAAAGAGAAGTGAATATTTATAAGTATGGATTTTTTAGATGATAATAAAAAAGAAAAAATTTCGGACTTTGTCAAATTTGTAAAAAACGAACTTGACTTAGAAAAATGTCCTGTTATCATCCTACAAAATGGAAGAGGTGAATTAAAAACAACGGCCAGTTATAATCATTCCAAAGAACCTAAAGTAGTTCGTATAAACGTAAAAAACAGAGCTCTCGTAGATGTTTTGAGAAGTATTGCTCACGAAATGGTACATCATAAACAATATGAACAAGGTAAATTAAAAGTTCAACCACCAGACATTGGAGGTGAGATTGAAGATGAGGCAAACGCTAAATCGGGTCAATTTATCAAAATGTTCTCAAAAAAAGATAACACCATATACGACGAGTAAAATGAAAATTATAATATCTGAAAAACAATACAAATTAATATTTGGGGATAACCAATTAGACGAACAAGGTGATGACCCCGCTGCTGCTCAACCATCAAGTGGTGTAGGTAGTTCAGGTAGTAAACAAGGTTATCCTGAAGTCGGTAAATGGGAAAGTGGAATAACAAGAGGTCCCGCTAACCAAGTTGGTGTAACTAAATGGTCGGACATTGTTGGCTCACTTTTGAAAAGAGGTAAAGCTAATCCGCTTAAATAAATCAAATATCTGTGATATTTATATTATAAAGTTTAAAACAAATGGTTTTTGATGTAAGTAAAGATAGAAGATACCTACAACTAGAAAATATGGTTGTGGATTTAGAAACAGGTATAAAGTTTACCTTAGATTCGGCACACCCTGCATTTATTTGTGAAATGTTTAAGAATCAATTCGCGTACAGTTACAAACACAAATTAATAGAAAACAATGAATTGTTTCGTAAGATGAAACAATTAATTTACCCGTTAATAAGTCACGATAAGGGTATCGTTTCGGAGTATGAAGTAAGATATGGAATGAATTTAATCTCCGAATCTTCAGAAACTTTCAGTTATTCAACATATAGAACAATAGAAGAGTCTTGGGATTTTGTAAAAACCAAAATGTTAGATATGTTACCGATAACACCAAATGATTTGGTGGAAGGTTGGCTTGGAGATACTTGGGATAGTATTAAATCAGGTGCGAGTGATGCTTGGGATAGTATTAAATCAGGTGCGAGTGCTGCTTGGGATAAAACAAAAGAAGTCGCAGGTAAGGTTTGGGATAGTATTAAAGACGCCGCTAGTTGGATATTAAATAAAGGTTTACCTTGGTTTTTTGAAAAACTAGAAGGATTCTTACTAAATCCTGTTACTATTGGTGTTGAAGTTGCTTTAACTGCGATTGGTGTTGGTAAAATAGCTGGAGCGATATTATGGGGTGTTCTTGGTATATGGAAAATATATCAATTAGCCACAGGAAAAATTAAAAGCGATATTTGGAGTTATTTGGATATCGGCGTTTGTTTACTTGGATTACTCGCCACGGGTGGTGCCGCTAAAGCACTGAAAGCGGGAATTAAAGCTACAGGTAGAAGTATTGCAAAATTAGCAAAACTACCGGGTATCAAACAATTGATACAGTTATTGGCTAAAGGTGTTAGTTTCATTGGTAATATGATAATGAAACCAATCCAATGGTTGACAAAAACTTTTGGTGGGCCTAAAATTAATGAAATGGTAAATATGGCTAAGAATAAATTGGACGATGTTGTTAAAAAATTAACAGATGCGTTTAATAGTGCTAAACAGGGACCTGGAATCATTAAAACCGCTAAACAGGGTATTAAAGCCGATATAACAAATCCTTTAAAAACCGCACTTAAAGGTGGTAAAACGGCCGCAGAACTCGAAAGAGCAGCATTTAAAGGTACCCTCGTGGGTACAAGTGTTGGTTTAGGTATGATGGGTATTCACAAATACGCCGACAATAAACAAAAAGAAGCCGAAAAGAAGGAAAAAGAAACTAATAAAGAGATGGTAGATTTTGCGTCAAACGATGAAACAATGCAACAAGCGGCATCGAGTGAAATGCAAGGTTTACTTAATCAGTTTAAAACAATGGATAATCAATAATTAAAAAAAAAAATAAAAAAATGGAAAACAGAGATGCATCTTTAATAAGAAAGTACATTACTTTAATGGAATCAATTGATAATAAGATTGAAAAATCTGAAGAACCAATTGACGAAAACGTGTCTTTATTCAGGGACGCTATTAAAACGTTAGCAAGAACAGCTGAAGTTGAAAAGGGTTTATGGCAAACAATTAAAACCGAGTTACCCGCTATTGGTAATAAGTATAAATCGGCAGCAGAATTTAAAGCCGCCGCAGAGGCAGGTAGAATTTCTGCTTCTGAATCTTCATCACTATTTAAATTAGCGGTAAAACAATCACCGGAATTAGCAATTAAGATGAGGGGTTTATTAAGAACACAACCCGAATTTGCTGAAATTGCAAAACAGGTTTTTCCAAAAGGTACACAGATGCCAGCTAACGCTGCTAAAATGGAATTGGCTAAGAAAACATTGGGTCAAATGGGTATTGACGCTAAAGAAGCGGAATCCATGTTAAAGAAGGCAGCTCAGGAATCAGGAGGTGCTACCGGTGTGACAGCGAGAAATGTTAATAAGGCCATTGAAAAGAGAGGTGTGGAAGCTGGTAAGACGGCAAGTAAAACAGGTAAAGAAGCTGAAGCTCTTGCAAAAGATGCATCCAAAACCGCTGACGAAGCGGCAAAAATTACTCAAGGTCAAAAATTAATAGTTGGTGGTGGTAAAAAATATCACGAATGGTTAAAAAAGATTTGGGAAAAGGGTAAAGGTGGTACCAAGATTGTAGTTGAGAACGGTATCAAAAAAGTCCGTGTTTCTAAAAAATTAATTCAATGGGCATTATTAGCTGGTGGTGCATATTTGTTATATTCATTATTTACAGATTCTGATGGTAATGACGTTATAGTTGAGGATGAGGGTGGAAAGATAGTAGACCCAAATCTAACAGACGGAATGGCGAATTGCTTGAGAGATTTGGTAGATAAGGGTATGGGAGAATTAACTACAAGTGGTAGTGGTGGTCCTGTTGTAGTTGTTAAAAAAACAGGTAATCCTGAATATGATGATTTAGGTGGTTTGGCCTTCTTTATGAATGGTAGAGTATGGACTCTTGACTTCAAAACAAAAACAGGTTCATGGACATGCAAAAACAATGTGATTCAACCAATTCCTGAAATGGAAATGAATGAAGCACCATCTGAATTGGCGAATGACGTTGATAGAATGATTGATTATTTGGATTTTCCAGTATCAGGTGATGATTTACAAAACGCAAAAAATTTATTAAAAAAATACGTTAACAACGGTCAAGGTAAGAAATTTTTACAAATTTATGATAGGTCAGGTTTGATGGATTATCCATTAAGAACTACTTTAGATTATATCGCAACATTTAAAGCTTCGTCTGTTGAAGCGAAACAAGAAATGTACGATATGATTGATAAAATTGAATCAGGTAAAACTGGTGGTGGTGAAGGTGGTAGTGATACCGCTGATTTGTCGGGTATCTCAATCACATGGGACGAAGATAAAAAACCAGAACCGACTCCTCCTGTACCAACTCCACCTATACCAGTACCACAACCTGAAAAATACAGATATTGTGATAAATTCCCATTCACATTTGGTTGTAAAAACCCAAAAATCCAAGACGTACAAAGATGTTTGGGTATGGAATCAAAATATCAAACAGGTAACTTTGGACCATTGACATTGTCTGTAATGAGAAATAAGTTTGGTATGGATGTTATTGATGAACTTACTTATAATGGTATAATGGTTAAGTGTAAGGGTAGCACACCAACCCCTACAACAGGCACTACAACAACTACAGGTTCAACAATTACACCACCAAAACCAGCTGAACCTACTAAAACTGAACCAACTAAAACTGAACCTGCAAAGGTGGCAAGTGCAACAAAAACAACTTTGAATCGTGAAGGTTGTAAAAACTTGTTTAAGACAATTGATGAAAGAGACCAACAACAAGGTGTTGCAACAGCATCAAAAACTGAAAGGGAACAATTACAATTCTGTTTACAACAATATAATTTTGGTGTAGGTACAGGAGTTAATAAAATGAAAAGAAGATATGGTTTAACCGCATCAGGTGGTGATAGAGGTATAAAATAATTAACAATGGAATTAAGAAAATACATTAACGAAACTTTATTAGAGGAAAGACAAAGAAAATTACATTCGTCCTACGATGAGTTAAATGACATCAGAGATAAAGAGTATTTTCTTGAACGTTACTTTTTCATTACGTCAAATCTTTTGAATGAAGGTTATTCAATTGAAGAAGTTGAATCCGCAATTCAGGGAGTTGAAAATCCACTTTCAAATGTAGATATTGGTAGTAATTTATTAAGTGCCGGTGGTTCTCAAATTAAAGAATATGTGATTAATGTATTATTAACATATGTTTTTGGTGGGAAAAATCAGGGAATAATAACAACAATATCGGTAGTATTTGCTGATTACGACATAAGAGATATATTATTACCATTTAAAGACATGTCAAATTGCTCAACTCATATGCCAAAAATGATTGATAGTGTTTTAGAGGCGTTATCAAGATACATAGCTGGTAGTACAATTGGTGTTGATAGAAATAATTACGGACTTGACTTAGGTGGTATCGCTTCGGGATATGCTGGTAACATGTTTGGGGAGGTAATAAGAGATTCAAACATGGGTGAGACCATTGCGGACAAACTTTGTAAATTTATTCATTAATGAAACTTACTAAAAAACAAATATTAGAAAATAGACAAGTATTAAAAGAGGATACTCTTGAGAATATTTTAATGGTTGCAGGATTTGTCCCTGTTATTGGTGAGATTGCCGATATAATCTTAATTATTAGATACATCTATAAGAAAGAATATATCTATGCTGCACTAATGTTAATCGCTTTAATACCAACCGTGGGTGACTTTATTGCGAAACCATTTATTAGAGTGTTAAAGGGTGCTGGTATTGCTGGAAAAACCGCTATGAGAAGTAGTGATGATTTGGCAAAATATTTGATGCAGAATCCAAGTGCTAAAGAACAATTTTTAAAAATGTCAAAACATTTTGACGACGCAGGGGTTAAACAAACAATTAATTCAGTGGGTAGTATTAACAAATCTTGGGCACAAAAAATGTCAGATGGTCTCGGGTCATTAAAAGCAACAGCATCAAAATTAAGACCAGTTCAAATGACACAAAGAATTGGTAAAGAAATTGCAACTCAACAACCCGCAGGGTATCTTAAAATGATGATGGGTAAAGGACCTGTTGCTACAGGAATGAAAGCGTTTTTCAGAGATGAAAAATTAGCACAGTATGTTGCAAAAAAAGGCATGGAACCAAGTAATTGGTTAAGTAAATGGTGGAATATCACAAGAGCGGGCAGACAATCAAGACGAGATATGTTCAGGTCAATAGTTGCGGCTAGTGAGGTTGCTAAAATGTTTGGTTTACCCGATTTAAGTATGGACCAATTGGATGATATGATGAATAACTCTAAATTCAGAGATGCGTTAGCGAATGACCCACAAGTTAGTCAATATATTGCACAGAACACTAACACTGAAGATTTAAGTCAAATTGAATCTCAAGGACAGGGTTCAGGGTTTAATCCACTTTCGGGCGTAATTGGTATAGGTTTATTAAAAACTTTAGCAAAAAAATACGTATAATTTAAGATTACAAGATATTTATAATTAGAGTCAAATGGTTTGGTCGCCATGAGACGATAATTAGACTAAAAAACGAAAGGAGGTA